>ERZ1031010.144-NODE-144-length-8923-cov-26.066080_pt1 | contig 8923 bp, 7 predicted proteins | sample MGYA00518594_ERZ1031010 | MGnify/ENA primary metagenome ERZ1031010 (study PRJEB33718, sample SAMN03159722) | human skin metagenome | collected 2014-05-20 | study: EMG produced TPA metagenomics assembly of the PRJNA266117 data set (Human skin bacterial metagenome and... | reverse complement strand
CTACACGTAAGGAGTCGTCGGCAGCGTCAGATGTGTATAAGAGACAGCTACCAAGCATTATAAAAGTTTTTATTCAAAAAATCGTAATGATTATGTTTTTCAATTAAATGCAGAACAACACGAACGTTACAAAGAAACAGCACTCCTTTTATTATCAGGAGGAACTACTGGTATACCTAAATTGATACCACGAAGACATTGTGATTACATCTATGCTGCTGAACAGTCTGCGAAAAGAAGCTTATTAGGTGAGGATGCTATTTATTTAGTGGCATTACCTATGGCGCATAATTTTCCATTAGGTTGTCCTGGTATAATTGGTACATTTTCTGTTGGTGGTACTGTCGTCATATGTAATATAACAAGCCCAGATGAAATATTGCCGTTAATTGAAGAGCAAAAGGTTACGCATACAGCACTAGTACCATCTATAGCAAAGTTGTGTATCGATTTTCATAAACAGTATTCTGTATATGATATCAGTTCTCTTAAATTAGTTCAGGTTGGAGGAGCACCTTTAGATACTTATACTAGCATGCAAATTGAAGAACAATTAGATTGTGTATTACAACAAGTGTACGGCATAGCAGAAGGACTAATTAGTATGACATCTCCTACTGATTATAAAGACATTATTTATGAAACGCAGGGCACACCTATCTCAGAGTATGATGAGATAAAAATTGTAGATGAGCAAGATGAAGAAGTGGATGAAGGAAATTGTGGTGAACTATTAGTAAGAGGTCCATATACAATTTATAACTATTTCAATGCACCACATATGTATTGTGTTGATAAAGATTTGTACTTTAAGACCGGTGACAAAGTATGTAAACAGCATAATGGTTGCTATAGAGTTGTTGGTCGCATTAAAGAAATGATTAATAAGTCAGGTGAGAAAATTTTACCGAATGAGTTAGAAACAATACTGCTTACACATAAGCAAATTAAAGATGTAAAAGTTATTGGTCTTAAAGATGATAGGGTAGGAGAAAAGATCTGTGTTTGTGTGGATAAAAATGCGAATGTAAGCATTCATGAATTAAGAAAGTATTTAAAACAACAAGGCATAGCTGATTTCAAATTACCTGACTGTCTGAAAAAGGTAAATGATTGGCCGTTAACATCGTTAGGCAAAATTGATGTAAAAAAATTGAAAGCGCTCATTAAGTAAGAAAAGAAGGTTATAAAATGGGACAAGATACACTAAAAGATAAAATGAAAGCTCAAATGATGGACTGGATTTATGAAAAAGCAAATGACTCAAATATAGATTATAATCAAAATCTTGTGGGTTTAGGTGTTCAATCTATTGAAATCATGGAATTGGCAAGTATGTTTAGAAGAGAAGGTTTAGTGATTAAATTTTCCCAATTGATTGAGAAACCTACATTGAGTTGCTGGATAAAGTTGATAGAATCAGCGACTGTTCGGCATGAAAAAAGTAAAGCATAGAGATAAAACGGTTATTAACAATGAACCATTCCAACTTACAGATGTTCAAAGCGTATATTTAATTGGGCGTGAAGACGATCAAGAACTAGGTGGTGTAGGTTGTCATGCTTATTTTGAGTTTACAGGTCATCAATTGGATGTAGATAAGCTGAACCAAGCTTGGTATAAAGTTCAGATGAGGAACCCTATGCTTAGAGCTATACTTACAAAAGAAGGGCAGCAATACTTTTTGCAAGAACCAACTGCTAAAGATATAGAAGTAATTAATTTGGAAAAGTTTAATTCAGAAAAAATTCAATTAGAATTGAAAAAGTATAGAGACACCATATCGCATAAAAAAAGGAATGTATTTGAAGGTGATGTTGCTGGATTAACTGTCTTCTTATTACCAGATAATAAAATGCGACTCACATTTGATATTGATTTGCTTGTGGCAGACATTTTAAGTATAAGCATAATCATTAAAGAAATTTCCAGACTATATAATGGTAAAGATCCAGATAATGTTGAGGATATCACATTCGAAGAATACATAGAAAATTTAGAAATAGATAACCGTAGTATTAGAGAAAGTAAAGCGTTTTGGAACAATAAAATAAAAAATTTGAATATCAAACCTATTCAACTGCCTATCTTGAAAAATCCTAGAGATGTGCATAGGATAAAGGTGAAACGACATACAAGAAAATTGAATAAAGAAAGATGGGAGGATATTAAAGTACAAGCAGAGGCGCATCATACTACACCTTCTATTGTATTATTGACTTGTTACATGATAATTTTAGAAAAATGGAGTAATCAAGAGAACTTTTATGTAAATGTTCCATTGTTTAATAGAAAGCACATTAATAAGCAAGTAATAATATTATCGCAGATTTTACTAACTTATTATTAGTGGAACATATACCTAAACCAAACGAAAAGTTTGTTGAGACGTTAGAAAGAGTTAAACAAACTTTTATACAAAATGTTGCTCATTCTGATTACAGTGGTGTTAACGTACAAAGAGATATTTCAAAACAGCATGGCACTCAATTGAATGTAGCGCCAGTAGTATTTGCTTGTAATATTGATTATGAGCTAGAAGATGATGAAACAATAAACACATTAGGAAATATGACATATATGATATCTCAGACGCCAGGTGTATGGTTAGATTTTCAATCTTATATTAAACAAGATGAATTATTAATATGTTGGGATAAAGTTGATGCATTATTTAATGATGATATCATAACAAAAATGTTAGATGACTATTGTTTCTTACTAGAATCGCTTCGAGAAAGTGCGAGTTGGGACAACATTAGTAATGTATTTCTTCAACCTGAAGGGCAATTTGAAATTCAATCAACACTGCCAAATAAAAAATTATATGATGGGTTTTTAAAAAATGTTAAAAATCACCCAGAAAAAGTAGCCTTGATTGATAGCGGTTCAAATAATGAAGTCAGTTATAAGGAACTATTCCAAAAATCAATGGCGTTGGCCCAAACATTAAAAGATAACGGTGTGAAAAAGGGAGATTACATAGGTATTATTTTACCAAGAGGTTTACATCAAGTGGTATCAATACTAGGTATTTTACTTGCTGGAGCAGTCTATGTGCCAATTGGTATCGACCAACCTAATGCAAGAAAGAGAAAAATATATAATCAAGTCGGTATTGATGTATTAATCACTTATCATCAGTACGTAAATAAATATAATTTTGATCAAAATTATCAAACAATCATTGATATAGACACTATAATTAAAGAGACATTAAATGAAATCGTTGATATATCTGCTGACGATTCAGCATATGTAATTATGACATCCGGTTCAACAGGAATACCTAAAGGCGTAGAAATATCACATAATAATGCGATGAATACGATATTAGATATTAATGAAAAGTACGGAATTACTTCAGGAGATTGCTTGATGATGGTATCGTCCATAGAGTTTGATTTGTCTGTATACGATATTTTCGGAATTCTAAGTAGTGGAGGGACAGTCGTTTTAACAAGTAATAACAATTATAAAGATCCACATCAATGGTTAAATATTATTAAACAGTATCAAGTTACACTTTGGGATTCAGTTCCTATCCTTTTTGATATGTTGGTAACGTATGCGGAAGGAAAACAAGAAATGCTTCCATTAGAAAAAGTATTTTTATCAGGAGATTGGATAGACCTTCAATTGCCTAAACGTTTTTATAGTATTTCTCGTAGACAAAGTATAGTTATCGCAATGGGTGGCGCTACAGAAGCATCCATTTGGTCTAATTTTATAGAAGTTCCTCGTGATTTACCTGATGATTGGATTTCTATACCTTATGGTATTGCTTTAAAAGGACAATTGTATAAAATCGTAGATAAATTTGGACGCACATGCCCTGAAAATGTGATTGGTGAACTACATATTGGAGGTTACGGGGTAGCTAAAGGATATATCGGTGATACAACATTAACTAACGACAAATTTTATATAGATCAAAATTGTATCCGATGGTATAAAACTGGAGATAATGGTCGAATTTGGAATGATGGTACGATTGAATTTTTAGGAAGAAAAGATCAACAAGTTAAAATCAAAGGTCATAGAATTGAAACTGGAGAAATTGAAGCTACAATAACAGAGGTTGATGGTGTTGATAAAGTTAAAGTAATCGAAGTTAATGGAAGATTATCTGCATTTATTATTCCGAAGAAGAACAAAGTGAACAAACAATAGATAGAACTTTCTGACAATACTACATCATACTTATCGAAGATGGATAAAACGTTATATGAAGTGTTGTTGAAAATTTTCAAGAAAGCAAATGCCCTTAGTGAAGGATATTTCACATCACTTAAAGATATATTAAATCGCTTAAAGGTCAATAAGAAATATGAAACGGTTGTGACAAAATGGCTAGATAGATTAGTCAAAGAAAAATATGTGATTCAAAAAGATAACATGTTTAAATGTATATTCTTCGATTATAATCTATCTACCAAATTAGATAAAGCTGATCCGCTAATGAGTTATATCGAAAACTTGGAGTCATTTATCCCTAAATTAATTGCCGATGAGCTAAATCCAATAGAATTATTTTATAGTAGAGATAATCATTTATCTCCTACGTACTTAGCTACATTAATGCCTTGGCATAATAAAATAATACAATCTATAACCGAAAAGTTAAGAAATTTTAAAAAAGATAACTTGAATATTTTAGAGTTTGAAACTAGAAATCTAGAAGTAAGTGAAGCTATATACCAGAGTGTGGCAAACCGTGCGAGCCATTATGACTACCTTGATACATCATATATTTCTAAAGCTATATATAAAGATAAGGATAAAGGTTTCCATTTCAAAACGACGTATAATCAAATAAAGTCTATGCAGTATGATGTCATTATCTTAATTAATGCATTACATAGAAGCTATGATGTAAATCAAACGATAGCACAATTAAAACCTAAGCTTAAGGAAGGTGGACAATTCATAATTGTAGAGCCTAACATAAGTTTATTTATTGAGGAACTTACGGTAGACATCCTTAATGCATATATTGGTGATAATCAACATAAAAAAACATTGAATCAGTGGATAGATTTATTTATAGCACATGAATTTGAATGCAATAACATTCAGCAACTAGGGATTCAAATGGTTTACTCAAATATATTTCACATATCACGTACTTCAACAAATAAGACTATAATACAACAAAAATTAGTACAATTATTACCCGATTACATGATTCCATCTCATTTTATAATGTTGCATCAATTTCCGTTAAATCAAAATGGAAAAATTGATAATAATCAATTGAGAGAATTAATAGAACCAGTACATTTAAAATCTAAATCATACGAAAATCATTATTTAAATAACACTGAAGAAATGATATTAAAAATTTGGGAATCAGAATTTAATGAAAAAATCACTGATATTAATACAAATTTCTATAAAAAAGGTGGCGATTCCTTATTAGCAACATATATTGCTACGAAGATTGAGAATACATTCAATATAAATTTTACAATCAAAGATGCGATGGAAAATATAACGATAAAATCGCAAGCAAAGAAAGGTACAGCAGAAAGCCAATTGTCTATGTCTAGTGACATTACTGAATTTAAACAAGATGTGCAAATCAAAATATTCCTTTTAACTTAACCGATGTTCAATATTCATATTTTATCGGTAGAAAAAAAGAATTAAACGAGAATAATGTTTCTACGCATTGCTACTTTGAGATAGATGCTTATGACTTAAACACTAAAAAATTGGAAAGTGCTTGGAATAAATTGATTCATGAATGCAAAACGAATCTATTGAAGCTAAGAGACAGACTTTCACATCAAGTTCTTGATATCTATCAATGGCCGATGTTTAATATCAATGTTTCTTTATTGCATAATAAATTGATGAGAATTCATGTAAGTTTTGACAACTTGATATTTGACGGTTGGAGTATGTTTACTTTACTCGAACAGTGGAGTCAAATTTACTTTGATTATAAAATTGACAATCAACTCACTCATTTAAGCTTTAGAGACTATGTTTTATATTTAAACAAAATTAAAAAACTCAAATGCTATGAAGAGGATCAAGCTTATTGGTTTGGAAGAATCTCAAGGTTCTTAAAGGCACCTAATATACCGATGGCTCAATCGACGTCGCAACATTCAAATATTTTTACAAGAAGGTCTCATCATATAGATGAACATATGTGGAATCAACTGAAAGATAGAGCACAATCTCTTAACATTACGCCTACCACGTTACTCATAGGTGTATACGCTGAAGCTATTAGGCAAGTCAGCACTAATGATAACTTTTCATTAAATATAACACAGTTTAATAGAATACCTGTAAGTCCAGATATTAATAAAGTAATAGGAGATTTTACAACATTAACATTATTAGAAGTGGATCATGGTGGAGAACAGAAATTGAGTGAACGCTTAAAACGTATCCAAACTCAGCTTGTAAAAAATTTAGAGCACAATAAATATTCAGGTGTAGAATTCCAAAGGGACTTAAGACATTATTGTGAATTTGATGACTACGTTTTAATGCCTTTTGTCTTTACTAGCGGATTAGGAATACATGCTTTAAACAGTCGTAAACAATTTGGTGAGATTACTTACAATATTAGTCAAACCCCGCAAGTCTGGTTAGATAATCAAGTCATAGAACGAGATAATGGATGAGATATTTATTGGGATAGTGTTGATAGTCAACTTGGAACACACAATTTAGATATGATGTTTGAGTTCTTTGTAGAAATATTATGTCATACTTCCATAGATCAATCATATTTATACAAAGAAATAGATATAAATGATAATAAAAGAGATTTGTATTTTGAAGCAGTTAAAAGTATTGATGAAGCGGAAGAAATTAATAAATATGAAGTAACTATTCATGAGATAAATAGCATATTTGCTGATATTTTCAGTGGAACTGTACCAAGTCATTCTAGTAAATTTTTTGAAGCAGGTGGAGACTCATTTAAAGCTATAACATTAAGCAATCAAATCAGAGAAAGGTTTGGAGTTGAAATTGAACTTGCATATATTTTCACTAACCCTACCTTGAGTGAACTTGTAAGTAAAATTGAAGAAATTAAAATCACAAACGGTAGCGAAGGAGTTGTGTGAAGATGAAAAATTGTATTGTTTGTGGAAGTAGATTTGGTCAGTTTTATTTAGAAGCATTAAAGTGTATACCCAATGTTAATATTATTGGGATATTAGCTAATGGAAGTGAAAGATCAATAGCATGTGCAAATTACTATAACGTTAACTTATATAAATCGGTAGAGGAGTTACCAGAGAATATAGACTTTGCTTGTGTTGCTATTAAATCAGAAGTTCAAGGTGGCCAAGGAAATCTAATAGCTGAACGAATGTTGGAAAAAGGCATCGATGTCATCTTTGAACAACCAATCTCTGAAAAAGAATATGCATTTTTATTTTCACTAGATAATAAAGAGCAAAGGTACTTTGCTATATGTAACCTTTATAGTCATCTACCAAGTGTTAAAAATTTAATTGAAAACTATAGAATGATAAAAAAAGAACAAAAAGTAAAATATATCAATATAGACTTTGCTACACAATTGTCATTTCCAGTAGCACAAATATTATCCAAGCTACTTCCGGAATCTGTAAATGCTCATTTTACTATGTTAGAACAAAATGCAGGACCTTATCAGTTTGCTACAGCAATAATCAAAGGTATTCAACTCAATTTAAATGCCCATAATATAGTTGTTGAACAAGAAAAAGAGCGATTTATGAAGATACTTTTTAGTATAAAAATAGGCTTTGAAGGTGGAGAGTTAAATCTAGTAGACCCTCATGGGTTTGCTTATTGGAGGCCGTTTATTTATTTTCCAGATCGATATAACATTCCATCAAGTCTTTATGACAAACCACCGACTGGTATGACATATCAATATATACTCTCTACATACGATGAGCCTGAATTCACACAACAATCTATCTTTACGGAATTGTGGCCACGTATTATTGCCGAGGAAATAAATATATATTTGGAAATTAATCAGTCTGATTTGCATCATTTCAATACAATAGCGCAAAGTCAGATTAACACTGCACTGATATGGAAGAAAATAATGCAATCATTCGGATATCCATTACTGGTTGCTATTGATTGTTATAAGGTATTCGATGTGAAACATTTAGTACAACATCACTCGAAAAATGAAAATACGATTGATTGTATGACGAGGTTGGAAAATGTCTGTGCACAATCAATGCTTTATGTATTGTGTCGCCATCTAGATAGATAACATCAAGTGTATAAGTACGAAGAAGTCATTGAGCATTTAAACGTTAAAAAAAGTACCACAATATTATTAAACGATGGCTTAGTTATTTAGTTAATAAGAATTACATTATTAAGACAAATGCAGGAAATTATCTATTTGAAACGCAGTTGATATCAGAGTCTGCAATCCTTAAAGTATGGCAAACACTTGAATTAAATTGGAATCCAAAGGTAATGCCAACATCTGTAATTAAATATTTTAAATCACATTTTGAGCATATAGCTGGGATATTAACAGGAAAAACTTCGGCTAATTTATTATTATTTGAGCATGGGAATAATACAATAGCAGATGATTTGTATCAAAATACTGCTATTGCACGATTTATCAATGAGCAAATTGAAAAATACATCAATCATCTTACCGAAAATGAATCATTATCAATTTTAGAGTTAGGAGCCGGTACAGGTGCTACTACTTTAAAGATAGTAGATAGGTTAGGAAAATCATATAAGGGAGAATATATTTTTACGGATATTTCACATTATTTCATTGTATCGGCAAAAGAAAGATTTCAGCAATACCCTTTTATGAAGTACAGTATTGTGGACATAGATCATACATATGAGAAATCGCTTATAAGCTGTCTCTTATACACATCTGACGCTGCCGACGACTCCTTACGTGTAG
>ERZ1031010.142-NODE-142-length-8972-cov-35.484692_pt1 | contig 8972 bp, 10 predicted proteins | sample MGYA00518594_ERZ1031010 | MGnify/ENA primary metagenome ERZ1031010 (study PRJEB33718, sample SAMN03159722) | human skin metagenome | collected 2014-05-20 | study: EMG produced TPA metagenomics assembly of the PRJNA266117 data set (Human skin bacterial metagenome... | reverse complement strand
CTACACGTAAGGAGTCGTCGGCAGCGTCAGATGTGTATAAGAGACAGCTATTATGAATGTTTAAATAAAAATCAAACCAATAAGTATTCATTTAATTTTATTTGCAATTATCAAAAAGTAATTTAAATTTATAATGAATGCTTGTTTGTGCGTGGTAATGTTAACCAGACTATAAAGCAAGCATTAAAAGCCATTATTGAATTAAACCACAACCCTATCATCTCCCTCATTTTTATGTCAAAGAGGGTTGAAAAGATGCCGTAAATTGCTCCTGAAAGTGCAATACCCATTGCCCCTCCTATAGAGGAGGCCATTTTATAAAGACCTGCTGCAACTCCTACCTTCTCTGTCGGTGAGTGACTAATCACTGTATCCGTTGATGGCGTTGCAAATAAACCTAATTCTAAACCAAATAATAAATAACCAATAATACATACTGCGATATAAAAAGGTGTTGATAAAAAGGTGATAGACATAAGACAAATTCCCACTGATGTAGTTAAAGTTCCTATTAACATAGGCGTTCTTGGTCCAAACTCTTGTAAAATTTTTTCGCTGACACGTATCATTGTTAAGATTGCTATTAAATAAGTGATGGATAATAAGCCTGTCTCAAACGAACTTAATCCTAAGCCTTGCTGTACAAATGTATTTGTCACAAGTAGCGTTCCAGCGACAGTATTAATTAAAAAATTAGCAAATGTCGCACTACTTACTATATAATCTATTTCTAAAAAGCGAAAAATCAATCAGTGGTTGCATCACTTTATGTTCAACGATTAAAAATATAATTAATAATAGTACGAAAACAATACCTAGTGACACAATCTCTTCTGAAAATAAACCTAATTGTGCAGTTTGCGTGATAATAATATTTAAACTTAGTAATATGACTACTAATAAAACGAGACCTAAATTATCAAATCGATCTTTAGTTGGTCTAATATTTCTTGATTCTGGTATTCCTTTAATAAGTATAATAGATATCAAAGAAACAATTATAGAAAAAATAAATATCCATTGCCAACCTATAAAAGTGGCGATTACACCTCCAAAAATTGAAGAAAAGCCAGAACCACCCCATGAGCCAATTGACCAAAAACTTAGGGCACGTTGTCGGTCTTTATTCATAATAATACGTTTTAATTAAAGACAGTGTTGATGGCATAATGAAAGCTGCAAACAAACCTTGAATTGCCCTACCTAATAATAATAAAGCAATAAAGCTTGTACTTATAATGAGTAAAGATCCTAGTATATTTAACCAAAGACCTATTAAAGTTATTCGTACTCTGCCAAAGTTATCGGCTATACTACCTGCTCCTACAACAAACATTCCACAAAAAAGAGCGGTTAGACTTACCGCAATACTCACAGTTCCTAAATGGCCACCAAAAGAAGTTTGCAACGTTGGAATGACGTTAAGCAAAGAATTAGCAAAAAGCCAAAAAGTGATAACAGCTAATACGATTCCACTTAATAAAATATTGGTACCTTTATATTCATGTTGTTGATTCATTGATGATTAATACTCCTTTATTTTAAATAGTCTAAGACAACTGTACCTACTGCCTCTGCCGCTACAAGCATTGAAGATTCACTAATATTAAATTTAGGATGAGGAGGAGGATAAATTGGTCCTTCTTTCGGAGCAGCACCCGCATAGATAAATTTACTTGGTAATTATGTTGCATAAAATGCAAAATCTTCTGATGGAGGCTGAGGGTCACATATTTCTACACCTTTTATACCTTCTAATTTAGCATTTTTAATTGTTTCAGCTACATATGACGTAAATTCAGGGTCATTATATAATGCTGGATAATCTTTTTTAAATTCAAACTCACATATAACACCAAACGTTGTTTCCAATCCTTTAACAATACGATTAAGTTCATTTTGAATCATATCTCTAGTGGCATCTAAGAGCGCACGTACATCACCTTCTATCTCTATTTGATCTTTAATGACATTAAATTGTCCCTAGAACCTATTGTTACTACTCCTGTCTCAAACGGACTTAAACGTCTAGAGACAATTGTTTGTGCGGTCGTGACGAAATGTGTACCCGCTACAATAGCATCATTGGCCATGTGTGGAGAAGAACCATGTCTTCCTTTACCTTTTACAACAAGTTTAAAATAAACACGTCCTGTTTGAACAAATCCTTGACGGTAAAAAACTTTTCCTGCTTCCATAGTACTCATCACATGTACAACCTAATACATAATCCACACCTTCTAACACTCCATCTTTAATCATACCTTGGGCACCACCCAGAGGCATTTCTTCAGCTGGTTGATGTATGATAACCACTTTACCTTGTAACTGATCTTTCATTTCAATTAAACTTTCTCCAAGAATTAGCATATAAGCAGTATGCGCATCATGTCCACACGCATGCATGACTCCTTCATTCATAGAAGCAAATGGTAAACCTGTTTGTTCTTGAATTGGCAAAGCATCAAAGTCTGCACGTATTGCTATCGTCTTTCCTGGATTACCACTATCTATCGTTACTTTAACTCCATTGGGTCCAACATTTGTCTCAACATCACAATCTTTATGTTGATAAAATTCCGCAATGTATTGAGGCGTTGTTATTTCATGAAACGATAATTCTGGGTGTTCATGTAGATAACGCCTGATTTCGATCATCTTTTGTTCTTTTTCACGTAATCGTTGGATTAAATCTTGATTCATCATTATCCTCTCTTCAAGATTATTATAGATACTTCTTAAAGATTCATGTTGTACAACGTCTTATGTAATTATATTATACTTAAAATTTTTTATTGAATTTTAACTCAATGATTTTAAATAATAACTAAAAAAATCTCAGAAAGATATGATACTTTAAATCTTTCTGAGACTTTTATCATCTTTAGTTTCATTTCTTGATACTAATGAAGCTTATTTATAGACGTTTGCTTTAACATATTAAATAAGCAAATACTATGATTCAAGAGAATTCTAGTAGTTTTTTAAGTGAAAATTCTCTTCTCTACCTAGCTAAGAAAAGCTTTAATATTGGTAGAATGGATCATCTTCCATTGCGCCTGCTTTTTCATCATCAATGCCATGTTTATAATAATCAACATATTGAGGTTCAAGTGGTTTTCTTCCACGAATAATATCAGCTGCTTTCTCAGCTAACATAAGAATAGGAGCATGGATATTACCATTTGTTGTTCTTGGCATTGCAGAAGCATCTACGACACGTAAATTTTCCATACCGTGAACCTTCATTGTTAATGGGTCTACAACGGCCATAGGATCTGAAGAAGATCCCATTTTCGCGCTACATGACGGATGTAATGCGGTTTCACCGTCTTTTCTTACCCAATCTAAGATTTCTTCATCTGTTTGTACTTCAGGTCCAGGTGAAATTTCTCCACCATTAAATGGATCCATAGCTTTTTGTTTAAGAATATTGCGTGCTACTCTGATTGCTTCCACCCATTCACGTTCGTCTTCTTTAGTTGATAAATAATTAAATACAATACTTGGCTTTTCGAATGGATCTTTAGATTTAATCTTTAAGCTACCTCTTGAATTAGAGTACATAGGTCCTACGTGTACTTGATAACCATGAGCAACTGGTGCTTTTTGACCATCATAACGTACAGCAATTGGTAAGAAATGGAACATCAAGTTTGGATAATCTACTTCATCATTAGATCTTACAAATGCGCCACCTTCAAAATGGTTAGAAGCTGCCGCACCTTTACGTGCAAAAATCCATTGTAAACCAATCAACGGCATACGTTTTACATCTAAACTTGGTTGTAAAGATACAGGTTGTTTACATTTATGTTGGATATAAACTTCTAAATGGTCTTCGAAGTTTTCCCCCACACCTGGTAAATGCATACGTGGTTCAATACCTTTAGATTTTAAGAATTCTGAATCACCAATACCAGATAATTGTAATAGTTGAGGTGTATTAAACGCACCACCTGAAAGAATAACTTCTTTAGCTTGAACAGTATGTTCTTTACCATTTTTCTTAAACGTTACACCTGTTACTTTTTTACTATTATCGTCGTCAAAGTTCAATTTAGTTACGAAAGCACGTGTTTCAACTTCTAAATTTCTACGTCTCATAGCCGGGCGTAAATATGCTCTTGATGCTGACATACGGCGACCATGGTAAACTTGGCTATCAAATGGACCAAAGCCTTCTTGTCTATATCCATTAACGTCTGGTGTTTTATGATAGCCCGCTTCTACACCTGCATTAAAGAAAGATTTAAATAATGGATTAGTTGCTGGTCCACGTTTTAATTTAATAGGACCATCGTGACCTCTAACTTTATCATAAGGTGTTGCACCATAAGTTGTTTCTAACTTTTTAAAATAAGGTAGACAATGCGCAAAGTCCCAAGTATCCATACCTTCTGGCTCTGCCCAGCCTTCATAATCCATTGGGTTACCTCTTTGATAAATCATACCGTTGATAGAACTAGAACCACCTAATACTTTACCTCTCGCGTGATCAACTTTACGTCCCATATGAGGTTCTTCTTCAGTTTGATATCTCCAGTCATAGAATGGGTTACCAGAAGGGAACATTAATGCTGCTGGCATTTGAATAAATAAATCCCAAAAATAGTCACTACGTCCAGCTTCTAAAACTAATACATTTTTATCTTTATCTTCAGATAGACGTGCACCAAGTACAGAACCAGCACTACCGCCACCTATAATGACATAATCGTATGAATCACGTTTTCTTCTCATTGTTAAAGACCTCCAAAAATTGATTTGTTTTCTTTGTTTGTTAACATCTCTTTCTTAAAAGGTTTTACATATGTAAGTGAGCGCTTTTATATAGCGTCCACGTGCATGTTTGATTTTTATTATTAAAAATTAAATTTAATTATTTAATTTCACTTACTTACTAAACCAATTAACTGGTTCAGGGTTAGTATTTGTAAGAATATGCTTAGTCACTAAGTACTCTTCTAAGCCTTCTTTACCAAGTTCTCTACCGATACCAGATTGTTTATAGCCTCCCCATGGCGCTTGAGCGAAATAAGGATGAAAATCATTAATCCAAACTGTACCAAGTTTCAATTGATTTGCAACACGTTGTGCTTTACCGATATCTTTAGAGAACACAGCACCTGCTAACCCATAAATTGAATCATTTGCTAAGCGAATCGCTTCTTCTTCATTTGAGAAACCTTCAACTGTAACTACTGGTCCGAAGACTTCTTCTTGAACAATACGCATAGACGTATCACAATCTGTAATTACAGTCGGTTCAAAGAATAAACCTGCTTGTAAGTCTTCTCGTTCAGGTCGTTTACCACCAATTGCGATAGTTGCGCCATCCTTTTTAGCAATTTCCATATAGCTTTCAATTTTATCACGATGAGCAGTTGAAATGACTGGTCCCATTTCAGTTTCTTTATCAAAACCATTACCAAGTTTGATTTTGTTGACGCGGGCTATGAGAGCCTGTTCAAATTTATCTTTAATATCATTATGAACTAAGATTCTTGAACCAGCTGAACATACTTGACCAGCATGGAAGTATCCTCCATTAAGCGCTTGATCTACTGCTAATTCAAAGTCTGCATCATCAAAAATAATGTTAGGATTTTTACCGCCTAATTCTAATGCAACATCAGTCACATGATCAGCTGCTTGTTTCATAATATGTTTTCCTGTTTCGATACCGCCTGTAAATGACACTAAATCTACCTCTTCATGACCGGACATCACATCGCCAACTTCTGAACCAGCACCCAGAACAAGATTGATTGTTCCTTTAGGGAAACCAACTTCTTCCATTAGTTCAAATATACGAATTGTAGTTAATGGTGTGATTTCACTGGGTTTCATCACCAATGAGCAACCTGTTGCTAGTGCAGGTGCAATCTTCCAAGATGCTTGTAACAAAGGATAATTCCATGGCGTAATTTGAGTGACAACACCTACTGGCTCTTTAACCACTTTACTTTCTGCATTTGGAATTGGTGAATTAATTACTTCGCCACCGTCTTTGTCAGCTAAACCTGCGAAATACATAAATACATTATGAATGTCGTCCATGTCTGCATATGATTCTTCAAGTGTTTTACCAGTGTCTAATGTTTCTAACTGAGCTAACTCTTCACGGTTTTCTTTAATTTTATCTGCTATAGCTCTAACTTTTTTACCTCTAACTTCACTTGTTTCTTGTGACCATTCGCCTTCTTCAAATGATCTTCTTGCAGCTAAAATCGCTCTTTCAACATCCTCTTTTGTACCTTCCGCTACAGAAAAGATAGTTTCTTGATTGTAAGGATTTATAATATCTCTTGTATTTTTATTTGAACTTTCAACCCATTCTCCATCAATAAATTGACGATTTGATAATTTATCTACAAGTTCCATCAAACGACCTCCGTTAAGTTTGTTAAATTTTTATTTAACGAATTTTACAAAGTTATGTTATCATAGGTGTTGAAAAAGTGTCAATTTCTTTAAATATATTTGTAAAATACATGTCGTCATATCAACTTGTATCAAACATCTTTATTTTAATTTTTAAAATTAGAACATTAATTTTCTTTTTTTCATAAAAGGTCTTATAATGATTGGCGTATGTATTTTTCTGAGACATTTGATTTGTCAAAGAACCGATAAAAAGAAATTATAGAATTGGAGGTGCAGTGATGACACGTAATAAAAACGACACGCACCAAATCGAAGAAGCTAAAGATTTAGTGATTAATTCAATTGGTGAAACTATGGATTTATACGGTATTAATCGCAGCGTAGGAAATTTGTATGGCATAATGGTGTTCGAAGGTAGTATGACACTAGATGAAATGCGCCAACAGCTTCAAATGAGTAAACCAAGTATGAGTTCAGGTGTCAAAAAACTTCAAGAATATGATATCGTTAAGCAACAATTTACACGCGGCAGTCGTAAACAACATTTTATTGCTGAAAAAAACTTCTTTACGTTTTTCCGTAACTTCTTCACGCGCAAATGGGAACGTGAAATTGATACGAATATGGAAGCAATAAAAGATGCTGAAAAGATTATCCAACCATTCCTCGATAAAGATCATTTAGACAATGAAACAAAAGAGCAAGCGTTAAATGTTAAGTCTCAGCTAGAACATTCAAAAGTTTACTACGAATGGCTTGCACAACTTAGCGATGCTTTAGAATCTGGTGAAATATTTGATTATTTCCCTATCCCTGAACAAAACAATAACAATAACTAAAGATATGAAAAAAGCCAAGAGATGCAACGTATTTTACCTTATATTCTCTTGGCTTTTCATTTTAAAGACTATAAATTATCATCTTCAGGTTCTTCTTTAACCTGCACTATTCTCAAGGAACGTCTCTCTACTTCTTTTAATTTATCCGCACGTTTTTGCAGTTTAATTCTATCTCGTCCAAGAATGATTAAGAACGATATCATCATTAATGTAAAAATGATAATTAAAGGTACACTAGCTAACAGAGATGCTGTTTTCAATACCTCTAATGCTCTTTCTCCTCCTACTAGCATAAGAGAAAATGGCAATAAACATAATGCAAATGCCCAAAATAAGCGATTAGCTCTTAAAGGTTCACCAATTACTTTTTTCTGTGAAGCAGCTGCTAAAATATATGAACCAGAATCAAATGTTGTTGCTAGGAATAAAAATGCTGAAATTAAGAATAAAATAATTGTAATCGTTGGGAATGGTAACTGATGCATCACTTCTATAATTGTTGCCTCGGTACCATGACTATTTAAGTAATTAACAACGTTAAACTGTCCTGTAATTTGTAAGTAAACGGCATAGTTACCAAAAATTCCGAAGAACAATACACATCCTAGCGTACCATAGCAAATTGTACCTAAAACAACCTCTTTAAGTGTACGACCTTTTGAAATACGAGCAATAAATAATCCTATAAATGGTGCATAGACTAACCACCATGACCAATAGAAGATAGTCCAGTCTTGAGGGAAGTTAGTTTCTTTACGTCCGTGAATGCCTCCAAAAGGTTCCATCCATGTCGCCATATGGAAGAAATCTCTTAACATGTTACCGAATGCAGTCACTGTTGTTTCCATAATAAACACAGTAGGTCCAACAATAAATACAAACGCTAATAATAAGAATGATAACCACACGTTAACGTCACTTAATTTTTGGATACCTTTTTTCAAACCAGTGTAAGAACTGATTGCAAAAATAACTGTTATTGTTAATAAAATGATTGAACGTAAAACCATGTTAGAGCCGTCTAAACCAGTTAATTTTTCGATACCTGCTGAAATCATTGGTACACCTAATGCAAGTGACGTTGCTGCACCACCTAATAATCCAAAGATAAATAAGATATCGACAATTTTACCTAATAACTTATCTGTTTGTCCCTTTAAGATTGGACGACAAGCTTGACTAATTTTATAAATCGGCTTCTTCTTAACAAAGACTAAGTAACCAATTGGTAATGCTGGAAGTACATATATTGCCCAGGCAATTGGTCCCCAATGGAACATCCCATATTGGGTCGCGTATTGAAGTGCTTCATCAGACATTGCCTTCGCTCCATTAGGAGGTACTTGATAATAGAATGCCCATTCAATCACACCCCAATATAAAATATCTGAACCGATACCAGCACAAAATAACATAGCTGCCCATGTAAAATTATTAAACTCAGGTTTGTCACTCGCTCTTCCTAAAGTGACATTCCCATACTTACCAAATGCTATGTATAGTACGAAACAAAATATTGCTAGCCCCATAAATAAGTAAATCGAACCAATTGAATTAGTAATGGCACTATTAATATCAGTAATGATTGTTTCACTTGCTTTTGGAAAAACCATCATAGGTATAACGGCAAAAAGTAACACAATGACCACGCCTATGAAAGTCATCCAGTCCATAACTTTTTCCTTTTTCAAATGTGATCCCCCTAATATTATTTTTTATGAATCTTTTTGTTGTATTACGTTC
>ERZ1031010.141-NODE-141-length-9086-cov-30.352896_pt1 | contig 9086 bp, 9 predicted proteins | sample MGYA00518594_ERZ1031010 | MGnify/ENA primary metagenome ERZ1031010 (study PRJEB33718, sample SAMN03159722) | human skin metagenome | collected 2014-05-20 | study: EMG produced TPA metagenomics assembly of the PRJNA266117 data set (Human skin bacterial metagenome and... | reverse complement strand
ACACGTAAGGAGTCGTCGGCAGCGTCAGATGTGTATAAGAGACAGATATAAAACAAAATCCTGATTGTTAATAATCTAATAGGGTAAACCTTATATAACATTGTTAAAATTGATGTGTTACAAGCTTAATAATAATCAATACTTTACTCGTTTATAATAAAGTATGTCATTAAGGAATAGGGGATTAAAACATGCTTATCAAAAAAGATTTTGAAAATATAACAGTTCAAGTGTTCGAAGAAAAGTATCGTGAAGCAGTCAATCATTTTCAACTCAATGAAAGGAAACAAATATACTCTTCATTAACTAAAACTGTTCTAGATGAAGCTTTAAAAGATGAGGATAGAACTGCTAATATTGCAGTTAATCAAAAAGGCGAAGTCGTGGGATTCTTTGTCTTACACCAATACTATCAACATAAAGGCTATGATACACCTGAAAATGTCGTGTATGTTCGCTCATTATCCGTTAATGAGAAGTTCTAAGGACATGGATATGGAACAACGATGATGATAATTTTTACCACAATATATACAAGAATTATTTCCAAATTTTAACCATTTATACTTAGTAGTTGACGCTGAGAATAAAGGTGCTTGGAATGTTTACGAACGAGCTGGTTTCATGCACACCGCAACTAAAGAGGAAGGATCAATAGGTAAAGAACGTCTTTATTATCTAGATTTAGATTCTAAACATGTCTCGTCTCTACGTTTAAGTGAAAATGATAAGACTGAAGACACGTCAATTCATGTCATTAATTTACTGAAAGACGATGAGAAAGTAGGTTTTATTGCAGTAGAACATATTGATGATAAAATGAATATTTCAGCTATTGAAGTAAATAAAGATCATAGAAATGAAGGGATTGCAGAGAGTACGCTAAGACAGCTACCTACATATATACGTAAACACTTCGAATTAATTAAAGTATTAACGATTATACTCTATGGTGAACATAATGAACTTAAACCTCTATGCGTAAACAGTAATTTTGTAGTCATAGAAGAAGCTGAAGATTATGTACGTTTTCAAAAGTATATTAATTATTAACAGTGATTGCTAAATCACATCTTGTCATTTATAATTTACTTTTGTTACTATTAATAAATGATTATTTGACGTTTAATTAAAAGAAAAATCCTTTGAAAGGAAGTATTTATACATGAAAATTCAAGATTACACTAAAGAAATGGTTGATGAGAAGTCATTTATCGATATGGCTTATACTTTGTTAAATGATAAACAAACTACAATGAATTTATATGATATTATTGACGAATTTAAATCACTAGGTGGATATGAATATGAAGATATTGAAAATCGAATCGTTCAATTTTACACAGACTTAAATACTGATGGGCGTTTCCTTAATGTCGGTGAAAATCAATGGGGCCTTCGTGACTGGTATTCTGTGGATGATATAGAAGAAAAGATTGCACCTACAATTCAAAAATTTGATATTCTTGATGACGATGATGAAGAAGATCAAAATCTTAAATTATTGGGTGAAGATGAAGCGGATGATGACAATATCTCAGCACAAACTGATGATCAAGAAACATTAGATGATTCTGAGAATGAAGACGTAGATGAAGAAATGAATGACACAGACATTGTTATTGAAGAAGAAGAAGATGATGATATTGCTGAAGAGGAAGAAGAAGCATTTGAAGAAGAAGAAGACTTTAATGACTAATTCATGTGTTCTTTTTAAATGCATGAGTAAGTCTTACTTTACAATATAAACTTTAAAGTGGGACTTTTATTTTCTATTAAAAGATGATAGAATTTTATTCGGGCTCCTTTAATTAGGACACGTATATTAAATAGATACACTCCCCCTTACAATTGTTGTGAGAGGGAGCGTTTTTTTATTTTAAAAGATTAAAAGATTAAATGATTAAAAAGTATATAGAACTGTAGAGCATGATTATTAAAGTACATTATCATATACTCGCAGTTTTCAATTTATATTACAACTACTAGGTAGCATCCCTAAATTTTACAGGAGGTCAGACAATGACAAAATTTATTTTTGTAACAGGTGGCGTAGTTTCATCATTAGGAAAAGGTATTACAGCCGCTTCTCTAGGAAGATTACTTAAAGATAGAGGATTAAAAGTTACAATTCAAAAGTTCGATCCATACTTAAATGTAGATCCAGGTACTATGAGTCCATATCAACATGGTGAAGTTTTCGTCACGGATGATGGTGCTGAAACAGACCTAGATTTAGGACATTATGAGCGATTTATTGATATTAACTTGAACAAGTATTCTAATGTTACAGCTGGTAAAGTATATTCTCACGTTTTAAAGAAAGAACGTCGTGGAGATTACTTAGGTGGTACTGTACAAGTTATTCCTCACATTACAAATGAAATTAAAGAAAGATTATTATTAGCAGGAGAAAGCACAAATGCTGATGTAGTTATTACTGAAATAGGCGGTACAACAGGTGATATTGAATCACTACCTTTCTTAGAAGCGATTCGTCAAATTAGAAGCGATTTAGGTCGTGAAAATGTAATGTATGTGCATTGTACGCTTTTACCATACATTAAAGCTGCAGGAGAAATGAAGACGAAGCCAACACAACATAGTGTAAAAGAATTGCGTGGTTTAGGTATTCAACCTGATTTAATTGTAGTTAGAACAGAATATGAAATGACTCAAGATTTAAAAGATAAAATTGCGCTCTTTTGTGATATTAATAAAGAAAGTGTCATTGAGTGTCGTGATGCCGATTCACTTTATGAAATACCTTTACAATTGAGTAAACAAGATATGGATGATATAGTCATTCAACGTCTGCAACTAAATGCCAAATATGACACTCAATTAGATGAGTGGGAACATTTACTTAATACAGTTAACAGCCTTGATGGTAAAATTACGATCGGTTTAGTGGGTAAGTATGTAAGTTTACAAGACGCCTATTTATCAGTAGTGGAATCATTAAAACATGCTGGATACCCATTTAAAAAAGATGTTGTTGTCAAATGGATAGATTCTAGTGAAGTAAATGATTACAACGTTGACAGTTACTTATCTGATGTTGATGGTATACTAGTTCCTGGTGGATTTGGATTCCGAGCGAGTGAAGGTAAAATTTCAGCTATTAAATACGCACGTGAGAATAACATTCCTTTCTTTGGTATTTGCTTAGGTATGCAACTGGTTACAGTAGAATATGCGCGTAATGTTCTTGGCCTTGAAGGTGCACACTCTGCTGAATTAGATTCTAGTACACCTTATCCAATTATAGATTTATTACCTGAACAAAAAGATATTGAAGATTTAGGTGGAACATTACGTCTAGGTTTGTATCCTTGCCACATTAAAGAAGGTACTTTAGCTGAGAAAATTTACACTGAAAATGATATAGAAGAACGTCATCGTCATAGATATGAATTTAACAACGAGTTCAGAGAACAATTAGAAGGTAGTGGTATGGTGTTTTCAGGTACAAGTCCGGATGGTCGCTTAGTTGAAATTGTTGAAATTCCTAAAAATGATTTCTTTATTGCATGCCAATTCCATCCAGAGTTTTTATCTAGACCTAATAGACCTCAACCTATTTTTAAATCATTTATTGAAGCATCCTTGAAATATCAACAAAAATCAAAGTAAAAAATCGGTATATAAGAAGCCCTGAAATGATTCCATTTCAGGGCTTTCACAGTTTAATAAGCAATATTTGTTGTTAGCTTTTAAAATAGAGATTTATAAATCTAAGTCTCTTGTCATCTCTACCATCTGGGTATAAATTGCATAATAAATATAGTTAAATGTCATAGGATGAGGTTGAACGATTTTATCATAATCTTCGGTATAGACAATAGGTCTTGGCGTCGATAGGTTAACATAGTGCATGAGGTGTTCAGGAAAATCATCTTGCTTAGGTTTATTACATATAAGTACAAAATCCACATCTAAATTAATAAGTTGTTGTACATCTTTTGCTACTTCAGTCGTATAAAAAGGTGAGAATAACAATACTCTATCTGTTGTATCTATGACATTATAACTAATTAGATTGTCCAGTAAAAAGCTAGAATATAACTTTTCATCACTATTTAGTACGAATGACTCATAAAATTTTAAATCACCATACCCTTTTATATATACTTTCCCCTCGCTACCTATAGCTTGTATTATGCATTGTGCTGCCATTTGAATGTCTAACGCTTGATTTTCAAGTCTATTAAATATCCCTGTCAATTGAGCATTGAGTATTTTTGACATAGTTGACCTCCAATCTATTCATTGAAATATTGTAAATAATGTAGGGCGGTAATGCAATATGTGAACATTTTTCAAAATGTATGCGGTTGCAATTGTTAAATATTGAAGTATTATGAAAATTATTAATATTAAATAAAGTATTCGTATGCATTCACTATATATTTCTGATATAATGACTTTGAAAAAATACGTGCACTGTTGCACTCAAGGAGGAACTTTCATGCCTTTAGTTTCAATGAAAGAAATGTTAATTGATGCGAAAGAAAATGGTTATGCGGTTGGTCAATACAATCTAAATAACCTTGAATTTACGCAAGCTATTTTAGAAGCTTCACAAGAGGAAAATGCACCTGTAATTTTAGGTGTTTCTGAAGGTGCTGCTCGTTATATGAGTGGTTTCTACACAGTAGTAAAAATGGTTGAAGGATTAATTCACGATTTAAACATTACTATTCCAGTAGCTATTCACTTAGATCACGGTTCAAGTTTTGAAAAATGTAAAGAAGCGATTGATGCTGGGTTTACTTCAGTTATGATTGATGCTTCTCATAGCCCATTTGGAGAAAATGTTGAAATTACTTCTAAAGTAGTTGAATATGCACAAGAAAGAGGCGTTTCTGTAGAAGCTGAATTAGGTACAGTTGGAGGACAAGAGGATGATGTAGTAGCTGATGGTGTTATTTACGCAGATCCTAAAGAATGTCAAGAATTAGTAGAAAAAACAGGCATTGATGCTTTAGCACCAGCACTAGGTTCTGTACACGGTCCATATAAAGGTGAACCTAAATTAGGATTCAAAGAAATGGAAGAAATCGGAGCTTCTACTGGATTACCATTAGTATTACACGGAGGTACTGGAATTCCTACTAAAGACATCCAAAAAGCAATTCCTTATGGTACTGCTAAAATTAATGTAAACACTGAGAATCAAATAGCTTCAGCTAAAGCTGTTCGTGACGTTTTAAATAACGATAAAGACGTATACGATCCACGTAAATATTTAGGACCAGCTCGTGAAACAATTAAAGAAACAGTTAAAAGTAAAATTAAAGAATTTGGCACTTCAAATCGTGCTAAATAATTTTAATATTTAATAATTCGGTCATTGAACTTAAAGTTCAATGGCCTGTTTTTATGCTATACTAAGTACAGAAATTTAAAAATTAAATAGAGGTTTTACTACACGGCTATAATATTACTTAGTTCTTTTACATAAAATAAAAAGATACATGTATTACACATTCACGATTAAAAAATTGAATATGAGGTAAAAGTTTACTATTGAATTATAATTGAATAGTATAGAGCACTAATTAATATTGTTTAGTGTAGTAATATAAGTGGATTTAACTTATTAACTTATTAAATTGAAGTATTTTACAAACAAAGCAAAATTATTTTATAATGCTAATAATGTGTTATTTTAAAAAAGAAGGAAACAAAGGAGAAAATTCATATGACTCAAGAGGTAATAAAAATAAGAGGTGGACAAACACTAAAAGGAGAAGTAGGAATTAGTGGAGCAAAAAATAGTGCTGTTGCTATTATCCCCGCAACTTTATTAGCTCAAGGACATGTAAAGTTGGAAGGTCTACCCCAAATCTCTGATGTCAAAACTTTGGTGAGTTTATTAGAAGACTTGAATATAAAGACAAATTTAAAAGGTAAAGAACTGGAAGTCGATACAACAGAAATAAAAAACGCACCATTGCCGAATAATAAAGTTGAGTCGCTTCGTGCATCGTATTATATGATGGGTGCTATGTTAGGACGCTTTAAAAAATGTGTCATTGGATTACCTGGTGGGTGCCCCCTTGGGCCACGCCCGATTGATCAACATATTAAAGGTTTTAAAGCATTAGGTGCAGAAATTGATGAATCTAGTGATACTTCTATGAAACTAGAAGCTAAAGAACTTAAAGGTGCAAATATTTTCTTGGATATGGTAAGTGTCGGAGCAACAATTAATATCATGCTTGCTGCTGTTCATGCAAAAGGACAAACGATTATCGAAAATGCTGCTAAGGAACCTGAAGTTGTTGATGTAGCCAATTTTTTAATGAGTATGGGAGCTAACATTAAAGGTGCAGGTACTACTTCAATTAAAATTAATGGTGTTGAAGAATTACGAGGTTCTGAATATCAAATTATTCCTGATAGAATTGAAGCGGGTTCATATATGTGTATGGCTGCTGCGATGGGTGAAGAAGTTGTTTTAAATAACATAGTGCCTAAACATGTTGAAGCTTTAACAGTCAAATTGAAAGAAATTGGTGTTGATATTCAAATTGAAGACGAAAAAGTTACTATTCGTAAACAAGCACCATACAAAAATGTAGATATTAAAACGCTTGTTTACCCTGGGTTTGCAACAGATCTCCAGCAACCTATCACACCACTATTATTTATGACTAATGGTCCCTCATTTGTGACTGATACAATTTATCCCGCAAGATTCAAACATGTAGAAGAATTACAACGTATGGGAGCAAATGTTTATTCAGATGAAGGGACCGCTACAATTAAACCTTCCTCTTTAAAAGGTACTGAAGTATACGCAAGTGATTTGCGTGCTGGAGCATGCTTAATTACTGCAGGTTTGATTGCTGAAGGTGTGACAACAATTTTTAATGTGAAGCATATATATAGAGGCTATACGAATATCGTGGAACATTTAAAATCACTCGGAGCAGATGTTTGGACTGAAGAAGTTTAGATGATTTTGATATAATAATTATACTAGAAGTTGCACATGGGTTAAGTATATATAAAATAATATTATAAATAAATGGGAGGTGAGGCGAATGGAAATTTGTCCATATCTTGAAGAAACATTTAAAATTGTTGGTCGTAGTTGGAATGGGCTTATTATTAACTATCTATCCAGATGTGAAAGCCATTCAGCTCATTTTTCCGATATGAAAAGAGATTTAAAAACAATTACACCGAGAGCTCTGAGCTTAAAATTAACTGATTTAGCAGATTGGAACCTTGTTGAGAAAAAAATCATTTCTTATAGTCCAGTAACAATTGTTTATGAATTGACAGAAAAAGGACAAGCATTAGCAAATGCCCTTAAACCAATGGAGGAATGGGCACAAAAATATGTTGAAATAGAAACAAACACTGCTAAGTAAAGATTAGTTGTTTAGTATTTGATTTATACAGATATGTAGTATGATTTGTTGTCACTCTACGAATGTTTATATCAGTACTAAGTCTTTTTTTTGTTTATGAGCAGATATGTTTAATTCATTTGAACAATGGATACAATATACATATAACTTTTCTAAGGAGTGAATGTTTAAGATGAGAAATTTCACTAAACAATATATAAATGGTGAATGGGTTGATAGTGCAAGTGGAGCAACAATTGATGTAATTAACCCAGCAACCGAAGAAGTAATGGGCTCTATAGCTAAAGGTAACGAAGAAGATGTTAATAAAGCTGTAGAAGCTGCAGATAATGTATATTTAGAATTTCGTCATAGTTTTGTTGAAGAAAGAAAAGAACTTTTAGATAAAATTGTTAAAGAATATCAAAATAGAAAAGATGATATAATTCAAGCGATTACAGATGAACTAGGTGCGCCCTTATCAGTTTCTGAGAACGTTCATTATCAAATGGGATTAAATCATTTTACGGCTGCAAGAGATGCTTTAGATAACTTTGAATTTGAAGAGCAACGTGGTGATGATTTAGTTGTTAAAGAAGCGATTGGTGTTGCAGGACTTGTTACACCATGGAATTTCCCTACAAATCAAACTTCACTCAAATTAGCTGCTGCGTTTGCTACTGGAAGTCCAGTAGTACTAAAACCTTCCGAAGAGACACCATTTGCGGCAATCATTTTAGCTGAAATCTTCGATAAAGTTGGTTTACCTAAAGGTGTATTTAATCTAGTTAATGGAGATGGTTCAGGTGTTGGAAATCCTTTAAGTGAACATCCAAAGGTTAGAATGATGTCATTTACTGGTTCTGGTCCAACAGGTTCTAAAATTATGGAAAAGGCAGCTAAGGACTTCAAGAAAGTTTCACTTGAACTAGGCGGTAAATCTCCATATATTGTATTAGATGATGTAGATATAGAAGAAGCAGCAAAAGCAACAACTAAAAAAGTTGTCAGTAATACTGGTCAAGTATGCACAGCAGGGACACGTGTGCTTATTCCTGAGAGTCTTAGAGAAGATTACCTATCAGCTGTAAAAGAACAATTTAATAATGTTAAAGTTGGTAATCCACGTGAAGAAGGTACTCAAGTCGGACCTATTATTAGTAAAAAACAATTTGATCAAGTTCAAGATTATATCAATAAAGGTATTAATGAGGGTGCAGAATTGTTCTACGGTGGTCCTGGTAAACCTGAAGGATTAGATAAAGGTTACTTTGCTCGTCCAACTATTTTCATTAACGTTGATAACCATATGACTATTGCACAAGAAGAAATATTTGGTCCTGTCATGTCAGTTATCACTTATAACAATTTAGATGAAGCAATTGAAATTGCAAATGATACTAAATATGGTTTAGCTGGATATGTAATTGGTAAAGATAAAGAAACATTACGTAAAGTAGCACGCTCTGTTGAAGCTGGAACAATTGAAATCAATGAAGCTGGAAGAAAACCTGATTTACCTTTTGGCGGCTATAAACAATCAGGTTTAGGTCGTGAATGGGGCGACTATGGTATAGAAGAATTCCTTGAAGTCAAATCAATTGCTGGTTATTATAAATAAAAGAACAATTAAATTAAAACTTGCAATTAAACAAAGCACGGGACTATTACCTGTCTCTTATACACATCTCCGAGCCCACGAGACGCTACGCTATCTCG
>ERZ1031010.140-NODE-140-length-9128-cov-26.772842_pt1 | contig 9128 bp, 10 predicted proteins | sample MGYA00518594_ERZ1031010 | MGnify/ENA primary metagenome ERZ1031010 (study PRJEB33718, sample SAMN03159722) | human skin metagenome | collected 2014-05-20 | study: EMG produced TPA metagenomics assembly of the PRJNA266117 data set (Human skin bacterial metagenome... | reverse complement strand
GAGATAGCGTAGCGTCTCGTGGGCTCGGAGATGTGTATAAGAGACAGATGTATAGCTTACTTTTAATCAACATCGTTTATTCACCTCTACTGCAAGTGACAAATTGTCTTTTTCGTTTTTAAACCTCCAGTAAATTTACTTCCGAGGTCACTGAACCATCTCACCCATAATTAAATTTATCGCCTAACATGAATAACACTACATTTATGTTGAATTCCCTTTACAAATCATCATTTCTATAATCTTAATTCTAATCGAAAAGAAATAAATATACAATTAAAACATTAATGTGTAATAACACAATATTGTTTTAAAATGGGGTATATAATTATTTTTAAATTATTTAGCGTTTAATTTGATTTAAATTTTCAAAATAAAATCTCCCTTCAAAGTTTTAATCGTACTTCAAAGGGAGAAACAATTCAGTAACCTCACAATTATTTGCTTATATTTTTTTCAAACCGACCTAAATCATTATCGTGTCCAATCATAATTAAAATATCACCAATTTCGATATTGATGTTTGGATCAGGAGATACAATGAACTCCTTAGCACGTTTAATAGCAATAATATTAATTCCATATTGTGCACGAATATCTAAATCTATAATCGTTTGACCTGCCATTTTTTCAGTTGATTTTAATTCTACTATCGAGTGTTCATCTGCAAGTTCTAAATAGTCGAGTACGCTTGCACTCGCCACATTGTGAGCAATACGACGTCCCATATCTCTTTCAGGATGAACTACAGTATCTGCACCAATTTTATTTAAAATCTTAGCATGATAATCATTTTGTGCTTTAGCCGTTACCTTTTTAACACCTAATTCCTTTAATATCAATGTCGTTAATGTACTGGATTGAATATTTTCACCAATAGCAACAATTACATGATCAAAATTACGTATTCCTAGACTTTTCATGACTTCCTCATCTGTTGTATCAGCTACAACTGCATGCGTAGCAATATCACTATATTCATTGACACGATTTTCGTCTCTATCAATTGCCATTACATCCATATCTAAGGCATTCAGTTCTCTAACAATACTACCACCGAAACGGCCAAGTCCTATTACGACATACTCTTTATCCATATTCGTCCTCCACTATATAAAAGAGGAAAAGTGATTAACATTGATGAAAGAACACCAACTATAATCAATATCCTCGAAATGATATTATCTCTTGCCTTCTACATATGATTTGTCGAAAACAAATAGTCTCAATAATAATATTAACGATGGAACTATTAAAAGTAAACCTAAAGTAAACGCAATGACTAATGCTAAACCCATTTCTGGATTAACATGAGAACTTGTAATTTTAACAAATGGATGAAGTAGATATGGTAGTTTGCTCATTCCGTATCCAAAAAAAGCAAATAACATTTGTAAAATGACTATAATAAACGCTAAGCCATGATTTTTCTTAAAAATAGTTAACGCACCTACAATTAAGAAAAAGACAAAGCTAAGCGCAAACATCCACCAGTAGTTAAATACTGCATTATTAAAATGATCAGCATTTTGAATTCTTAAAGATAAGAAAACAAATAATGAAATGACAATCATGGGTGGTCCCAAAAAAATATGCCATTGTATAGTTAAATTATAGGCAGGTTTATCATTAGCTTTATGAGCATAGAATATTAAGAAATCAGTAGAAATATATAAGCTAAGAATACGACTCTGACCAAGCAAACGGGCTTAAAAGTAATTGTAGCCAGTTTAAATCGATATGTGAGCCATGTTCACTAATATAAACCACCTTCTGAAATTGTTAATGCTGTAGCTAAAGAAGCAGGAATAAATAAACCAGTTAAACCATATAACACTATCCAAGGTAACTTCGTATCTTGTCCATAATTTTCAAAAGCATAAAAACTACTACGAATTGAGATCAATACTAAGGCAATGGAACCTGGTACTAATAACACAGTTCCTAAATATTTCGCAGAGTCAGGAAAGAACCCTATAAATCCTACAAAGAAGAAGACAAAGAATACATTCGTCACTTCCCATACGGGGTTCAGATATCTATGAATTAAATGATTAATCTTTTTCTCTTTACCTAGCATTTTCGAATGTAGCGCGAAGAAGCCTGCACCAAAATCTATTGAAGCGATGATGATGTAACAAAACAAGAATATCCATAGCACTGTTATCCCAATATACGCATGTATTATTTTGTTCCCCCTCTCTTTTCAATTACTTTATCAACATCTTGATATGCAGGTTTATTTTTGTACATTCTAATTAACACATAAGCAGAAGTCACTAAAAGTACAAGATATAAAATACCAAACATAATAGTTACAAGCGTAATGCCTCCAGCTTGTGTCGCTGCCTGAGATACACGCATATAACCACGAATAATCCATGGTTGTCGACCCATTTCTGTTAAAAACCAGCCAAATTCTATCGCAAGCGTTGATGCAGGTCCAGTTAATAAAATTGCGTAAAGTGTCACTTTGTGAGTTAAATATTTACGCAGTTTCTTTATAAGTAGAAACAACATGTATACTCCGGAAATGATAAAGCAAAACACACCCATTGATACCATTAAGTCAAAGAAATAATGCACAATCATTGGTGGTAAATCATTTTTAGGGAATTCATTTAACCCTTTAACTTTAGTTGTAAAACTATTATCAGCTAAGAAACTTAAAAGTCCTGGTATTTCAATTGCCCCACTCACTTCATGTGTTTTTTCGTTTAGCACTCCAAAGAATACTAAGTTCGCGTGTCACTGAGTATCGTAATGCCATTCATATGCAGCAAGCTTTTCCGGTTGAACATTGTGCAAGAATTCAGCTGAAAAATCCCCTGCTATCATAGATAATACTGTATTTATGAAACCAATCATCATGCTCATATAAAGCGCTTTTTTATGATATGTTTTATCCTCTGGATGTTTATTGCGTAATAACTTAAACGCTGCAATTGCAGCCAATATAAATGCCATAGTCATACCTGCAGTCGCTACTACATGGAATGCTCTCACTATAAATGATGAATTAAACATCGCTTCTAACGGTTGAACATTAACCATGCGTCCATTTTTCATCTCAAAACCAGCAGGCGTATTCATGAATGAGTTCACTGATGTAATAAAGAACGCTGAGAAAGAGCCACCAATAATAACTGGTAAAGAGATAATAAAGTGTATCCATTTATTTTTAAATCTATCCCAAGTATATAAATATACGCTTAGAAATATTGCTTCGAAAAAGAATGCAAATGTCTCCATAAATAGTGATAAAGCAATGACATGCCCTCCCATTTTCATGAAAGTTGGCCAAACAAGTGAGAGTTGTAGGCCTATGATTATACCTGTCACGACTCCAACAGCTACAGTAATTGTGTAGCCTTTTGAGCATCTTTTGGCTAATGCAATATAGTTTGCATCATCTTTTTTAATACCAATAAATTCTGCGATTGCAAACATTAAAGGCATACCGACACCGATTGTAGCGAATATGATATGTGTACTGCAAGATTCATACCAGTTAGAAATCGGCTTATTTCAACTGAATCCATCTATTTATCACCTTTTCTTTATTTTGATATATTGGAGCCAAAAGTGGTTAAAATTATAAATCCTCATCACGTTGAACTAAATTAAGTTGCTTTAAATTAATGCGTCTATTTTATGACGTTTCACACAACGTTCACAAACATTGATTTGTCTTTATTTTTTTATATAGTATTTTGAGAAAAGTTTGAAAGGATGTTATAAATGACGAGCGAAGTCACAATTTATACTCAAGACAATTGTCCACTCTGTGCCTTTATCAAAAATTATTTAAGTGAGCATAATGTTGATTATGTGGAGAAAAATATTAAACATTCTCAATTTCGTAATGAAATGATAGATTATGACGCTTATGCAACTCCATTTATATTATTAAAAGGTGAAACTATATATAATGTTGATATAGATAAACTTAATACGATATTAAATCTTTAAATTTAAATTAATTCAATGAAAAACCACTTAATATTCTCAGTCATGTACACGTATCAAGTTCGTTTTTCAGCTTGACCTTAAACAATTACATCGAATGTTGAGTGTTTTTTATATAACTGGAAAATTTATTTTTATCTTATTATTCATCTTAAATGTAAAAAGAGAGTAAATGCAATTATGCATCTACTCTCAGTTAATTGATATATCTTTAACTATTATTTACTAATTCAACAACTTCATCTTGCGTAGAACATTCAATAGCACGGTTAGCAAGTTCAGCCATTTCATTTTTACTTAAACCATTAATTTGTCTTCTAGCTTTAAGAATAGAAGTCGCACTCATTGAGAACTCATCTAATCCTAAACCAAGTAATAATGGGACAGCTGTTGCATCTCCAGCCATTTCGCCACACATACCAGTCCATTTACCTTCTTTATGTGATGCTTCAATGACTTGTTTAACTAAACGCAAAATTGAAGGGTTATATGGTTGATACAAGTAAGAAACACGTTCTGACATACGGTCAGCTGCTAATGTATATTGAATTAAGTCATTCGTACCGATACTGAAGAAATCAACTTCCTTAGCAAATACGTCAGCTAGAGCTGCTGTTGCTGGAATTTCAACCATGATACCTAATTCAATATCATCAGAAACATCGTAACCTTCTTTTTGAAGATTTTCTTTTTCTTCTAAAAGAATAGCTTTTGCATCACGAAATTCTTTAATGGTTGCAACCATTGGGAACATGATATTCAATTTACCATAAACAGATGCACGTAATAATGCACGTAGTTGTGGTCTAAAGATATCTTGTTGCGCTAGACATAAACGAATGGCTCTGTAACCTAAGAACGGATTCATCTCTTTAGGTAGATCTAAATACGGAAGTTCTTTATCTCCACCGATATCTAAAGTGCGAACAACTACGCGCTTACCGTCCATTGTTTCTAATACCTTTTTATAAGCTTCAAATTGTTCTTCCTCTGTTGGCATTTGATCTCTACCCATATACAAGAATTCTGTACGATAAAGACCGATACCTTGCGCACCATTCTCAATTACACCACTTAAATCATTTGGCGTACCAATATTTGCAGCAAGTTCAGGATGAACACCATCAACAGTAACTGTATCAGCATCACGTAATTTTTGAAGTTCTTTCTTATCTTCAAAGAAACGTTCACGTTTATTTTGATAAGCAATTAACTCATCTTCTGTAGGATCGATAATGACATAACCAGACATACCGTCAACAATAATCATATCTCCTTGTTTAACTTCTTCAGTGATGGATTGAGTACCTACAACTGCAGCAATTTCAAGCGAACGACTCATTATTGCAGAGTGACTCGTTCTACCACCTATGTTAGTTACAAAGCCTTGAACGTATTCTTTATTTAACTGAGCTGTATCTGAAGGTGTTAAATCATTACCAATGATTACGACACTTTCATTAATTAAACTTGGGTTAGGTAGGTCTACACCAAGAATGTGAGCTAAGACACGTTTAGAGACGTCTCTAATATCAGCTGCACGTTCTTTCATGTATTCATTATCCATAGATTCAAAAATAGAAATAAATTGAGTTGTTACTTCATCTAATCCTGTAGCAGCACTTACTTTATCATTTCTAATTTTATCTTGGATAGGTTGAATTAATTCAGGATCATCTAAAACTAATAAATGCGCATCAAAAATAGCTGCTTTATCAGCACCTAATTGCTTCTCCGCATTATTTCTAATTTGAGTTAATTCGACTTTTGATGCTTCGATAGCTTCATTAAATTTGTTTACTTCGCTCTCAGTGTCAGTGATTTTCTCATCACTATTGAAAGACAAGTCTGGCTCTACAATTAAGTAAGCTTTTGCGATTGCTACACCATCAGATGCAGCAATCCCTTTAATTAACTTAGACATAATTACTCAGCTAAACCCTCTTTTGATAATACATCAGTGATTGATTCTACCGCATCTTTTTCATCGCTACCGTCAGCATAAATAGTAATTTCAGCATCTTTCCCTACACCTAAACTCATAACACCCATGATTGATTTTAAATTAACTTTTTTACCGTTATATTCTAATTGAATATCTGAATCAAATTTTGATGCAGTTTGCACTAGCATCGTAGCAGGGCGAGCATGAATCCCTGTTTCGTCTGTAATTACATATGATTTTTGTTCCATGTTTAAAACTCTCCTTTGTACAGTTAGAATCTTCAATATTATTACCATCTAACATAAACTTTACACAAATAACTTTACCAAAAGCTATTGCTAAATTCAATTCGTTTAAAATCGTTTTCAGTATTTAAATTTTAAACTCATTTGAAATTATAACATTTACTACAAATTATTGATAACTTTTTCACATTTTTCAATATGATCTTTTCCTAATTTACTCATAAAATAATAGCTAATTGAAGCAGATACTGCTTGTCCAATAAAAGGAAACCATTTCGTTTGTTTTGCCGCTGCACGTTTAGCAACATCTTTGATAATAACCTTTAATAATGCTTCAGAAACTTTTCTTCCTATAAATTGACTTCCTTGTATAGCAGCTGCCGACATAATTCTTTCTTTGACATCATCACCTAATGAATTGACTTTCTTATGGTCTAAACCATAAATTTTATTGACGTCTTCAATAATATCACGTATTAATTTAATATCCACACCAAAATCTAGACCTGGAATAGGGACTACACTAGCAGCTGATGATAATATAGATTTCTTTTTGACTAAAGATTCTGCTATTTCTCTTCGATGACGTAGTTCGTCTTTAGTTGTCGGCAAATCGCCCTTCTCTTTAATTTCCTCTATATTTAATGATGAATTCCCAACTTTATTAGTTATATCATTGGTAAATTTAGTTCTAATACCCAAATGTATACACCCTTTCATAACAATGGTTTCAATAAAGCATTATACCCATATTTTTATAAATTAATGCTTAATTGTAACAAATATAGCCTTTAAATATTTTGATGGTTTGTAATGAGGGTGAGTTTTAAAATCTTTAGGTAAGCCCATAACTTCGTTTATTTCATATTCAACTTCAGATTGTGACAGCGACTTTTTAATAACATTTTTAAACGCCTTTAATGAAAATGCACTCGAATTTGTACATAATAGTAAAGTACCTTCAGGCGATAAAATATTTAATGCACCTTCTATCAAACTGTCATAGTCTTTTTGTACTGAGAAAGTTTTTTTCTTATTACGAGCAAAGCTTGGTGGATCGATAACAATTGTCTCATATTGATAACCTTGACGTGTAGCATAATTATAAAAATCAAAGGTATCCATCACATAAATATATTGTGACTTAGAATCAATTCCATTCAATCCGAAGTTTTCCTCAGTAAGCGCTCTTGAACGGTTTACAAGATCTACACTTGTAGTAGAACGAGCATGTTCTGCAGCTATCATTGAAAATGCACCAGTATAACTAAATAAATTAAGTACATGTCTATTTTCAGAGAATTGATCGCGCAATTTTTTACGTACTTCTTTTTGATCTAAAAAGATCCCAGTCATTAATCCATCATTTAAATCAACATTATAAAAAGTGAAATTTTCTTCAATGATAATCGGAAATTCAGGTGCTTCACCTGCAACAAATCCACCTGCATATGAAGTGTCTTTGAATCTCATTTTTTCAAAAATAGACGTAAAATTAAAAACAGTCTTGATTGCTTCTAATACGTTGTATCTAAATTTATAAATCCCTTTAGAATACCATTGTATTAAAAGATGACTGTCATAGTTATCAATTGTTAATCCACCTACACCATCACCTTCAGCATTAAATAGTCTAAAAGCATTTGTTCCTTCAATATTAAAATAGTATTCTCTTCCCTCTAATGCCTTTTCAAATAAATGTACAAAAAATGATGTATTGATTTCTGCGTTTTCATCATAACTTAAAACCCATCCTAAACCTTTATGTTGACGGCCTACATAACCAGTTGCGATATATTGTTGTTGGTCAGTAACTAATTTAACTAAATCACCTTCTTTTAAATGATCATGCGCATATATATCTTCTTCATCTATCAGTGGATAGTGATTTAAATACTTTGATTCCTTGCCTTTATTTAATGTAGCAGTCTTCATATATGTCTACCTTTCTTTTTAAATTTAATACTAAGTTGTACTTATATCATATTTAAAGTTACTATTGCCTAATCACAATTTTAAAATCATTTTAACAAATTCCCTCTTTAAATCATACGTAAAAAAGCCATTGTTATTGAAATTCAATAACAATGGCTACAATCAATACCTTACGGTTTCTCTCTCAATTGTAATGAATATGCGACAATCATCGCGATTAACATTAATAATAAGATTGGAGTGATAAAGATCGATAGTAATAAACCGTGAATCATAATATTGATAAATTCAGTTAAGAATTTAAAGAATAATATACTTCCCATGAAGAGCTGTAGATAATAAAATTTATCTCTTAAATAATAAGTTAGTGTCGTCGCAATATAAATGATAATGATGAATAGTAACAAAATAAGTGTAACCCATTCAACAACATATTGTGTTTGTGACAACTCCCATTCTCCGGATAAGAATAAAGAATTACGATTATTAAACTCTAAAAATGCGAAGAATAAAATGACGACACCGCAAAATAGTTGAACATACATTGGTTTAATCCATTTAGGCTTTTTCATCCAATGTGGAATATCGTCTTCTTGAATATCAACTATATTCTTAACTTTATCTTTAAATTTATCCCTTTTAGCTCTCATCTTATCTAAATCAACACTTCTTCTTGTCTTACGTGCATATTCTGTTGTCTTATCTTGGAGTTGTTTTAAGTGAACTTTTGTTTGATTAGATACGTTCCCTTTATTAGTTCTTGAAAGCTCAGGTTCTTCTTCACCTAATTCTTCTTTAGTTAAAGGTAATGAACGTCTTAAGAATAAGAAATTCCAAATTGCCATTTGACCTAATAACCACATAATAATGAAGAAAGTATTTACACTTAAAATATCTATTGATTCAATTTCATTAGCATCAATACGACCATATAATACGATTTGTGTAATTAAATAACTAATACTATATGTCACAATAATCCACATCTGTCTCTTATACACATCTGACGCTGCCGACGACTCCTTACGTGTAGA
>ERZ1031010.139-NODE-139-length-9164-cov-33.064881_pt1 | contig 9164 bp, 15 predicted proteins | sample MGYA00518594_ERZ1031010 | MGnify/ENA primary metagenome ERZ1031010 (study PRJEB33718, sample SAMN03159722) | human skin metagenome | collected 2014-05-20 | study: EMG produced TPA metagenomics assembly of the PRJNA266117 data set (Human skin bacterial metagenome... | reverse complement strand
AGGAGTCGTCGGCAGCGTCAGATGTGTATAAGAGACAGCAATTTAATTACGCGTTATAATAATCTATAATCAAAAGAAATTACTTATGTTTATTAATAGTATAAAATACTAATTATTCAAAACTTTCTAATTAAAGGAGTAGTTTAAATGAACATTGATTTTGAATGTTACCTTAACATAAATACTTCAATGTACAAAATAAAGTACCTATTTCTATAGGTATAGACAATCTTTATGACAAAATAGTCAATCAACAGCGTGGTGGCTTTTGCTATGAATTAAATCATTTATTTGTTACGTATTTAGAATGTAAAGGGGGTCATGTTACGCGTACTTCTTCAACAGTTCACACTTCAGATGGCGGTCGAAACCCTGAAGGTTCGCATATGTCACTTTACGTCAATATCAATGGGACATTTTATATTACTGATGTTGGATTTGGAGATGTACCTTTAAGCGCAATAGAGCTGGGTTCTAAAATCAATTCATATCAACTCATGATAGAAACGGCGTTTACCGCGCTATTTTGAGCAAAGACAATCAATATGACTTGCAAAAGCAAATACAAAACAAATGGGTAACACTCTATGTAGCACATTTACAACCTCAATATATTGAAGACTTTGAAGATAAAATCAACTACAACGAACATCACCCTTTGTTCAACAATTACTTATTACTCAACCACAGTTTTTTGGACGTGCCACAATGACTTATCACACTTTAACTTTAAGTAATGATATTAATAAACGTAAGTATAACGTCACAACCGATAACTACAAACACTTTTTGAAAAAGTTTTTTAGTTTAGATGTGAAGATTAATCCTTTTGAAAATAAATTGTACTAAAAATGTTTAACTTTGACTCTATTATTTTCACAACTTATCAAAATCACTGAGACGGTGAGTAGAATATAGCTTCATTATTCATTATATATCATGTATCATCCATGTTTACCATTCTTTAATGTCTTTACGTTCACCTTTAAAATTATTACTTTTTTGATGGCGTTGTGCTAATACTTGTTCTACTTCTGTGAACTGTATATCAAGACTATGCAATAATACGAAAAAGTGGTACATTACATCTGCCGTCTCACTGATTACTTCTTCACGATTATCTTTTAATGCACCTATCACAACTTCGAACGCTTCTTCGCCAAATTTTTTCGATATTTTATCAATATCTTCTTTAAGTAAATATTGTGTATAGGAATTAGATTTATTCGAATTAGCACTTTGATAAATCGTTTATTGTAAATTTTGTACTTTGAAATGATGTGCCCTTTCATTATTAAAACAACTTTGATTTCCAGTATGACAAGTAGGTCCTTGTGGAATTACTCTCATTAATATTGTATCTTGGTCACAATCTGCGTGCACACTCACCACATTTTGTAAATGTCCAGACGTTTCACCTTTAGTCCATAAGCGTTGTTTAGATCTGGAGTAGAACGTAACTTTACCTTCTTCGAGCGTTTTTTGATAAGCTTCTTCATTCATATAACCCAACATTAATACGTCATCCGTTTGATTATGTTGTAAGATGACAGGTACTAATCCTTTTAAAAAGTCAATACGTTCACTCATCTTACAGGTATCCCTCCTTTATGCATTTTTTCTTTAATTATTGCCACAGTTGTTTCTTGATCCTGAAGCAATGATTGGAATATTTACTAATTGCTTAATTTCTGCTAAATGATCGATGTCAAAACCTTGTTTCATTCCATCATGATGCATACTCGTTATAAGTAATTCTCCTGCACCTAAACGTTCTACCTCTTGAACTCAATCATACACGCGTACATTGGTTAACCTTTTACCACCATGCGTCGTACAAAAATAATCATCTCGTTGTTCATCATAAAAACTATCAATGGCTGTACAAATACATTGACTACCAAACTTTTCACTTGCTTGTCGAATTAATTCTGGATGCTTTAGAGCACTAGAATTCAATGATACTTTATCTGCACCGTGATTTAATAGTTGTGTAATATCATTTAAAGTCTGAATACCTCCACCAACTGTTAAAGGAATAAATAATTGTTTTGCCGTTCTTTCAATCACTTCTAACATAAGGTCATGCCCAGTCTCTATCTTTGAAATATCAAGAAAGACTAATTCATCAGCACCGGTAACATTATAATAAAGAGCTAAATCAACAGGGTTGCCAATATCCCTTAATGACTTAAATTGGATGCCTTTTACTACACGTCCATCTTTAACATCTAAACATGGAATGACTCTCTTCTTAATCAAGATAATCCCTCCCAAAATGCATTCTGATGTATAGCTTTACCTACAATGGCAGCGTGAACATTCAACACCTCTAATTGTTGTAAGTCTGCTTGATGTCTAATTCCTCCTGAAGCAATCACAGGTAAATATGTTGTATGAGCTAGTCGACCTGTCAATTCAAAGTTAGCTCCTTCGAGTTTGCCATCTTTTGAAATATCTGTATAAATAATGCCCCCTAATGGTAAATGCTCAATCTTAGCAACATAATCAAATAAATTAAGTTTGGCGTCCTCTTCCCATCCATTAATTTTTATTTCCACTCCAAAAGCATCTACAGACACATATATTTTGTTTGGAAAATGTTGTGTCATACGTGCTAACCACTCAACGTCTTGGATACCTTGCGTGCCCAAAATACAATAATCGATTACTGAGTTAATATAATTTTCAATCGTTTGTTTTGAGCGAATACCTCCACCTACTTCTATAGGTTTAAGGGTAAGTTTTCTTAATGATTGGATATAATTAAATTCTGTCGCTTCTTTTGTTTTAGCTCCAATTAAATCAATAATATGAATACGTGTTACACATTCAAATTGACTATAAAACTGGATACTTTCTTCCACTGTTTTCTCCACTTTTTCTTCTGAAGTATATTTACCTTCAGTCAATCGGACACTTGTTGAATTAATCAAATCGATGGCTGGCCATAATTCAATCATCAATAAACCCTCCTTTTAAAGCTTGATTCAGTATAGCTAATCCATACTCTCCACTTTTCTCAGGATGAAACTGAATACCAATGTAGTTCTGATATTGAATCACACCCGGAACTTTTGTGCCATAATTGGCGTAAGCTACTACGTGTTATGCATACTTTGCAAATCATTCCATCCTAAATGTGGAACTGGATAATCTGTCTGAATCGCACAATATTTCCTGGGACAAATCCTAATCCATCAACGTCACCTTCCGCGCTATGCTGAAATAGTAATTGCATACCTAAACATATACCGATAATCGGTTTATGATGAATTTTACTCAGAGAGTGATCAATTCTCTTAGCATGAATAGAAGTCATTGCATCCTTAAAATGCCCAACTCCAGGAAGAACAATAGCATCTGCTCTTTCTAATTCTTTATCATCACATGTAAGGACAACATCATACCCTAAATATTGAATTGCTCGGGTTACGTTACTAATATTTCCTAATCCATAATCAATAATAGCTATTTCAATGACTCCTTTAGAAATGGGATACGACCGTCTTCTTTTGATGAGAGTGCAACTTTTAATGCTCTCGCAAAAAACTTAAAGATGGATTCTATCTCATGATGCGTATTGCCACCACGAATTAAGTCAATATGCACAGTTAATCTTGCATTAATAACCAATGCTCTAAAAAATTCTTCGACAAGTTCCGTGTCAAAAGTTCCTACCTTTTGAGCACTCAATTCACTATTAAATGAGAGATAAGGGCGCCCGCTTATGTCTATCACTGTACGTGCAAGAGTTTCATCCATTGGAATGTAGGAATGACCATATCTTGTAAAGTCCTGTTGATCTTTAACTAATTGAAGGACAAGTTGCCCAATTACAATACCTATATCTTCAGTTACATGGTGATCATCTACATAAGTATCTCCTTCTGCTTCTATAGTAAGACTCAATCCGCTATGAAATGTAAACAACGTCAACATATGGTCTAAGAAACCTACACCCGTTTTAATATTAGATTGAGTTTCATCATTCGACAGTACTATTTTCAATTGTGTTTCTATAGTATTACGAGTTAACTGGTACGTCATAATGTTCTCTCCATTTCTTTACAACTTCCTCTAAAATATGAAGCTGTTCTTCTGTAGCAATCGAATAGCGGACATAATCTCTCATAACTTCCTTCATCATAAAATCTTGGTTTAAAACCATTTTCATGAATAAAAGCACCTAATTGTTGTGCAAGCACACCCTTTGTTAAAACAAAATTAGTATAAGAAGGATAAACTTTGATAATATCTGCAACGTATTTACTAAAAATTCCTTTCAATCAAGTTGCCAAAGCGCGTTGTCGTTGAATGAATGCTAAAGTCTTTGCTTGTTTGGTAAATAAAGTTGTAGCAACTTTCAATGTTAAACTATTTAAAGGATACGGATGCTCGATACGTTTAATAAGATGAATTGTTTGCTCATGACTCACAATGGCACCTAAGCGTAAACCTGCTAAACCAAATGCTTTTGACAATGTGCGCATACGAATAATAATGTGACTCTAAAGCTACTTGATAAGTATGACCGTAATCAAGATACGCTTCATCAATCACGAAGTAGCTCCCTATAGACTTCACCCGAGTAGATATTGCTTTAAGAAAGTTTAGGTTAAATTGGTTACCAGTTGGATTATGAGGGTTACTCATGATAAAAAATGAAGGTCGTACTTCATCTATCTTTGCTAGTATCTTTTGCAAATCAAATCGCAAATCATCACTTGCATCGACAAATTGTATAGAACGTTTAATTTGTGCTGCATATGCTTGATACATAAAGAAATCAGGATTTAAAGTGAGTACAGGACCTTCTGGCATAATCACCATTAACTTCTGTATCAATTCATCAGAACCATTAGCTGCGGTAATTTGAGTGAACTTTAAATTATAGAATTTAGCATATGCTTCAAGAAATTGCTCATATTCTTCATTAGGAAATAAATTATAGTTTAAATCTTTAATAATTAGTTTGAGTTGTTATTGTGATAATGGCGTGATAGGACTTTCATTTTTGTTAATCGGTATCATCCTATACCCTCCTTATCGACGTATATAGATCGACTTTTCATGATTATATAAAGTTCAATATGTGCAATATGTTCCGCTGACTGTGCCACTTCATTAAATGTTTGTTGTGACAAATGAATCACAGAATGACGTGTCATAAAATCATTCACAGATAGACCATTGGTAAATCTAGCTGTTTGATTTGTAGGCAATACATGACTAGGTCCTGCAACATAGCCTCCTATAACTTCAGGAGAGTAATATCTTAAAAATAATGCACCCACATATTTAACTTTATCAACATATACTTCAGGCAATTTTGTTTGAATAGACGCATGTTCAGGAGCTATGGTATTCATGACTAAACATGCTTCTTCAATATCCTCAACTAAAATTAAATAATGATGTTTTGCAATACTTGTTGAAACAATATCTTGACGTTCAACATATTGAAGTTGATCTTGTATCATTATTTCTAAACGTTTAAGTATCTGTTCATGTTCACTAATGACATAGGTACAAGCCATTTCATCATGTTCTGCTTGTGCAAATACATCATATGTAATCGCTTCCAAATCAGCAGTCTCATCTATGATTAATGCTATTTCTGTAGGCCCTGCAATTTGATCGATGCACACTTGTCCATATACAAATTGATTTCTTGGTCCCACAATTTTATCAACTTTCGATATTGATTCTGTACCATATGCTAAAGCTGCAATGCTCTGTGCACCACCCATTTGATATACATGGTTCACACCAGTAATATGACATGCCGCTAATACTTCTTGACAAATACCATTCGTTTGTGGAGGAGTCACTACAGTAATCTCTTTAACTCCAGCTACTTGTGCAAGTGTAGCTATCATTAACACTGTAGAAGAATAGCTTGCCTTGCCACCTGGCACATAAATACCTACACGTTCAATAGGATGATGAATTTCATAACATTCCCCTTGATGATTTGAAACGTACTGTATTTTGATTTGTTCTTGATACGCTCTAATTCGGTTGTAACTATGTTCTAATGCTGAACGTGTCTTATCATCTAAATTATCGTAAGCTTGTTTAATTTTATTCTGATCAATTTCTAGTTGTTCTGTTTTCACGTGATCAAACTGTAAATTATAATTTTTAAGTGCACAATCTCCATGTAATTTAACTTCATTACATATATCACTAACTATTGTATATAATCATCTTCTTTGCTAAATTGGTTTAAAAATTGTTGCGCTTTAAACATGATTCATAAACACCCCCAAATGATTTATAAAATCTTCTATTTCAGAAGCCTGTTTAAAATATGCTGCTTTATTCGTTATCAACTTCGCATTAATATCAGCTATATGCTGTTTTTCTACAAGACCACTCGCTTCAAGTGTGGTCCCTGTTTGAACAATATCTACAATGCCATCTACCATATCTACAACACATGAAAGTTCGACAGAACCATTAAGGTGTATCACTTCTACATCCATTCCATTAGTATTAAAATATTACGTTGCAGTTTGAACGTAACTTGTCACAACTTTACTATAATGGTTGATATGTGGCTTTGTAGCTAAAGCAAAGTGGCATCTACCAAAGGGTAAATCTAATAATTTATTGATATTAAATCTCTGTTCATTTAATATGTCACTGCCCACTATTCCTACATCAGCGATACCTTGTTCAACGTAAGTAGATACATCACTACCTTTTACTAATATAAATTCAATATTGTCAATTGTAAGAAGTAGTTGTCTGTTTCTGTTTAATAAGGTATTTGCAATAGCCATTTGATGTATTTGTTGGATGTATTCTATAAAGCTTTCTAATAAACGTCCTTTTGCTAGTGCTACTCGTAACATGCTTGTCGCTCCTTACATTTTCAAAATTAAAGCGTTAATCCTAAACCAAAACCTTCGAGCACATCATTATAATAACCACCTGTTAGCACCCTATGACTTGATTGCTCCAAATGACACTTTATAAATACACCCTTGTAGTATGATCTTGGGGGTTGAGCTGTAATATCTAGATGAATTTGAGTTATTCCTTGTTTCTTTAACCAACTTCCCCATGATTGAATGGATTTAAGGACGGGATGATTCACATGTAGATAATCGGGAAACACTTTAAGTTGATTCAATGTATTTTCTTTAAGAATTTGAATGAGAGGATGTTGTACACCTAATTTTTGTATCAAGCCTGATAGATTTCTTTCTTCAATCATCTCCATAACATCTTCAGTTTGATCATGAGGTTTTAATAGTGTATTAATCAATTGGTAATGTCCTAAAATGACGAATTGAATACAGTCATTGAGATATTGATGGATAAAATGATGAAAATCTAAAAAGCTTTTAGTCATTGTCTCAAATTTAGGGTGATAATTTTCAATACCAACTTGTTTTATTACCTTATGATTTCTAATAATGTCTCCGACATATGCCACGAGCTTATACTTAATTGGGAATGCGGTGAAATATCTAAATAGTTGATTTGTAAAATCATTTCTTAAAACATACATATGCTTATTGTGTTGCCAAAAGCAACGCTCGTCCATTTGTTGCAAGTCTTCATGTGTTAATGTTTTCCAGTTCAATTTTTCAATTAAATTAAAATCAACAAGTTGATATCCCTGCTGATTAAAATATTTTAAAAACTGTAATTCTTCTTTAATAGAAATTAAATCAATGGCTAGGCGCACAGAATCCCCCTTTTTCAAGCAATCCCTTTATCACTATATTGTACTAAAGTATAATTGTAGTAATACACTACCATGTTACACGTAATATAACAAGTGTTTTTTCTGAAAATTCTTTTATTTAAGAATATATAAATCTGTTTACATTCTTTACACAAGAACACAGAAATCATCATTTTAAAATGCTAAACGCCTTGTTTCACTATAATAGATATATTATTCTAAAAAGTGGTTAAACCTATATTCATAAAACTTTATAAAGTTTCGATTTGAGTTTTAAAATGTCGCTAAATTTTGCTTAACACACGCAATAACTAGAGATACTTAAACTACATTTATACACAAAAATTTAGAGATACAGCTATAAAGCTGCGTAAGTGATTTTGAGAAAAAATTAATAGTACTCTCTAATTACCACACAAAACATACTAACCCACAAAGCCCAATTAAATGAGTTAGTATGGCTTATATAGTAATAAGATTGCATGCACAAATTTGATTTATTTAAAATTTAGTTATATCAGAAATTGTATCAATTTTAAATCAAACAATGTGTATCCAAATTAAGCCATCTAATACTTATGTGACATTTTTCAATAAATGTCTCATTTTTAAGAGGTGTATAATGAATAGTAAAGTTTTGCGTGTAGAAAAAACTGAAAATGCATTGTTAGATGCCCTATTTGAAACTCTAAGCACTAAAGAATTCAAACAAATTACTGTACAAGATTTATGTGACAAAGCTTTAGTCAGACGTTCCACTTTTTGATAGAAGATTTGATGATAAATATGATTTATTTAAATTACTTATTCGAAAGCTCGTTTTCAGAATAAGAGAGAAGCATTTTGCTGTATTAAACCCTGATAAGCCGAGAGCTCACTTTGAAAAAGTCATATACGATTCATTAGCTTATATAAATAATCATAAAACTATAGCTCAAAATGTATTGACTTTAACACTTTATGATGAGACAACAGATATTATCTTCGAACAATTATATACTGGAATGCAAGCACAGATACAATTTGAAACTAAACATGGATTTAAATTTAATGTCGATGTCGATGTTGATGTGCTAGCTAATTTTATTACCGGGGGAATATTAAGAACGATTTATTCCTGGATCCAAGATGGTCAAAATTATTCAATAGATGAACTCACTCGAGAAATTGTTAAAATTCTAGATGGCGTTCACAACTACCAAATAAAAAATTAAAAAAGGAATTCACTCAATAATCATTTTTCATTAATTACTTCCCTCTTAAGACAGGGACATCCTTGTTCAAACTAAAAAATTGTTACATTAAACTTTTAGTATCTCTTTTTTATCAGTAACCCCCTCTCTAATTCCATTTGGATTTAAATCAACATTTCACAACTCATCAAGGTATATAATTAAAATAAAAGTAGTACACTATAGATATAGTCTGTCTCTTATACACATCTGACGCTGCCGACGAC
>ERZ1031010.138-NODE-138-length-9167-cov-26.198420_pt1 | contig 9167 bp, 10 predicted proteins | sample MGYA00518594_ERZ1031010 | MGnify/ENA primary metagenome ERZ1031010 (study PRJEB33718, sample SAMN03159722) | human skin metagenome | collected 2014-05-20 | study: EMG produced TPA metagenomics assembly of the PRJNA266117 data set (Human skin bacterial metagenome... | reverse complement strand
ACGTAAGGAGTCGTCGGCAGCGTCAGATGTGTATAAGAGACAGGCTTTATTTTAAATTATATAAAATATGCAGCTTCATAAGATTAATTAATATTTTTATAGAGTAAAATTTTGATGTTTAAGGCCCCCATCAAGTGGTGGATAATCGTACTTTAGAGACATTTTTTCTTTTTTAAGACTTGGTTTTGAGATATACTTATTGAGAATAAAGAAAAGAATATTATAGGAGGATAACGGTTTATGTTCAATAAGGTGTGGTTTAGAACAGGAATATTTTTTATTATGCTGTTCATACTCATCAAACTCTTTATGGAAGTGCATGAAGTATTTGCGCCGATAGCTACAATTATTGGTTCAGTATTTCTTCCATTCTTAATTAGTAGTTTTCTATTTTACATATGTTTACCATTTCAAAATATTTTAGAAAAATGGGGATTCTCACGTTGGGCAAGTATTACTACTATATTTATTGGATTAATAGCAATTATAGCGATTGTAGTATCATTCATCGCACCAATTATCATATCGAATATTAATAATTTAATTAAACAGACACCAGCGTTACAAAAGGAAGCTGAACAACTGATCAACTTCTCTTTAAAGCAAATGGATAAATTACCTGATGATGTTACTCATCGCATTAATAAAGCTGTTAAATCTGTTGGCGATGGTGCTACATCCATTTTATCGAATTCTGTTACTTATATTACTTCATTTATTTCAACAGTTTTCTTATTAATTATGGTGCCTTTCTTCTTAATTTATATGCTAAAAGATCATGAAAAATTCATTCCAGCAATAGGTAAATTTTTCAAAGGTGAACGTAAAGTATTTGTTGTAGATTTACTAAAAGACTTAAACTTCACTTTAAAATCTTATATACAAGGGCAAGTGACTGTCAGTGTCATATTAGGCATTATTTTATATATTGGTTACTCAATCATAGGATTACCATATACGCCATTATTAGTTTTATTCGCCGGAGTTGCCAATCTAATTCCTTTCTTAGGGCCTTGGTTATCATTTACACCTGCAGCAATATTAGGCATTATCGACGATCCTTCAACATTTATATGGGTTTGTGTCGTTACATTAATCGCACAACAACTCGAAGGTAATGTTATCACGCCAAATGTGATGGGGAAATCCTTAAGTATTCATCCATTAACTATTATTGTTGTCATACTGGCAGCTGGTGATCTTGGCGGATTTACTTTAATTTTAATTGCTGTGCCTTTATATGCCGTATTAAAAACATTAGTTAGCAATATTTTTAAATACCGTCAACGAATTATCGATAAAGCAAATAGTAACGTCAAAGATTAATAACTGTTTTAACATCACTCGCTTCAAATGATGTGAGTGATGTTTTTTATAAAAAATTAAAGCAATTGGACGACATTGACATCGCCCAACTGCCTTTTAAACTACAGAACTAATTATTTAATTGCATGGAACCCACTATCAACGTGGATGTTTTCACCGGTTACACCACTTGATAAATCACTTAATAAATATGCAGCAGTTTTACCCACTTCTTCTTGATCTACATTACGTTTTAATGGTGCACGTTGTTCAATTTCTTTAAGAATTGTATTAAAACCACCCACACCTTTTGCACTTAAAGTACGAATAGGACCAGCAGAAATTGCATTAACACGAATGTTATCTTCGCCTAAATCTAATGCTAAATATTTAACATTGGCTTCTAAACTTGCTTTAGCTACACCCATAACATTATAGTTTTGAACTGCAAATTCACCACCTAAATAAGTAGTAGCTACAATGCTGCCTCCTTCAGGCATAAGCTTTTTAGCTTCGTGTGCTACTAATGTGAGTGAATAAGAACTAATATCTTGTGCAAGTATGAAACCATCGCGAGATGTTTCAGAGAAACGCCCTCTTAAGTCTTCCATATTAGCAAACGCGATTGAATGGTACACACCGTCAATTTTACCTACATCTTTACCAATTTGAGCAAAACCATTAATGATAGCGTCATCACTTTGCACGTCAATTTCGTATAAGTAATGTTCTGATTGATTTAATTGTTCTAATAATCTTTCTAATTTTTTGCGACTACGCTCTTTACGATATGTAAAGACAAGTTTCGATCCTAATTTATCTAATACCTTTGCTACACCAAAAGCAATACTACGTTTATTCGCAATACCCATAATGACATATGTTTTATTTTCGAGATTTAACATTGTAGTAACTCCTTAATAATGAATTGATTTACACTATTTATGGTTATATATATGTTTAATAACCTATTTTTTACCATACCTAGTTTAACACTTTTAATACCTGATAAGAAAGTGTTTTAAAACTTGTGTAATCATATGATTTTTTATTATTTAAAAACTGGCACATGAAATACATATGCCAGTTCTTTATTGTTCAATTAAATGATTTAGTAATAAAATTCTAAATCTTGTTTCAGCTCATCAACATATTCCTTAGAGCCTGTGACAATAAGCCGATCTTTATAACGCATTTGTGTATCACCATGTGGTACAATCGAATCATTGTTTCGTACAATACGTACAAATATAATATCTCCATCAAATGGGAAATTACGTAATTGAATATTTTCATATTGATAATTAAGCATTTGAATTTCATATAATGAAGTTTCAACATTACTCAATAGATTCAACATGTTAGGCGATTCAATTAATCCCTTTAATAAAATTTTATTACTTAAATAGTTGCTAAATATTTCAATGCCTTGATGTTTCATTTCTATATCATCGTTAGTACTTTCTAACCTACATATCACACGCTCAACACCACGACTCTTAGCCATTAAAGCTACACTTCTATTAATTTCATCATCATTCGTTGAACACACGACAATGTCTTTTTCAAAAAGTCCTAAACGTTCTAAAATGGTTTCCTCATAATCAGCAATTTCTACCATCGTAATATCATCTGATAGCTTTCTGCTATCACTTAAATCCTTTCGATAATATAAAGATATGTCGTATGATGTTAAATTCTGTGCAATAGGAATCGTTAGCTGATTCTTACCAATTAAACTAACCTCAATTCGTCGGTTCACTTCATTAGGAACTGGGAATATTTTCTTAAAAATAATTGGTACAAACACACACGTTATGACAGCACTTAAAATTAAAATACCAGATGTCTCAGATGTGATTGTCTTCAATTGCTCTGCAATCTTAGCTACAGCAATGACAAGAGATAAAGTTGATGTAAGTAAAAATGCTGACGCAATCGTTGTTCTAGTGTCAAACCAGCGTCTGATATAAAGAACTGGAATTAATTTTGAAATGATAAATGAAAAGATAAGAACTGGTATAATGATTAAAATTGATGGCTCCTTTATCAAGGAAGGTATATTTAAGTCAACACCAACCATTATAAAAAATATTGGTATGAAAAAGCCGTATCCAAATGAATCTAGCTTCTCAACCATCTCTTCATCAGGGTTAAGAAGAGAAACTACTAGACCAGCAAGAATAGAAAATAACAGTAAACACTATTAATATACCAGTCAACCAAATCGTGCTTCCACCATGTCCATTGATTGCACCATATATGGTTAATAGAATCATGGTAAATAAATCTGCTAAGACAGCTACCAACAAAATGAATTGACCTATCTTTGTACGCATAATATTCATTTCTTTAAGTGTTGGTACAACAACCCCTAAAGAAATGGTAGAAATAATAATAACCATTAATAAAACATCATCTACTAAGCCTAACCATTTAAAGCCAAATGCTAACACAATTGAAATAATCATAATTAAACCAAATACTGTTAGTGCTAAATTTAAATGCCCTGGCAAATGATTGTCTTGCTTATTTTCACCTTGTCTTGGACGTAAATCTTTTTTGAATGCTTTAAAATCAATTTCTAAACCACTTAAGAACATTAAAAAGATAAATCCTAGAGTAGATAGAATGAATATTAAGAAAAGAATCTTTCTCGACTAAATTCAAGAAAGAATGACCTATAATAATCCCCATCAAGATTTATGCTACGACGACCGGAAGAAAATCAATATTTAGCCTATTAACGATAATTGGAGTTAAAAATGCAGCTACTACTACAATTACTAAAGATAAACCTCCTTAAGTTAAATAAGACATAAATGAAGTCGCTAAACCAAAATAGATTAACATACTTACTATGTCGTTAATTGTTGTAATAAACGGACCACTAGCAACAGCTGGGTCAATTTTAAATTTGTTCATTACAAGTGGAATCATAGAGCCCACTAATGTACCTACGGTCATGGCACAAGTCAGACTTCCACCTACTATTAACGCTAATAGTGGCGTTCTGTAAATAATTAATATGATAAAGAAAAGAACAGTTGCACAAACGAGACCAGATAAAAAGCCACTTCCCGCCTCTCTTAACGCAATTTTAAATTTACTCTGTTCATTGATTTCACCTGTAGAAATATTACGAACAGAAACGGCTAATGATTGTGTTCCTGAATTTCCTGACATTCCACTAATGATAGGTATAAAGGCAGCCAATAGTGCCACTTGCGATAAAGTATTTTCAAAGCTTCCTAATATTGTAGCCGTAATCATTCCTAAAAATGTCAAAACAATTAGCCAGGGTAATCTTTTACTTGCTGTTTTCACAACCGAATCACCTGTTGAGTCAATATCAGACACACCGGCTAAACGAGAGTAGTCTTCACTTGCCTCTTCATCCATAACATCTAAAATATCATCAATTGTAATAATACCTAAAAGATGATTCTGATAATCTACAACAGGAATTGCAATGAAGTCGTAGTCTCTCATTAATTGAGCTACATCTTCTTGGTCATCACCAACATTAGCGCTAATTACACGTTCGCCCATAATATCTTCTATATATGAATCATTTTCAGCTACAATTAAATCTCTCAAAGAGAGTACTCCGACTAGCTGATCAGCTTCATTAACCGCAAAAATAACGTAAATTGTTTCGGCATCAGGTGCTTGTTCTTTAACGTGCATGAGCGCCTCTTTAACTGGCGTTGTTGCCTTGAGAGAAATATACTCGGTAGTCATAATACCACCGGCAGTATCTTCTTCATAATGTAATAAAGCCTTAATTTCATTAGCTTCATCTTTATCCATTAAAGTTAGTAAGCTTGCAACCTTAGGTTTCGATAACTCATTTAAAATATCTACTGAATTATCATAAGACATTTCTTCTAAAACATGGCTTGCATAATTCGCATCCATCTTATCAAATAAACTTTCATAGTCATCGTCATCAAAATCTAATTGATCAAAGAAATTCGCTACTTCTTTTGGAGATAAAAACTCAAATATTTTTTGTCTATTTTCATCGGTAGTATCCTCAAAGTATTCACTTTGTTCGTAGTTATGTAAGGTCAAGAACTCATCTCTAAATTGATTAATACCATTATCATCTAATAATTGATCAAATAACTCTTTTTCATAAACATCTTCACGCACGTTTTCTTTTATCTCAGTGTCGTTAGCCAATGTTCACACCTCCAAAGCATGTTTATTATAGCATATTGAATATTTTTATTAATTGTTTGTAATCAATACTTATTAGTATCTCGTAGTTATAAATTGGATGAACAAATTTTATTAAATTACACTGTAATGCTTGTCCTTTAATCTCCTTATGTCCCCCTCCATATAAATCATCACCTACAAGTGGATGACCTATATGTTTAAAATGTACGCGAATTTGATGAGTACGCCCAGTATGTAATTTAACTTTACACAAGCTAGCTATGTTATTTTGTTTTAACGTTTCATAGCTTGTTTTAGCATATTTGCCTTCTTTTGAAACATGCCTTGTTATAATACTATCATTCGTTCTAGCAATAGGCGCCTCAATAATATTTGAAGTTTCTGTACAACCATAAACTAAGCAAGTATACTCTTTTTCAAATCGGACCTTTGAAAACAAATGATGAACATGTCCTATTTTCGCAAATACAACTAATCCCATTGTATTACGATCTAATCTTGTCACAAGATGAGGATTTGTTTGTTCCCCTTTATTTATTAGGTATGCTAATACTTGTTCTACCAAACTTTCATGAGGATGTTCTCTTGAAGGTGCACAATTTTGATTTTGTAATTTATTTACTACAAGAATATAATCATCTTCATAAATAACATCTAATGTCATATAATAGGGAATTAAATTTTTACTTGGTGTTTCTGGTGGAAAGTGAACTTGCAAAACATCGTCTTTTACTAATTCTTTCCTAACAGTAACTGGTTTATCATTTACAATTAAAGCGCCATTAAGTTTAATGGCGCTAATAGTCCTTTTAGAGTAATTTTGACTTTGCAAAAATGATTTCACTGTTTCAACAGTCTTGATTTCGTATAACAACATCATCTTTCATCATCACTAGAAATAAACGAGTCATGTACCCTTTTCCAAAATGGGAAAGGACGAAATCTAGCAAAGCGAACTTTTTCATCTGCGACTCTAAATTGAATGGCATTTACATTTTTATGTTTAATACTTACATGGTCAATTGTCGTTCTAATCGTATCATGATTGACTGGTGTAATTAGACAAGTATGGTGCTTTGGTAATACTAAAGGGGACCCTACAGTTCTAAACACTCTGTTGTTAATTGAAGCAATCTCAGCTATTTGCATTGCTTCTAGTGAAGGATGAATCAGTGCACCACCTAGAGCTTTATTATATGCAGTTGAACCTGATGGTGTAGAAATGCATAGTCCATCTCCTCTAAACCGTTCAAAATGTTTGCCTCGTATGTTTACGTCCACAACTAATGTCGAACCATTTTCAGTTTTCATTGTAGCTTCATTCAAAGCTAAATACCTTGTTTCATAACCGTTATCATTATTCCTCACTATTAATTCAAGTAACGGATATTCAATGACTTGAAATTCTGAATTATTAATTTCGATAATTAACTTTTCAACCTCATGTGGTAACCAATCAGCGTAGAAACCAAGATGCCCAGTGTGTATTCCGACAAACGCAACTTTGGATAACATATGACTATATTGATGAAAAGCTTGTAATAATGTCCCATCTCCACCTACAGAAATGACAATTTCAGGATTTTCATTGTCTTCCACCATCTGAAAGTCTTTCATATGATTAATCATTTTATGTTTTAAAGCGTGCGACTTTGAATCACCTTTTGTAAGGATTGTATAACGCATCATTTACACCTCATTAGTCATTTTCATGCTTTTTAGCACGTTTTTGCGTGTAATACTTTTGTGCTTCTTGAATTTCATCTTTGATTTCAGACATTTCTTCATCTAGTAAATATGCTGCTTCAGCCGCTCTTTCTAAACGATGTTGTATTTCATCTGGATAGTCACCATCATATTTATAACGAAGCGTGTGTTCAATCGTAGCCCAAAAGTTCATTGCTAATGTTCTAATTTGAATCTCAGCTAAAATATGCTTTTGTCCATTTAACGTTTCGATGGGATATTTTATAATAACGTGATAAGAACGATAGCCACTTTCTTTAGTATTGCGAATATAATCTCTCTCTTCGACAACTTTAAAATCTCTTCGTTGTTTCAAAATATCAACAACAATGTCAATGTCATCTACAAACTGACACATGATTCTTAGCCCAGCGACGTCATACATTTCTTCATGTAAACGGTCAAAAGGTATACCCCTTTTATTCGCTTTATCAATAATACTTGAAATAGGCTTTACTCTCCCGGTTACAAATTCGATGGGTGATGTATTTTCACCTATTTCATACTGTTTTCTTAGACCTTTGAGTTTAACCTTTAACTCATCTACTGCTTGTTTATAAGGTGTTAAAAATTGATCCCACTGGTTCATTTTGTTTCACTCCGCTTCATTCTAGTTCGAAATTTTTTTCAACAGCTGAAACAAACTCCTTACCATAGTTATTATTTCCTTCTATATTATCTAACACGTAATCTAATTCTTCTTGGAAATGCTCTAATTCTAAATGATTATTAATAATCACTTTTTTATCTCGATTTTCATGTAACATCGACCACGTTTCCTGTACAAAAATTAAATATGAATATGATTGTCCATTGTCTAAAAGATATGCAAAACCGTAATTATCACTATCAACAAGCATTTGTCCTACTTCCTCTAGTCCCTCTGTCGATTCATCTGAGAAGCAATAAATGCCATCGTCTTTTAGTTTCATTTCATTTATGTAAATACGCATGCTTGTCTTCCTCCTTATTCCATATTATTTTAACATAATATAACCTTTCAAAACACGCCACAATTTACATAAAAATCTTTACCTAATTAACGATTTTTTACTTTTCTTATGCTTAATTTAAATATTTAATGATCTAACTTCTTATAAAGTTATTTTCAGAAAACAATAAACCTCAGAAAAAGATATACATTTTTAGTATGACGAATTACTTTTATTTATGATAGAAATTCGTCATAATGAAACATGCTAAAGATTTCGGCTTAAGAAATTAAATTAAGAGGTGTTTGGTATGTCTACAAATAACGAAATTGAATTTAAACAAATTTTAAATAGATCTACTTATGAGGAAATTTATCACACTTACTTTAAAAATAAAAAAACCTTTACTCAAACCAATTATTATATAGATACAAACCATTTTAAATTAAAACAGCATCATTCAGCATTACGCATCAGAGTAAAAGATAATCATTATGAAATGACTTTAAAAGTACCAGAGGATGCGGGTTTGACAGAATATAATCATATAGTAGATATTGAACCTCAACTTAATATGTCCATCAAACTTTCACAGTTACCAAGTGATATCAGAAAAATTGTAAAAAATGAATTTAATGTATTTAACGATGAACTGGTTATTTTAGGACATTTAACAACACATCGTTTAGAAACACCTCACCAAAATGAACTTTTGGTATTAGATAAAAGTCAATACTTAGGAAAAACAGACTATGAATTAGAGTATGAAGTTCGTTCTCATGATGAAGGTTATGTTAAATTTAATCGTTTGTTAGAGGAGTTCAATTTAGAGCACAAAAAACCTTTAAATAAAGTACAACGCTTTTTTGAAGAAAAAAATGCAAGTAAAAAGAAGTAGACTTTTCCAAAAAGGCAAATTACTTTCAAATGTAAAAATTCATGTTATATTACTGTCTCTTATACACATCTCCGAGCCCACGAGACGCTACGCTATCT
>ERZ1031010.137-NODE-137-length-9185-cov-5.710296_pt1 | contig 9185 bp, 10 predicted proteins | sample MGYA00518594_ERZ1031010 | MGnify/ENA primary metagenome ERZ1031010 (study PRJEB33718, sample SAMN03159722) | human skin metagenome | collected 2014-05-20 | study: EMG produced TPA metagenomics assembly of the PRJNA266117 data set (Human skin bacterial metagenome and... | reverse complement strand
ACGCTAGTTGCGAGTCAAGATAGCCTCCATGTGCCATCTCGTGCCGCATACAGCGTTAAGGCATTTATCCTGTACCTTCTTCCTTTGGTGGTGTTTCCTTGTGCTGGATGGGCGCTCGGGAGTGTGCGAGCAAATAATATCCATGATACTCGATGGATCATTTCTAAGATGAGTATCATGGCGAGTGTAATGCTGTTTTTGTCTACGGCTTTCTGGTTTACTACGAGCTTATTTATAGAGGCATTATTCTTTTTCGAGTTCTGAGCATTTTCCCATTCCGAACCCTGCTCAACTTGCTACACAGTTGCTACGCTGGAACCATGCGGAACATCAGCCAGCGTGAGATGCGTAAGCGGCAAGATTCTCCGCCACGTTAAGGCTGGGGAAGTCCTGATCGTCGCGCGTCGAGGGCTTTCCGTCGCCCAACTGACGCCCTATGCAGGCGATCGCCGAGCAACCAAGCCCGCCCGCCAAGAGTCAATTTTCGATACCAGCGATCTGACCACAACTGCGATCGACAGCGAGACTGTCCTCAACGACCTACGCGGCAAACGATGACTCGTTGGTATCTCGACATCTCAGCCACTGCCTTCGACCTCCAAGTCAATGCACTAGCCATCTACGACCAGCGGTTGCAATCAGCGGCACGCGACTGCGGCCTGACGGTCGTCGCACCTTCCTGAGACGGAACGCCGAGTAGTGGCCGAAGCTGTGATAGGCGGAAATGCATGGCTAGCGCGCCGGATAGGGTGGATCTATGACCGCATCCTTCCAGGACCGGGACCCCGACGTCCGCCCAGCTGATGACCTCTTCCGCCACGTCAACGGGTCGTGGCTGTCAACAACGACCATCCCCGACGATCAGGCGAGCACCGGATCGTTCCGGGTATTGCGTGACAACTCCGAGGCCGCCGTTCACGACATCCTTGAGGAACTGACCTCCGGCGACGCCCACGAGTTGCGGCAAGCGGCCAGCGCGTCAACTGACCACGAAGTCAACCTTATGGCCGAGCTGTACCGCCGATTCATGGACTCTGCCGCCGTCGAAGCCGTCGGCACGATCCCCTTGACGCCGATCTTGGCACGCATCGATCGCGTGACAACGATATCGGAGTTCATGACATTGCTAGGCCAGCACTACCGCGAATCCCTCGGCGCCTTGTTCTACCTTGCCGAGGAGTCGGATCCCGCCGATCCCACTCGTTACGTACCGTGGATGGGTCAGGCTGGACTAGGCCTGCCCGACGAGGCCTATTACCGTGACGACGACAAGGCTGAGGTCCGCGAGGCGTATGTGAGCCACGTCACCCGGATGCTCACCCTGGCCGGGCTGGACAACGCCGCCGACCAGGCTCAGGCCGTCATGGATCTAGAAACCGAAATCGCGTCCCACCACTGGGATCAGGTCCACTGCCGAGATATGAAAGCAGCCTTTAACCCCAAGACCTTTGACGACCTGGCCTCGACACATCCTGGCCTGCACCTCGAGCAATGGCGCCAAGGTGCTCGCATCCCCGTCGAAGTCCTGGCCACCGTCATCGACAACCAGCCATCCTTCTTCGATGGGGTCGAGGGAATGCTCGTCGACGAACGCCTTGACCAGTGGGAGTCGTGGGCACGCTGGCACGCCATATCTTCCCTGGCCTCCTATCTCAGCTCAACCTTCGTCGATGAGAACTTCGACTTTTACGGTCGTGTCCTCAACGGCACCCCTGCGCTCAAGGCTCGATGGAAGCGCGGCGTCTCCTTCGTTGAATCGGCCATGGGCGAGGCCGTCGGCAAACTTTATGTCGCCAGGCACTTCCCTCCAGCAGCCAAAGAGCGAATGGACAACCTCGTCGCCAACCTGCTGGCGGCATATCGTCAGTCCATCTCGACACTGACATGGATGAGCGAGTCGACCCGAGCTGAAGCCCTTGACAAGCTCTCGGCCTTCCGCCCGAAGATCGGCTACCCGGAACATTGGCGCGATTTCTCGGGACTCCGGCTACCTGACGGAAGCCTGGTCGACGCCGTTCTAGCCTGCAATTCATTCCAACTCGACCGCACCATTGAGAAACTCTCGGGCCCCATGGATCCCGACGAGTGGCTCATGTTCCCGCAGACGGTCAATGCCTACTACCACCCATTGCGCAACGAGATCGTCTTCCCAGCAGCCATCCTGCAGCCGCCATTCTTCGACGTCGAGGCCGACGACGCCGTCAACTACGGCAGGATCGGGGCCGTCATCGGTCACGAGATCGGTCACGGTTTCGACGACCAGGGCTCGACCTGCGACGGTGCAGGCAGACTGCGTGACTGGTGGACCGCTGAGGATCGCACCGCCTTCGAGGAACGCACCAAGGGTCTCATCAGCCAGTATGACGCCCTTGTGCCGCTGCAACTACAACCGGACGGCCCACACGTCAACGGATCACTGACAATAGGCGAGAACATCGGCGACCTCGGCGGAGCGGGAATCGCTTTCAAAGCCCTGCAGATTTCTTTTGCGGGAACTGAGCCCGAGCCGATCGACGATGTGCCGTGGCAGCAGCGATTCTTCCTGTCCTACGCCCGGATCTGGCGCGAGAAACAGCGCGACGAGGCCCTACGCACTCAAATCGCCACAGACCCACACTCGCCCACCGAGTTCCGGTGCAACCAGATCGTCCGCAACATCGACGCCTTCCACGAAGCCTTCGGGGTGACCGAGGACGACCCGATGTGGCTGGCTCCCGAGAAGCGGGTCACCATCTGGTGATGATAATGCCCCCGAGTCCCACCAACTCGGGGGCATTTCTTTTGCTCAGGTCACATCGTCATGGTCACTATTCGCGCAGCAACTCGTAAGGCTTGTGAGTCTTCACTGAAACAATAGTGCGCGGCAAGCACCCCAGCGGTACGGCAGCAAGAAGGACCAGAGGGAACCACGCTCCTTGCTCCAGCACATCAGCCAACGGCACCGGGGACATCGCCACCGGCCCCAAGTTCACCCCAACAGCCGTCAACGCCATCGCTACACCACACAGCACCAGCCCGACGATGACAATTCCCAGCGCCATCACCACACCAATAAAAAGGGCCTCCATTTCAAGGCAACCGAGAATCCACTCCCCCGAGCGGCCGAAAGCCTTAAATACTGCAATCTGAGACCCCCGCTGACGCGAGATCGTCGAGCCAACACTGACCCCAAGCACCAATGCCGCCACACAGATGACGACGATGAGGATCGTCTGCATCCGCTGGACATCAGAGGTCATCTGATCGGCGTATCCGACCACATCAGCCTGGCTGGTTGCGGAAAATCCTGCCTGGCTTAGCTGCCGATGGACGTCAGCGACGTGGGCGCGCGAATCAGCCTCGACATAGGCCCTCGACACGCCCTGCTTATCAAACGCTTGAGGGGACATCCCTGCGTTGGCAGCCTCCCAATTCTTGGCGTCGTCAACATTAACGTAGACCGTATCGGGACCGTCATTGTTCGGACGGCTGGAGTCGTAAAGGCCAACAACCTTGAGCTTCGTCGGGACAGCCTCAGCTTCAGATGCCTTCGTCTTGCGCTGGTACGACACATTGATCGTCGTCCCCAGCAAAGCTTTGAGATCATGACCGTTTACCGCATCTGGCACGATGACTTCCCCTGGCCGCACTGGCCTGGTGGGGCCGTCAAAGGCCACCGTGGCGGGAGGAACATCGGGAATCTGTGCCGTGGCCCATACGATCTGCGGAAGCCCATTGTCGTCGTCGCAGAGCAGTCCAGCCTGCGACCACTCGTAGACCTTCGCCACATGGTCCATGCCCATCATCTGCCGGCGAGCTGCCGCGTTAATCGGGCCACTAGACCCACGCCCCGTACTGTCAACAACAACATAGTTGAGTCTCTTGCCCGCGTCAGCGGCGTCAATCTGGTCACGAACATGGCCTGCGACGATGGTGTTCATTGCTAGAGCGCATCCTCCCAGCAAGGCCAGGACGATGATGAACCAGCGCTGTCGGGGCAAGCTGGAGCGTCGCAAGGACACCCAGGCGTGACGCGATGCTGACATGCTCATCGTGTCGCCTCCACCGTGACGCTCAGATGTGGAAGGTCGATCGGTTGGTGCGATGCCATGATGATCGTTCCTCCGTCATCCAGGTAGTCCTGAAGCAGTTTCTCCACGGCCCACCGATTGTCGTCGTCAAGGGATGCCGTCGGCTCATCTGCCAGCAAGACTGCGGGCCGCGACGCCACAGCCCGGACGACGGCCACCCGCTGCTGCTGCCCACCGGACAACGTGCTGGCCTGCTGATTGGCCAGGTCAGCCATGCCGCAAGAGGCCAGCAACTGATACGCGATCTCGGCTTCGGCGCACAGAGCGGCGTTCTCCCAGACAGTGAAGTACGGGGTGAGGAATGGGTACTGGAAGGCGTAGGCAACCAGCCCCTCACGGCGAGCCTGCTCAGGATCACGGTCGCCATGACCATGAGCAATGGTGATGTGCCCGCTCGTCACTGGAAGCAGGCCACCGATCATGGCCATCATGGTCGACTTACCCTGACCGGATGCTCCCTTAATGAGACATGCCTGACCTGCGTCAACAGTCGCATCAGCGCAATGAATCGTGCACCCCCCACGCGCGGAATCGCCCGAGGGGAATGTCTTGGTCACACCTTGCCAAGAAACCGTCATGTCACCACGCCCAATTCCCGGAATACCTCAACAGGTACGCCGATTCGATACTGCACTTGTCCTTGACCGGCTTTCCATTGCGAATGAGCGCCGGACCAAGGTCCTTCCTCGGACATGGCGCATCCGCGAGACTGTCGCCGATGCGTTGCAACTGGGAACGAGACAATGCAGAGACGGTATTCGCCGCCGACAAGGCCATCGCGATAGTCGTACTCGGGCCACTGTAGGTCTCGAGATGGCGCAAATACCCGTCCGAGATCGACTCCCACCCCCATTTCTCGGCGTCCTTAGCATTGCTGAATAGGTCGGCACTAGCCAGCGCCTGCATCGCCCACCGAGCCTCCTCGGAAGAAGTCGTCTTGACCTTCCACGGTGTGAGGCACAACCCGTCGTTGGACAGGCCGATCTCCCGCCTCATCGTCGCGATGGGCAGATCCGTCATCACCGTCTTTCTCGTGATGCAGCCCTTCGGCAGGCGGGTACGTTTGTCGACCTCTGATCTCTCCTTGTCGGACAACGCGTTGAGGGTTTTCAGGGATGACGCCGCCATGAGTTGGTTGACGTGGGCCTGCCGACTGTCTCCACCATTCACCAAATACGGGCGCAAAGCCGCGACCAGATGATCATGAGCGTAGCCATCGTCGTCGGGTAGATCGTGACCGTCGATGAGCCGGAGGTACTCGTATGTGCTCTTGAGCGTCCCGTTGACTGACGAATTCGACGGCTCGCGAATGAGGGAGTTGGAGGGGCTGAGGACCGTCCCGAGGTTATCGACAACCGGCGCCTGCGCATCATCAGCGCACGCAGTAGGCAGGAGAAGCAAGATGGCTGCCACCCCCGCCAAGAATCGTTGAAAAGACATACTGCGTATAATACAATATGACACAATTGGCTCACCTCGACGATCACGACAGCGTCACCGGTGAACGAGCTTGTCATGCCGACGTTGACACTGGGCTGACAGCTGTGTCCCGATGTGCCGAGGTCAACAGAAAAATCGACACCCCGCAGACTGTGACCCGTTGAGGAGTTATCCTGCGGTCAGCTGCAGCCACGGCAAAACCGCGCGACACGATATTCGGTATCAGGGAAGATCACGTCATGCCAGCAACCGCCACCTATGCGACCCTGGAACTATCCCACCGGTGCTGTGACCTCGCGCTCGCCCGAACCCCGTTTCGTCGCGCCCGTCAACCAATCCTTGCAGTGGTGTTCTTCCTCATCGTCCTCGCATTGTGGCAGTCGATGCCCACCATGCTAGCTGCCATCACCTCCTCCCCAGAACCGTTCACCGTCTGGCCCCTCGTCTTCCACGACATCAATCTGTATTACGGCGCTCCAGCAACCACAGGTTGTTTCCTCGCTCTGATCGTGGTGAGTCTCCTGCCGGTCATGGTCTTGCCGACATCACCGTTAGACATACGGCACCGCTTCGTCATGCTTCCCGTCGTCGGCCTCAATGCGTCCTTCTTCAATACGGCGCCCCAGTTCAGGGCTCTCTTCCGCAGCCGGTACACCCTGCAGGCGGCTCTGCTCTCAGCGGGATTCGTCGCGCTTTTGGCCACCCGTGTCGCAGGCCCGTCATCAGTATGGGGGGTGGAACCCCTGACCATCGGCGGATTCTTCCAATACGCCACCCTCGCACCGAGCTTCCGCATCTTTGAACCGCGGCTACCAGCATCGCGCTTCTACCTTCGGATGCTCGCCGCACAATACGTCCTCGTCGCCCCGATGCTTGTCGTGGCAGTGTTGACCGACATCTTCACCAATCACCCAGCACATTCCACGATCCTCGCTACCGCCGGAGTATGCGGATCAGCCCTTATCACCATTGGTGTCGGGATTTTTGTCCCTGCTCGCGACGACAATCCCCTGTCGATCCTGCTGGGTTGCGCGATTGTGCTGGCCATCGGAATGGCGCTCGTCGTATTCTGCGGAATCCTCCATCTTCCTGCCGCAGCATCTATCGGCCTTGGTATCGCCTGCGCAGCCTTACTCATCACCTACAGCATCGTCACCATTTCGGATCAACGGAAGGCAGCCCGATGAAGGACCCTAAAGTCTACCTGACAAGCCTAATCATCGCGATTATTGCGACACTAACACTGGCCACCGGAATCATCTTGATCCTGATGTTTTCGGTGCACGACGAGTCGGCTTACCGAACTGGTCTCTTCGGGTCGGTATATTTCCGGGCCGCACCCAACCCCCAAGGCAATATCGACGCGACGATGGGTGTCGCGTCGCTGCCACGGCTAGGCATCGTCGCAGCCGCGATATTTGCCTTCACCCTCCTCGTCTCAGCTATCTATTTTCGGCTCAAGGCCTACCGTGCATCACTCATCCAATAATCGTGCGGTGTGGCAACACCCGCGGGATCTCAGCTTGCAGCCGTTAGCCAGACACCTCGTTTTCATAGGATTCGCGCCTGGGGCCATCCTCGCCTTCGGATGGGCATTTTGTGCTGCCCACGGCGTGAACGGCTCACATCGGGTACCCCACGCTCACTCCTGTCCGCGTGACTCGATCGCCTCTGCCATCGCCAGGGCTCGTCGGGCAGTATCGACGTGAAGGTTCTCGATCATGCGGCCATGGTAGGTAACAACACCCGAGCCATTCCCGCTCTCCCAGGCGTCGATGATGCCGCGGGCCTCCGCGACCTGTTCAGCGTCGGGTGCGAAAACCTCGTTGGCCGGGCCGACCTGGCCTGGGTGAATGAGCGTCTTGCCGTCGAATCCCATGAGCTGGGCTTCACGGCACTGGGCGATGAATCCCTCGACGTCACGAACATCGTTATAGACCCCGTCAAGGATGACGACATCGGCCGCCCGAGCAGCCAACAGGCACATCTGCAGGGCCGTCGTCACCGGCGCGCGACCCGGTACGTGGGATGCGCGCAGTTCTTTGGTGAGGTCGTTGGTGCCCATGATGAGCACCGTCAACCGGTCGGAAGCCTCCGCGATGTCACGGCAATCCAGCACCGCCTGTGGAGTCTCGATCATGGCCCACAGCTTGACACTCTCATCGGCCCCAGCCGCCTCCATGTCGGAGACGATGGAACGAACCTGCTCAGCAGAGCCAACCTTGGGCACCGCGATAGCATCCGGGCCAGCGGCAACTGCGGCAGCCAGGTCATCGCGATACCACTGGGTGTCCATCCCGTTGACACGGATGGCAACCTCCCGGTAGCCGTACGGATGCTCTTTCACAACGCCAGCCGCGCGCTCACGGGCCTCAACCTTGAGATCGGGGGCCACCGCGTCTTCTAAATCAATAATGATGCCGTCGCAGTCGATGCTGCGGGCCTTCTCCAGCGCCCTGGCATTGGCGCCGGGCATGAATAAAACAGAACGACGAGGGCGCAAAGAATCCATGCCCACAATTGTGCCGCAACCGAATCCAGCGCCGAGAGCGGGCTGATGTCCAGTCATTGTGACCGTGAGTACTCGGTCACAATGACTGGACTTCAGCGACGACGCAGCAGATACGTATCGAACACCCACCCTAAACGCTTCTCAGCGTCGGCACGAGCGCTCCGGATCTCCTCGCGAACCTCAGCAAGGTCCCCACTGATGAGAATCTCGTCGGGAGTGCCGATGTAGGCCGCCCAGTAGATATCGATACCTGTGGGATCAATGAGGCTAAAAGTCTGACGCCCGTCAAGCATGACGATCACATCGTCAACACCCTCCGGCATCCCGTTGACCAGCAACCGGGCAGGCGAGATCTGCAGCGCGCGGCCTTGCCGATTGAGCGGAATCTGGTGACGCGACGCCAGGGACAGCGAACTCGAAATACCAGGAATGACGTTGAGCTCAATCGACACACCCCCGTCAGCGTCAACGGCAGCGATGAGTTTCTTGACGATGGCCAGAGTGGACTCGAACAGGCCCGGGTCACCCCACACCAGAAATCCACCGCGTTCACCGTCGGCAAGGTTGTCAGCGACGGCATGGGTCCACTGATCGAGTCGCTGGCGACGCCACTTGGCGACGGCCGCCTTGTAGTTCTCGGCGGTCTTCCATGGACGCGGCGGATCTTGCAACTCGACGATGTGCAACCCATCGGAGTCGGCGTCGAGGCGGTGACGACGCAGCACCTCACGGCGGAACTCGACGAGATCATCGACGTCGTGCTCCTTGAGGACGACAAAGAGGACGTCGAGGTGCTGGATGGCGTCAACAGCCGCCAAAGTCAGCCAATCCGGGTTGCCGGGGCCGATGCCGATGAGGTCAAGACGACGGGACACAATGTCTCCTTAGTAGTTTCGAACGTGGCGTCAGGACGAGCGAGAAACCACCTCGTCGCACAGCGCCTCAAGAGCCTGCTTGGCATCCCCGTCAGGCAGCGGAGTCAAGTGGGTACGGGCGCGGTCCGCCCGGCGCTGAATCTCGACACGAGCCTCGTCGATAACGTGGTTGGCGCGCAGCTTGTCCAATACATCAGACAGCACGGCGTCATCGGACAGATCAGCATCGAGCATCTCCTTAAGCTCGGCGTCCGCCGGATCGTCAGAAGCGCGCAGCAAAAGGGTCGG
>ERZ1031010.135-NODE-135-length-9250-cov-33.342360_pt1 | contig 9250 bp, 8 predicted proteins | sample MGYA00518594_ERZ1031010 | MGnify/ENA primary metagenome ERZ1031010 (study PRJEB33718, sample SAMN03159722) | human skin metagenome | collected 2014-05-20 | study: EMG produced TPA metagenomics assembly of the PRJNA266117 data set (Human skin bacterial metagenome and... | reverse complement strand
TCCGCTAGAGTAGGACGTTGCCAGGCAATATACAAATCGTATGGATGCGATGAGCCGAATCGAGACCGTAAGGTCTCTTTTTTTATATTCAAAAATAGTGCTAAAGGTGGATAGCATATTCCAATATGATATTTTTAATGTAGATTATTTAATTAAAGTTTCAATTAATGCATTAACATGATTTTCAAGCTCACTTTGTTTAATTCCACCGAATCCTAAAATGAATTTAGGGTATTTTTGAAGATCATCTTCATAGTTATAAATTTCTAATTTTAAATTATTTTTCTTAGCATTTTCCATGCATTGATTTAGTGTTAACCCGTTAATAACTGTTAGTGTAAAATGCATTCCAGTTAGAGCACCATCGATTTGTATCTGTTTATTGTATTTATTTAATCGACTTAAAATATAGTTTAATTTATTTCGATAGATTTTTCTCATTTTATTTAAATGTCTCTCAAAACTGCCACTAGCCATGAAACGAGCAACCATATGTTGAATATGTACCGGTACAGTATTACCTTCTTTATACTTTCTCTTATTAAATTTATGCATTAAACTTTTAGGTAATACAATATACGCTATTCTACAACTTGGATATAATGATTTTGAAAAAGTACTAATATAGATTACTTTTTCTTTAGTATCTAAGCTTTGTAGGGCAGGAATGGGTTTGCCAAAATACCTGAATTCTGAATCATAATCATCCTCAATGATATATCTATTAGCTTCTTGATGGGACCAATTGATTAGTTGTGTTCTCTTTTTTAGATTTGTAACATAACCAGTTGGGAATTGGTGGGAGGGTGTTATATATAATACATTTTTTTTTGAATTTAAAACTGGATCGATTTGTATTCCATTCTTTTCAACTGGAACCTGTAAATATTTCATGCGTTTCTTGTCTAAAACTTGCTTTATGGGTGGATAACTTGGGTCTTCAATTATAAACTCATCTTCTTTAAGTAAATTTGTAATCATGTCTAATAATTGGCTTGTAGAAGAACCGATTATGATTTGATTGGGATGTGAGGTTACACCTCTACTATTAAATAAGTAATGTGCTATTTGTTGTCTTAATGCATACTCACCTTGGCGTTTACCACGCCGTAGAAGAGCAATTTGATTATCTTCATATACATCTTTAGCATATTTCCTGAAAATGCGCATTGGAAAACTTTCAGAATCTATCTCAGCTAAACTAAAAGAATATTTGTATCTATGTTGTTCATTGTCTAAATTGTTACTATCTTCATTTTCGCTTAACTTATTCGAATGACGATGTATAACTGGCAATGCTTCAATATCCGAAACAAAAAAGCCAGATCTTGGTTTGGAGTGTATAAATCCCTCGTCATTCAATAACTGATAAGCATGTTCTATTGTGGTATGACTTATCGATAAATGTTTGCTTAACTGTCTTTTGGAAGGAAATTTATCGTTTGCTTGATATTGTCCTTCGATAATTTGTTTTTTAAAATTTTCATAAAGTGATAAGTAAAGTGGTTGTGAGGATTTCATTAAACTGACCCCTATCATTATATATAAATTGAACCTTTTTAAACATCAGTTTATCTCTTAAAATGAATTTAATCAATAAGAAAAGGGGTAAAATTTATGTCTAAAATTGTAGGCTCAGATCGAGTAAAAAGAGGAATGGCTGAAATGCAAAAGGGTGGCGTTATTATGGACGTTGTCAATGCAGAGCAAGCTAGAATTGCTGAAGAAGCGGGTGCAGTTGCTGTAATGGCATTAGAACGTGTTCCTTCAGATATCCGTGCAGCAGGCGGCGTTGCGCGTATGGCTAACCCTAAAATTGTAGAGGAAGTAATGAATGCTGTATCTATTCCTGTTATGGCAAAGGCGCGTATTGGTCACATCACTGAAGCAAGAGTTTTAGAAGCAATGGGAGTAGACTATATTGATGAATCAGAGGTACTTACTCCAGCTGATGAAGAGTGTCATTTACGAAAAGATCAATTCACTGTGCCATTTGTATGTGGTTGTCGAAATTTAGGTGAAGCAGCTCGTCGCATTGGTGAAGGTGCAGCTATGTTACGTACTAAAGGTGAACCTGGAACAGGAAATATTGTTGAGGCGGTACGTCACATGAGACGAGTAAATTCTGAAGTTAGCCGACTAACAGTAATGAATGATGATGAAATTATGACTTTTGCTAAAGATTTAGGTGCACCATTTGAAGTGTTAAAACAAATTAAAGATAGTGGTCGTTTACCAGTAGTTAACTTTGCAGCAGGTGGTGTAGCAACACCTCAAGACGCAGCGTTGATGATGGAATTAGGTGCAGATGGTGTATTCGTAGGTTCAGGTATTTTTAAATCAGAAAATCCTGAAAAATTTGCTAAAGCAATTGTACAAGCAACGACACATTATCAAGATTATGAACTAATTGGTAAATTGGCAAGTGAACTTGGAACTGCTATGAAAGGGTTGGATATTAACCAAATTTCATTAGAAGAACGTATGCAAGAGCGTGGTTGGTAATTATGAAAATGAAAATAGGTGTTTTAGCTTTACAAGGTGCTGTTCGTGAACATATTCGTCACATTGAATTAAGTGGTCATGAAGGTATTGCAGTAAAAAGAGTTAAACAACTTGAAGATATAGAAGGATTAATTTTACCAGGTGGCGAATCAACAACGCTAAGAAGATTAATGGATTTATACGGGTTTAAAAAGGCACTACAGCAATCTGATTTACCAATGTTTGGTACTTGTGCAGGTTTAATAGTACTTGCCAAAGATGTAGAAGGTGAAACAGGTTATCTGAAGAAGTTAAATATCACTGTCGAACGTAATTCATTTGGTCGACAAGTTGATAGTTTTGAATCTGAACTTGATATTAAAGGTATTGCCAAAGATATTGAAGGTGTATTTATAAGAGCGCCCCATATAGTACAAGTTGAGAAAGGCGTCGAAATTCTTAGTCAAGTCGGTGATAAGATTGTTGCTGTCAAACAAGGCAACTATCTTGGTGTTTCATTTCATCCGGAATTAACAGATGATTATCGTATAACTGAATATTTTATCAATCACATGGTTCAGAAGTAGATGCTTTAGATAAAACGGTCATTTTATAGATGACCGTTTTTTTATAATTTTAAAATTTGAATTTCTAAAATTAGCTACTGTAATTCTTGCACAAAATAATTTTCATAAAAAACAAGAGTAACTTCATAGTTACTCTTGAGTAATCCATAATTATATAAAGAAGCCAGCAATTGCTGCAGAAATAAATGAAACAAGTGTTGCGCCGAATAATAATTTTAATCCGAAACGTGCAACGACATCTCCTTTTTTGTCATTAAGTGATTTAATTGCACCTGAGATGATACCGATAGAACTAAAGTTTGCGAAGGATACTAAGAAAACAGATGTTATACCTTTAGCATGTTCTGATAAACCAGTTGTTTTACCTAAGTCTTGCATAGCTACGAATTCATTAGATAATAATTTTGTTGCCATAACTGAACCAGATTGAACAGCATCATGCCAAGGAATGCCAGCTAAGAAAGCAAATGGTGCAAAGATAAATCCAATCAATGTTTGGAAGTTCCATGATATTGCTCCCCTTGAGCATAAACTGAAGATTCCGCTTACTATTCCATTAAGTAAAGCAATAATAGCAATATATCCAATTAACATTGCGCCTACTATCACCGCTACTTTAAATCCATCTAAAATGTATTCTCCTAACATTTCAAAAAATGACTGATTCTTAATTTCGCTTTCATCTACTAGTAATTTATCGTCTTCCTCATTAACTTTATATGGATTAATGATTGAAACAATGATAAAACCACCAAATAAGTTAAGTACTACTGCAGTTACAACGTATTTAGGTTCTATAAGTGTAAAATAAGCACCGATAATTGAAGCTGATACTGTAGACATTGCTGATGCAGTTAAAGTATATAAACGTTGTTTAGGTATGTAAGATAATTGTTTTTTTAATGATATAAATACCTCGGATTGTCCTAATATCGCAGCTGCTACAGCGTTGTATGATTCTAAACGTCCCATGCCATTAATTTTGGAAATCAAGAAGCCCAATCCATTAATAATAAATGGCAAAATACGTGTATATTGTAAGATACCGATTAATGCAGAAATAAAGACAATTGGTAATAAAACATTAAAGAAGAATGGAGGGTTTTTAGGGTTAATAAATTCAAATCCACCAAATACAAAATTGACACCGACTGCAGCTTTAGCTAGTAAGTAACTAAAGCCATTTGAGATACCGCCAATGACGGTAATACCGATATGCGTTTTTAACAAGATAAATGCAAAGATGAATTGAATTACTAAAAGTAATCCAACATATTGCCAGCGAATATTTTTTCTGTCTGAACTAAATAAGTATGCGAGTGCTAAAAAGAAAATAATTCCTATAATACCAATCACAATACACATGTTTCTTCATTCCTTTAATTTTTTCTATTCTCAATCATACAATAAAATGAACGTGCTAACATCATAAAATTAAAATTTTAAAATCAAATTGGTTGAAAAAGGTCAAAGAGGGTCATATAATATAGTCAAAGAAGGTCAAAAAGAGGTGATATCCATGCATAATATATCTGACATCATAGAACAATACATTAAACATTTATTTGAAGAAACAAATGAAGATGTAGTGGAAATTCAACGGGCTAATATTGCTCAACGTTTTGATTGTGTTCCATCTCAACTCAACTATGTTATTAAAACCCGTTTCACAAATGAACATGGTTATGAAATAGAAAGCAAACGTGGTGGTGGAGGTTACATCCGAATCACCAAAATTGAAAATAAAGACGCCACAGGATATATTAATCACTTGCTTCAATTGATAGGACCTTCTATTTCACAACAACAAGCTTATTATGTAATAGATGGTTTATTAGATAAAGGATTGATCAATGATAGAGAAGCTAAAATGATACAAGCGGTTATTGACAGAGAAACATTAAAAATGGATGTGGTTGCTAGAGATATAATTAGAGCGAATATTTTAAAACGATTACTTCCAGTTATTAATTACTACTAAGTAAAGTGAGGTGTCTCTAAGTGCTTTGTGAAAATTGCCATTTAAATGAAGCTGAAGTTAAACTTACAGTTAAGAGTAAAGATGGTACGCATGAAAAGTGGGTGTGTTCCACTTGTGCACAGGGATCAATTCCTTGGCAACATTCACATGATGATAATTCCTATCACACCCATCAAGATGATATCGAAGAAGTTTTTGTTGTTAAGCAAATATTACAACATCTTGCTACGAAACATGGTATTAATTTTCAAGAAATGGCGTTTAAAGAAGAAAAGCAATGCCCGTCATGTCAAATGACTTTAAAGGACATTGCTCATGTAGGTAAGTTCGGGTGTTCTAATTGTTATGCGACCTTTAAAGAAGACATAATAGATATTGTGCAAAGAGTTCAAGGTGGGCAATTTGCTCATGTTGGCAAAACACCTCAGTCATCTTATAAGAAACTTGCTATTAAAAAGCAAATTGAAGCAAAAACAAAATATCTTAATAAACTAATAGAAGAACAAGAATTTGAAGAAGCAGCTATAATTCGTGATGAAATTAAGGCATTAAAAGATGAAAGTGAGGTGTCTCACGATGAGTGATATTTATGCAAATATTAGTCAGTGGATGAAGATGACGGAAGAGGCATCTGTTGTTATTTCTTCAAGAATACGTTTAGCTAGAAATCTTGAAAATCACGTTCATCCTTTAATGTTTCCTTCTGAAAAAGAAGGATTTCGTGTTATCAATGAGGTTCAAGGTGCTCTTCCGGACTTAACTTTGCATCGTTTAGATACTATGAATCAAAAAAACAAGATGAAATTAGTTGCAAAACATCTTGTGAGTCCAGAACTTATAAAGCAATCTGCCTCAGCAGTATTATTAAATGATGATGAGTCTTTAAGCGTGATGGTTAATGAAGAAGATCACATAAGAATACAAGCATTAGGAACAGATTTATCCCTTAAAGATTTATTCAAACGGGCTTCTAAAATTGATGATGATTTAGATAAAGAGTTAGATATTAGCTTTGATGAGCATTTAGGTTTTCTGACTACGTGTCCCACAAATGTGGGTACTGGCATGCGTGCAAGTGTCATGTTACATTTGCCAGGACTTTCTATAATGAAAAGAATGAACCGAATTGCACAGACAATTAATCGCTTTGGATTTACGATTCGAGGTATTTATGGAGAAGGCTCACAAGTTTATGGACATATATATCAGGTTTCAAATCAACTCACTTTAGGGAAAACAGAAGAAGAAATCATTGATAATTTAACAGAAGTTGTAAATCAAATCATTAATGAAGAAAAGCAAATTCGTGAAAGACTTGCTAAGCATAATCCCGTTGAAACATTAGATAGAGTTTATCGTTCTTTAGGGATATTACAAAATAGTAGAATCATTTCAATGGAAGAGGCATCATGTCGATTAAGTGAAGTAAAACTTGGTATAGACTTAGGATACATTTCGCTCGAAAATTTTAAGTTTAATGAATTAATGGTAGCAATTCAGTCGCCATTTTTAATAGAAGATGACGATAATAGGACAGTAAATGAAAAAAGAGCTAACTTGTTAAGAGAGCATATAAAATAAGGAGGTAATTTATATATGTTATTTGGCAGATTAACAGAACGTGCGCAGCGTGTCTTAGCGCATGCACAAGAAGAAGCGATTCGTTTAAACCATTCTAATATTGGAACAGAACATCTTTTACTAGGTTTAATGAAAGAACCAGAAGGTATAGCTGCTAAAGTTTTAGAAAGTTTTAATATCACTGAAGACAAAGTAATTGAAGAAGTAGAAAAGTTAATTGGTCATGGTCAAGAACAAATGGGCACGCTTCACTATACGCCTAGAGCTAAAAAAGTGATTGAACTTTCTATGGATGAAGCGAGAAAGTTACACCACAATTTTGTTGGAACAGAACACATTCTACTTGGTTTAATTCGTGAAAATGAAGGTGTAGCAGCGCGCGTATTTGCGAATTTAGATTTAAATATTACCAAAGCACGTGCACAAGTTGTTAAAGCTTTAGGTAGTCCTGAAATGAGTAATAAAAATGCTCGAGCAAACAAGTCTAACAATACGCCAACATTGGATAGTTTAGCTAGAGATTTAACAGTGATTGCTAAGGATGGCACATTAGATCCAGTTGTAGGTCGAGATAAGGAAATTACGCGTGTTATTGAAGTATTAAGTCGTCGTACTAAAAATAATCCTGTACTTATTGGTGAACCTGGTGTAGGTAAAACAGCAATTGCAGAGGGGCTAGCACAAGCAATTGTTAACAATGAAGTACCTGAAACACTGAAAGATAAACGTGTAATGTCTTTAGACATGGGAACAGTTGTGGCTGGAACTAAATATCGTGGTGAATTTGAAGAACGTTTAAAAAAAGTAATGGAAGAAATTCATCAAGCAGGTAATGTCATTCTATTCATAGATGAATTACACACACTTGTAGGTGCTGGCGGTGCAGAGGGAGCAATTGATGCTTCAAATATTCTTAAACCAGCTTTAGCTAGAGGAGAATTGCAATGCATCGGTGCTACAACATTAGATGAATATCGCAAAAATATTGAAAAAGATGCTGCATTAGAACGTCGTTTCCAACCTATTCAAGTTGATGAACCGACTGTTGAAGATACAATCGAAATTTTAAAAGGTTTACGTGATCGCTATGAAGCGCATCATAGAATAAACATTTCAGATGAAGCATTAGAAGCGGCTGCTAAGCTAAGTAATCGTTATATTTCAGACCGTTTCTTGCCAGATAAAGCAATTGATCTTATTGATGAAGCTAGTTCTAAAGTAAGACTAAAAAGTCACACGACACCTAATAATTTAAAAGAGATTGAACAAGAAATTGAAAATGTAAAAAATGAAAAAGATGCTGCAGTACACGCTCAAGAATTTGAAAATGCAGCAAACTTAAGAGACAAACAATCAAAACTTGAGAAACAATATGAAGATGCTAAAAACGAATGGAAAAACTCTCAAGGTGGTGTTAACACAGCTTTATCTGAAGAAGATATTGCAGAGGTTATTGCAGGTTGGACTGACATACCATTAACTAAAATCAACGAAACTGAGTCAAATCGCTTACTAAATCTTGAAGATACACTTCATAAACGTGTGATTGGACAAAACGACGCTGTTAATTCAATTAGTAAAGCTGTTCGCCGTGCACGTGCGGGTCTTAAAGATCCAAAACGTCCAATCGGTAGTTTCATATTCTTAGGACCAACTGGAGTTGGTAAAACTGAACTAGCTCGAGCATTAGCTGAATCTATGTTCGGCGAAGATGATGCGATGATTCGTGTTGATATGAGTGAATTTATGGAGAAACATACAGTGAGTCGTCTAGTGGGAGCGCCTCCAGGTTATGTAGGTCATGATAATGGTGGTCAATTAACTGAAAAAGTTAGACGTAAACCATATTCAGTTATTTTATTCGATGAAATTGAAAAAGCACATCCTGATGTATTTAATATACTTTTACAAGTTTTAGATGATGGTCATTTAACAGATACAAAAGGTCGTACAGTTGATTTTCGTAATACAGTGATTATTATGACTTCAAATGTTGGTGCACAAGAAATACAAGATCAACGTTTTGCTGGTTTCAGTGGCGCATCTGAAGGCAACGATTACGAAACAATTCGTAAAACGATGATGAAAGAATTAAAAAATTCATTCCGTCCAGAATTCTTAAACCGTGTCGACGATATTATCGTATTCCATAAACTGACTAAAGACGAATTAAAAGAAATTGTAACTATGATGGTTAATAAACTTACAAATCGTCTATCTGAACAAGATATAAATGTTGTAGTAACTGATAAGGCGAAAGGTAAAATTGCTGAAGAGGGTTATGATCCGGAATATGGCGCACGACCTCTAATTAGAGCAATTCAAAAAACTGTAGAAGATAACTTAAGTGAATTAATTTTAGATGGTAATCAAATTGAAGGAAAAGAAGTCACTATTGATCATGATGGTGAAGAGTTTAAATATGATATTCATGAAAAAACTTCTAACAAGGAAAAGACAGAATCCTAAATCGAAAAATTCTTAATGACTATGTTTGAAAAGTGTTCCTCTATTCTTAGAGGAATGCTTTTTTGTTTTATTTAAAAACATTGACACAAGCTTTAAACCTGTCTCTTATACACATCTGACGCTGCCGACGACTCCTTACGTGGAGATC
>ERZ1031010.133-NODE-133-length-9343-cov-6.797696_pt1 | contig 9343 bp, 9 predicted proteins | sample MGYA00518594_ERZ1031010 | MGnify/ENA primary metagenome ERZ1031010 (study PRJEB33718, sample SAMN03159722) | human skin metagenome | collected 2014-05-20 | study: EMG produced TPA metagenomics assembly of the PRJNA266117 data set (Human skin bacterial metagenome and... | reverse complement strand
CGTAAGGAGTCGTCGGCAGCGTCAGATGTGTATAAGAGACAGATTTTGGCTTGAAGCACGCGCGTCAAGAGTGGCCTCAAGAGGTCGCCAAGGCCCCAACATTAGGTAAAGCTCTGGGGGTGGCACCGATCTGTGAGGTATGGACGGCTCGCCCGGCTCCCCAGCTGTACCTGACCGCTCGGGGAGCGGCGCCGATCCTCGTGCTGGGTGCCACCGGCGATCCTGCGACCCCTTACGAGCAGGCCACATGGATGGCTGGCCAGCTCAAGTCTGGCGTGCTGCTGACGTGGCGAGGTTCCGGCCACTCCGCGTGGGAATTGGGTAACCAATGCGTCAAGAAGGCTGTCGAGGGATATGTCAATGACGGAAAGATGCCCAAGGACAACACGGTGTGCTAGCCGTTACCTGCTGCGAGGGTAAACGTGCGCGGTTGTCGGGAGGTTTGGGAGACGCCGCTACCCTTGTTTTCGTGAGGAGGGATTGCTCATGACCTTGGGCCAGCGCCATGTCACCGGCATCGTGGTGCGTGCCGTGGGCCTTGCCCTGCTCGCGGGTATTTTGCTTGCGCTGGAGTGGGCATGGCGCACCCATGCGTGGAACGATCTCAAGGCCGTGGACGGACGGTGTGTCCTCGTGGGTGCGAGAGTTGACGACGGGCGTGTCCCGACGGTGGGGTGCCATGAGAATGGCGCCCGGTACGTCAAAGATGTTGTTAAGCCTTCATCACAGTGTCCCGAGGGACTGACCCGGGTGTCGGTACGCCACGAGTTGAGCCACGACACCGGGTATGTCGGGGCCTTGTGCGTGCGTAATCCTTGATCACACACGCCCCCGCAAAACTCAGGAGCCCAGCTAGGACAGCATCGCTCGACGCAGCACATCCAGTGGCAGAGCTCCCATCCGCAGCGCTGTGGTGTGAAACTCCTTAAGGTCGAAGTTCGGATCCTTGGCCTTCGCAGCCTCCCTCAGCTCCAGCCAGGTGCGCTCGCCGAGCTTGTAGGAGGGGGCTTGTCCGGGCCACCCGAAGTAGCGGTTGACCTCATAGCGGGCCGAGCCCTCGTCCATCGAGACGTGGTTGTTGAAGAAGGCCCAGGCTTTGTCCCAATTCCATTCGCCGCCGCCCATTTCCTCGGGGGCCTCGAACTGGCAGTGCAGGCCGATGTCGAGTACGACGCGGGCGGCGCGCATGGACTGCCCGTCGAGCAAGCCCATGAAGTGGCCGGGATCGTCCATGTACCCCAAATCGGCCATCAGCCACTCGGCATAGAGGGCCCAGCCTTCCTCATAACCCGACGTCCAGTAGTTGCGGCGCCAGGAATTGAGTTCCTCGCGGGCCGCGATGGCCGACGAAGTCTGCAGGTGATGGCCGGGAGCGCCTTCGTGGTAGACGGTGGTGAGTTCTCGCCACGTGGTGAAGGTGTTGACGCCGTCGGGCACCGACCACCACATGCGGCCGGGACGGGAGGAGTCATCGGATGGAGGGGTGTAGTAGACGCCGCCGTCGTGGGTGGAAGCGATCATGCCCTCGATGTGCCTAGCCTGCTCGGGTACCTCGAAGTGAGTGCCGTCCAGGGAGGAGATCGCCTCGTCGGCGCGCTCCTGTATCCAGACTTTGAGGGCCGCAGTGCCGGTGATCTGGTAGGCGGGGTCGGCGTCGAGGACGGCCATGGCCTCCTTGATGCTCGCTCCCGGGCGGATGCGCTCAGCTGTCTCGCGCTGTATCTGTTCGATGCGGGCGAGCTCCTGCTTTCCCCATTCGTAAGTTTCAGTGAGGTCGACGGTGGTGCCGACGAATTGGCGGGAGGCCAGTCGATAGCGGTCGATGCCGACGGCGTCGGTTTCGGTGGCCAGTGGGGCAATCTCGGACGAGAGGGCCTCGGCGGTGCGACGGAAATTCCTCTTGGCCGCGTCGATACCTTCGGCGAGTGCGGTTGTCACAGCGTCGGGTAGGTCACGGGAGGCGGTTCGCTTGAGGTAGTCGTCGAAGAACCCGCCGTCGGAGGTCCATGCGGTGATCTGTTCGACGAGGAGGTCGACTTGGCGAATGGCCGGCGGGATTCCGGCGTCGATCGAGGCGCGTTGGGTTGCCAGCCAGCCGTCCAGGGCAGGGCCGGTGGCATGAAGACGACGCGCGACCGTCGACACCTGGTCGGGGGTCTCGGTGGGCATGGCGTCGTAGACTTCGCGGATCTCGTGGACTCCCGACGCGATGCCATTGAGAGAAAGTGAGGTCGTACCCCCCGTGACTTTCCGCCTCTAAACCCAGGCTGGAACGCATCGCGGCGGCCGTGATCCGGTCGGTATCGTCGGCGGGCATAGCCTGATCGAGCCGGTCGAGGGTGTCCATGGCGAGGCGGTATTGGGCGTCCAGGCCGGCGGGGGACAGGTCGTCGTATTCGTCCTGGTTAAGATCCAAACCGAGCGCCGTGGCGAGCGTAGGGCTGGACTGGACGAGGGCAGCCCAATAGTGGTCGGCAACCTCGTCGACCTCTGATCCCATCTGGTGGGTGGTGTGTGCATTGTCCGTGGTCACAGCGATGACGCTATACCGAGCCGCCGACGGGCGCGTGGCATGCGGTGTTCCAGCAAAAAGCGTGTTGGTTTCGTGAAGAGGTCATCGTGCCGGTATAGTTTTCGAGGCCTGCCGAAGCAGGCGTGCCAACTTAGCTCAGTCGGTAGAGCGACGCTCTCGTAAAGCGTAGGTCACGGGTTCGATTCCCGTAGTTGGCTCCACGTTCCCAGAGCATTGCTGACAAGGTACCGCAGTGGTCCGCTCAATCCCGATTTGCGACCGCTCGTCCCACGAGGTCAAACTTCGGATCGAACAGGGGCGACGCTCAGCTCGTCAGAGGCGCCAGGTACGATCAACTCACCACGATTCATCGATCACGGTCCGGCCATGAGTTCGGTCCGTCCAGCGGAATTGCAAGGGGACGCATGTACGACAGCATCATCATTGGCGCGGGTCTAGCCGGACTCACGGCTGCTGAAGAGCTCGCCTCCGCAGGACACTCGGTGGTGGTCCTGGAGGCCCGAGCCCGGGTAGGCGGCCGCTTAGAAAACGCTGAGTTATCCAACGGACAGGTCGTTGAACTGGGTGGCCAGTGGGTGGGAGAAGGGCATGAGGAACTTCGCTCCCTCCTCTCCTCACAAGGGTTAGAACTGGTTGATTCGACCGACGGCGACGTCGTTGTCAAGGCCAGGGGCAGGGTCTCTCACGTCACAAGTTTGTCCGAGCCGTCCGCTCATTCCCTCAGCCCCTTCGAATTGGCTGACCTCGGCCAGGGCCTGCTGAGGTTCCGTCGTCTGGCCGATCGTGTTGCCAATAACAAGGGCTGGGCGGCGGCCAATGCCACCTGGTTGAACCAGTCGTTGAGTCAATGGACAGTCTCGAATGTTCGTACCGAGGCCGGTCGTGGCTACATCACGAACCTCTTCCGTCAAGCCTTCGGTGTGTCTGCCAATGACACTCCTCTCTTCAACGGTCTGGCTAAGGCCAACGCCGGTGTGGACTTAGAATCCCTCGTCGCCGTCAACGGTGGCCTTAAGCAGCAGCGCGTTAAGGGCGGGGTTGCTCAGGTTACCCGCAACCTCGCTGAGCCTCTCGGTGACGATCTTAAACTCTCCAGCCCGGTCCGATCCGTTCATAGTGACGACGACGGCGTTACCGTCACCACTACTGATGGCACGCAGTATCAGGGACGTAGCGTCATCGTCACCGTGCCGCCGCGGCTACTTAAGGACATGACATTCGAGCCAGCGCTGCCTGCTGAGCGTCTCGAGATGGCCGACAAGGTGCCAGCTGGCAATGTCATCAAGGCCTACCTCGTTTACGACAGCCCATGGTGGCGCACCTCTGGTGCTTCCGGCCAGATGGGTGCTGACGAGGGCGCTGTCCGCGTCATTTTTGATACCTCTGACGACGAGACCGGCAAGGGAATCCTCATGGGCTTCTTCGAGGGCGCCGAGGCTTCCGGCTACGGGAAACTTTCGATCGGTCTGCGTCAACGTGCCTTTGAAGAGGTCGTCGAGTCGGCCTTCGGCAAGGCCCCCAGCTCGCCGATCGAGTACCTTGATCGCGACTGGCTCGCTGAGCCTTACACCGGCGGATGCCACGGAGCCCACTTCGCTCCCAGTTTGTGGACGACTACGGGGCCAATCCTTGCCGAGCCGCTGGGCCGGGTGCTCTTCGCGGGGGCTGAGTACGCCTCTTCTTTCAACGGTTATATGGAGGGCGCACTGCGCGCTGCTGCTCGCGCTGCTCAGGAGGTCCTCGACCTGCTCTGAGCCAAGACGATCAGCCACTGACTTCTGCGGCGAACCGTGCCACGAGGCCAGCGTCAGAGGGTTGTCATCGCGGCGACTCCCATCGCTGACTTCAGTCTGGGGGCGACGTCACCGGGAGGAGCCACAGAGATGCCTGAAGGTCGCGCCGAGGGGCTGTTGCGGAAGCGCTTGGTCGACGTTACTGATATGTGAAAAAGCAGGCCGCGGAGTGACGGTGGCGTTACGTCGATAGCGCCAAAGTGACGGGAGCTAGTGAGAGGATGCCATATTCTTGAGCAGCCACTCGTGGATGGAGATGAGAATGTTTTGTGCGCGATGCGGCACCCAGGTGGGTGCACACGATGCAGTCTGCCCACAATGCGGGCTGAATTTGCGTTTGCCTGGTGCCGTGCGCATGACTGACCCGGGTTCCTGTGACGAGACGCGGGTCCAGAGCCCGGTGAGTGAAGGGGCGACATCGACGCGGGAGATCCCACGGGTGCAAACGCCGTCGGAGCCAGTGGAGTGGCAGGATTCCATGCCGACCCAGCAGTGGCAGGTCCAGGACTCGACGCCAACTCAGCAGTGGACCACCAATAGTCAGTCGGGGCCGCAGCAACCTTCTCAAGGGCAATACCGAGATCTTGGGGCTTCCCAGATGCCCGACGATTGGTTCCGTGACCCGGAGGCTGAGCGCACCCGGGTGATGGCCGCGGTTCCTGAGAATCCCGTGTTCACCCCTCCGCCTCCGCCGTCGACGCCAGCTATGGCATATCCGCCGCCACCTTCGGGTGACTCTTCACGTCATCGCAAAGTATTGATTGGCTTAGTGGTGGGTTTGTTGGTGCTGGTTGTCCTGGGAGCTGTGCTGCTTTTTGCCGGCGGTCTCAAAGGGCGTTCGGGTAGTGAGCCTGCTGTGGTCGCGACCCCGTCGGCCAGCTCACAGCCCAAGCAGTCAGCCTCGGAGGATCCGCAGGCTACATCGATTGACACCACCCCGAGCTTCCTAATGTCCTCGCCTGCCTCGCCGAGTCCCGTTCCGTCGAGTCCAGCCTCGTCGAGTCCAGCCTTGTCAACCCCAACTCCGTTGAGCCCGCAGTCTCCTACATTGAGCGCTCGTCAGGTGGCTGACAAACTGCCCGATGGAGACACCCTTTGTTCCTCGTCGGTTGGTGCCGTCGGTACGACATCGTGCCCATTCGCTCTTGAGGTGGCTAATGCCATACCGGCGGGTGCCCAGGGCGACTATGAGGTGCAGGCGTATAGCCCGGTGACGGGTAAGACGTACACCATGAAGTGCGAGACGCAGGAGAGCTACACCACCTGTACGGGTGGCATCGCCGCGAAAGTTCATATTCTGCGCTGAGGGCTCGGACCCTGAAATCACATCGGTCGCTGAACCCCGACGAGCCTCACCTTGTCGAAATATTCATCCTTGAGATCAGCCCACGTGCCGTCGACCTCTACCGCGGTCAGGGTCGCGGGCGGGTACCAACAGCCGACCTCGTTCTCGGCTCCACTCATGGCGGCAAGTTGCGCTGCCAGTCCGGGGATTGTCGGGGCATGGGCGATGATGAGCAGGTTATCCACATCGTCGTCGATTTCTCCGATGCGCTGACGCACGGTATCAGTGCCGCAGTAATAGAGGGCTCGCATGAATTCGACCGGACAATCCAGTTGGAGGCAGTCCCAGGTCTGGCGGGTGCGTAGGGCATCGGAGACCAGAGCATGTCCAACATTGCGCAGTCCTAAACGCGTGCCGACCTCACGGGCCTGACGGCGCCCCACGTCGGTGAGCGGACGCTCCCGATCCCCGCCCGGAGCATGGGATGCGGGCTGTGCATGTCTCATGAGGAACAGAGTGTGCATGGATCCATCGTTGCACTTCGCGGTCGCCGCGGTTCTACGATGTTGGCATGCCGTTGACGGATTTGGGCATTGATGAGGCGCGTACCTACCGCCCGAACGTCCCTGAACCCGATGGTTTCGACTCTTTTTGGGCCGAGACCCTCGATGAGTATTCCGGCGTTCCCCAAGATCTGACGGCGGTGCCTTTCGATAACCGTCAGGCTCTGATAGATACCTGGGATTTGTCGTGGGCGGGGTATCACAACTCTCGGGTGAGCGGGTGGTTACATGCCCCAGCCGCTGTGAACGGTCCATTACCCCTTGTCATCGAGTATCTCGGGTACTCGAGTTCGCGTGGTGTGCCGATTGGATCAGTCTTCGCTGCTGCTGGCTATGCACATATCGTCGTCGATCCACGTGGTCAGGGGTGGGGCCACCCAACCTTGACGGAAAACTGTCCGGATGTCCACGACGGGTCAGGTGCCCCCGGGTTTATGACCCAGTCTCTTTCCGACCCCCACGGCCACTATTACCGTCGGCTCTTCACTGACGCTTTCCGTTGCCTCCAGGCTGCCCGAGAGATGGAGCTGGTCGATCCCACCAGAATCGCCGTTCTCGGTCATTCCCAGGGTGGTGGTCAGGCCATTGCGGTGTGCGCGCTGGCGGCGATGCGCGGTATCAAGCTGGCTGGGGCCTTCGTCGACGTGCCGTTCCTGTGCCATATCAGGCGCAGTTGCGATATTGCCACGGATGGTCCATACCTGGAAGTCGTTCGTTACCTGGCTGCCCACCCGTCACTGTGCGGCCGTGCTTTCCAGACTCTCGGGTATTTCGACGGCCTGCATTTCGCCCGTCGGGCCCGAACTTCTACCTGGTTTTCAGTCGCGATGATGGACCAAGCGGTACCACCGTCGTCAGTGTGGGCGGCATACAACGCTTGGGGCGACGGCATGGTTGCTGATAAGCACATTGCCGTCTACCCCTTTGCCGGTCACGCGGCTGGGGAGGACGTCCAGCGCTGGAATCAGCTCGGAGTGCTGGCCCAGCTGTTTTCGTGACGAGCCAAGGTCAGTTCACGGTTTGACGGCGACGATGAGGTCGCGGTGTATCGAGGAATCGACGCGGTGGCTGAACTGATGCCACAGGTCGTCGTCAAGGGGCGTGAGACCAGCGGCAGACAGAATCGTCACGAGGTGTTCTCGAGACAAACCCAGGGTGTTCCACGACATACCTAGCGCGCCGCCGTGACGCAGCTGACCGGCCCATACCGGGATGGCCTCGCGCAACAGGTCAGTAGGGGAACGACGTCGAGATGCTCCGCTGTGGGAGCCATGCACGACACCGTAGGGGGCGTCGGTGACGACAGCATCGAAGGTCTTGCGTCCCCACAGCACTGCCGAATCAGCGGCGTCACCAGTGAAAACGCCCATGGCCAAAGGTTCGGTTTTTGGCAGGCGTACCTCAGCGTCAAACCGCTTGCCAAGCGAGCGGCCGTCACGTCGCACTGGATGGGTGCCGCAGCTGTGCTTGAGGTGTTTGCGACGCAGCCATGTCGTGACGTGAGCAGCGAGCGCCTCGACGGCCTTGGCATCCTGCTCGACACCGAAGCCGTTATGCCCGGCCCTCCAGGCGCATTCCAGAGTGGTGCCGCGCCCGGCCAGCGGGTCGAGGATAGCTAGCCGCTGGCCCTCATCACGACGGGTTGCGCAGCGGCCCTCCAGACTGGCGAGAGTGAGGTTGAGCAGTAGACGGGTGAACTGTTCGTTGGTCTTGCCTCGGTACTTCGGGATGGTGACAAGGTCCTCGTCTACGACGTCAACTTGCGGCAACTCGAGGGGAGCCAGCAGATCGCCACGGTATTCGAAACAGGCCAGAGCCGCCGAGGATCGCGCCACCGCCGCCAGATCTGCTGGCGGGAGGGGATCCTCGCTGTGAATCGACAGGTACTCGACCCCGGCCACGGTCACCGGGGCAACTGACGTGGCGTTGGGACAGGTGAGAGACAACTCGGCGGCGCACAGTCGTCCCGCCTGCCCGGCATAGACGTGGTTTGCTGCAGGGGCGAGCAGAACGAGGGATTCGGACATGGGTGACATTGTGTCATGAACAGCATTCGGCATCCGCGGTGATGCGGGTGTCGAATGCTGACGTCATGACTCGCGGCCTGGAATTGGGGCGGTGCCGGGGTGCGAGTGGATCAGGCGGTGTGCAGGTTCTCGTAGGAGGTGCCCTTGGCGCGCTCGAAGGAAGCCTTGATCTCGGCCTCAGCCTCGTCGCGATCGGTCCAAGTGGCTCCTTCGACCGACTTTCCGGGCTCCAGGTCTTTGTAGACAGTAAAGAAGTGCTCGATTTCCATGAGGGTCATGCTGCCGACATCGTCAAGGTCGATGAGGCCGGCGCGGCGGGGGTCATCGGCAGGCACGCACAGCACCTTGTCGTCGCCACCCATCTCGTCTTGCATCTGGAACATAGCCAGTGCGCGGCACTCGATGAGGCAGCCGGGGAATGTGGGCTCAGTCAGCAGGACAAGGGCGTCAAGCGGGTCGCCGTCCTCGCCGAGGGTGCCCTCGATGTATCCGTAGTCATACGGGTACTGCGTAGAGGTGAACAAGGTGCGGTCGAGACGGATGCGACCGGTCTCATGGTCCATCTCGTACTTATTCTTGTTGCCACGTGGAATCTCGATCGTCACATCGAAGTGCAAGCTCTCAGGCTGTTCTCCCTGGAATGGATTGGTGAAATCGTCGGTCACGAGGGGCCCCTCTTCTTGTATTGGACACGGTGATGATCGACACTGTATCCGTTTGCAGGAGGGATTTTCGTGCCACACTCAGATCAACCTACGTCGAAGCGAGTTATGTCGGCGCCACGACGGCGCATGCCGGGATGGGTACCCGTTACTGTCGGCATCGCAGTGGTCGTCATTGTTGTTGTTGCGGTTATCGTCAGTTCGCTGCGGAGCGGGTCACCTGCGCGCTGGACCGGAGGAGGAATCCTTCCTCATCGCCACGACAACACCGCCCAAGCGGTGCAGCCGGGACGAGGGGTTGTCGCGGCAGTGGCACCGACGACGCCGTCGGCCAAGCCAGTCGCTGCCACGATCGCCAATCGCGTCAAGTCTGCAGGCGCAGCCCCTGGCGTACTGGGCGCTGACATTATGGATGCAGCGACCGGCGAGACCCTCTACCAGTCGGGTCAGAATTCCCTCCTGACTCCAGCTTCCAATCTC
>ERZ1031010.132-NODE-132-length-9575-cov-26.144118_pt1 | contig 9575 bp, 10 predicted proteins | sample MGYA00518594_ERZ1031010 | MGnify/ENA primary metagenome ERZ1031010 (study PRJEB33718, sample SAMN03159722) | human skin metagenome | collected 2014-05-20 | study: EMG produced TPA metagenomics assembly of the PRJNA266117 data set (Human skin bacterial metagenome... | reverse complement strand
ACGTAAGGAGTCGTCGGCAGCGTCAGATGTGTATAAGAGACAGGTTATATATCATTAATTGGGAAACTGGATTTATTTAATTTCCAAATGTATAATAGTTAATATGGGATTTTGTAAGCTTACATTGCTTTAAACTGAGTAACATAAACATCATTGAGGGGATGAATTCAAAGGGGGTTTTAAAATGATAGAACTAGATTCTATTACAACGTTATGTTTGGCATGTGTTTTATATTTAATCGGTCAAACGATTATTAACCATGTTTCAATCTTAAGGAGAATCTGTATACCAGCACCTGTAATAGGCGGCTTAATCTTCGCAATTCTAGTGGCTGTTCTTGATTCTTTTAACATTATCAAAATCAAGCTTGATTCAGCATTTATTCAAAATTTCTTTATGCTCGCATTCTTCACAACAATTGGACTCGGAGCATCATTGAAATTATTCAAAATTGGTGGCAAAGTCATGCTTTTATACTTCACTTTTTGTGGTATCATGTCAATTAGTCAAAATATTATCGGTGTTTCATTAGCTAAAGTTTTAAATATACAGCCATTACTAGGCTTAACAGCAGGTTCAATGTCGATGGAAGGTGGTCATGGAAACGCGGCTGCTTATGGTAAAACAATACAAGATATGGGAGTTGACTCAGCTGTGACTCCTGCTTTAGCAGCTGCAACACTTGGACTCGTATTCGGTGGTCTTATTGGTGGACCAATCGTTAAATTTTTAATTAAACGCTACAATCTTAAGCCTGAACATCGCGATGATTCATTTAAAAACTATGGCGAAGTGGAATATAATAAATCTTTACATACAAAATATAAACCTATTCAAGTTTTCTTTATACAATTTTCTATACTCGTATTTTGTATGGCAGTAGGTACTTATATTGGTCATACATTTACTGGCTTTACAGGTGTAAATATTGCTATGTACGTAGGTTAATGTTCATTGCTGTTATTATACATAATGTACCAGAGTTAGTTGGTTGGAACATTATTGATTTAAAAATTACTGATCAAATCGGTGACATCTCATTAGGAATCTTTTTATCATTAGCTTTAATGAGTATTCAACTTACTCAAATTTATTCACTTGCAATCCCGTTAATTATCATTGTTCTTGTACAAGTTATATTTATGATACTATTTTCAATATTTATATTGTTTAAAGGACTTGGCAAAGATTATGATGCTGCAGTAATGGTCGGTGGATTTATCGGTCATGGGCTAGGCGCGACGCCTAATGCAACGGCTAATTTAGATGTGATTACTAAGAAATATGGCAACTCACCTAAAGCATATTTAGTAGTCCCCTATTGTAGGTGCATTTTTAATTGATTTAATAGACGTCATTATTGTAATGGGCCTCATCCAATTTTTCAGTTAATGTAATGGTTAATACACTCGAATAACAACTTTAAAAAGCAATGTATTCATAAACTTAAACACCTCAAAAAGATATATATATATCTTTTTGAGGTGTTTATTTGTCATAATTTACCTTCTGTGAAAATCTAAACCACGTTGTTCTATCCAAGACATCAATTCCGGACTCAGTACAATGTCTTTATGTCGCAAGGCTTCAATATTTTGAGCATCCAACATGGTCATAATCTCTTTCATATGATTTAAAAATGACTCAACATAGTCAACCGTATTTGTGATACCTGTTTGTTCAACTTGATTTAAAAATGGACGTGACATTCCAACAGCTTTTGCGCCTAACGCTAAACATTTCACTGCGTCTAAAGGTGTGCGTAAACCACCACTAGCAAAAATATTTATTCGATCTTGATAATCTGTACTTTCAAGCAAAGATTCAACTGTTGATTGCCCCCACTGAGATAAGTAGTTCATGTCTTTGTTGGATCGTCTTTCATTTTCAATTTCTACAAAATTAGTCCCCCCTCGACCGCTCACATCTACATAAGATACGCCAATTTCAGATAATGCTTTAAATGTTTCTTTACTCATTCCAAAACCAACCTCTTTAACGATAACTGGGACGTTGATGCGATTAATAATCGTTGCAATGTTACCCATCCAAGTTGCAAATTCTCGGTTACCCTCTGGCATCACTAATTCTTGAGGAGAATTCACATGAATTTGTAGCGCCTGAGCATCAAGAAGCTCAACAGCTTGTAACGCTTTGTCTACAGGTACATCAGCACCGACATTACTGAAAATAGCACCTTCAGGATTCGTTTTACGTACTATATTAAATGATTCGGCCATTTTAGGATTACGTAATGCAGCATGAGTTGACCCTACTGCCATAGCTAAACCAGTTTCACGTGCGACTATAGCTAACTTTTCGTTAATTTGCTTAGTCCATTCACTGCCCCCTGTCATCGCATTAATATAAACAGGTAATGTCATGTCAAAATGTGTTGTATAACTCGTCAAATCAACCTGATTTACGTTAATACTTGGAATTGAATGATGAACAAATCTTACCTTATCAAAATCTGACTGAATCGCATCACTTTGTGACATTGCGATTTCCACATGTTCATTTTTTCTTTGTTCTCTCAGTGAGTGACTCATTGAAATACCTACCTTTGTATAAATAAGTTAAACTTTAATTTTAGGTTTAAAACCATTTTTTCTTTTAAAGAAGATAACCAAAATAATTGTTATAACGAGCATTACTCCTAAACAAATAAAATAAGCATAATGCCATTTCAATTCAGGAATGTAGTCAAAGTTCATACCATAAACTCCTGCAATAAATGTTAATGGTGAAAAAATAACTGAAACTAACGTTAGAATCTGCATAATACTATTCATTCTAAACGATGTAAATAACTCGTAATTTTCACGGATTTCATTCGTCATTTCTTGCGATGTTCGTATCACACTTCTTTGTTTAATCAAATGGTCATCAATATGCTGAATATACATTCGATGTTTAGCATCTTTAATGATATTACCCTCGCTTTTAATTGTGTCTACAACTTCTTGCATAGGAAAAAGGACACGTTTAATTTTAATCAAATCAGAGCGTAACTGAAAGACATTTTCCATAACACTCTTACTGTAGCGATCATCAACATGTCTAGCTTCAAAGGTATAAACTTTATCTTCGATACCGTATACAAAATTGAAATATTTATCAACCATGCTGTCTAAAATATGAATCACTATATCCGCACAATCTAATTCATTATCATGACTGTCAGCATTATATTTTGCAACTTTTTTTAGAGATTGAAACGGTTTATGATGATATGTAACTAAAATTTTATTCTGTAAGAATACGCTTAGTGAAATTGGTGAGTAATCATCATCGATAATGCTATGGAAAATCATATACTGATATTCCTTATATTCTTTATATTTTACCCTCGGAACACCATTAATCGCGTCGTCTATTTCTAAATAGTTAAAATTAAAATTATTTCTTAAAAATTCATTTTCCTTATCTGAAGCATCTTCAAAATCGTACCATATAATCGTAGCATCTTTAGGAATCTCTTGAATGTTTGAAATTTCCGTAAGAGGTTGCGTTAAAGATTGGAATCTTATGGTCATCATCATCTTACTTCCCCCTCTAACTATCACAGTTACATTTTATCATGAAATGATTCACATGTATGTGTTATTTTTAATGAGTAAAATAAAGGGTGATTTCTAAGATGTCAAAAACTTTCAAGGTTACAAAAACAGTGACAAAAGACTTAATTGATTATAATAACCATATACATGATGCATACTATAATGTCATATTTAGTAAAGTCATCAACGAATTTAATTATAGCCATGGCTTGTCTTTAAAAGAGCGTGATTTATATCAACGTACAGTTTTTACGCTCGAAACACACACGACATTTTTAGCAGAAATGTCATTAGGACAACATTATACAATAGAATTATTTCTATATGATTATGATGAAAAACGTACCTATTTCTTTCTAAGGATGAATCGTTCAGATGGTGTTGTTGTAGCAACTAATGAAGTGATGATGGGAATTAACAAGGTGAATCACCGTTCAGCCCATTTCCAAAGCAATATCAAACATCGATAGAAACATATGCTATGGAACAGGAACAAATAGAATGGCCGTCACAGATAGGCCATCACATCCATTACCAAGAAAAGGAGAATAAACATGTCTATTCGGCAAAAATTACAAATGAAATAATGGATTTACGTGATAATGTCAAATTTGAATTAAGCGAAATGAATGAACTCAAAAAATTGGTTATCAATGGTCCATCTGTGCAATTAATGAAACGCGCAATTCATATGAGTTATTTGCAAGGACAAAAGCGCGCTATTGATGAGATTTCAATGTTATTTGAAGATAACATTAATGACGACGACTTTTTAAAAAATTATCAACGTTTGTAATAAAAGTATAGAATTACAGTATGAATTCAGCAATTATACAGACATTCCCCATCGATTTAATAAGTTTTTAGATACTTTTTATTCCACTAAAGGACAACATTATATTGTAAACTATATCAATTCACTCATTGTATAAATAGTTCATAGAGGTTGAGATGAATAACGTGTTGCACTTTTGAATTCTAGTGATATTCTCACCTCTTTGAAAACTTATTCCTGAATTGCTTTAGTAATTTGTTTTAGAACTTTATGTGATTGTCTTATAGGATAAATTGGAAAATCGTGAACCATTTTAGAATACTCCTTGAAGTCAACAAATTGACCTTGTTCCTCTAATAAGTATGCAAATAAATTCATATCTGGATTATTAATTTCTCTTCCACCACCGAAAATATATACAGGCGGTAATCCTTTTATCTCTCCATATATTGGTGAAACACGCTTATCAAATAATGGTAAGTCATTAGCCCATGTCTTCATCAATTCATTGACACCATATTTACTAACTAAAATATCCTTTTCCACTAAATCTTGAGTAATATTCGGATTAGATAAAGTGGCATCTAACAATGGCGAAATAAGAAAGAGTTGTTTTGGTGTAGGTTGTTGTTCTTCTATCAATGTTTGCACTAAACGTAAAGCTAGACCACCACCAGACCCATCACCCATAACAACGATATGCTTAGCTCCCACTTTATCAACTAATTGATTATAAACTTTTCTAATTGCTTGATATGTGTCGTCGATGTGATATTCTGGTGCTTTAGGATAGATAGGCAAAATCACTTCGTGTAGTGTATTTAAAGTTAATTTATCTAGTAATCTCCAATGAAAAGGAGAAGGTTGTAAAACATTATATCCTCCATGTAGGTATAGAATTTTTTTACGCGTTTCATGTCTAAAATTAAATCTAAACACTTGCATCCCATCTAAAGTTAATTGATCAAGGTTAGATTTCACATTTAATGTCGCAGGTTGTTTGTGCTTTTTACTATTTTCATCTTTTCTTTTTTCAAGAAAATGTTCTACTTCAGCATTATTTTTAAAGAAAATGGATCTGTTATGAAGAATATACTTATTAACAACTCTGTTCATCATTTTACTTCTCATTATTATCTGAACCTACCTTTTTCAATTTTAAATTTAGAAAACAATTTGTTTAAATACCTATATACCTATGTATAAGAAAGATATAATGTTGAATATGTCAATAAAGTTTGAGGCAAATCAATGTTGATTTGTTAAGATACTTGAATAAAGCCAATTATAACAGACAAAATATGAAAATGATAAAGAAAAAAAGTTGACTATAGAGGAGGCATCATCATGTCTGAAACTAAGCAAAATTTAAATGATTTTGACTCACAATTTTATCACCAAGAAATGCATCGCGGTAAAAGATATGGTAAGAAAAAACGCTCATGGGTGAGTACTATCATTCAAGCTATCGTATTTATTTTAACTGCTATAACAGGATATAGTATGTTAAAACAACCGATTTTTAATATTTCTTTTGCCGATGACCCTATAAATTTTCATCAATTGCGCAATTTTCAGGATACGGTAACTAAAATTGGAGACTTAAATCTTAATTTAGGTAATATAGATGATTTACAACATTCTGTTGATCATTTAATCGTTATTTTTAATGTATTGTTTGTACTTTGTTTGGTTAGTATGTTTGTTACTGTCATTACAGTGATTCTCAATCGTACTGTACTTAAAGTGCTTAACATTTTAATTTTAGCTAGTATGTTGTTTATTACATTGTATTTTAGTTATATCATTCATACCATTGCTCAAAAAATTTCTGAATCACTTAAGCAGTATTACCTAACTGTTTCGCCAAACCAGGTTATTACAGAAGCTGATGCTATTCATAATGCATTAATATTACTCGCATGCAGTATTGCACTAATTATTATCAGCTTATTCTTCCGCAATCGTTTAGCACGAATTAGATAAAAATTTAAACTAGCATATCATTTTATTTTAAAAAAGCCACTTACGCTTCCCATAAAAACGTAAGTGGCTTATTTACATCTCTTAAATATTTTTACTCTTGATGCGTTGCTTTATCTTTAGCATTCGCTTTTTGTGCTGATAATTCTGCTTTTTTCTTACTTTGTAAGAAGAAACTTAAAACTAAAGCAATCGCACTAATGATAGTTGCAACAATAAATGCATCATTCACACCTTCAACAGAGGCAAGTTTATTAACATATTCTAATAGTACTTTTAACGCACCTGATTCTCCACCATACTGTTGTGCTAATTCATGCATATGATCTTGAATCATTGGATTAGTTTTGTCCAACTCATCGCCAAAGGCTGCAACATGATTTGTTTGTTGTGTTGTCATCACTGTAACTAATATAGCTGTACCAATTGAACCAGCTAATTGTCTCATCGTATTTACAAAAGCATTACCATGAGAAATTAATCGACTAGGTAAAGCATTCATACCTGCTGTCATTATTGGCATCATAATAAATGCCATACCAAACGAACGTAATACGTAAATCCCCATAATATGAAGGTAAGGCGTCTCAAGATTTAACTTACTTAACTCCCATGTCGCATAAGTCATTATTCCAATACCAAAAATAGCTAGTGGTTTAATACCGATAGTATCTAATAACTTACCAGCTACTGGACCTAGTGCACCCATAACTAAGGCTCCTGGTAAGAGTAATAAACCAGAATCAAGCGATGAGAATCCCCTTAAATTTTGTAAGTATAATGGAAGTAAAATCATACCACCATATAAACTCATCATCACAATCATATTAATCACTGTAGTGAGCGTATATGTTGGATATTTTAATACTTCTAAACTTAACATTGGTGCTTTCATTCTTAATTCTCTAATTACAAACAAGATGATAAAAATAGTACCAATAACAAACATACTTACAATTTCAGTTGAACCCCATCCTTTATTACCAGCTTCAGAGAAACCGTATAATAAAGCGCCAAATCCAATCGTACTAAATATAATTCCTGGTATATCAGCTTTTGGATTAGTTGTACTTTGATAGAGTTTGAACCAGAATAAACCAATTACTATCGCTACTAAGCCGATAAAGAACATACCGTAAAACATTACATTCCAATGATAGTTTTGAACGATATAACCAGAAAGGGTAGGTCCGATAGCTGGAGCTAAAATCATAGCGATACCCATTGTTCCCATTGCTACACCACGTTTCTCAGGTGGGAAGATGGTAACAATAACGTTAGAACCTAACGGCATTAGAATACCTGCACCAATTGCCTGTAATACACGACCGCTCATCATCACTGGAAAATTAATTGAAATGGCACAGACTAAAGAACCCATTGTAAAGAGTACCAGTCCTACAATAAATAACTTTCTATAAGAATATTTATTAAATAGGAAGGCACTAATTGGGATTAAAATTCCATTGACTAACATAAATCCTGTCATCAACCATTGACCAGTCGATGCAGTGATATTAAATTCAGTATTAATTTTAGGCAATGCAACGTTTAATAATGTTTGATTAAGTATTGCAATGAACATACCGAATAACATTGCTGCTAAAATTTTACCTCTTGTTATACCTTTACCAAAGATAAAATTAGATTCTTGATTTTTAATTTTTTTGTTGACTTTTCCTTCAGTAGAGTTCGGGTCGATAGGGTTTAAAACATCATTTATCTCTGTGTTATAGTGTCCCTCTTGATGATGCCCCTGTTTATCTTCTTTATCGTCATCTTGTTTTGAACGTATTAAATAATTATGTTGATTTTCATACTTACTATCTGAATCCATAGTTTTAGAAGAAATTGGTGTTTCATGTTGTGTTGAATCAAATTTATGTTTTCTTTTGTCATCTTCAATATTTTCTAGATCACTTGCTTTAAATTTAGATTGATAGCATTGTCTCTTAGAATCTTTAGTCGAACGTTGTTCCACTTGTTTGTCTTTTGACTTTTTCTTAGATTTTAAGAAAAAGATATTAATAAGACCAATAAGTATGAGCGCTATTACTATATAAATAATAATGAAGGTCGCTGTCATACGATGACCCCCTTAATTTTTATGGATTTTAACTTCAGCGTTCATACCTGGAACAACATTTTTAGATGGTTCAGAATCTAGAGAAATTTTTACTGGTACGACTTGAGATACTTTAGTATAGTTACCGTCACTGTTAGATGAAGGCATTAATGAGAAACTTGCTGCTGTTGCTTGACCCACTTCTTTAACTTTACCTTTAATTGGAGCTTTTTGACCGTCGATATCAACATCTACATCGTTTCCTTTTTCTACATCAGAAATATCTTTTTCATCAACGTTTGCAGTAATATATAAATCATCTAAATTATATGCGTAAGCGATTGGATTACCTGCTTGTGACATAGAACCTTCCATGCCATCAGTTTTAACGATAGTTCCGTTTTGAGGCATTTTGATGCTCATATCTTTAGATTGACCATCTTGACCTTGTGCTGAAACTTCCGCAACTTTGTCACCTTTTTTAAGTTTATCTCCTTGTTTCACATCAAGAGCTTTAATTTGCCCTGATGCAGGACTTGAGATTTTGATTTGATCTCCGTCTACTTTAGCATTGTCTGTTGTCACATAACTTGTCGCATTATTCCAGAACCAGAAACCTAGTACACCAATGACAACTAGGACAATGATAGTAATCACATTGATTAATATCATTTTCTTCATGAATATACCCTCCTATTTGCTTTTAAAATTCACTTTATCTATTATAGAGTTAAGTAACTAAAAAATACACCAACACTTTTTATAATTGTGTTGGCTTACATTTTTTATAATTTAACTCTCTAATTCTCAAGGTGAAATAATGAAACAACGTGCAAAATATAGAATTATAAAGAGTCTTGTTGAACTATTAGAAGATTATCCATTTGAGGAAATCACAACTAAAATGGTTTGTGCATATAGTGGCGTAAATCGTTCTACTTTTTACGATCATTTTCAAGATAAATATCAATTATTAGAAAAAATTCAAAATTATCACCTAAATAAGTATATGACGTTACTTAATTCTTTCTATCATGATTTTCATAATATTAAAACTGATCAAAAGAAATTATATAAATTTTTCTTACTTATTGCTAAATACATTAAACGTAAAGAAGCATATTTTAAAGCAACTTTAGTAACTGTCTCTTATACACATCTGACGCTGCCGACGACTCCTTACGTGTA
>ERZ1031010.131-NODE-131-length-9683-cov-26.304736_pt1 | contig 9683 bp, 14 predicted proteins | sample MGYA00518594_ERZ1031010 | MGnify/ENA primary metagenome ERZ1031010 (study PRJEB33718, sample SAMN03159722) | human skin metagenome | collected 2014-05-20 | study: EMG produced TPA metagenomics assembly of the PRJNA266117 data set (Human skin bacterial metagenome... | reverse complement strand
TCTACACGTAAGGAGTCGTCGGCAGCGTCAGATGTGTATAAGAGACAGAGTATATATAAAGCAAGGAGTTTAATGATATGAAACGAACTTTTTTAGTAACTTATACAACTGTTTCTGGTCAAACATATACTGAATTTAAAACATTTGAAAATGGTCCTGAGTACGATACTTGTGTAAGTCGAATAATAGATGAATTCGATGAACTACCATACTTATTTATTAAAAAGGATGTTATTCATTATATTAATGTTGATCATATTGAAAGTTTAGACATAGAAGAAGTAAGTGAAGGTCAAAATATAGTTTATGATTTTGATTAAACTCAAACAAAAATGAATTGAATCTTAAAATTAGTTTAAATCTAATTATTCTGACAATCTATAGGTACATTGCACATAAAATAAACTCATGATAAAGTGAAATTTGAGTATTCAAACACTTTAGCGCTTTAAAGGGAGTTGGTATTTTGAGTAACCATTCACATTGGAAGACATCTACTGGTTTTATCCTAGCTAGCGCAGGTTCTGCTATTGGATTAGGGGCAATGTGGAAATTTCCATATATGGCTGGGATATATGGCGGTGGTGCATTTTTATTCATGTTTTTAATTTTCACCATCTTTGTAGGCCTTCCACTACTTATTATGGAATTTACTGTTGGTAAGATGGGACATACGTATACGACTCAAATATATAAAAAATTAACTGAAAAAAAGTGGCTTAATATCATCGGTTGGAATGGTAACTTAGCAGTATTTATATTGTTTGGTTTCTATAGTGTCATCGGTGGCTGGATTATCATTTATATAGGCAATGTGATTATACAGGCACTTTCGTTAAAATCAGTATCTTTAATAGATATCAAATTCGAAGAAATTATTAGTAATCCTTGGCTAACAGTAATAGGACAAGGTGTTTTTATATTTTTAACAATGATTATTGTGATGCTTGGTGTGGAAAAAGGTTTAGAAAAAGCTTCTAAAATTATGATGCCTTTATTATTTGTCTTTTTGATTATTATAGTAGCTAAATCTTTAACTTTAGACGGTGCGGTAGACGGTATTCGTTATATACTGCAACCAAGAGTAGATGATATATCTGTAGAAGGCGTATTATTTGCTTTAGGACAATCATTCTTCACTTTATCACTAGGGACAACTGGTATGATTACGTACGCAAGTTATGCTCCAAAAGAAATGACAATTAAATCATCAGCATTTTCAATTGTAGTGATGAACATTTTAATTTCTATTTTAGCAGGCTTAGCCATATTCCCTGCTCTAAAAACATTTGGGTACCACCCCCAAGAAGGACCGGGACTATTATTTAAAGTGCTTCCTTTAGTGTTTAATCAAATGCATTTTGGTGCTATCTTTTATTTTATATTTTTATTGTTATTCTTATTTGCTGCATTAACGTCTTCTATCTCTTTATTAGAGTTAAATGTGTCAAACTTTTCTAAGAATGATAATAGTAAACGAAAAAAAGTGGCAGTTATAGGAAGTATATTTGTATTTATTATTAGCATTCCATCTACTTTATCTTTTAGTAGTCTACGTGAAGTAATATTTGGCGCAGGTACAATTTTTGATAACATGGATTTCATTGTATCTAATATACTTATGCCATTGGGAGCTTTAGGTACGACATTGGTAGTTGGCCAATTGTTAGATAAAACGTTGTTGAAAGAGAACTTTGGTAAAGACAAATTCAAATTATTTTTACCATGGTATTACTTAATTAAGTTTGTGATGCCAATCATTATTGTTTTAGTCTTTATAGTGCAATTAATATAAAAAAAGCAAAATATAATAAGATGCTTTGCTTAAGTAGTGTGCGTGGGTGTGAGACAGAATTTGAATTGAATTCGTTGTCCTATCCCGATAAGTTGAGTTCCGAACTATAGTTGAAAAAAGCTTAATATAAGCGCATTTTCAATTTAGTCATCAACTACCAATACATAGAAATGCTTGAGACATTGATTGATGTCTCAGGTTTTTTGCGTAAATAAATCCTTTAAGTTTGATTTTTTTACTAAAATAGTGTTTCCAAATATGCTTTATGAAGTTTCAGTAGTTTAATAAAATCATTTAACATTATTTCTTCACTTAATTCGATATTTTTATCTAAAATAAAGTTTGCTAACTTCTCATTTTCTGCAGTTTTATCATAAAACGTTTGAGCACGTTGAACGATATTATCTTAACTATAAATAATTAGCGCTCTTCCATATGGCAAATCTTTTTTTACTACGTTGATAAGCTGGCTCCAATAAACTTGTCACTTTGGTCCCGTCTTTATAATTAAAAGCAGCTTCCAAATCATTTAAGACTCTGATCTAAACGTTTTTTTCAGGTTGATTATCGGGTCTATATTCGTCTTTTAAGTAATTTTTCCAGTCTTTTAAATGAGTTTCAACTTTATATTGTATGGCTTTGCCGTCTTGAGATTGTCTATCATTGGTTTTGATCTTATTAATGATTTCTTCAATCTCTTTAAAAGATACTAAATCCTCTCTCTTAATATTACTTTTATCAAATTTTGAATAACGGTCACTTTCAATCATATGAAAGCCCCCATGATATTTAAACGTTTCGGTTTTTATCAATACTATCCCATATGGATCAAATTGTATCTAAGATTTACTAAGTTTAGCCCGCTATAAGAATTTTCGTTGTTAAAAAGTATTTTGTATATTTTCAAGTATGACATTATGCTTTTGTAGTTCATTCATTAATTTTTGAGACATTGTAGAATTTTTAATTGTCACATTATTAAATTCACAATTTTTGAATTTTATGTTTTCAAATGAAGAAGTTTCAATATCAACATTTTTAAAATTTATATTTTTAAATACTATATCTTTCAATTTAATATCACGAATAAGATTACTATCGAATAAAATATCTTGAAATACGAGATTATTAAGAACTGATTGGTTAAAGGATGTATTAACAAAAGTAGAATCTTTAAACTGATTTTTATAAAAGTTTACATTTTCAAAAATACAGTTGTTAAACCCACAAGTTGTAAATTTACTGTTGCAAATCGCTTTAATATTTTTAAAAATGCCTTCGTTAAAATTACAGTTTTTAAAACGACTTTTATTCACTTCTAATTCGTCATACATAGAACTTTTAAAATTGGAAGATGTATAACGGAGATTCTTATAATTTTCTTTAGTGAAAACTGATAAGGATAAGTCTTGTTTCGCCATAATAAATAATCTCCTTTAGTATATAATGTCGTATTGCTTGATTATTATTAATAACATAATACAAATATATACAATTAGTAATATTCACATTTATGATAACATGTTAAACATTTATTCTCATACAAGTTTAGTTATTTTGAAATTGCAAAAATTATTTAACTGAAAATAGTATATGACAAGCTAATGTTAAATGAATTGAACATCGTAAAATTGCAAAGAGAAGTTCTTTAAGTTACAATTCATATCGGTTAAGTAGTATTTATATAACTGACAAAGATAGAAAGTGGGTTGAGTTCAGATAATACTGGGAATGTTGGCTGAACGAAATAAAAATGATTGTATTTGATTTAATAGGGCAAACACCTCTCGTGTTATTAGAGAGTTTTAGTGATGAACGAGTTCAAATATACGCCAAACTCGAACAATTTAATCCCGGAGGTAGCGTTAAAGATCGTTTGGGAAAATATTTAATTGAAAAAGCTATTAAAGACGGGCGCCTCAAAAAAGGAGGTACAATTGTTGAGGCATCAGCCGGAAATACTGGTACTGGTATTGGACTAGCAATTGCTGCAAACCGCTATAAAGTGAAGTGTGTCATATTTGCACCTAAAGGTTTTGCTGAGGAAAAAATTTCTCAATGAAAGCGTTGGGAGCGGATGTAAGACGTACCCAGAAATCAGAGGGAATGATAGGTGCGCAAGGAGAAGCCAAAACATACGCAAAAAAGTACAATGCGTTATATATGAATCAGTTTGGCTCAGAAGATAATCCTAATGCTTACACACATACACTTGCTCAATCATTAACAGAGAAACTTAACCACATAGATTATTTTGTTGCAGGGGTAGGATCTGGAGGAACTTTTACCGGTGTGGCACAACATTTGAAAGATTATCAAGTTAAGAATTATATTGTAGAGCCAGAAGGTTCAGTCTTGAATGGTGGACCAAGTCATGCTCATGATACGGAGGGCATTGGTTCTGAGAAATGGCCTTCATTTTTAAATAAAAAATTAGTAGATGGAATTTTTACAATGAAAGATCAAGACGCTTTTAATAACGTCAAACTTCTCGCAAATAAAGAAGGGTTTTTAGTAGGAAGTTCTTCAGGGGCTGCATTGCAAGGTGCTCTAGAGTTGAAAAAACAAGTTCAGCAAGGTGTGATTGTAACCATATTCCCAGATGGCAGTGATCGCTACATGTCTAAACAAATATTTAATTATAAGGAGAGTAATGATTATGAATAAAAAAACGAAATGATTCATGGGGGTCTTATGACTGATGACTTTACTGGAGCAGTGACTACACCTATATATCAAACAAGTACATATTTACAAGATGATATTGGAGACTTGAGACAAAGATATGAGTATTCTCGTACAGCAAATCCAAAGCGTGCTTCATTAGAAAGTGTGATTGCTAACTTAGAACATGGTTTTGCGTTTGGTTCAGGCATGGCGGCAATCAGTGCAGTAATTATGCTTTTAGATGAAGGAGACCATTTAATTCTTAACTCTGACGTGTATGGGGGTACATATCGTGCATTAACTAAAGCATTTACACGTTTTGGCATCGATGTGGACTTTGTTGATACGACACATATTGAAAAGTATATTAGACTTGAAACTAAAATGTTATATATTGAGACACCTTCAAATCCATTATTGCGCGTAACTGATATAAAGACGTCTGCTGAACTTGCTCACAAACACGGTTTGATTTCAGTTGTGGATAATACATTTATGACACCTTACTATCAAAATCCTCTAGATTTTGGTATCGATATCGTATTACATTCGGCCACGAAATTTATTGGGAGGGCATAGTGATGCTGTTGCCGGATTAGTGGCAACTGCTATTGATGATTTAGGAGCACAGCTTGCATTTATTTCAAATTCAACAGGTGGCGTACTTGGACCTCAAGACAGCTATTTATTAATCAGAGGTATTAAAACGCTAGGTCTTAGAATGGAGCAAATAAACTGAAACGTTGAAGGTATCGTCCAAATGTTACAAAAGCAGCCTAAAGTTAAACAAGTATTCCATCCTAGTATTAAGGAACATATGAATCATACTATCCATCAAAATCAAGCAATTGAGCATACAGGGGTAGTCTCTTTTGAAGTTAAAGATACAGAAGCGGCTAAACAAGTGATTCACGCAACAAAATACTTTCTCTGGCAGAGAGTTTAGGGGCAGTAGAAAGTCTAATATCTGTACCGGCACTCATGACGCATGCGTCTATCCCATCAGATGTAAGAGCCAAGGAAGGTATTACGGATGGTCTCATTCGTTTATCTATTGGTATTGAAGACACAGAAGACTTAGTGAATGATTTAGAACAAGCCCTAAATACCTTGAAGTAATATCATTTCGTTAGAGATTAAGATGATGAAATAAAACGTTTTGCGTCTTAATCTCTTGTTTTATATTTACTTTGGAATTGTGTATTTAACAGAATTTTTGAGATAAGTAACTATTTGTAGAATATAATTTTTCGGAATATTAATTAATTTTAGAAAAATCAAAAAGCGTGTTGACGGTGCGACGTCAATTCAATATAATTCAAATATTCAGATAATTGTAATCGGAAATTGGAGGGAGAGATTAGGTGATTGAATTTAAAAATGTTAATAAAGTTTTTCACAAAAAAGAGAAACTATTCAAGCTTTAAAAAATGTATCATTTAAGATTGACCAACATGATATTTTTGGTGTGATTGGCTATAGTGGTGCTGGTAAAAGTACATTAGTTCGGTTAGGCAGTCAACTTGAGAAAGTATCTGATGGTCAAGTTATTGTTGATGGTCATGAGATTGATACATATAAAGAGAAAGATTTGCGTCATATTAAAAAAGATATCGGTATGATTTTTCAACATTTCAATTTGCTTAATTCTAAATCAGTCTATAAAAATGTTGCGATACCGCTTATTTTAAGTAAGACAAATAAGAAAGAAATTAAGGAAAAAGTTGACGAAATGCTAGAATTTGTAGGGCTTGCTGATAAAAAAGATCAATTTCCAGATGAATTATCAGGTGGACAAAAACAACGTGTGGCCATCGCAAGAGCATTAGTGACGCATCCTAAAATATGATTGTGTGATGAAGCGACAAGTGCACTGGATCTAGCTACTACAAGCTCAATTTTAAATTTATTAAGCAATGTGAATTGAACATTTGGTGTGACGATTATGATGATTACGCATGAAATGAGTGTAATTCAAAAAATCTGTCATCGTGTAGCTGTTATGGAAAATGGTGAAGTGATAGAAATGGGGACAGTTAAAGATGTCTTTAGTCATCCACAAACATCCACTGCAAAAAATTTTGTGTCGACGGTGATTAACACTGAGCCTTCAAAAGAGTTATGTGCATCTTTTAACTCGAGAAAGGATTCAAACTTCACAAATTATAAACTGTTTTTAGACTCCGAACAAATTCAATTACCAATATTGAATGAGCTTATCAACAAGCATCATCTTAACGTCAACATATTATTTCTTCTATGCCAGAAATTCAAGATGAAACAGTTTGTTATTTGTGGTTGAGATTTGAGCATGATGAGTCTTTTAATGATTTTAAACTTACAGATTACCTTTCAGAACGACATATTCGGTATGAGGAGGTTACATAAATATGTTTGGTTCAAGTTTAGATTCTTCTCAATTATTACAGGCTCTATATGAAACATTGTATATGGTGACAGTATCACTTGTTATCGGTGCTTTAATTGGAATACCTCTTGGCATCTTATTAGTGGTAACTAGAAAAAGTGGTATATGGCCGAATACAATATTGCATCAAGTATTAAATCCTATCATTAATATTTTAAGATCAATTCCGTTCATTATTTTATTAATAGACATAGTGCCTTTTACTAAATTGCTGGTAGGCACATCTATCGGCACAACAGCAGCCATTGTACCACTCACGGTTTATGTAGCACCTTATATCGCACGTTTAGTAGAAAACTCTTTACTGGAAGTTGATGACGGGATTATTGAGGCAGCTAAAGCAATGGGTGCATCACCTCTTCAAATTATGCGTTATTTTTTATTACCGGAAGCACTAGGTTCATTAATTCTAGCTATAACTACAGCTATTATTGGTCTCATAGGTAGTACAGCAATGGCGGGTGCTGTTGGTGGTGGTATAGGCGATTTGACTTTAGTTTATGGTTATCAACGGTTCGATACAATAGTCATTGTGATTACAGTCATTGTACTTATTATTATTGTTCAAATTATACAAACGTTAGGTAATTTTATCGCTAGAGTCATCCGTAGAAATTAAAATGCTAGTAAGTGTTTTATAATTGTTTAGAGGGAACTCATTTATGAAAAAGATTTTAAGTTTTTTAATCGTTGCAATTTTAGTTTTAGCAGCGTGTGGTGGTAATAATGGTAAAAAGGTAACCATAGGTGTTGCATCCAACGACACCAAGGCTTGGGAAAAAGTTAAAGAATTAGCTAAAAAAGATGATATTGATTTAGAAATCAAGCACTTTTCAGATTACAATGTTCCAAACAAAGCGCTTAGTGACGGTGATATCGATTTAAATGCCTTCCAACACTTTGCTTTTTTAGATCAATATAAAAAAGCTCATAAAGGTGCCAATATTGAAGCACTTAGCACTACTGTATTAGCCCCTTTAGGTATTTATTCAGATAAAGTTAAGGACATTAAAGATGTTAAAAAAGGAGCACAAGTTGCTATTCCGAATGATGTATCTAACCAAGCTCGAGCACTTAAGTTATTAGAATCTGCAGGTTTAATTAAGCTTAAGAAGAACTTTGGATTAAACGGAACAACAAAAGATATTGAAAGTAATCCTAAAGATTTAAAAATTAAAGCTGTCGATGCACAACAAACAGCGCGTGCACTTTCTGATGTGGATATATAGTTATCAATAACGGTGTTGCTACCAAAGCAGGAAAAGATGCTAAAAAGGATCCAATTTATTTGGAAGAAGCAAGTTCAGATGCAGTAAAACCATATATTAATATTGGGGCTGTCAATTCTAAAGACAAAGATAATAAAACATACAAAAAAATTATAGAACTTTATCATTCAAAAGAAGTTCAAAAAGCATTAAAAGAAGATACTAAAGACGTAGAGAAAGCTATAAATTTATCTGAAAAAGAGATTAAAGAAATTGAAAAAGATTTAGCCGAATTAGCCGAAAAATAAAATCATTTTGCAATGGCGTCTCATAACATGTAGAATTCAATTTTTCATATTATGAGATTTTTTTGTAGTTTGAACAGAGTAGATACCAATCATAGGTGTAGATAGTTTTTAATTATGAAGACTTTTTAAATAGAGAGATAATTGTATTTGAAGTGTAATCAAGGTAAGTTGAACGATATTTTAAGAATTTGTAATAAAAAAGATATTGTAATAATGATGAATTTGTATAGTCGTAAATATATTTGAGCGTAATCCTATTATTTATAAATGATAATTTTTGTAATCAGAATGTCATCAAACACACACATCGTGTTCATAATTAAGTAGTATAATATTAATGAGTTATAAATATTCGGGGAATAAAAAAGTAAAGTAGAGGAGGATTTCAAGTGCAAAAAAAATACATAACTGCTCTTATTGGAACAACTGCAATTAGCGCATTAGCATCAACTCATGCACAAGCTGCTACAACACATACAGTGAAAAGTGGAGAATCAGTTTGGTCAATTTCTCACAAATATGGAATTTCTATTACTAAATTAAAGTCACTGAATGGATTGACTTCGAACTTAATTTTCCCTAATCAAGTTCTTAAAGTATCGGGGTCGTCATCTAAATCTTCAAAGGCGACATCATCTAAAGGTGGCTCCGTTTATACTGTTAAAGCTGGAGATTCATTATCAGCTATAGCTGCGAAGTATGGAACAACATATCAAAAAATTATGCAGTTAAATGGACTTGATAATTTCTTTATTTATCCTGGCCAAAAACTAAAAGTTCCAGGTAAAGGTGGTTCTGGTAGTTCATCAGCTAGTAATTCTAGTTCAAATGGTGGTTATTACACACCAGTATTTTGCCATCAAAACTTATATACTTGGGGACAATGTACTTGGCACGTATTTAATAGACGTTCTGAAATAGGTAAAGGTATCAGTACTTACTGGTGGAATGCGAATAATTGGGATAATGCATCAGTAGCAGATGGTTACACAATTGACTACAGACCAACTGTAGGTTCGATAGCACAAACTGACGCTGGTTACTATGGTCACGTTGCATTTGTTGAGCGTATCAACAGTAACGGTAGTATTTTAGTTTCAGAAATGAACTGGAGTGCAGCTCCAGGATATGTTACTTATAGAACAATCCCGGCGTACCAAGTTTATAATTATAAATATATTCACTAAATGACTAACATTTATGTTATAAAAGAAATATTTTATTTCTAGAATGATTTAGAATATAAGCCCATTAATGCCTGTCTCTTATACACATCT
>ERZ1031010.127-NODE-127-length-9770-cov-28.697066_pt1 | contig 9770 bp, 9 predicted proteins | sample MGYA00518594_ERZ1031010 | MGnify/ENA primary metagenome ERZ1031010 (study PRJEB33718, sample SAMN03159722) | human skin metagenome | collected 2014-05-20 | study: EMG produced TPA metagenomics assembly of the PRJNA266117 data set (Human skin bacterial metagenome and... | reverse complement strand
TACACGTAAGGAGTCGTCGGCAGCGTCAGATGTGTATAAGAGACAGATCTTAGTGCTATTATTTTGGGATTTTAAGTTTTGCCTTGCCTCCTTTTTTATTTATCTGTAAATATTATTTATTATACTTTACAAAAAAATAACAATATAATTTTTGGAATAAATACAATATATTTGTTACCTTGATGTCATAGGCGGGTATCGTCTAGTAGATAGCTTTTCAAATAAACTTAGCGTTTAAAGGAACTATCCAATTGGGGAAAATAAGGCATTTGAAAGACTATAGACTAACTTACATTCCTTTTGTTCATAAAGGATAGGGGCATTACAATTTCCTATATAAACCCCATTCCTTTTATGAATAGTTAACATCGTTATTATGTATTTTATTAATACTTAGTATCGTACTATAATTATTTATGTAATAAAGTTAGTCACTGAGCTAATTACTTCGATAAATTGTTGTAAATTCGTCACTAAAATGACAATTTTTAAATTACATCGAAGTAAAATTCTAGTTATTTTAATAAAAATAATTTAACACAGTTTTGTGTGACTTTATTATGAAGGAGTTCGTTAAAATGAAAAAAATGGGGGAAAAAGTTGTTTTAGTGGGAGACGGAGCCGTTGGTTCTAGCTATGCATTTGCTATGGTAACTCAAGGGATAGCAGATGAATTTGTAATCATTGATATTGCAAAAGAAAAGGTAGAAGCTGATATTAAAGACTTAAACCACGGTGCACTTTATAGTGCTTCATCTGTAATAGTGAAAGCTGGTGAATACGAAGATTGTAAGGATGCAGACTTAGTCGTAATTACAGCTGGTGCGCCTCAAAAGCCAGGGGAAACACGCTTACAACTCGTTGAAAAAAACACTAAAATAATGAGAAGCATTGTAGATAGTGTCATGGGGAGTGGATTTGACAGGTTCTTCCTAATAGCAGCAAATCCGGTAGACATTTTAACTCGTTATGTAAAAGAAGTTACTGGTCTACCAGCAGAACGTGTCATTGGTTCCGGTACTGTTCTAGACAGCGCAAGATTTAGATATTTAATTAGTAAAGAATTAGGGGTAACACCAAGTAGTGTTCATGCAAGCATTATTGGTGAACACGGTGATTCTGAGTTAGCAGTTTGGTCTCAAGCTAATGTTGGAGGTATTTCAGTATATGAAACATTAAAAGAGCAAACTGGTAGCGAGGCTAAAGCTGAAGAAATTTACGTTAATACAAGAGATGCCGCGTACGATATTATTCAAGCTAAAGGGTCAACTTATTATGGTATAGCATTAGCATTGTTAAGAATTACCAAAGCTTTATTAAATAATGAAAATAGTATCTTAACAGTTTCTAGTCAACTAAGTGGTCAATATGGGTATAAAGATGTATACCTTGGCTTACCAACACTCATTAACCAAAATGGTGCAGTCAAAGTATATGAGACACCATTGAGTGATAACGAACAACAATTACTAGAAAAATCAATGAAAACTCTAGATGAAATATACGATTCTGTTAAACATTTAGTGTAAAAGATGAGCATAATGGAAATATGTATTAGAGAAATATAATTTTTGAAAGGAAATGAATATAAATGGCGGATAAACAATATTCTGCAGCACAAATGGTAATTGATACTTTGAAAAATAATGGAGTTGAATACGTATTCGGTATTCCAGGTGCGAAAATCGACTACTTATTCAATGCACTTGAAGATGATAATCTTGAGTTAATCGTTACTCGTCATGAACAAAACGCAGCAATGATAGCACAAGGTATTGGTCGTTTGACAGGTAAACCAGGTGTCGCACTTACAACAAGCGGACCAGGGGTAAGTAACTTAACAACTGGTTTATTAACAGCAACATCTGAAGGTGACCCAGTCTTAGCAATTGGTGGACAAGTTAAAAGAAATGACTTACTTCGTTTAACTCACCAAAGTATTGATAATGCATCACTACTTAAATCTTCAACTAAATATAGTGCTGAAGTACAAGATCCAGAATCATTATCAGAGGTTATTACGAATGCAATGCGTACAGCAACTTCAGGTAAAAATGGTGCAAGTTTCATCAGTATTCCACAAGATGTTATTTCATCACCTGTTAATGCGAAAGCAATTTCACTTTGCCAAAAACCTCATCTTGGAGTACCTTCAGAAAAAGAAATTAATGAAGTCATCGATGCAATTAAGAATTCTAAATTCCCTGTACTTTTAGCAGGAATGAGAAGTTCTAGCCAAGCTGAAACAGAAGCCGTTCGTCGTTTAGTAGAAAAAACTAACCTACCTGTAGTTGAAACATTCCAAGGTGCTGGTGTCATTAGTCGTGACTTAGAAAATCATTTCTTCGGTCGTGTAGGTCTTTTCAGAAACCAAGTTGGAGACGAACTATTAAGAAAAAGTGATTTAGTTATTACTATTGGTTATGATCCAATTGAATATGAAGCAAGCAACTGGAATAAAGAATTAGATACTAAAATCATCAACGTAGATGAAGAACATGCAGAAATTACTAATTATATGCAACCAGTTAAAGAATTAATTGGTAATATTGCTGATACAATTGATATGATTTCTAAACATGTTGATGAACCATTCATCAATCAAAATCATTTAGATGAATTAGAAAGATTAAGAGCTGAAGTTACTGAAGCAACTGGAATTAAAGCAACTCATAAGGACGGTGTGATGCACCCAATTGAAATCATCGAAACAATGCAAAAAGTTTTAAGTGATGATACAACGGTTACTGTAGATGTAGGAAGCCATTACATTTGGATGGCTCGTAAATATAGAAGTTATAATCCAAGACACTTATTATTCAGTAACGGTATGCAAACTTTAGGTGTTGCACTTCCTTGGGCAATTTCAGCTGCACTAGTTAGACCTAACACTCAAGTTGTTTCTGTAGCTGGAGATGGCGGTTTCTTATTCTCAGGACAAGAATTAGAAACAGCTGTACGTAAAAATTTAAATATTATCCAATTGATTTGGAATGACGGACGTTATAACATGGTTGAATTCCAAGAAGAAATGAAATATCAACGTTCTGCTGGTGTAGACTTTGGTCCAGTTGACTTTGTTAAATATGCTGAATCATTTGGAGCTAAAGGACTATGTGTAACTAATCAAGAAGAATTAGAAGCAGCTCTTAAAGAAGGTTATGAAACAGATGGACCAGTATTGATTGATATTCCAGTTAACTATCAAGATAATGTGAAATTATCAACAAACATGTTACCAAATGCTTTAAATTAATATTGTAGCTTAAGAAAGATAAATTAAATTTTAAAAGAACGCACGCTAAGGTAAGTAAATTATCCTTAGTTTGCGTTTCTTCAAGTAATGAATATTAATAGGAGTGAAAAAGATGACTAATGTATTGTATCAACACGGAACACTAGGAACTTTAATGGCAGGTTTGTTAGAAGGAACAGCTTCAATTAATGATTTATTAGAACATGGTGATTTAGGGATTGCTACGCTTACAGGTTCTGATGGTGAAGTTATTTTTGTAGATGGAAAAGCATACCATGCAAATGAACACAAAGAATTTATCGAATTAAAAGGTGATGAAATGACACCTTATGCAACTGTTGCAAAATTTAAAGCAGATTCAAGTTTTAACACATCTAATAAAAATCAAGATGAAGTGTTTGAAGAAATTAAAAAAGAAATGATAAGTGAAAATATGTTCTCAGCTGTTAAAATATCTGGAACATTTAAAAAAATGCATGTGCGTATGATGCCAGGTCAAGAACCACCATATACACGTTTAATTGATTCAGCACGAAGACAACCAGAAGAAACTCGTGAAAATATTAAAGGATCTATAGTTGGATTCTTTACTCCCGAATTATTCCATGGTATCGGTTCAGGTGGTTTCCATATTCACTTTGCTAATGATGATCGTGATTTTGGTGGTCACATTTTAGACTTTGAAGTGGACGATGTAACTGTAGAAATCGAAAACTTTGAAACATTTGAGCAACACTTCCCAGTTGATGCTAAATCATTTACTGATGCAGACATTGACTATAAAGATATTGCTGACGAAATCAGAGAAGCTGAATAATCATTGTATAACTGTACCTCAATTTCAAAAATGATATGACCTTTAATGATTTGAAGTCGACCCCTAAAGTTGAGATGACCTTTAGGGGTTTTTTATGTTTATACGTAAATTAAGAATGTTTATATTTAAGATGGTAAGCAGATAAAAATGTATATACTGTATCCAAATACGGGGTTTTTAATTGGTGATATCTCGCACGTCGATAAATATATCCTTGTATAGCATCTATTTCTAGAGGATTCCCATTCATAACGTCATAATACACACTTGTGCCCATTTCATTAGGGTAACCAGCATAAATATTCATAATGTCTCCAATGATTGTTTCGTTAAAATAAATACCTTCAGAGTAAGCCACTTGAACGCCATCAGCTAATATATGACGACATAATTCAGTCATATGCGGATACTGCAAAACTTTTGTAGGTTGATGTACTAAAGCAGTGATAGAATTGATACCAAGATTAACAAGTAATTTGTACCAGATTTTCATTTCAATGTTTGGTTCTAAAGTCACATTCAATTTTGAACCAATAATTTCATTCTTGAATTGGCGGGTAAGTGTGTTATCTTGAATATATAATTGATAATCTCTGAAATGTTTGATTTGATGATTGATTTTCTGTCCACTTATATAAACGACGGCTTGAAAAACGTTTGGATATGGTATTCTTTCAACTTGCCCATAACCATTTTGAGCTAATATGATTAATGAATCTTTATGAGCGATCGTAGATAGTTGCTTTATAACAGAATCTAGTTGATGAGTTTTTACCGCGATAATAATGACATCAAATAGTTGCTTCACTCTATCATATGAGGTGACTTCAATATCGAATCTGTGAGTTGTATTTTCTGGGAAATAAGACATTGTTTTATCATAGCGACCTATTAATTGTGTTTCTGGTAAAACTTTTTTTATTTCAGCTGCAATAGTTGTTCCGACAGCACCTGGACCAATAATAGCGATTGTCATAACATAATTCTTTCCTTTCTCGTAACGATTCATTATACTATTGCTAATAATATAGGAAACAGAGGGTGAAATGAATTGAAAACTTTAAATCACCTAAAGAAAATGAAAGAAGAGCAAACTAAAATTTCGATGGTCACGGCTTATGATTTTCCTAGTGCAAAACAAGTCGAACAAGCTGAGATTGATATGATTTTAGTAGGAGATTCTCTAGGAATGACTGTTCTAGGTTATGATAGCACCGTTCAAGTTACTGTAAATGATATGATTCATCATGGTAAAGCAGTAAGAAGAGGAGCACCAAATACATTTATTGTTATAGATATGCCTATAGGAACAGTTGGTGTGGGTGATGAGGAAGATTTGAAAAACGCACTAAAAATATACAAAGATACCAATGCCAATGCAGTAAAAGCGGAAGGTGCACATCTTGTATCATTTATTCAAAAGGCAACACGCATGGGCATTCCTGTCGTATCACATTTAGGCTTAACACCACAAAGTGTTGGAGTGATGGGATATAAACTTCAAGGTGATACGAAAGAAGCAGCTATTCAATTAATAGAAGATGCTAAAGCAATAGAAAAAGCAGGTGCTATTTTATTGGTTTTAGAAGCAATCCCAAGTGATTTAGCTAAAGTGATTAGTGAGCAGTTAACGATTCCTGTTATAGGTATTGGCGCTGGGAAGGATACAGATGGTCAAGTTTTGGTGTATCACGATATGTTAAATTACGGTGTCAATCGACAGGCTAAATTTGTCAAACAATTTGCGGACTTTTCAATAGGTATAGATGGCTTGAAACAATATGATCAAGAAGTTAAACAAGGTCATTTCCCATCTGAGTCCTTTACTTATAAGAAAAAGATTATGAATGAGGTAGGGTGTTATGACTAAAGTGATTACTACAGTTGAAGACATGCAATCTATTTCAAAATACTATAAGTGTTTAGGTAAATCAGTAGGTTTTATTCCAACAATGGGTGCTTTGCATGATGGGCATCTAAAGATTATGCAACAGTCTGTAAAAGAAAATGACATCACTGTTATTAGTATCTTTGTAAATCCTTTACAATTTGGGCCTAATGAGGATTTAGATGCGTATCCTCGTCAACTTGATAAAGATGTAGTTGCTGTTGAAAAGATTGATGTGGATTATGTGTTTCATCCTAGTGTGAACGAGATGTATCCAGATGAATTAGGCATTGATTTAAAGGTAGGATATTTAGCAGAGGTATTAGAAGGTGCTCAACGTCCTGGCCACTTTGAAGGTGTTGTTACAGTAGTCAATAAGTTGTTTAATATCGTTAGTCCTGATTCCGCATATTTTGGTAAAAAAGATGCGCAACAGTTAGCTATCGTTAAAAAGATGGTTAAAGACTTCAATCATCCAATTAATATTATTGGTGTAGATATAGTACGTGAAGACGATGGCTTAGCTAAAAGTTCTAGAAATGTTTATTTAACTGCAGAGGAGCGCAATGAAGCAATACATTTGAATAAAAGTTTACAATTAGCCTGTCAATTGTATCATGAGGGAGAAAGACATAGTGATTTAATTATTAAACAAATGACATCTTATCTTAATAAACATATAAGTGGAAAAATTGATAAAATTGGTATTTATAGTTATCCAGATTTAGTGCAACAAACAGTGATACAAGGACAAGTTTTTATTTCATTAGCAGTTAAATTTTCGAAAGCGAGATTAATAGATAATATAATTATTTGAGATGACACTATTGATAAGGACATTCATGAATTCTAAAATTCATAGAGCTAGAGTAACAGAATCAAATTTAAACTATGTTGGTAGCATCACAATTGATGAAGATATACTTGATGCTGTAGATATATTACCGAACGAAAAGGTAGCAATCGTGAATAATAATAATGGTGCAAGATTTGAAACGTATGTCATTGCAGGAGAACGTGGTAGTGGTAAAATGTGTTTAAATGGAGCAGCATCAAGATTAGCTGAGATAGGCGATGTGATTATTATCATGACCTACGCACAATTAAACGAACAAGAGATGGCCACGCACTCACCTAAAGTTGCAGTGTTAAATGAAGAAAATACAATTATTGAAATGTTTCATGAAAAGGAAAATACATTAATACAATAATTACTTGATGTAATAACATAAACCGAGTTGCCTATGAGCAACTTGGTTTTTGATTTTAAATTAGTATTACTCCTAAATTATTATATGAAATAATTATTATGTAGCTGACAATATGATGTTAGCATATAATCTAGAATATCATATATAACAATGGAGGTCCAAACATCTATTGAATTGTCCAAAATGTGGTCAACATTATCATCAAGAGGATGTCTTTTGTGGTAATTGTGGCAATAAGCTTTCATATGAAAGTGACGTAATAATAAAAAATCTTCAGAAATTACACCTTCACAACAAGATTATCAGCATGATGATGTAGCTAAGAGCAAGAAGGTTAATCAGTCAGTAGAGATTAAATCAGATAAACAAGATTTAAATCAACCTCATAATATTAACACAACTGTGGTTAATCAAAATGATATACATGTTCATAATGAAGAATCGCATGAATCAAAACATCACACATCAAATGAATTTATAGTTGAAATGAAACGTTTCTTTTTAGGCGTGTTCACTCATCCTGATGAGTTAATTAAAGCGCAACAATTTTTTAGTTATAAAGTTTTATTTGCTTTATTGGTAGCGGGTTTACTCATCATTTCATTACTAGTTAATGGTGTGATTCCAGAAGAAGTAGCAGTGTATCAAGTGTCAAAGGCAAATATTATTTTTAAGTTTATAGTAGGAATTGCTATTATTTTAACTGTACACATTGGTGTTACATATGCAGTGATTCGTTTAACGATACTTCCAACATTAAAGTTTAATAAAGTACTATCAGACTATGTTTTAATAGATACATTTTCGGTTGCACTATTATTCATTTCAACTTTTTTATTTATCTTGAATACGTATAAATTTGCCTCAGTTGTACTTATTGTGGCGTATTCATTATTTACTCTTTTACCAGCATATTTGGTGGTTAAATATAGTACGATGTTTCAAACACGTATTTCAAGTATGTATGGCATTATTATTTTACTATTTGCATTTTCTTTTATTGTCCTAATTTTTGGAGAAAGCATAGTTGAAAGCTTAGTGATGCAAAATTTCAGCAGACTACTTAGAAGAGTGATTTAAGTGAAGTTTTGTAAACATTGCGGGAATCACTTATATCCACATCAAAAGGTTTGTACACGTTGTGGTAAACAAATTATACGTGCTCAACAAAAAGTTAGACATCATGAATATAAATCAAGTTATCCACGAGGACACTTTAACGATTCATATCGATTTAGAAAACTCAATAAACCTATGGTCATCATTTCAATATTAGTTGCTATCATTACTATTATGTTAATAAGTGTCTTTTTCTTTTTTAAACATCAGTTGTCTCCTTATCAAACAGTTGAGCAAATTTCTGATGTATTGAAGAAAGAGGATGTACAGCAACTCTCTAAACTTATTACGTCGGATGGTCATAAGCTCAATGATGAAGAAACTAAGGCGTATTTAAATTTCCTGAAAAATCATAATAAACTTAAAGAATTGTCGCATGATTTAACGAAGAGTTTAGAACAAATGAATCAATCGAATGCAACAAGTCATGTAGTCAACCTTAATCAATTAACTATCATGAAAATTGAGAAAAAAGGAAAAACGCTAGGTTTGTTTGAACATTATGAATTTAATATTCCTCATTATTCTATTAGTATGTATGCACAAGATAATGGCAAAATCTATTATGAATATAAAGGTAAGACACATACGATTAATCTTAAAAAAGATCAACCAGTTGACGTCGGTCGTTTCCCTCTAGGAGATTACCAGTTAAAAGCTAAAAAAGAAGTTAATCATCAAACATTTAAAGGTAATTTAGTCATAATGATGAAACCTGTCCATTCAATAGTTAAAGAAAACTTTAAGGAAAAACGTTTTATGATTAAAATTAGTAATTCATATAAAGTTAAAGATGTCCGCTTATTTATTAAAAACAAAGATTCTAGAAAAGCGAAAGAGTATAAAACTTATGGTCACTATACATCAAGTGAGAAGGTTGTTATTCATGCAGAAGGAAAAGTTGGTCAACATAAAGTGAAGACAAAATCTGAAGAAGTTCAATTACCAGAAGGTGTCGAAGATTATAAAACAATAACTCTAAAATTTAATAGTGATGAAGTGAATCAATTTGTTGAGGATCAATTAGGTAATGATTCGAAAAAAGATAACAAAGAAAATGAAGACAAATCAAAAGATAAAGAGGATGATAGTAAAAAATAAGCAAGTACCGAAAAAGAATCTAAAAAGTGTTATTATGATCAGAACATTAGTAAAAAACAAGCGCTAGACGCCGTTAAACAATTTGATAAAAATATTAATGATAGTTCAAAATACATGTATGAATTTAAGAATGATGACCCACTTGATAAATGGGAAATAGAGGTTAAAGATAAGACCAAAAACGTTGTCAACAAGTACTATGTTGATACATATGACGGTTAAGTATATAAATATAGTAAAGATGATGAATTGATTACGAGTGGTTATCCTAAATAATGAAACTTAATATATGAAAAATTAAAAGTATTTTTGTATCGTAGAGCAGATTTTTTATTGGTAATACAATAGAGAATCTGCTTTTTGTATTATGGATGATAT
>ERZ1031010.125-NODE-125-length-9808-cov-24.424485_pt1 | contig 9808 bp, 12 predicted proteins | sample MGYA00518594_ERZ1031010 | MGnify/ENA primary metagenome ERZ1031010 (study PRJEB33718, sample SAMN03159722) | human skin metagenome | collected 2014-05-20 | study: EMG produced TPA metagenomics assembly of the PRJNA266117 data set (Human skin bacterial metagenome... | reverse complement strand
CTACACGTAAGGAGTCGTCGGCAGCGTCAGATGTGTATAAGAGACAGATTTATTGTAGACTTCAAAATATTTCCCAATGTAAAAGCTTTAGTTCAATTTTTATTAGTTATTATCAGCAATTTGAATTAATTATTAAACAATAATATTATTAGAATGATACAATTAAATAGTTACAGCACATAAATCCTTAAATTTTATAGGGGGGGATTTAAAGTTGGAGACGAAATTAATAAATGAACAAACAATCATGATTTATTTTGACAATAAAATTAATAATCAGACATATCAGCAAGTACAATTGACTACACAATTCATAGAAGACAGCCACATTTCAGAAATAATTGATATTATACCATCATATCGGGCCATTTTAATTTATTTTGATAATACGAATGTCAGTGGCACAGAAGTATTAGAAAATTTAGAACTTTACAAATTAAAGCATTCTAAAGATTTAAAGCATTCTAAAAATCGAGTGATTCAAATTCCTGTTTGTTATGGTAATAACTATGGACCTGATTTATCTGAAGTGGCAAAGCATAATCAGTTATCAGAAAAAGAAGTTATAGAAATACATACTCAACAGGCTTATTTAATTTATATGCTAGGTTTTATGCCTGGCTTCTCATATTTAGGAGGGTTAGATCAAAGATTACATACACCAAGACGCTCAGAACCTCGAATTAAAATTGATGAAGGTTCAGTAGGTATCGCTAATAATCAAACAGGTTTATATCCAATGGAATCACCGGGAGGTTGGCAAATCATTGGTCGTACACCTTTAAAAGTATTCGATATAGAAAGTAAACCAATGACTTTATACAAGGCTGGTGATTATATTCAATTTTATGAAATTAACAATAAAGAATATATTGAAATATCTGAAGCGACACAAAGGGGAGAATTTAAACAAGATAAGTGGGTGAAATATGAAAATGAGTATTAAAATTTTACAGCCTGGCTTATTTACAACTATTCAAGATCAAGGGCGAATAGGTTATGAAAGTTTAGGATTTACAAGAGCAGGAGCTATTGATGTTTATAGTTTTAGATTAGCTCAAAAACTTATTGGCAATGATGGTCCAGCGATAGAGTATACCATGATAGGTCCATCAATTCAGTTTTTGAGTGATAATACATTTACGTTTATTGGAGGGATATCTAAAGCTAAATTAAATGGTAATGAGATAAAATCACAAGTTGTATATTATGTACATAAATACGATAAATTAGAAGTAGGTCAAGTAACTAAAGGCATGCGCGGATATCTCGTTTTTGGTCACCCGCTAAACATCGAAAAAATAGCAAATAGTTACTCTACACATGTAAAAAGTGGCATTGGCGGTTTTAAAGGACGTCCTCTACAAAAGAATGATATTATAACAACAAAATTTAATCAAAAGTTCAAAGATTCTTTAGGGAAAACTATAGCTTATCAATCTTTGCCTAAAGATAATATTATACATGTAATCAAGGGGCCACAATTTGATGCTTTTTCAGAGGATATCATATCCAAATTTACTAACTCAGAATTTGAAATATCTCAACAATCAGATCGCATGGGTTATCGATTATCTGGAGAGAAAGTACCACCTAAAGAAAGTGCTGATATTATCTCAGAACCAGTGGCTTTAGGCAGCATCCAAGTGCCTAATGATGGAAACCCGATTATATTACTCAACGATAAGCAAACAGTAGGGGGATATACTAAAATCGCTACTGTTACACAAATAGATTTAAAAAAGTTAGCTCAGTTAAAACCAGGAGAAACGATTCGTTTTAAGTGGATAACAGTCGAAGAAGCTACACAGCAATATCGTCAATTTAATACCAAATTTGAACAACAGCTCATTGATCTTTCTGAGAGACCACTGTTCAACCTTAGCAATATTAGGAATACTTCTAAAAAATTAGCAACACTCATTGAGGGGAACAAAGGAGAATGATTTTAAATAAAATAGAAGAAATAATTAAATTAGTTAAATCCAATGATGTAAAAAAGTTTAAGTATAAAGATTTTGAAAATGAAATCGAATTAGATTTCACAGAGAGTTATTCCAATACATCATTGAAACAATCTTCGACCATCAATCAAGCAGAAAAAAATAATGAACATCAATTATTATCTCAACACAAAGATCAAACGACTGGTGATTTCAAGGAAATCAAATCACCTATGGTAGGCACATTCTTTTTACAAGACAGTAAAGATTTAACAAAACCTATGATTAATGTTGGAGACCAAATTAATGAAGGTGACATCATTGCTTATATTGAGGCAATGAAAGTCATGAATGAAGTGGTAAGTGATATTAGTGGAGAAGTTACCGATATCTTAATAGAACATGGTAAAAATGTTGAGTATGATCAAGTGATAGTTAAAATAAAATAAGGAGGAATTCATTGATGTATCGATGTTTGATTGCAAATAGAGGCGAAATAGCAGTAAGAATTATTCGCGCTTGTAAAGAACTTAACATTGAAACAGTTGCTATTTATGCTAAAGGCGATGAAAAAAGTTTACATGTAAGCTTAGCGGATCACACGATATGCATAGGTGAAGCCAATCCTTTAGATAGTTATTTAAACATTAATCGTATCATCACAGCTGCAAAAGTCACTGGTGCAAATGCTATTCATCCTGGCTATGGTTTTTTGTCAGAATCAACACATTTTGTTGAAGCTGTAGAACAAAATGATATTTGTTTTGTAGGGCCAAATAAAAGTACAATAGAGATGATAGGTGATAAAATTACTGCACGTCAAACAGTTAATCGAGCTGGTGTTCCTGTAATACCTGGCTCTGATGATGAAGTACAAAGTGTAGAAGAAATTAAAATTTTAGCTGAAGAAATCGGTTATCCAGTCGTTCTTAAAGCCGCAAGTGGTGGCGGTGGTAAAGGTATTCGAATTGTTAAAGAACCGGAGCAACTAGAAAAAGCATTAACTGAAGCAAAAAGTGAAGGACAAAAATACTTTAATGATGACCGAGTTTATGTTGAAACATTCATACCTGTAGCTAAACACGTTGAAGTTCAAATTATTGGAGACGGAGAAAATAATTACGTTCACCTAGGTGAACGTGATTGTTCTGTCCAACGTAAAAATCAAAAGTTAATAGAAGAATCACCTTGTGCTGCTTTAACTGAAGAAAGAAGAATAACTATTTGTAACGATGCTGTTAAAGTAGCTAAAGCTTCAAAATATCGTAGTGCAGGCACAATTGAATTTTTAGTGACCGAAGATGCACATTATTTTATTGAAATGAATGCACGAATTCAGGTTGAGCATACCGTCACTGAAATGAGAACAGATAGAGATTTATTACAAGCTCAATTATATTTATTAGAACATGAAGAGTTACCATTTACACAAAATGACATTGTATTTAATGGACATGTAATTGAAGCACGTATCAACGCTGAAAATCCAGAAAAGAATTTTCAACCCACACCTGGTAAAGTAAAAAAATTACATCTTCCACAAGGATTTAATATACGTGTAGATTCTTTACTATATACAGGTTACCAAGTATCCCCTTACTATGATTCACTTGTGGCTAAGGTAACTGTTAAAGATTCAAATAGGCAATTAGCTATCAATAAATTGAAAGTGGCATTAGATGAGATGGTGATTGAAGGATTTACTACTACAGCAAATTTTCTATATGCCGTATTAAATTATCCTCAATATGCTAATGGTGATGCGACCGAGGTTGATATTAAATTTCTTGAAAAACACCAAATCATAAAAGGGGGGGCGCTATAATGAATATCGATTTAAATTGTGATTTAGGAGAAGCATACGGTAATTATTCATTTGGTAGCGACCAAGATATTATACCTTTAATTACCTCTGCAAATATTGCGTGTGGTTTCCATGCCGGAGATGAAAATGTTATGAATCGTACTATTCAACTTGCGAAAAAGCACCAAGTAGGCATTGGAGCGCATCCTGGTCTTCCAGATTTAAAGGGATTTGGCCGTCATAACATGGATATTGCACCTGAGGAAATATATAATATTGTCATTTATCAATTAGGAGCATTAAACGGCTTTTGTAGAATTCATGATGTCAAAATGAATCATGTTAAACCCCACGGTGCACTTTATCAAATGGGTGCAAAAGATAAAAATATTGCACGTGCAATTACAAAAGCGGTAGTCGATTTTGATTCAGAACTTATATTTGTTGGACTTGCTAATAGTTTATTAATCACTGAGGCAGAAAAGATGGGTATCAAAGTCGTATCTGAGGTTTTTGCTGATCGTCGATATGAAGATGATGGACAATTAGTAAGTAGAAAGGACCCTAATGCCACAATTAGTAATACAGATGAAGCTGTTCAACAAGTACTTAAAATGGTTATTGACAATAAAGTGGTAAGTAAAAATGGTAAAGATATTGATATACAAGCAGATACAATATGTATTCATGGTGATGGTTCGTATGCTTTAGAATTCGTCACTCAAATCAGAAATAAATTAAAGAAAGAAGGCATTGATATTCAATCCTTATAGGGGGGCAAAATAATGGGGGAACATTTAAAACACAATTCTAATCAACAATTAAAACAAAGAGGTCAAGATTTAAAATTCATTAAAAGTCACAAACGCTTATTATATGGTTCAGTATTTTTAATGGCTACGTCAGCGATTGGACCAGCTTTTCTTACACAAACCGCTGTTTTCACAGCACAATTTTACGCCAGCTTTGCTTTTGCAATTTTAATTTCTATTTTGATAGATATTGGTGCACAAATTAATATTTGGCGTGTTCTTGTTGTAACAGGTTTTCGAGGTCAGGAAATTTCAAATAAAGTCATTCCAGGTTTAGGCACAATAATATCAATTCTTATTGCTTTTAATATAGGAAATATCGCTGGTGCGGGCTTAGGTCTAAATGCAATGTTTGGACTTGATGTTAAATGGGGGGGCAGCAATGACTACTATATTTTCTATACTCATTTTTATTAGCAAAAGTGGTCAAAAGATTATGGACGTCGTAAGTATGATTTTAGGAATTGTGATGATTCTAATTGTTGCTTATGTCATGGTGTTATCAAATCCACCTTATGGTGACGCTTTAGTACATACATTTGCACCTGAACATCCATTTAAATTAATTTTACCTATAATTACCTTAGTTGGTGGGACAGTTGAAGGATTTATTACATTTGCTGGTGCTCATAGAATATTAAACTCAGGTATCAAAGGTAAAGAATACTTACCATTTGTTAATCGTTCAGCAATTGCTGGTGTTTTAACTACTGGTATTATGAGAACATTATTGTTCTTAGCCGTTTTAGGTGTGGTTGTGACAGGTGTCATTCTAAGTACTGATAATCCTCCTGCATCTGTCTTTGAGCATGCTATAGGTCCTATTGGAAAAAATATATTTGGAATAGTCATATTTGCAGCTGCAATGTCTTCTGTTATAGGGTCAGCTTATACAAGTGCAACTTTCTTAAGAACATTGCATCAATCTTTATTTAATAAAAATAATCTTATAGTCATTGTATTTATTGTAATTTCAACATTAATCTTCTTATCTATTGGTAAACCTGTAAGCTTGCTTATAATTGCTGGTGCCATCAATGGATGGATTTTACCGATTACTTTAGGAGCTATTTTAATTGCGAATCGTAAAAAGTCTATCGTAGGCGATTATAAGCATCCAAGTTGGATGCTTATATTTGGTATAATTGCTGTAATAGTGACGATTATCACTGGAATATTTTCTCTCCAGGACATAGCAAGTTTGTGGAAAGGATAAATTAAATATATTAATTTAACATTACCCTAAAATGGTCTCGGTTTTATATGTCGAGATGCATTTTAGGGTATTTACTTAGTAGTTTATAAATCAGTTAAAGGATCGTGTTGATATACTTTTTCACATCAATTTAACTGACTATCGTGATGAGATGTAAAATGTGATAAAATAGCTAATGCTAATGCTTTATAAATGAGGTGTAAAAAGATATATGATAGGAATTATAGGAGCAATGGAAGAAGAAGTAACAATTTTGAAAGATAAGATTGTTGATTTAAGTGAGATTAATGTTGCACATGTTAAATTTTATAGTGGAACATTAAATAATAAAGAAGTTGTACTTACACAAAGTGGTATAGGTAAAGTCAATGCATCAATCTCAACAACTTTATTAATAGAGAAATTTAGTCCAAACGTCATTATTAATACTGGATCAGCAGGCGCATTAGATGAAACTTTATCCGTGGGCGACGTATTAGTCAGTAATGCGGTTACATATCATGATGCTAATACAACAGCTTTCGGTTATGAATTAGGTCAAATACCTCAAATGCCTAAAGTCTACAAATCTAGTTCAAAATTATTAGATAAAACGATGCAAATACTTGAACTACAGGACTTAAATGGTAAAGTTGGATTGATAGTAAGTGGAGATAGTTTTATTGGAACTACAAAACAACGTCAAACTATTAAATCGCAATTTCCTGAAGCTATGGCTGTCGAAATGGAAGCTACTGCAATTGCACAAACATGTTATCAATTTAAAGTTCCTTTTATAGTTACAAGAGCGGTTTCTGATTTAGCTAATGGAGAAGCTGAGATGTCATTTGAAGAATTTTTAGGAAAAGCAGCAGTTTCATCTAGTCAAACAGTTGAATGGTTAGTTAAATCTATATAAAGGTAAAGGTGAAAAGGAAAATGGGAATCGTCAAGAATTTATTTATGCCAAATGCATATGTGAAATCAGTATTTGAAATTGATATAAAGAAATTGGCTGAGACAGGTGTTAAAGGAATTATCACTGATTTAGATAATACTTTAGTAGGATGGGATGTAAAAGAACCTACTAAAAGAATTAAAGAATGGTTTGCCGAAGCAAGACAATTAGGTATAACAATAACAATTGTGTCAAATAATAATGAGGAACGTGTATCGAACTTCTCAAGTAATTTAAATGTAGATTATATTTTTAAAGCTCGAAAACCTATGGGTAGGGCTTTTAAAAAGGCTATCACTCACATGAATATTAAGGCTAGTGAAACAGTAGTTATCGGTGATCAGATGCTCACAGATGTTTTTGGAGGAAATCGTAATGATCTATATACAATCATGGTCGTACCAGTAAAACGTACTGATGGCTTTATTACTAAATTTAATCGTTTAATTGAAAAACGCTTATTAAATCATTTTAGAAAAAAAGGTTATATTAAATGGGAGGAAAATTGATTGAGTGAAACACTAAAATGTATTGGTTGTGGAGCACCATTGCAATCAGAAAACAAAGATGCACTAGGATATGTGCCTGAACATAATATGTTTCGTGAAGATGTGATTTGTCAAAGATGCTTTAGACTTAAAAACTATAATGAAGTTCAAGATGTAGGCATGGATAGTGAAGACTTTTTGAATTTATTAACAAGTCTATCTGAAAAATCAGGAATTATAGTGAATGTTGTAGACGTTTTTGATTTTGAAGGATCATTTATTAACGCGATTAAACGAATAGTAGGTAATAAAAAAATTATTTTAGTAGCTAATAAATTAGATTTATTACCAAAACAAATAAACAAACGTCGCGTGAAAGAATGGTTAAAGAAAACTGCGCGAAAGTATGGTTTAGAAGCAGAAGATGTTGTTTTAATTTCAGCTGAAAAAGGTTGGGGCATCAATGATTTACTACAATCTATTAAACAAGTAAGAGATAATAATGATGTTTATATAGTTGGGACAACTAATGTAGGTAAATCAACACTAATTAATAAATTAATTGAACATAGTGTTGGTGAAAAGGATGTAGTAACAACATCTCGATTCCCTGGAACTACATTAGATATGATTGATATACCACTTGACGAAAAAACGTTTATGTATGATACACCCGGAATTATACAAAATCATCAAATGACTCACCATGTAACTGAGCAAGAACTTAAAACAATTATGCCAAAAAAAGAAATTAAACAACGGATATATCAACTCAATGAAGGACAGACGCTATTTTTTGGAGGACTTGCTCGAATTGATTATATAACAGGTGGTAAGCGCCCTTTAGTCTGTTTCTTTTCAAATGATATAAACATTCATAGAACTAAAACTGAAAAAGCGAATGAATTATGGAAATCACAATTGGGATCACTTTTATTTCCTCCTAAAAAAATTGAAAACTTTAGTTTAAATAATATTAAAGCAGTGAGACTTGAAACTGGTAAATCTAAACGGGATGTAATGATTTCAGGTCTTGGATTCATTACAATTGATGCAGGAGCGAAAGTAATCGTACGTATTCCTAAAAATGTCGACGTTATTCTAAGAGACTCAATTTTATAACAAAGGAGTGTTAGGGTTGAAATTTGCAGTAATCGGAAATCCTATCTCTCATTCTTTATCACCATTGATGCATAATGCTAATTTTAAATCATTGGGCATAAATGACACATATGAAGCAATAAATATACCTATTGAACAATTTGATACAATTAAGGAAATCATAACAGAAAAAAATCTAGATGGTTTTAACATTACTATTCCGCACAAAGAAAGAATTTTACCTTTTTTAGATGATATAAATGAGCAATCAAAATCAGTAGGAGCAGTGAATACTGTTTTGATTAGAGATGGCAAGTGGATTGGATACAATACAGATGGAATCGGATATGTAAGTGGCTTAAATAATATATATGAAGATTTAGAAGAAACATATATATTAATTTTAGGAGCAGGCGGTGCAAGTAAAGGTATCGCAAATGAACTATCAAAGATTGTTAAGAGTAAATTAACTATCGCTAATCGTACCATGTCTCGTTTTGATAATTGGCAATTAGATATCAATAAGATTAGTTTAAATGAGGCTGAAAAACACTTAGATGAATTTGATATCATTATTAATACGACACCAACAGGAATGGATAATAATGAATGTGTGATATCGTTAGATTATTTATCTTCACACGCATTAGTAAGTGACATTATTTATATTCCGTATAAGACGCCAATTTTAATGGAAGCCGAAAAACTCGGAAATCCTATACACAATGGATTGGACATGTTTGTATATCAAGGTGCTGAAAGTTTTAAAATATGGACAGGCAAACAACCTAATATACATGTTATGAAGGAAACAGTAATTAATAAATTGAAAGGAGAAATATAATGTTATCAGGAAAACAAATGAGATATTTACGTAGTTTAGCACACAAAATTGATCCAACTTTTCATGTGGGAAAAGGCGGTATGAATGGTAATATGACTAAACAAATTAATGAAATATTAAAAAATCACGAACTTGTTAAAATACACATTTTGCAAAACAATTTTGATGATAAAAATGATTTAGCTCAAGAACTAGCTAGCGCTACTCAAAGTGAACTAGTACAAGTAATCGGGTCAATGATTGTACTATATAAAGAAGTTGAAAATAATAAAGAAATTACACTGCCATAATGTCTAAAAAGATTGTTCTATATGGCGGTCAATTCAACCCGATTCATACCGCACATATGATTGTAGCTAGTGAAGTGTATCATACTCTAAAACCTGATTTATTTTACTTTTTACCTAGTTATATGGCTCCTTTAAAAGAACATGATGAATTTTTACACTCTTCACATCGTATACACATGATTGAACTCGTAATCGAAGAGTTGGGTTTCGGAGAAATTTGTACTGCTGAACTAGAAAGAAAGGGACAAAGTTACACTTATGAAACAATGATGGAATTCAAAAGAATCCATACCAATGATGATATTTTCTTTGTTATTGGTACCGATCAGTACAAACAACTAGATAAGTGGTATAACATAGAACACTTAAAAGA
>ERZ1031010.124-NODE-124-length-9886-cov-6.438206_pt1 | contig 9886 bp, 9 predicted proteins | sample MGYA00518594_ERZ1031010 | MGnify/ENA primary metagenome ERZ1031010 (study PRJEB33718, sample SAMN03159722) | human skin metagenome | collected 2014-05-20 | study: EMG produced TPA metagenomics assembly of the PRJNA266117 data set (Human skin bacterial metagenome and... | reverse complement strand
TTGCAATGGGGAGGGCGAACCGTGGGACGCAGAGTCAGCTGGCGACACGACCTTGACCGGAACGTGCCCCGAAGTGGCAGGCGTGCTGCCGGAAAAGTCGGCGGCGTCTGTGCCGCAGCGATAGCGGTGGTGCCCCTCAGCGGCTGCGGCAGTACTGGCCCCGGGCGCGCAGCTCGTCTCGGTCTTGTCGATCCGGCGTCCGATCGCGCCGTGCACATGGGCAATATGTGGATTGGCGCCTGGGTTGCGGCGCTTGTCATCGGCGTATTCGTATGGGGGCTCATCGGATTTGCCGCTTTCAAGTTCCGTCGTAAGGACGGTGACCCGGCGATTCCGCGCCAGTCTCGGTATCACCTTCCGCTTGAAGTGCTCTACACCATCGTTCCTTTCCTTGTGATCGGCGTGCTGTTCTTCTATACCGTTCGTACCGAGAACAAGGTGCTCGACAAGAACCCTGACCCTCAACATGTCGTTAATGTTGTCGGCCAGAAGTGGTCGTGGACTTTTAACTATATGGAGGCCAACAATCCTGACGCCGGTGGTGTTGTCACCCATGAGGTTGGCACTATCGAGAAGATTCCGAATCTGTACCTTCCGGTGAGCCAGTCAGTGCGCTTCCGCCTCAAGTCCGCTGATGTTATCCACTCGTTCTGGGTGCCGGCCTTCTACTTCAAGATGGACGTCATTCCGGGCCATCCTAACCAGTTTGACCTCACTCCGACGAGGATCGGTGTTTACGACGGTAAGTGCGCCGAGCTGTGTGGTACCTATCACGCAAATATGATCTTCAAGGTGCACGTGGTGTCGGTCGAGGACTACAACAAGCACCTTCAGCAGCTCAAAGCTCAGGGCGACACCGGTGAGATCAAGCCTGCGAACTCGGTTGCTGCCCTCACCACCACCGAACCACATGAGGGGGAGAAGAAGTGACCAGCGCATCCATTGCTCAGCGGACCGCACCTCCTGCCATTACTCGCCAGGAGCGTCGCAAGGCCAGCTTTGGTGCCCTCGTTTGGGATTACATGACGACCACCGACCATAAGAAAATCGGCCGGCTGTACTTTGGTACGTCGCTGTTTTTCTTCGTCTTTGGCGGCATCCTTGCCCTGCTTATTCGCGCCGAGTTGGCATATCCAGGCATGCAGTTCATGCACCAGGAGACCTTCAATCAGTTCTTCACGATGCATGGCACGATCATGCTGCTGATGTTTGCCACCCCGCTGTTTTCCGGGTTCGCGAACTTCTTCATGCCGCTTCAGATCGGTGCCCCGGATGTCGCGTTCCCGCGTATTAACCAGTTTGCGTACTGGCTGTACCTTTTCGGCTCCCTGATGGCCTGTAGCGGCTTCCTCACCCCTGGTGGTGCTGCCAGCTTTGGTTGGTTCGCCTACGCGCCGCTATCGGACGCCATCAACTCTCCGGGAGTCGGCGGGGACCTGTGGGTGATGGGCCTGTACCTCCTTGGCTTGTCGTCCATCCTCGGTGCTGTCAACTTTGTGACGACGATCATTCTCATGCGTACCCCCGGCATGACGATGTTCCGGATGCCGATTTTCTCCTGGAATATCCTCATCACCTCGATCATGGTGCTGGTCGTCTTCCCAGTCCTGTCGGCTGGTCTGCTCGTCCTCGAGGCTGATCGGGCTCTGGGAGCCCATATCTTCGACGCTGCGAACGGTGGCCCGATCCTGTGGCAGCACCTCTTCTGGTTCTTCGGGCACCCGGAGGTGTACGTCATCGCCTTGCCGTTCTTTGGCATCATCACTGAGGTGCTGCCAGTGTTCAGTCGCAAGCCGGTGTTTGGCTATGTCGGCCTGGTATTCGCGACCCTGGCTATCGGTGGTCTGTCGGTGTCTGTGTGGGCCCACCACATGTTCGTGACTGGCGCGGTCTCCCTGCCGTTCTTCTCCTTCATGACCTTCACGATCGCTGTTCCGACTGGTGTGAAGTTTTTCAACTGGATTGGCACCATGTGGGGTGGCTCGTTGAGCTTTGACACGCCGATGCTCTTTGCTATCGGCTTCTTGACGACCTTCCTGTTCGGCGGTCTCACTGGTGTCATGCTCGCTAGCCCGCCGATGGACTTCAACGTGTCTGACACCTACTTCGTGGTAGCCCATTTCCACTATGTGCTGTTCGGCACAGTGGTCTTCGCGATGTTCGCCGGGTTCTACTATTGGTGGCCGAAGATCACTGGGCACATGCTTAACGAGACCTGGGGCAAGATCCACTTCTGGACTCTGTTCGTCGGTTTCCACACCACCTTCCTTGTTCAGCACTGGCTTGGTGTTGAGGGTATGCAGCGTCGTATTGCCGACTACGGTGCCTGGGAGGGATTCACCTTACTCAACCAGGTGTCGACCTTCGGCGCCTTCCTCCTGGCCATCTCGATGCTGCCGTTCGCATGGAACGTCTGGATTACTCGTCACGATCCGAATATCGAAGTCGCTGACCCGTGGGGTTGGGGCCGTACCCTCGAGTGGGCTACTTCATGCCCGCCGCCCGTTCACAATTTCACGAAGATGATCCGCGTGCGCTCCACCTCTCCGGCCTTCGACATCAATCATCCGGAGGCCGCTCTGGCCCCCGAGACTGGGGAAGCTAATCCGCGCGAACTCGTCCACTCCGGTAAGGAGGATGCCTGATGAAACCGGAACGTTGGGTATTCGGCGGGCTCGGCCTGTTCTACGTCGTCGTCACCCCGGTGTACTGGTTGACGGCACATGAAGTGGCCGGCACCTGGGTGCTCGGGCTGTCGGCGGCGATGGCCCTGATGGTGTTTTTCTACGTCCAGGTCATCGCCAAGAAGATCAATCCTCGACCCTCCGACGAGAAGGACGCCGAGGTAATCGACGGGGCTGGTCCGGTTGGTTTCTTCCCGCCACAGAGTATCTGGCCGTTCTGGTGCGCGCTCGTTGTTGCCATCATGTGCCTCGGCCCGATCTTCGGTTGGTGGATCTCTCTGCTCGGGCTGGGCATTGGTATCTGGGCCTCCTCGGGTTGGGCTTTTGAGTACTACCGCGGGGATTACGCTCACTGACCGACCATCGCCGCCACGGATCAGACCGCGGCGGCGATGTCCGTGTTTGGGCTAGATCAGGGCATCGGCGGTACGCTCTCGTGCCCTGATCGCGCGGAGTCCTGCTAAAGGGGACAACACAATCAGTAGTCCAAGCCCGGCACACCACAGGATGACCCAATCTTTCGGCACCCATAATGTGAAGGACTCAGACAGGCTTCGCCCGACCACGACCGGAACGATGGCCAGGACGCTCGCGATGACGGAGCACAATCCGACCAGAAGCATGCTCTCGAGGATGGGGATCATTGCCCCCAGCCGTTTCGGGAGTCCTATGGCGAGTAGCTGCCGGCTCTGATTTCGTGCAATGTGTCCCAATGACGCGGAAACGCTGGCGGTGATACCCGCTGCGATGATGACGAGGGTAAGGCACACCGTCCACCAAGCGAACGGCATCTGAGGAGGTTCCGGTTCCACGTGGTAGGTGAGTAGCTGTGGATCGAGGCCTTGGCGGTGGACATAGTTGACGGCTTGAGTGATGTCGCTTTTCTGGACCCCCGTGTATACCCACTGGTGTGGTATCGATTGGGCTCGGATTCGGTCTAGGGTCCCTTTCACAATGACGCCGCCATAGATGTATGCCCATGTCGGGTTGACCTCGACCCGGCTGGATGGGATTGCGGCCCGGCGGCCATTGTCTAGGGCGAGGATTGTCTTTGCTGGGCCATCTGAAAATGACAGCATGAAACTGTTATTGAGATGTGTTCGCTCCTCGGTCGTGAGCTTCATATTCAGTACTCGTTCGGCGTCTTCCGGGGATGATACGACCATGACGGCCTGCGCGGTTCCGGAGTGATGGTTCGACGTGATCTCGCCACTGAGCATGTCGACCTTGACGGCACGCTTCATGCCGGTCGCAGCCTGCACGCTTCGGGGAAGGTCTTTTGGTACGGGGTTGCTATCTGGCGATTGCAGGATCAAGGTGTCCGGTGGGGCCATGCTCAGCGCCGCCGTTGACTGCTGGTATGAGGTCATGATGACGTTGACACTGGCAGGGATCATCAGGCATAGACACAACGCTGACCCCATGATCCGAATTCGTGCATCGTTGAAGTGCAGCGTCTTTACGGCTAGCAGACCAGCGGGTGTTGGAAGCTTGACGACCGAGATGATTCCGGAAATGAGATCGGGCATGAGGAGGACGGCTCCGGATGAGACGAAGATGGCGCCATGCATGACGTCGTCGAGTTGGGTCCGGTTTTGGAGTGCGAGTAGTCCGCCGATAATGAGAAGGACACCAGCCACTCGCCTGACCCACCGTAGCGTTGTTGCCGCCCGGGTATGGTGCGGTGTTGTCCTGTTTCGCCCACCAGCCCGCGGGCCGGTCAGTGGAATGGCCGCGATACTCATGGCGACAGTGAGTGCCAGGAGTGTCATGGCTAATGGGGCGATCGACACCGGTGGGCTGATGGGTTGTGTGAGTAGGTGAGGCACCAGGAATCTGCGAAGGGCCATTCCGAGTATCCAGCCTCCACATACACCTACCGACCATGCCGCCAGACAGATGGCGAGGACCGAGCCGAGTGCGGACGCGAGCGTTGCCGATAGCGGGATCCCCAGTTTCAGCATTGATTGCCGCTGTGCGCGGATGGATGTGGCGATCCTAGCCATCACGGTGAGTTGGACGGCACCTGTGAGCAAAAGGCAAGGGATCATCACGAGATAGGGGCTTCGAGAGGCCAACGATACCTGGGGGCTTGCGGAGATCTTTGCTCCATCACGGCTGGATGTGACAAGTGAGTCAGTCGGAGTCCCGTACAGCGTGCTGAATAAGGGTATGGCGGTGCTGAGCGGCAGACCATCCCAGACGTATTCCACGATGGGCGACAGTGACGGGTATCCTTTGGATGCTGCGGCAGACATGGATTTCTAACCGCTCGCGGCGCCGATGGCCACCAAAGCGTCTGTGGCGTAGGCATCGTGAAATGTCCCCACGACCCGCAATCGTGAGGTGTCGGAGAAGACGTGGATGCGACTGGGGTCGTGGAGACGTGCGGCCAAAGGCTCGGACAGGGCAACTTCTCCCGGACTGGAGGGCCAATGGCCAGTGGTCAGGTGATATCGCGATGCGGGTGAGCCCGAGGCCCATTCCATGTATTGAATTCGATCGTGGAAACCTGTCGACAATCCGGTGGTACGAAGGCCGTCAATTTGGAAGCTGGAACCAGTGGTGATGACGGATATGTTCCGTGCCCCGGATTTTCTCAGTCGATCGATTACCGTGCCCTGGGCAGGGCGCAGAGTTGTTTGTGTCTGGCTGATAGTGATGGATGCGTCATGACCATCCAGATAACTAATTCTTTTCTGTGAACCAGTGAGGGTGAAGGATGACAGCGTCAGGTACAGGGCGATGAAGCAAGCAATCACCACTGCGAATGGACATGACAAACTGATACGGTGCTTGCTTCGCGTCCAGATGCGGAATGTCTGGGCCGTTAGTCTTCTGTTCATGCGACGATTTGCCCGTCCAGGAGGGTGGTGACGGAGTCGCAGTGCTTCGTGGCGAGTGGATCGTGTGTGGCCACGATGACGCACATCTGGTTGTCGTGTGCGAGGTCTCCCAGCAGCTCGAAGAGCCCTTCGGACGTCGTGGAGTCGAGCGCCCCAGTTGGTTCGTCGGCAAGGAGGATGTGTTGCCCGCTGGCCAGTGCTCGCGCAACTCCGACGCGTTGCCGTTGGCCACCCGAGACCTCGCCGGGGTGGCGTCTGCCCAATGACTCGATTCCTAGTTTTCGCATGGCTTCGTGGGCGATTTTGGTGGCATCGGACTTCGATTTGCCCTGTGCCCACAGAGGTAGCGCAATATTCTCGGTATTGGTCAACTCAGCGATGAGGTTGTCGTCCTGGAAGATGACGGCGATGTGGCGTAATCGAAATTGGGCTCTGCTCGCCTCGCTCTGATCAGATACGGTGACGCCTTCTGCGTAGACGGACCCCGAATCTGGGGTATCCAGACCAGCTAGGAGATTGATGAGGGTGCTTTTTCCCGATCCGCTTTCTCCCATGAGGAGGTGCACTCCAGAATGGGTGAAAGATACGCTGACGTTGTTGATCGCATGGACTCGGGTACTGCCTGATATGAACGTTTTGGACAGCGATTCCCCGCTGACTGTGGGATTCATATGATTCTTGCCTTTGTGTGATGAGGCGGGACGGCGCGCGTGCTGGTAGCTACGCACGCCGCCCCTCTTGCTATTAGCAGGATCCGTTCGTTGCCCACGAGGTCAGTTCATCATCATCCCAAGTGTTGATGTCGTTGTCCGACCGGTAGGCGAGCATGGTTACGCAACGACCCTTGCCGTCGGCATCGTGGTACCAACGCGCATTGGTGCCTGACTTGTTTTCATATGACGACATAATGTCATTATTTTTGCTACTGACATTCATAATGCCGAGGCCAGCGCGTCGGTATCCCATGAGGCCAACGAAATTATTGTCCTCGTAGATACAAACCTGTTTTAGAGGGGCAAAGGTTACTCCCTGCGTTCGCTTGGCTTGCCAAGCTCACGGGGATCGCCACGGTCAATCCCGCGACAATAGTCGCGACCTTCTTGAATTTCATTATTCTTCCCTTTTGCGGAATAGGGATGGACCTATCGTCCGACTGGTTGGGCGGCAACGTCCAACGCTGAGATGAACAGTATCCGATGGAACCGTGGCTGATCAAGAGGAGTGACGACACTCAGATAAATTCACGGAAACGAGGAACCATATCACATATATTTTCTCACGAACCCTTCGTACGGCCACCGTGGGGTGTGCGTAATGACACGAGGCTGTCAGGGCGTGCCAGGCATTCTGTGTAAATGGATCGGGCTTTTTAGCGATTGGGGAATCGATCAGGGTAGTTGAGCGCGAACCCCTATAAGGTTGCGGACCGGCCTTGGATTGTCTCTTCTTCTGGTGACACGTTCGATGAGTTTGCTCGAAGATCTGCATCGACCTCGCCATCGATGGATTCCCGTGCAGCTAGGCTTTCTCCCAGTCATCCTCGACCACCTACACAGACTGTGTGACACGACCGGCGGGACCGATCCAGTTGCCAAGCGATCTGAGGTACCTCCAGTGTTCGCTTCGTCACTTGTCGATGTGGTCGTCCTCATTCGACGTCATCTGCCGAAATCGTGCAGTTAAGGACGTGCAATCCCTTTCGTGTCTGGCCTGAACGTCGACACGGTAAGGGTTGCACGTCCGTTGAGAACCTAGGAATGCTATGAACGTGTTCGTTTCCTAAGCCCATGGTGCGTTAGACAAGTATGCAGTTAGCATCTGTAGATGCTTTGGGTCTTGGGTATTGGCTGACCCCGACACACACGTGACGTTCTGATGGCACAGCGTGCTACGGGCCCTGCATAAACTCAGGCTGGACGTCTCAGATCAGCCGGTATCGCGGAATCGTGGGAATGCCGAAGCCCCGATGGTTAACGATGCCGAGACCTGCTGCCTACCGAACGACAATGATGTCGTGGGGGGAGGCTAGAACGCCTCGGCAATGGGCGTTGGCCCGTCACAGAACCGAATGAACTTGCCCGCTGTGGTGCCGTCGTCAAGGCATGCTAGAGCGGCCTGTGCGACCGTTTCACGCGAGACTGTGGTGCCAGCGTATTCCTCGCCCTCGGTGAGGATCCGCACGCCCGAGGCCGGATCATGACTCAGCGTCACCGGCCCAAGGATGGTCCACCGAATCGATGAGTCCATGGTGTGACGGTCAGCGGCTGCTTTGGCGTCGGCGTAGGGGAAGAAAGAGTTGTCGGAGGGCACACCGTGGTTCGGGCTGCCGCACCAGGACACAAGCACAAAACGCGGACCGTGAGGGGAGCGTCCGATAGCGTCAACGAGGGCGGTACAGGCGTCGCGGTCGACAGCGTAAGTGTCTTCTGGCGCACCCTTACCACCGGCTCCTGCCGACCACACCACAGCGTCGTGGTTACTGATGAGGTCGTCCCACTGTGAGGGGCGCAAGGTAGTGACGTCCGTCACGACCGGGTTACCTCCCCACGAGGTGACGTCGTGTGCCTGGTCGTTGCGTCGGATGACCGAGTCGACCTGACGTCCCTGAGATGCGGCGAGTTGGGTGAAGTGCTTGGCCACGTGTCCGTGGCCTCCAATCACGAGAATCCGATGTGCTGTCATGGGGGCCACACTAGGACCGGATGGTTCGGGTTGGAGGTCACATATAGACACGTTCGCCGTGGGCTCACGTCCAGCTGCGTTGCAGTGGGCGGCCCTCCTCGTACCCAGAGGGCGACTGCACACCAATCACGGCCTTCTCATGAAATTCCGTGAGATTAGCAGCTCCGGCGTAGGTACACGAGGAACGTACCCCGGAGGTGATGAAATCGACGAGGCCCTCGACGCCAGGGCGCTGGGGATCCAGGTACATCTTGGACTGGGAAATGCCTTCCTCGAAGAGGGCGGCGCGGGCTCGCTCGAAAGCACTGCGTTCACGGGTACGGTGACGCACGGCGCGAGCCGAGGCCATGCCGAAGGACTCCTTGTACATCCGGCCATCGTGGTCGATGAGCATGGCCCCGGTCGATTCGTGGGTACCCGCGAACCACGAGCCAATCATGACCGATCCGGCGCCTGCAGCAAGGGCAAGAGCAACATCGCGGGGGTGACGCACCCCACCGTCAGCCCAGACGGCACCATCAACCTCAGCAGCAGCCTCGGCGCACTCCAACACTGCCGAAAACTGCGGACGCCCCACCCCGGTCTGCATCCGAGTGGTGCACATGGCGCCCGGTCCGACGCCGACCTTAATGATGTCCGCACCCGCCTCCAGCAGATCGAGGGTGCCGCTGCGGGTAACGATATTGCCGGCGACGATGGAAACTCGTCGGCCAGTCTTCGTTTCAAAAGCTGTGCGGGCCTCATCGGCGATCTCGATAGCGCGAATCATCTGGTCCTGGTGGCCATGGGCGGTGTCCATGACGAGCACGTCCGAACCGGATTCCAGGGCATTGCGGGCACGTTCGGCGACGTTGCCGTTAATGCCAATCGCAGTGCCGATCATAAGGTGGCCGTCAGGATCAACAGCAGGACGATAGATTTCGGTGCGTAGGGCACCCCGTGACGTCATGATGCCGACGAGAACCCCGTCCTCGTCAACAGCTACCGCGACCTTCTGATGCCGCTCTGCAAGGGTCTGGAAAACGTCGTCTGGGCTTGCTTGTGGACCAACCAAGGTGAGGTCGGTTGTCATGACCTCATGGCATTGAGCGAATCGGTCTACGCCCTCAGCCTCGATGGGGGAGACTAAACCAACCGGACGATGATCTTCAACGACAAGGACGACGCCGTGAGCGCGTTTGTTGAGTAAGTTCATGGCCTCACCGACAGTCGTTGTCGGGTTGACGGTGACCGGGGTGTCGAATCGAGTATGCGCATCTTTGACGCGCCGAATGGACCGGGCGACGAAATCTGCTGGGATATCTTGGGGCAGAACCGCAATGCCTCCGCGCCTGGCGATGGTCTCTGCCATGCGACGTCCGGAAATTGCGGTCATATTGGCCACTACGAGGGGCAGAGGAGTACCTAGCCCGTCTGTTGACGTGAGGTCGACGTTCATGCGGGACCCCACCGAGGAACGGTTTGGTGCCATGAAGACGTCGTTATACGTCAGGTCGTAGTTCGGCTGCTCGTTGAGAAAACGCACGTAGCCATTGTCCCACGTCACTATCCTCGGGTCATGCCGCGACGCGGCAAACTAGAACCATGACCTCGACGGTGGACGACGTGCTCGCGGCAGTAGAAGCTCCTGTCTCTTATACACATCTCCGAGCCCACGAGACGCTACGCTATCTC
>ERZ1031010.120-NODE-120-length-10079-cov-26.601955_pt1 | contig 10079 bp, 18 predicted proteins | sample MGYA00518594_ERZ1031010 | MGnify/ENA primary metagenome ERZ1031010 (study PRJEB33718, sample SAMN03159722) | human skin metagenome | collected 2014-05-20 | study: EMG produced TPA metagenomics assembly of the PRJNA266117 data set (Human skin bacterial metagenome... | reverse complement strand
CTACACGTAAGGAGTCGTCGGCAGCGTCAGATGTGTATAAGAGACAGCTTTTTGTCTTTAAAAATTAAATCGCCACTTACTTTACTTTCAATATTTTTGTAATCATTTTTAGTTAAATTTTTCATCTTATTCATTCTCCTCATTGATATTAAAATTTTTCTCTAACTCTTGGACTGCCCATTTCATTATTATTTCAAGATGTTTTTCTCGATTAATTTGTGAAACTACTTCTTGACCGTCTTTAAACTCGGTGTGCTCATAACTTTCAAAGTGATTATAAATACTTGTTTTAAGTTGATATTTCACGTGTTCTAATACATCAATTTGTTCTTGATTCATTTTATTAATCACCCTTTTTGTATTCGTACTTATCAACAATTGGTAATGTTAAAGTTTGTATTAGTGCAGTTATTGCAATCCCATGAATAAAATCAATAGAATATGCATATAAACAACCAATTGTTATAGCTAGTACAGAAATCAAAATATATAATCTCATTTGTTTCACTCCTTTTTACATCCAATCTTTATGACGTTTTTTCATGTACTCTTCAAAACGTGGAATACTGATAACTGTCATCGTTGATGATAGAGAGTAATATAAATCATCAATACCTTTATGATCTTTTTCCCACTCTATTAGTATTCGTCTAGTTGATGAATAGCTAATACCAAATATTTCGCTTAATGCCGACGGTTTAGCAAATAACGGATTGACTACAACTTGCTTTGGTTCTGTAATTACATTTTCTTCACTAGGTATATCTTGCAATTTTGTTCTTGGCACTTATTTAACCCCCTCTTTTTCATTGATTCCAAAAAATTCGTTCAAAGTTACATCAAGGGCTTTACACAATTTTGAAACAGTACTAAAACTTGGATTAATTTGTTTTTCGTGATACAACTCGTGAATTGTCGTTCTAGAAACACCGGTATCTTCACTTAATTTTGTAGCTGTAATCCTCTTTCGCCCCATAATCATACTTAAATTATTTTTCATATTATCACCTCTATTTGTAGGCTTTCATATTTTTGGGAATTGCCTACAAAAAGAATGTACCACAAAACATATTTTACAGTCAACACTTTTATTCTTTGGAATCAATCCCTATAATTGTTGTATAATGACCTAGAGGTGATTTTATGAAATTTGGAGATATATTAAAGGAATATAGAAAACAATTAAAGTTATCTGTAAATCAACTTTCTAAACTATCAAACGTATCAGTAGGCTATATTAGTAAACTTGAAAATAATAAAAGGAAATTCCCGACTACTAGAACATTGTTTTTATTATTACTAGGATTTAAAAACTCAAAAATAAATGATCAATCTAAATCAACACAAGATGTAGACAATGAAATCAAAGATATTTTAAATGAGTTTATAAAAGCTGAAGATAGCGACATAGATAGTGAAGAACTGGAAAATTTATACAAAGATTTCAATACTTTCTATGAGGGTTTACACAAAAAAGTTGGAAATAAAGATGAAAGAAATAAAAATATGAATATATTCGTATATGAGGATGACGAAAAAGAGAAACACTCTGTTAATTTAGAAAAACCTATAAACGATATAGCATTTCATCTTAAAGATAATGAAAATCAAAAATTTTATAACGGTGTAATGTTAAATGAATATGATAAAAACATGATAAATGAAATCATTAATTCATTTTTAGTTACTAAATTATCGCAAGAACAGGTCGATTTAAGTGAAGATATAGAACAACTTCAAAAAGATTTTAATGATTTCAAAAAAGAATCTATGTTAAATAAAAAGCAATTAAAAATGTTTGCTATTCACAACAATATTCAATCACTTAAAGATAAATAATAAAATAATATAACAAAGGGGAAATGTAGAATGTACTTCAATGATTGGAAAGTTACTATTAACGGAAAAGGATCACATGATGTTGTGACAAATGAAGATACTTTGTTAATTTTGCAAGATTATCAACATGTTGAAATAGCATTAAAATTAGTAAACGATACTATTCAAGTAAAATCATTAGGCTATGGAGAGGATGTAAGCATTAACCCTACTACAAAAGAAATAACGGTTAATGTAACAAATTTATTAGAAGATGATGAGTAATTAAACAAAGGAGACTTTTACACATGTGGCATGAGAAATTTACTAATAAACATGGTGATACTAAATATCGCTATTATGAGAAGTATAAAGATCCACTCACAAACAAATGGCGACGTGTTAGCGTGGTACTTAATAAGAATGGTAAACAGTCACAAAAGGAGGCTCAGAAACTCTTAAATAAGCGTATAGAGGCGAAGTTGAACGATAAGACACCTACTACACTTAAGTCACTAACTTTCCATGCTGCATGTGATGAGTGGTTAGAGTATTATAAAAATCATTCTGGTTCAAAGGCTACAACAATCAAAGAAAAGATTAGCAATACAAACACAGTTAAAAATGCTATTGATAAAGAAGTGCTGATAAACAACATCACGCATACATACCTACAAGATATTATTAACGAGTGGGCTAAATTACACAGTAAAGGTCATGTTCAATCACTAGTTATCATTATTCGTTCTGTGTTCAAATATGCGTTTAAATACTATGATCTACAAGATATAAGTGTACTAGATAAAATTGATATCCCTAAAAAAGCTAAAACTAGAGATGAACTACAAGCTAAACGAAACAATTATTTAGAAGATAGTGAAGTTAAAGAGTTATTGGATTGTTTCGACTATCTAATAAAGCATAAAAACCATTCATCTCGTAAACGTAACTACAATATGGTTAAAGCTATAGTACAGTTTCAAATTGCCAATGGCATGCGTATCGGCGAGCTACTAGCTATTAAATCAGACAATATAAACTATGCAGATAAAACTCTAGATATCGACGGTACAATTAATTGGGTAACTGATAAAGAAACGGGAGCATTTGGAGTAAAAGAAACTACTAAAACAAGTAAAAGTTATAGAACAATAGGACTAACTACTCAAAGTATCAACTTACTTAAAACACTTATTTTGGATAATAAGAAAGAAAACCAGTGGAATGAAGATTTTATTGATAGAGGGTACATATTTACAAATACAGCTGGTAGTCCTATCGACTTGAATAAAATAAACAACATTATCAAAGAGGCTACTGATATTAGTTCAATAAAGAAACGTGTTACAACGCACACATTACGTCACACGCATATATCCACACTTGCGCAAATAGGCATTAACCTAAAAGCTATACAAGACCGTGTAGGCCACTCAGACTATAAAACCACCCTAGAGATATACACACATGTTACTGATCAGATGGCTAAAGATATGATGAATAAATTAGAAACTATCAATATTGTTTGAAATACGTCTATATCAAAGGCGTATTTTTTAGGTTTATAAAGCAAAACTTTCATATAATGCCCTTTTTCTGCCCTTTTTAAATATTCCAAAACACAAAAACAACCCCGTAAGCCTATACTTACGGGGTTTTACAATAATCGATATATTATTGTTCTTCTTTAACATATGGTAATAAAGCCATATGACGAGCACGTTTTATAGCTGTAGTCAACATACGTTGATATTTAGCTGAAGTGCCTGTTACACGACGTGGTAAAATTTTACCGCGCTCTGAAATAAATCGTTTCAATAATTCAGTGTCTTTATAGTCGATGTGTGTAATACCATTTGCTGTGAAATAGCATACTTTTTTACGACGACGTCCGCCTCTTCTTGGTCCACCTGCCATGGTTAACTGCCTCCTTTAACTCAATTTTATTTTTACTCGTTCATTATTAGAATGGTAAATCATCGTCACTAATATCAATCGGGCCATTAGCGTTAGCAAATGGATTATCTAATTGATTAGAGTTTGATGAGTTATTGTTATTATAAGACGTATTTTGTCCTGATTGTTGGCCACCAAATCCTTGACCATAGTCTTGGAAATTATTGTTCTGCGAACGTTGGCCGCCTTGTTGTGCATTTTTAGGTTCAAGGAATTGAACACTATCACATACGACTTCAGTAACAAAGATACGACGACCTTCTTGATTTTCATAACTACGTGATTGTATGCGACCATCAACACCAGCTAAACTACCTTTAGATAAGTAGTTATTAACATTTTCTGCTTGTCTACGGAAGACAACACAGTTAATAAAATCAGCTTCGCGTTCCCCTTGAGCATTCGTGAAAGTACGATTAACTGCTAGAGTAAATGTCGCTACACTTACGCCTGAGGGAGTGGTTCTGTATTCTGGATCTTTCGTTAAACGACCTACTAATACAACTCTATTTAGCATTAAAACGCCCCTATCTAATTATTACTTATCTTGGTCTTCGCGGATAACGATGTAACGAATGATATCATCGTTGATTTTAGCTAAACGTTGGAATTCATCAGTTGATTTACTGTTATCAGTTTTAATACGTACGATGTTATAAAAACCTTCTTTGAAATCATTGATTTCATAAGCTAGACGACGTTTACCCCAGTCTTTTTCTTCTAAAACTTCTGATCCTTCTGAAGATAAGATACCGTTAAAACGTTCTACTAAGGCTTTTTTAGCATCTTCTTCAATACTAGGACGTACGATGTACATAATTTCATATGTTCTCATAGTTTATTTGCACCTCCTTATGGTCTATACGGCTTATCAGCTTATAGTATGATAAGCAAGGAATAATTTTCATTACTCACAGACAAAAATTATAGCATAGAGTATTACTTTTTACAATAAAATTCTTGTTAATCTTAATTTTAAATCGCATTTTAATTATTAACATTGCACAACACAGTTACTCATTTAAATAACTTAAGACTACCATCAGACTTACCAAGCTAATAATAAGCTAACTTCATTTTATTTTCCTACAAAATATATCCTGTATTACTTTATGTTCTAATTATATTAATCATATAAAATACACAGTTGCTAATCCGTTTTAATTGTAATAACATCAAAATTATATTTTACATATAATTGCACTTAATATTAAATCAAATGATAAAGGAGCACATTTATTTTATGTTAAAGAAAATCTCTTACTTGATGATTTCATTTTCAATATTAGCAACAAGTTTTGGAACGATAAATGCTCATGCTCAAGAATCTTCACATAATCAATCAAATAGAGAAAAAGGAACTATGGGTTATGGTTACCAAAAATATATAGAGAAACATCCTCATCAACAGAATAACGAGACACAAAATCGTTCTACATTCTCAACAAAATCAAGATCTATGAAGACAGATACTGGTAAGAGAGTGTTAGATATTTCTGAATGGCAAGATAATTTAACAAATGCTCAAGTAAAAAAATTAAAACAAAATTATGATTTTATTATTATTCGTGCTCAATATGGATCAGAATATGTAGACAAATCGTTAGAGCATAACGCTGCGTTATTAGATCAAAATCATATAAAATTCGGTGTTTATTCGTATAGTATGTATGAAAATGCGCAAGATGCACGATATGAAGCAAAAACTTTATATAATCGTGCGCCTAAAGCTGAATTCTATGTAAATGATTATGAACAACAAACAGTTACATCTGGAGATGCTGAAATTGCTACTAAAGCTTGGGCTAATCAAATGAGACAACTCGCTGGTAATAAGAAAGTTCTATTTTACTCATACGAGAATTTTATGTTAAATAATGTTCCTAATGCTTTAGGATCATATGACGGTTATTGGCTAGCTGCTTATCAAGCAGAAGAACCAAACAGAGAAAAAGTATTATGGCAATACACAAATAGCTATTATTCTCCTGAGTTACAGCAAAATGTTGACGCTAATTATATAGATAACAATATAAAATCATCTTGGTTCACCTCATAAGACGAACAAAATAGAACAATAGCACTTCACATTCGCGAACATCCGTTCTAAAATAATACTGAGGTGTTTAGCATGAACTTAAATTTAGATTGGAATAAGGATTTCCAAGAATTTCAAGATATCTTAAATTGTGGTATTCACCCTGAGTGGCTATATTGTGCTAAAGCTAATTTGGTATTGGAACCTGCTTACACTGGCGAAGGCAAACAATTTTTTAGCACACAAGACATAATTGAAGCAAGCAAAATCATTCCATTTTTTTAAGAACTTGGAAATGGAATTTATACAATTTTCCTCTAATAATAGATTCATTTAGGCATAAAGAATGCCGCGATCTTACTAAAAAAGGGTTATGACATTTTTTGGTCTTAATTGCAAGCTTTTTAGGGATAAAATTTTCAATAATGACCTTATGTTAAGTCCAATAATAAATATATTAACATTATCTTTATTTATAATATGTTACATATATAGATGAAGGAGGAATTTAAACATGTTAATAACTATTATAAGTTGGATAATTACATTTTTAGTTCTTGTTGCAATAGGTTCCTTGGCAAGTAAGTTGTTAAATAAAAAATGATCACATTAAACGTGTTAAATAATTTTTTCTATTCCTTCTTAGTTAATATTTCAAAATGCATCGGTTCTTTTTATTCAGTTATTATGTTATCTGTTTTTATCAAGTTAATCTTATATCAAAACCAAATCGATAATCTAAATAATATGATTAAAAGAGAACTTGTTCATACTGATTTAGACATTCTCTTAATTAAATATAGATATGTGAATAGCTAATATAAAAAAACTATTCCCAAATACTTCCCCCAAATTTAAAAGCACCCTAAAAGTTAGACTAGCATCTAACTTTTAGGGTGCACATTCATAAAAATAAATCTCACGTACTAATTAAACATTAAAACGGAAATGTACGATGTCTCCATCTTGCATAATGTAATCTTTACCTTCTAAACGTTGTCTACCTGCTTCTTTAGCTCCATTCTCACCGCCATGTTCAACATAGTCGTCATAACTTGTTACTTCAGCACGTATAAATCCACGTTCAAAGTCAGTATGAATAATACCCGCACATTGTGGCGCCGTCATACCTTGTCTAAATGTCCAAGCACGTACCTCTTGAACACCAGCAGTAAAATAAGTTGATAAGCCTAATAAATCATAAGTGGTACGAATCAATCTATCTAGACCAGGTTCTTCAATGCCTAAATCTTTTAAGAACATTTCTTTATCTTCATCGTCTAATGTCGCGATTTCTTCTTCAATTTTGGCACTTATGACAATAACTTCTGAATCTTCATTTTCAGCATATTCACGAATAGCTTTTACCTTTTCATTATCTTCATCACCAATCTCATCTTCTCCCACATTGGCAATGTATAACATTTTTTTAGAAGTTAATAATTGCGCTTGATTGACCCATTTTTGATCATCTTCATTAAAATCGATACTACGTACAGGTTTACCATCTTCTAAAGCTTCTTTTATTGCAGTTAAGATGCGCAATTCCATTTCAGCTGTTTTATCTTTTTGACGTGCCATTTTTTCTATCTTAGGTAAGCGTTTGTCTACAGATTCTAAATCTGCTAAGACTAATTCCATATTGATAACTTCTATATCATCTAATGGATTTACTCGACCAGAGACATGTGTCACGTTTTCATCATCAAATGCTCTAACGACTTGACAAATCGCATCCACTTCACGAATATGAGATAAGAATTTATTACCTAAACCCTCACCTTTAGAAGCTCCTTTAACAATACCTGCAATATCAGTAAACTCGAAAGTTGTAGGGATTGTTTTTTTAGGTTGCACCATTTCTTCTAGTTTAAGTAAACGTGAATCTGGCACTTCAACGATTCCAACATTGGGATCGATTGTAGCGAATGGATAATTCGCTGCTAATGCACCAGCTTTAGTAATTGCATTAAATAGGGTAGACTTACCTACATTTGGTAAACCTACGATACCTGCTGTTAAAGCCATTAATCATTCTCCTAACTTTCTTTATCTTGATGAGATTCAAGAACTTTTTTCAATTTCTTATTAAACGTTTGACGCGGAATCATAATATTACGCTGACAATGTTCACATTTAATTCTAATATCAGCGCCCATTCTAATGATTTTAAAGCGATTAGTTCCACATGCATGTTGCTTTTTCATTTCTACTATATCATTTATTCCATAATTTGACGTCATAAAATGGCCTCCAATGATAATTAGCTATTACTTTTGTTTCTCATTATATTGAGAAAATACAGGTTGTGGCATACGTATGCCTTCTTGTACAAACATTCTTTGAGCTTCTTTTCTAATAATACGCGCTCCTGAAGCTCCCTCACCTGGAATCGTTTCAGCAGAAACACGAATTGTCGCTTTGTTATTTTCAATAGCATCGATACCATCAACGACAGGATCGTTTACAAATAAATAATATTTACCGCGTAGAGTGGCAAATAATTTATTTAATTTTTTCTCAACTTGATCTAAATTCTCCTCAACAGAAACAGGCAGCTCGACAATTGATGTTCCGTTTGTAATTGAATAGTTTGTAATTTCACCCATACTTCCATTTGGTAAAATTGTTAACTCACCCGAAATGGTGTTAATGCGCGTAGATCTTAAACCAATTGATTTAACAGTACCTTCAGCAACAGTTGTTCCTGAACTATTGATTTTAACATAATCACCAACGTCAAATTGATTTTCAAAAATAATAAAGAACCCAGTAATAATATCTTTCACAATTGTCTGAGCACCGAAACCAACTGCGATACCAACAACTCCTGCACTTGCAATAATGCCTTCGACACTAATACCAAACTTACTTAAAATAGTTGTAACTACAATAAACCATACAATATATTTTACTACGTTTTGCACAAGCGAAACGAGTGTTTTTGAACGTTTCTTGTTTCCTTTTTTACTTTTATTTTGAATTTTAAATGCTTGCTCTATGATTTTATTTAAAATAGCTATAACTAGGATAGCCACAAGAATATAAATTAAAATCATAATAATCTTTGTAATTAAATTTTCATAGGTTTCAACCTTTGTTAAAGGTTCAAACAACGAAGATAAAATATGCTTCACTTGATTCATTATCTCATAACCTCCCCTTTTCTTTAGATTTATAATTCATACATTATAACGTAATTTAGTGTTTATATTAATCGGTCTTCGGTTTTATAATACCGACATTTCACACCCACAGTTTATCAAATGATAAATTGAACTCTATCTTGCTCAAATTTTAGTTCTAATCATTATGATTTTTATTCAGTTGTTGAATCAAACGCTTAAATTCTGCTTCTGATTTAAATTCAAAAGTAATTTTACCAATATTTTTAGCAGTTGAAATTTCAACCTTTGAACCATATCGTTCTTTCAATCGTCTTTCCTGTTGATGAATAAATTTAGGTTTATGGCTTTGTTTAGTCTGTTTATTACCCTTAATTGCATCTTGACTTGTTAGTTGATTGACCACTTGCTCTAAATATCTAACACTCCAAGACTCCCGGGAGGATTGTTTTGCTATTTTTTTCATTGTAGTTTCATCTTTTAGAGCTAATAGTGTACGTCCATGTGCTCCTGAAAGTTCACCTTGTTGTACCATTTGTGAGATGTTTTTAGGTAAGTGTAACAATCTCAACATATTAGCAATGTATGGTCGTGATTTACCCAATCGTTTCGCAACTTCCTGCTGAGTAATATTTAAGTCAGTCATCAGCTTCTTATAACTATCAGCCTCTTCAATAACGTTCAAATCTTCTCGTTGCAAATTCTCAATGATGGCGAGTTCCATCATATCTTCATCAGACAGTTTCTTAACTATTGCTGGCAATTCATTTAAACCTATAATTTGAGAAGCTCTGAAACGACGTTCACCAACTACGATATAATATCCTTGTATCGTTCGACGTAACACAATAGGTTGTAATATACCATGTTGTTTAATCGATTGAGCTAAATCATTTAATCGTTCTTCATCAAACGTTTTACGAGGTTGATATGGATTAGGTTTAATTAATTCAATGGATATTTTTTGCACACTTTCATCATTATTTAATTGCAATCTTTGATCATCCGCATGAGTCATCTCTCTTTCACATCTTTCTATTGTGATTTAACGATATTTTTCAATATATATATTTGCTTTTTACTCTATATTTATTTTAAAAACTTCATTCGTATTGTACAAGCTCTGTCTCTTATACACATCT
>ERZ1031010.117-NODE-117-length-10234-cov-20.978092_pt1 | contig 10234 bp, 11 predicted proteins | sample MGYA00518594_ERZ1031010 | MGnify/ENA primary metagenome ERZ1031010 (study PRJEB33718, sample SAMN03159722) | human skin metagenome | collected 2014-05-20 | study: EMG produced TPA metagenomics assembly of the PRJNA266117 data set (Human skin bacterial metagenome... | reverse complement strand
GGTAATGACTTAATATCTTTAATATGATCCATTGTTTCTTTCATTTTCTCATTAATGAGATTATACCACCGATAGGTTACCTTTTTTAACATCACCCCATCATTATCTATTTCTTCAATAATTTCTTCATTGCGAGTTAAATCCTGTGAAGTAATACCAACTTTAAAACGAGTATCTTTTGACACTTTTCCTATGTTAGATATGATTTTATTCTTACGTCCTTTACCTGTTTTTCTAAGTTCTAACATTGGAGAAATTAGTATCATACCTTCAACAGGTAAATCTACCTTTTCTAACAAGTTTAAAATAATTAATCCACCTAATCCAACTCCAAAAACGAATGTAGGTATTTTATATTCATTTGCAATTTTGATCCATTCTAATAAATGTTCATGATATGTATTAAAGTCATCAATTTGACCTTTTTTGGCACGCGAAGTTTGTCCCTGACCAGGCAAATCGCCCATAATTACGTGATAACCATTTCTTCTCAACATTGTAATAACATATGCATATCTACCAGTATGTTCTAATATATTATGAGCAATAACTACAACGCCTTTAGCATCGCTTTCCGTTTCCCACTTCCACATTCTACGATTGCCCCTTTTTATTTATTCTTCAACAATATAATTATAACAAAACTACCTTATTAAATGCTATTTTCAGCTTTAATTTGTAACTTCATTTAATTGAGATTAAGTTTACGTTTAAACATAATCAACTTGTAAATATACTCAAGTACTATCTATCATCATATTGTAAACGCTTTCTAAAAAATAAGTTTCATGGTACACTATTTTAAAATCTACTAGTTTAATGTCATGGAGGTATAACATATGTCCCTTTTTAGAAATTTCTTTATCATGTTATCTAATAATACTTATTTAAATGAGGTTGCTAAAAGAGTCGGACCTCAAATGGGTGCAAATCGTGTTGTGGCAGGCAATACAATTCCTCAATTAATTGAGACAATTCAGTATTTAAATGATAATAAAATTTCAGTTACAGTAGACTGTTTGGGAGAATTTGTTAATTCAAAAGAGGAAAGTCTGAGTGCTAAAGCGCAAATTTTAGAAATTATTGAAGCAATTCATTCATACGATGTGAAGGCACATATGTCAGTTAAAATAAGTCAACTTGGGAGTGAGTTCGATTTAGATTTGGCCTATAAAAACATGAGGGAAATTCTTCTTAAAGCAGATGAATGTGGGAACATGCATATCAATATTGATACAGAAAATTATGACAGCTTACAAAAAATTCAATATGTTATTGATAAACTTAAAGGAGAATTTAATAATGTAGGAACAGTGGTACAACCATATCTTTATGAAGCGGAAAATTTAATAGATAAATACCCTGATTTACACTTACGTATAGTCAAAGGTACTTATAAAGAAAATGAATCTATTGCCTATCAAACCAAAGATCAAATCGATGACAATTATATTTATATTATAAAAAAACGCTTGTTAAATGCACATAACTTTACTTCAATCGCTAAACATGATGATAAAATCATCAATCAAATTAAACAATTTATGAAAGAAAATCATATTGAAAAGGAACAAATGGAGTTTCAAATGCTTTATGGTTTTCGTTCAGAATTAGCACAAAGCATTGCAAACGAGGGCTATCATTTTACAGTTTATGTACCTTATGGTGATGACTGGTTTGCATATTTTATGAGAAGACTTGCCGAAAGACCTCAGAATTTAACACTTGCCTTTCAAGAATTCGCTAAACCGAAAGTTCTTCAAAAAGTAGGTTTATGTATCAGTATAATGTCAATTATCGGTGCACCCTTTATATTAGCAACAAAACTGTTTAAAAAGTAACAACAGAAGATGGCACAGAGAAATTCACTTACCATTATAACTTCTCTATGCCATTTTGCGTTGACTATATTTGTTTAATTAAATTAGCCATTTCGATAGCACTAACTGCTGCTTCTAAACCTTTATTTCCTGCTTTTGTACCTGCTCTTTCAACAGCTTGTTCAATACTTTCAGTAGTTAAGATACCAAAAATAACCGGTACCTCAGATACATCATTTACTTTAGAAACTCCCTTAGCTACTTCATTACAAACATAATCATAGTGAGAGGTAGCTCCTCTAATTACACAACCTAATGTAATGACCGCATCATATTTCCCTTTTTTAGCTAACTTTTTAGCAACTAGAGGAATTTCAAATGCACCAGGTACATGAGCAACATCAATTTGTGCTTCATCTACTTCATGACGAATTAAAGTATCTTTTGCACCTTCTAATAAGCGTCCAGTTATAAAATCATTAAATCTGCTTACTACTATTGCTATTTTTAAATCCTTACCGACTAATTTACCTTCAAAATTCATATTTAAGTCCTCCTAAATTAAATGTCCCATTTTAGTTTTTTTCGTTTCCATATAACTGTGATTATGCTGAGTTTCAGGAACGATAAGTTCAATTCTTTCTTCAATATCAACGCCATATTCATTTAATCCTTCAAACTTTTTAGGATTATTACTTAATAATCTTATTTTACTAATATCAAAATATTTTAATATTTCAGCAGCAATATGATAATCTCTTAAATCTTCATCAAAGCCTAAAGCAAGGTTAGCAGTTACCGTATCATAACCTTTTTCAATTAATTCATATGCACGTAATTTGTTCATTAAGCCAATACCACGACCTTCTTGTGGGAGATAAATAATCATACCACCGTTTTCTTCTATATACTTCATAGATGCTTCAAGTTGTGCACCACAGTCGCAACGTTGACTATGAAATATATCACCAGTTAAACAAGCAGAGTGAATACGTACATTGGGATTTTCATTCACATTACCTTTAGCCATTGCCACAATTTCTTCATCACTATAATCAATGGTAAAGCCATACATTTCAAAATCACCAAAATCTGTAGGCATTCTTACTTTAGCATTGAGTTTAACATGTGACTCAACTTGCTTACGATAATCAATTAAACTTTCAATAGTAATCATCTTTAATTGATGACGTTCTTTAAAGGCTTGTAAATCCTCTCCTTTAGCCATTCTGCCATCATCATTCATAATTTCACAAATAACTCCAGCTGGTTTGGCACCTGTTAAACGAGCTAAATCTACTGCCGCTTCAGTATGACCATTACGAGTTAAGACACCATTATTTTTAGCTATCAATGGAAAAAGGTGTCCTGGACGATTAAAGTCTTTTGCAGTCGATTGCTCATCGATTAAAGCTCTTGCTGTTACCGTACGCTCATATGCACTAATACCAGTGGTTGTTGTATAATAATCTACACTTACCGTAAAATGTGTTCCAAAAACATCAGTATTATTATTTTCCATAGCATTTAAGTTTAATCGTTTAGCAATGGTTTCATCTACTGGAGCACAAATCAATCCACGGCCTTCTTTAGCCATGAAATTTATTGTGTCATCAGCCATCCACTCTGTAACTGCCACTAGGTCTCCTTCATTTTCTCTATCTTCATCGTCAACTACAATAATGCTTTCACCATTTCTTAAAGCTCTTATAGCCAACTCAACTGTATCGAATTGCATGACAAATTCCTCCTAAAAACCAAATGCTCTCAATTTATTTTCAGTAAGTTCTGTTTTATCTTGTTTCATAATGTTTTCTACATATTTAAATAATACATCTGTTTCTAAATGCACTGAATCGCCTACTTTTTTAGAAGATAATATCGTAGACCTGCGTGTTTCAGGAATAAGATGAATATCAAATGTGCGCTCATGAAGATCAAATACAGTAAGACTTACACCATCAACTGTGATTGAGCCTTGTTTAACCATTTGATTAAATATATTTTTTGAAGTTTTAATTGAAATAATTTTTGAGTTAGCTGATTCATTAATTTTAGAAATTGTTCCAAGTTCGTCAACATGCCCTAAAACAAAATGTCCTCCGAATCTACCGCTACCACTCATAGCTCTTTCTAAATTCACTTCTGAATTGCGTTGTACATCACCAAGATAAGTTTTACTTTCAGTCCCTTTGATAACTTCGACAGTAAAGCATGTGTCATTAAAATTAATGACTGTTAAACACGCCCCATTCACACTAATTGAATCACCAATGTGCATGTCGGCTAAAATTTTATTAGCTTTAATTTCAATTGTTCTCACTGATTGCTCGGAGCGAACTTGTTGTACGGTACCAATTTCTTCAACGATACCTGTAAACATAAACCATTCACTTCTTTCGTAATTTCAATTTTATATTTTGGTTAATTAACTTGGAATCAACAATTTCAAACTGAGTAGCTTCTGGCAAATCAATCACTTCATCTGTTTTAAAGAATTGATGTTTACCTGAACCACCTATTAATTTCGGGGCTAAATAGAGAATAAGTTCATCTAAATGATGAGATTGGAGAAATTGTGAAGTTGTACTTGGTCCTGTCTCGACTAGCAGCTTACCGATACCACGTTGATATAAATCTTTTAATATTTCAGTTGTATCGCAATCTTTCATATATATAACTTTAATATGATTTTCATCATTTTTTAATTTTTTATTTTCTGTATAAATCCATATCTCAGATGCAGTATCTTTAAATAATTGTTGTTCAAAATCAAGCTCTCCGGATTTGGTGAGTATGATTCTAATTGGATGTTTTCCATCTGGAACTCTTGTAGTATAAAGTGGATTATCAGCTTCAACGGTTCTTCGTCCTGTTAATACTGCATCATGTTCATGCCTTAGTTTATAGACATCCTCTTTAACTTGTTTGTTCGTAATCCACTTACTTTCATCAAAGTCAGTGGCTTGTTTTCCATCTAAACTAGATGACACTTTAACTGTTAATTCTGGTATTTGATTTCTTTTTGCAGTAAAGAAATCCTTATAAAGGTCAGCCGCTGCTTCATTAAATTGAAATTCAACATCTATACCTGCTTCTTTTAATATATCGTCACCTTTAGTTACTAAAGTCGTATCCTTAACAGCATATATTACCTTTTTAATACCAAACTCAATAATTTTATTGACACATGGATGTGTTGAACCATGATGTGTACAAGGTTCTAATGAAACGTATATCGTAGCTCCTTCTGCTTGAATTCCAGCCATATCAAGCGCTTGAACCTCTGCATGTTTGTCACCCTTCATTAAATGAGCACCTAAACCAACAATTCTACCTTCTTTAACTACAACTGATCCTACTGGTGGATTAATACCAGTCTGTCCATTCACCATTTGAGCAAGTTGAATGGCATAATTCATAAATCTACTCAATTTATCACCTCAATAAAAAAGTCCTTATACCTGGAATATAAGGCATAAGGAGATTAATGTATCTTTAAATAAGCCTATTCATATAAATATGTTTGGACACACCTATACAAATCTGCTTATCGTTACACTTTTTTGTGCATGTCGATAGTTTACCTTCTTTCTCCCATCCAGACTTTAACTGTCGGCTCTAGAATTTCACTAGATCAGCCACTAACACAAAATTACGTTAGCAGGTCACAGGCTTGATTTACTGCCGGTTGGGAATTACACCCTGCCCCGAAAGAATGATATGAAATTGTTATTGGTTAATTGAGTATTGTAGTTCATTACTACATATAAAATCTTACTATAATTATTTTAAAAAGACAATTTAATAGCTTAATTCAGAACAAACTATTGAATCCTAACGTAAATCAGTTAAATTATTTATCCAATTTTTGTTGCGTTAAATATAAATGAGAAACAGTATCAACTACTTGATCCACTATCATTTTAACGCCATTTCGAAGTTTATTAACACCATTAGTCATCTGGCCTATAGCAATTACATTTGTTAATGTACCATATCTCGGACTAATAACTTGATTAGTCTCAGGTATGATTTGTATACCGCCCATTGGATGAGGTTGTACAATGCGTCGATTTTCAAGATTAAGAAGCAACCGATCATCTTCATCTAATTGAGATAAATGAGTTTTAGGACCCGTCGCATTGATCACTATGTCAAATATATCAAAACTGTGGTCCTCATCATTAAACTTTAAGACAAACTGCTCATTATCATAGATGACATCATGTAATCCTTTCTTAATTTCAAGTGATCCATCTTGTATTAAATTAATAAGTAGATTGGCTGTTCTTGGAGGCATGGGATTCGAATTGAGTTGAATAATTTTTGAATATTTTCTATTAAAAGCTTCCTGATCCTTAACACTTAAACTATTCCATATCCAATTTAGATTCTCTTTTAAGTGTTCAATTAAACTTTGAAAAACACCCATCTCTTCATCATATTGTAAGTCATATTCTAAATCTTTAATATGATCTCCAGTTCTTCTACTAATTAATTTTTGAAAATCAATGTTATAATCTTCACATTCTTTTAAAAACAATGCGACTGCTTTATCTAGAGGAACATTACCATAATAAGTTTTCTTTATACCGTTAAAATGCCCTTGAGTTAAATGTGTAAATTGAACATCAACCATTTTCTTTCTCACACTAGGCAAAGCTGCTGAACGACTTGTCATAGTAATTGGTAAATTTGGATGATAGGCAGTTACATATCTAACTGCATCTAAACTTGCAAGTCCTGTTCCAATAATAGCAATTCGATCTAAGTCTTTAACTTCATCCAATGTATTATAAGTTGGATATGGTGTTTGAATATACCCACTTTTACCTTTTAAATTATATGGATCATGGTAACTAAAAGTACCAAATGTTAAAAATAAATAATCATATTCTCTCCATTCTTTTTCATCTTCACATGTACACACATAATAATTTAAATTTGTATTGCCAATATTTGATTGGGTAAAAATCTCTTTAACCTTATTATTGATGACAGTTAAGTTTTCATATTGTTCATTATAATAAGATAGATAAGACTTCATATAATGACCAAAAACATATCTCGGTAAGTATTGAGGATTTTTGAAATTAAACTCTGTTTGTCCTTGATACCATTTCCAAAATTCTTCATCATCATCTAGATTTAAACTCAATTTCCTTGATGGCATATTAATTAGCAATTCACTGCTATCATTTTGAAATGGTACACCTTGTCCCATATTCTTTTTATCGTCATATACATCAACTCTTAATTTTGAAAAGTTTTCATGTTTTACTAATTGACGTAACACACTTACGCCTGCAGTACCCATACCTATTATTGCTACACGCATTGTCTCATCATCCTTTTATATATCTATATTTATTAATATTATCAATTTATGAAAAACTTAAATTTTATATACTCTATTAATATATCCTTTTCTATTTGCTTTTAATCTAAAAAAGATATGCTAAAATCAATTTTATGAGGTGAAAAATATGAAATTCATTACTAAAGTTATCATTGCATTTGTCATATTGTTCGCATGGTTATCAAATAAAAACAAAGCCAAATAATCTATGTTTGAAAGTCTATAAAAAAGCACCCCAAAAAGTTAGATTTTGAGTCCAACTTTTGAGGTGCACGTCAATTTCACAAAGAATGTTGATTCATATTATTTTTGATGTTCTTTATCATCTTTATAAACATATAATTTGAAGTATTTTCCTTCAGTTTTCATATTTTTATAGAAGTCTGCAATAATGTTCGCATTACTTTCAGCCCATTTGATATCTGTTGCATATTGATGTTCTCCAGGATTTTTTGGATTCCATCTCATACTATATAAAGTGTTTTGATCTTCATGAGATAAGAAATGTCTATGAATGAAATCTGCACCACCATAAATTGCTTTCTGAGGTGTGTCCCAGCCATGTTTCTTAGCATATTGTGCACCTGTCTTAACAGGATCACTATCTAATGCGCCTACACCATAAAAATTATAATACTTTTTACCATCAATTTCTACACCATTCGCAAGTTCACTTTTAGCTGAGCCAGTTTCTAATAATGCGTGAGAAATAAGATAAACTTCATTTACATGTTTAGCTTTAGCTGCCTTTAAGAAATCATTAGTATGTTCTAATAAAATTGGTCTATCAAATAACATACGTTTAATTCTATTTTTATCAATACCTTGATATTTAGATAAATCTAAGAATTGATATTTTTGTTTATTATTATCAATGAATTTACTACTATCCATTGCAGTTTTAATTTCAGTATCTGACGCATCTCGCCAAGCGGTATTCACCTTATTAGATACTTGTTGGCTCGTATAATTATGTATTTGCTTCTTAGCTGCCTTATCAAGAGTTTTATCCAACTTTTCCACTTTCTCAACTGGCTTAACATGTTTAAAGAAAATTTGATCTGAAATCATTGAAAAGAAGATAAAACTAGCAACAACAAATACTATAAGTAATCCTACTATAGCTATAATAGAGCCCTTCTTGTGCTTAATCATATTCACACCTCTTAGGTCAATGTTGTTAAACTATTCAGTTCTATTACGATAATAAAGTTTAGCATTATTAATTGATATTCACAATTTTATATCTGTATTGTTACAAATTCATAAATAAATAGTAATAAAATTGAAATTTAAAAAAGAGGTCGATTTCCATAAATAATATTTTAGCTTTTTCTATAACAACATAGCATATATTTTTTATCTCGATTTAAAAAGGCAAGCAAACTATGAATTCTTATACTTAATTGAGCCATGCCGATGATATTAAATAAAGTACCACTTAAATTTGTCTATATGGAGCACATTATAAACTCTTCACACTATATCCACAACTAAATGCATGTCAATTATTGTTATAGCTAAGATTTTTAATTATAAAATTAAAAATAACGTCAAATGTAAACATCCTAATTATTATGGTTATTAACCTTATATTCTATACTTAAATTACTACGATTTTTGATAGTCCATTATAATGAAACTAACAGCTTGGGAACGATTTTTGTAATAATATTGATTTAAATCGATAGTTCCTTCAATCTCACCATCTCGATATTTCATTTCATTTGTAAAATTATTTATCATAACGAAATCTGAACGATCTCTTATCACATCTAAATCATCATTGCGTGCAAAGAAATGTTCTAAATTTAAGTGTGCGTAATCCATTCTTCCCCCCCTTTTAATCATTCATATCAATAATGTTATATTCATCATTTGAAGTCTTACTTATGTTAAATTATTGTGCATTTATTAAGTCTATGCTTACTATTTAACACCTTATTAGTCAATTACGCAAATGATAATTTTTATAAGTATAAGTTAATTTTAGTTTATCCGGAAATATAGTTTATGCGCATAAATAGGAGTACAATACATGAAATTTAAAGAAGCATACGAAAAATATAACAAAATAATACATTATTTGTTAAAAAGCTACCAAATCACTTATAATTATGATGAATTTTATGAATGTTTACATATCAAAATGTGGCAACTCATACTTAACTTCGATGAACAACAATCTTCCTCATTACACAGTTACCTATTTATTCGACTAAAATTTTATTTAATAGATACATTTAGAAAAAAAGTCTTCGATTAGATACGTGTAATATCGACATCCTTAATCACATTGACCAAGTGCCTACGACCACTATCAATGATTCAAAACTTCTATTAGAAGAATTAACTCGACACCTATCTCCTCGCGAACATCTTTGGTTATCACTTTTCCTTCAAGGTTACAAACAATATGAAATTGCCCAATTAATGAATTTATCTCCGTCTACTATTAAAAAAATTAAATCTGCAACTAAGTTTCATTTACAACTCCACTTGAAAAAATGATAAAGGAATGAATAACATGAAATGTATGTCTACACAAGATGTTCTCTACGTTCAAACTGCAATTTCTTCAGAAATTACAACGCTAATTCAACACGCTTTGTATCAAATCACATTACCTTCTCAACTGAAAAACGATTAATTACCTTCTAAAATTACATCAAAAAAATTATCAAAATCAAATTGCATTGGCTAAAAAAATCTGAAATACTAATAAACTTATACCAATTTATATTAATTCAGACACAATTTTATTTCCACTTACACCAAAACGTGCATCAATCAAATATTACATTAGATGAGGTTACGCTTTTCTCCTTAAACACATATCGTTTTAAATACTGATGAGAGAATTTAATAGGTTTGTTGTAATCAACATTTTCATTGCCACTTTTTTGAATCAGTCTTTCATTCAATTGCTTTTCTTCCTTAGAATTTAAAAACCACAATTGTTTCTTTACTTTTTCATTAAATAAATTTTTATTCATTATATAGGATTCTCTCCTCAATTTTTAAGACTCTAATAAATCATATATGAATTATA
>ERZ1031010.113-NODE-113-length-10396-cov-25.713277_pt1 | contig 10396 bp, 9 predicted proteins | sample MGYA00518594_ERZ1031010 | MGnify/ENA primary metagenome ERZ1031010 (study PRJEB33718, sample SAMN03159722) | human skin metagenome | collected 2014-05-20 | study: EMG produced TPA metagenomics assembly of the PRJNA266117 data set (Human skin bacterial metagenome... | reverse complement strand
GTAGCGTCTCGTGGGCTCGGAGATGTGTATAAGAGACAGTGGAAATGGTTTGCGATAAGCTTAATCGTTAGTCTCATTATGATTTTAGCTATTGAAGGATTTTTTAATTTTAATCATACTACTGACATTATTCAAGCGCGATGGTTATTTAGAGTAGCTGCATTAATTATTTTTAGCATAATAACTCTTTCAATCTATTTGGGATATCGATACTATGTTAAAGATTACATAGTAATGAAATCCTTCCATGTTTCTTCAGTAACGCCTTCAATAGTTATCGCGATGTTAGCGTTGATCTCTATGTTCATTTTGGGGTTAATCATTGCTTTTTTAAAGCCAGTCAATTTTGAAACGTCATTACTTTCGCTTTTATACTATTTAGTAATAAGTGCAATATTTATTAGCATTTCAGCAGTGATGTTCGGGTTATTAAAATATGTTTTTAAGAATGTTGATATTGTATTTATTATAATAAGTGTCATAAGTTTCTTTATGGTTCCAATTTTATTTATTCCGAAAATGCACTTGAATTTACTGAATCATATTCTCATGATCAATCCACTCTATTATTTCGTACATGGAAGTGCACAGTCAGTTGTATTCGGTTCAGTAAGTATGAGCAACATTCCATACCATATATATATTATTCTTTTTATGGCAATGATGTGTGTTATTAATTACGTATTAGTTCGACATATTGCACTTGATAAATATCGAAGTTTATCTGATAGCGAGATGATTTCAAATCATGGAAATAATAGTTATGAAAGCTCTAAAGCTAAAGACAATAAGAAAATGAAAGGTAATGAAGGACAACTGACTGATGATTCTCATGGTTTGTCACAATCTAATGATGATAAAAAATAATTGCTCTGTAAATTTAATGAATTAATTTTTTTAAAAATCAAGGCACCCTAAAACGCGAATTGCAATAGTAGGGTGCCTAGTTTTTTGATATTTCTATTGTGAAAATAATTTACGTTGTAACTTGTCTTCACTAAAGACCCATCCGATGTATGAATGATCTATTTCATTATCATGAGTCAAGTGCGCTATAGCTACAAATGAATAGTGCCCTTTATTAAGATATCTCAAATCCATTAATCTAATTTCAGTTGTACCATCTTCTAAAGGTGTTGTCTGCCACCGATATATTGATGAGAAATTTAAGAAAGTGAATATATCTTTGTTACCTTTGACTTTCCATAATAATGAGTCTGGTGTCATAGATTGACGTTTAACTTTATCTGTGAAATCTATATTCTTCCATCTAGAAACACCCACATAGTCGTGTTTATCAGTTTGTATAGCTACACGCCATATATGAAATTTCATAGTGGGTGCTACAAACACTTTAACAGGATTATGAGAGCGTTCAATATTTTTAAGTGCTTTCTTTTTAATTGCTGATTGCATCATAAATCGAATAATATAATAGATTAACAAGACACCAATCATTGGAAAAATTGCAACATAAGGGTGAACGCCGATAATCCATAATATGACACCAATGCATAAGATGATGAAAATAATAGGATCAAAAGTGTTAATGACACTAAGTTGAATCCACTTATTTGTAATGGGACGTAAAGCTTGAGTACCATATGAATTAAAAATATCTACAAAGACGTGTAAAAAAACTGCAAGCTGTGCCCATAACCACACGTGTAAAGGATCTGTATGATTGAATATAACAAATATTAAAAAGGTTATTAAAATCGGCCATAAAATAGTGAAAGGTATTGAATGTGTAATACCTCTGTGATGAGAAATGTAGGTAGCGTTGTCCTTTAATTTTAAAACGGTGTCACCATCAGGTATTAATGATCCTGCAATTAAAGTAGTGGCTGTAGCAGCGAAAGAGCCCGCCATTCCAGGATCTGTCGTTGCTAATGCAGTGAGACTCACACTTATGACAATATGCGTGGCTGTATCCATAATTGCTCACTCTTTTCATCTTTATTTAATATATATTATAATCTAAAAGTATGAATAACAAAATTAACTTACTTCAATCAGTGTTGTTTTTAATAGTTAATCGCATTATCAAACTTTTAAAATGTAAGCATTTAATAGAAAGGAATAGTTGCATGTATCAAGAACCATCGTTTAAAAAGAATATTGTTGATTGGTTTGACAAAAATCAACGTGATATGCCTTGGAGGGAAACAACTAATCCATATTATATCTGGCTTAGTGAAGTGATGTTACAACAAACTCAAGTTAATACTGTTGTTGATTATTATCACAAATTTATCACACGTTTTCCTTCCATAAAGTCTTTAAGTGACGCCAACGAAGATGACGTATTAAAATATTGGGAAGGCTTAGGCTATTATAGTCGTGTTCGTAATTTTCATACTGCTATAAAAGAAGTCAATCATAAACACGGGGGCGAAGTACCTACAGATCCTGAGATTTTTAAAAAATTAAAGGGCGTAGGACCTTATACTCTAGCAGCAGTGATGAGTATTGCATTCAACCACCCTTTAGCCACAGTGGACGGTAATGTTTTTAGAGTGTGGTCAAGGTTAAATAACGACTTTCGGGATACTAAATTACAAACGACACGTAAGGCTTATGAAACAGAACTAAAACCTTATGTTCAAGATAATTCTGGTACCTTTAATCAAGCAATGATGGAACTTGGTGCTTTGATTTGTACACCAAAATCACCTCTTTGCTTGTTTTGCCCAGTCCAAGATCATTGTGAAGCCTTCCACAACAGGACTACGCAAGAGCTTCCAGTTAAAACTAAAAATATAAAAAAGAGGACATTGAATCAGAAAGTTTTCTTAATCAGAAATGACGAAGGAAAATATTTACTTGAGAAGCGTAAGGATAAACTTCTTAATGGTATGTGGCAGTTTCCTATGAGAGAAGCATCAGTTGCTGATAATAAAATCACGAAAGATATAGGAATTAAAATAGAAACGATTAAAACACCTATTTTTGAATTACGTCATCAATTCACACATATGACGTGGAATATCAAAGTTTATAGTGTTCCGAATTCGATAAATTTATCGAATCGTTTGCTTCCTGATAATTACACTTGGTTTGATTTAGATGATAGAGAACAGTATACGTTTCCTGTTTCTATGGATAAGATTTACCAATTCATTGTGGGATAAGAAATAAATAATAAAGCTGTGGAACTTCTCTTCATTTGTTAAGCTCTTGATATAAAATATGATATAATCTAATTGGCTAAAAACAAAAAGGTGGTGTGGAGTATGGTTGAAGAGTCCATACCTAAAGAAGGAGAAACGATTAAAATTCAGAGTTATAAACATGATGGAAATATTCATCGTGTTTGGTCTGAAACAACTATCTTAAAGGGAACTGACCATGTGATTATCGGAGGTAACGATCACACGTTAGTTACTGAAAGTGATGGACGTACATGGATTACTCGTGAACCAGCGATTGTTTATTTTCACTCAGAGTATTGGTTTAATGTAATATGTATGTTTAGGGAAGATGGTATTTATTATTATTGTAATTTATCATCACCTTTTGTGTGCGACGAAGAAGCACTCAAGTATATTGATTATGATTTGGATATTAAAGCTTATCCGAATGGGAAATATCATTTATTAGACGAAGATGAATATGAGCAACATATGGATCAAATGAATTATCCGCATGACATTGATGTTATTTTAAGAAGAAACGTTGATATTCTACAACAGTGGATTGAGCAGAAAAAAGGGCCTTTTGCACCAGATTTTATTAAAGTATGGAAACAACGTTATAAGAAAATAAGAAATTATTAAGCAAAAAAGATGTAAATTATTAACAAATGTTTTATATTGAGAAAGTATTTTTAGATGCTAATCTTTATACTTGTAACTTCTTTAAATGAGTACAATATAATTTTCAATACAATTTAAATAACATCATATAGAGTGTCGCCATGTATCAGAGGTTGAGACGTTATCATTTGTATTACTTTAAGGTTTCAGAGTGTACAAATGAAATGTGTCCAACCTCTATTCATTTTTATTTAAAATGAATTTAACGTAAGGGGGGGAAACACGAATGATAAAACGATATTTAAAGTTCGTGAAACCATATAGATATCGTATTATTGCAACAATTACGGTGGGTATCATTAAATTTGGAATTCCGATGCTCATACCTTTATTAATTAAATACGCTATAGACGGCGTGATTAATAACCATTCTTTGTCTAATAGTGAGAAATTTAGTCATCTTGGAATTGCCATTGGTATAGCTTTATTTATATTTTTAATCGTGCGTCCACCTATAGATTTTATACGTCAATATTTAGCCCAATGGACAAGTAATAAAATTTTATATGACATACGTAAGCAATTATATAATCACTTACAAGCACTAAGTGCTCGTTTCTATGCTAATAACCAAGTTGGGCAAGTGATTTCTCGTGTCATTAATGATGTGGAACAAACGAAAGACTTCATAATTAACTGGTTTAATGAACATATGGTTAGATTGTGTCACAATTATCATTGCACTATCAATTATGTTCTTCCTTGATGTTAGGCTTACGTTTGCAGCAATTTTCATCTTTCCATTTTATATTCTTACAGTTTACTTTTTCTTTGGTAGACTTAGAAAATTAACTCGCATACGTTCACAAGTATTAGCGGAAGTGCAAGATTTTTTACATGAACGTGTGCAGGGAATGTCTGTAATCAAAAGCTTTGCAATTGAAGATAATGAGGCTCAAAATTTTGACCATCGTAATCGTCATTTTCTACAGTGTGCATTTCAACATACTAGATGGAATGCTTACTCATTTGCAGCAATTAATACAGTTACAGATTTAGGTCCGATTATTGTTATTGGAGTTGGATCTTATTTAGCAATATCAGGATCAATCACAGTCGGTACACTAGCAGCATTTGTTGGGTACTTGGAGCAATTATTTGGTCCTCTTAGAAGGCTCGTTTCTTCATTTACAACATTAACTCAAAGTTTTGCATCCATGGATAGAGTCTTTCAATTGATGGATGAAGATTATGATATAAAAAATGGTATCGGTGCACAGCCTTTAGAGATTCAACGTGGGCAAATTGAATTAAAACATGTAAGTTTTAAATATAATCTAAATGAACATGAAGTTTTACATGACATCAATTTAATCATTAATAAAGGTGAAACTGTAGCTTTTGTAGGTATGAGTGGTGGAGGTAAATCTATTTTAATTAATTTGATACCACGTTTTTACAATGTTACAGAAGGAGAAATTTTAATCGATAATTATAATGATAAAGAAGTTATAGAAGCTGCTAAAATGGCTAACGCACATGATTTTATTACGAGTCTACCAGAAGGGTATGATACTGAAGTTGGAGAACGAGGAGTAAAATTATTTGGAGGTCAAAAACAAAGACTATCGATTGCTCGTATATTTTTAAATAATCCTCCAATTTTAATTCTTGATGAAGCGACGAGTGCACTGGACTTGGAAAGTGAAGCCATTATTCAAGAAGCTTTAGACGTATTAAGTAAAGATAGAACAACGCTTATCGTAGCACATCGATTATCCACAATTACTCATGCTGATAAGATAGTTGTTATGGAAAATGGACGAATCGCTGAAATTGGCACACATCGTGAACTTATTGCTAAACAAGGCGCTTATGAACATCTTTATAGTATTCAAGGTTTGTAATAAAAGTAATATCATTAAATTATAAAACCACCTATTACTTAACAGGTAATAGGTGATTTTTTCAACTTACAAATCAAAGTCTTCATCAGATATATCGATGTCAGAATCTGAACGGTGATAAGTAAAGAAACTTAAACGAATGCGGTCTAAATGCTCAAGATGATATCTATATTCTTCTATTGTAGCTATAATTTGCATAACATTTGTATAAGAATATTTAGTTTGATGGGGCTGTTGAATCAATTGTTGTTGAAAAGCATCCATTAAATTTTTCTTTTGTGGATTATCAACTTCGTAATCAAATTGTGTGACATCATATTTTGCTTTTTTAGATAGACTTTTAAAAATCTGTTCATGAACAGCTACTAAAGAATCAAGTTCTAATTTGATCTGTAATAACAGTTGATTGTTAAGTTGATGAAGATCATTTTGAAAACGAGACATTCGTTTAAGTACTTCATATGCTTGTCTAGTCGTTCCCACTACTTCTTTAAATAGTATTTTCTTTCTATTTTGTTGGAAGATTTGCTTCTTAGTGAATGGTCTTTCTTCACTATAGTAATCAAAAATTTGTTCTAGTTTAGTAATTCGTGTGTTCAGTTGATCTCCATCTTGCTTAATATTATGAAATTCTGATGTATCATTGAGTACTAACTTAAACCACACAAAGATATCTGAAGAGATATTCATTGAATTATAGTATATCTTTGTTTCGAACTTTGGTGGTAAGAAAATGAGGTTAACAACTGATGAGCTTAAAACACCAATCATGACTAGTACAAATCTAAAAAATGCTGCCACGTAAAAAGAACCTGTGTGTTGACCCATTATGATTAGCGCAGTCACACTTGCTAAAGTAGCTACATGGGCTAGTTTAAATTGAAATAAAATAGCAATTAATAGGATTACCGTTACACCCATGATGATAAAATTATCACTGAAAATTGTCACCATTGTAACTGCCAATAAGGCGCCAATAACATTACCAATCGCTTGTTCAGATACTGTTTTTATAGAGCGATAAACACTAGGTTGCATGGCAACTACTGCACTGACACCAGCAAGTGCCTTTAAACCAATATCTTCTGGTAGTAAAGAAGCGATAGACATAGCTAGTATAATTGCTATACCAGTTTTAAAGATCCGGGCTCCGAGTCTCAAATAAAATGCTCCTTTTATTTAATTTGAATTAAAAAATTATATTCTCATTCATTAATGTTATACACCGAGAGGCTAAATTAATCAAGTTTATAATTAGAGGCTTAGTTTCACAGATAATAAAAAAGTCGGGGAACAGAATTCGTATTGAATCCGTTGTTCCATCCTGGCCCTGAACCCCAACTTGCATTGTACATAGAATTTCTGAGCGAACTTCTCTATGTTGGGGCTGGACTATAATTAAAAAAAGCATGATATAAGCGTAATTTCAATTCAATCTTCGACTGCCAATAAAAAATACCTTAGACAATGATTGATGTCTCAGGCTATTAAGATAAAGAGAGATTTACTATTTCATTTGGCTAAATGCATAATCAGCAGCTCCTATAGTTTTATCAATATCTTCCTCAGTGTGCTCTGTTGTTAGGAACCACGCTTCAAATTTAGAAGGAGCTAAATTAATACCTTGATTTAACATTAATTTGAAAAATTGTGCAAAGGCTTCTCCATCAGAGTTTTCAACTTGTTCATAATGAGTGACTTTCTCATCAGTGAAATATAGAGTGAGTGAGCCATAAATTCTATTAATTGTGGCTGTAATATTATGCTTTTCAATTAAATTTAATAAACCATTTTCAAGACGCTGACCTAATTGATCTAACTTTTCATATACACCATCTTGTTCTAATACTTCTAATAATGCAATTCCTGCTCTCATAGATAGTGGATTACCTGCCATGGTACCTGCTTGATAAGCTGGTCCTAAAGGTGCAACGTGTTCCATAATATCTTGGCGACCACCATATCCGCCAATCGGTAAACCACCACCGACAATTTTACCAAAAGCAGTTAAATCAGGTTTAACTCCGAGTAAATCTTGGGCTGCACCATAATGGAAGCGGAATGCTGTAATTACTTCATCATAAATGACTAAAGTTCCATTGTCATGAGAAATTTTATTAACCTCTTCTAAAAAACCAGGTTGGGGCATAACCATGCCGAAGTTACCAACGATTGGTTCAACAAGAACTGCTGCAATCTCATCTTTCCAATATTCAATGGCTTCTCTATATGAATCAACATCATTGAACTGGACTGTAATTACTTCTTGAGCAACACTTTGAGGTACACCGGCTGAATCTGGAGAGCCTAACTGTGAAGGTCCACTACCAGCTGCTACTAAAACGAGGTCAGAATGTCCATGATATGAACCCGCAAATTTAATAATTTTATTTCTTTTGGTGTATGCACGTGCAACCCTTATCGTTGTCATTACTGCTTCAGTACCAGAATTAACAAAACGTATTTTTTCTAAAGAAGGGATAGCTTCTCTTAATTTTTTAGAAAAATCAATTTCTAGTTCTGTTGGCGTGCCATATAGCACACCTTTAGCTGCTTGTTCTTGAATGGCTTCAGTAATATGAGTATGCGCATGTCCAGTAATTATAGGACCATAAGCTTGTAAATAATCGATGAATTTGTTGCCGTCTACATCGTATAAATAAGCACCATGACCTTCTTTCATTACAACTGGAGCGCCACCACCTACTGCTTTGTAAGAACGTGAAGGTGAGTTAACTCCTCCTAGTATATATTCGCTAGATAGTTCCTGCAGACGTTCGCTTTCAGTGAAATTCATGTCTATCAACCTCTTTTTATTTAATATTTTCAGTTAATATCGTATCATAAAACCAACACTATTAAGAAGTAGGTGAACACATGATTAAAAAAGGCGAGCAATTTCCATCTTTTTCGTTAGAGAATCAAAATGGTAAAGTAATAACTAATGATACAATTAGAGGGCGCAAAGCGATTCTGTATTTCTATCCAAGAGATAACACACCAACATGTACAACAGAAGCGTGTGATTTTAGAGATTATTTATCAGATTTTAATCATTTAGGTGTAGATGTTTACGGAATTAGTGCTGATTCTAAAACTAAACATCAAAATTTTATAAAGAAACACCAATTAAATTTTGACTTACTGGTAGACGAAGATTACAAATTAGCAGATAAAGTTGGTGTTTACCAGTTAAAAAAATCATTCGGCAAGGAAAGTATGGGAATTGTACGAACTACATTTGTTATAGATGAAAATGGATATATATTAGATATCATTGAAAAAGTAAAAGTTAAAACTCAAATAAGCGAATTAAAAACTATTTTGGAGGGTTAATCGTGAAGATTGTCAGCTTGAATAGATTGAAAGAGATAGAAGATGAGTTAAGAGCTAAATTTCCTAGTGAAACGTTCAAATTTTATGATAAGGTAGAAAGTGTCTCAATAGGAGATAGAAAGACCTTAGATATTTTAATAGGTTATAATGGAAAAATTGATAAAAGCTTTATTGAAGAATGTGAAAATTTAAAATGGATAGGCTGGTTTGCGACAGGAGTAAATAATCTTCCATTAGATTATATAAATGACAAAAAAATAATTCTAACTAATGGGCGAGGTATTCAAGCTAAACAATTATCTGAATTTATTATCGCATTTATATTGGATGACTATAAGAAAATGAGAACGTCATATAAAAATCAAGTTGCTAAAAAATATGATCGTAGTCTGACTGGTAAAAGAGTTAAAGGAGAAAAATTATTATTTTTAGGCACTGGTGCTATTGCTCAAAAAACTGCATACTTAGCTCAAGCCTTTGGAATGAAAGTAATAGGAATCAGTAAATTCGGCAAAGAAAAAGAACATTTTGATGAAATCTTTTCGTTAGATAAGTTAGATAAAGTGATAGACGATGCAGATATCATTGTTAACTCACTACCTGAAACTAAAGAAACTATCCATTTACTCCAAAGAGGAGATTTTGAAAAGATGAAAGACGATGCATTGTTTATAAATATTGGAAGAGGAACGATAGTAGATGAACAAGTTATGGTAAATGTACTGAAAGATAAACTTATTCGACATGCATATTTAGATGTTTTTGAAAATGAGCCTCTCAATAGTGACAATTCGTTATATGAATTAAATAATGTAACAATTACTGCACATATTACAGGCAATGATAAAAATATTAATCGAGAAGCGACAAATATTTTTGAAAGAAATCTTGAATATTTTCTCAATAACAAAGATGTAATTGAGAATAAAGTTGATCCTAATAAAGGATATTAGTTGAAAACTACACGTACTTATTGACATTTATTTATAGCAACAGTTATATTAGTATCAAGTAATAATTATTATTAATTAGAAAGATGGTGAATTCAATGAGTGCGGAATTAGAGTCAATAGAACATGAACTTGAAGAATCAATTGCTTCTTTGAGAAAAGCTGGAATTCGTATAACTCCACAAAGACAAGCAATCATTCGCTATCTTATTTCTTCACATTCACATCCAACAGCTGATGAGATTTACCAAGCTCTTTCACCTGATTTTCCTAATATAAGTGTTGCGACAATATATAACAATCTCAGAGTTTTTAAAGACATTGGTATAGTAAAAGAATTAACATATGGCGATGCATCGAGTAGATTTGACTTTAATACTAATAATCACTACCACATTATTTGTGAAAAGTGTGGAAAAATAGTAGATTTCCATTATCCTCAATT
>ERZ1031010.112-NODE-112-length-10429-cov-28.238288_pt1 | contig 10429 bp, 15 predicted proteins | sample MGYA00518594_ERZ1031010 | MGnify/ENA primary metagenome ERZ1031010 (study PRJEB33718, sample SAMN03159722) | human skin metagenome | collected 2014-05-20 | study: EMG produced TPA metagenomics assembly of the PRJNA266117 data set (Human skin bacterial metagenome... | reverse complement strand
TACACGTAAGGAGTCGTCGGCAGCGTCAGATGTGTATAAGAGACAGGTTAAAATGAAAGGGAATTTTGGAATACGATTCCAAAAGGTGTAAAATGTAGTTACTACTAAAGGAATTACACTTTGAATCCTAGGGAGGGTTTTTAAATGAAAGCAGCTATAGTAACTAAAGATCATCGCGTTAGTGTTGAAAACAAAACATTGCGAGCATTGAAACCTGGAGAAGCATTAGTAAAAACTGAGTATTGTGGTGTTTGTCACACTGATTTACATGTTAAAAATGCAGATTTCGGAGATGTAACGGGTGTTACATTAGGTCATGAAGGAATTGGACGGGTCATTAAAGTTGCCGATAACGTAGACTCACTAAAAGTAGGTGATCGTGTATCCATTGCTTGGATGTATGCTGCATGTGGAAATTGTGAATATTGTATAACAGGACGAGAAACATTATGTCGAGATGTTTTAAATGCTGGTTATACAGTCGATGGAGCAATGGCGGAAGAAGTTATCGTCGATGCTAACTATGCAGTAAAGGTGCCAGAAAATCTTGATCCTGCTGCAGCTTCATCTATAACTTGTGCAGGTGTAACAACATATAAAGCAGTAAAGGTCAGTGGTATTCAACCTGGACAATGGCTAGGCGTATTTGGTATAGGAGGATTAGGTAATTTAGCTTTACAATATGCTAAAAATGTAATGGGCACAAAAGTTGTAGCATTTGATATTAATGATGATAAATTAGCATTTGCTAAAGAACTTGGTGCTGATGCAATTATTAATTCTAGTGATGTAGATCCAGTTGAAGAAGTGAATCGTTTAACGAACAATAAAGGTTTGGATGCTACGGTAATTACAGCGGTAGCTAAGACACCTTTTAATCAAGCGGTAGATGTAGTTAAAGCTGGTGCTCGCGTTGTAGCAGTGGGACTACCAGTTGAAAAAATGGATTTGGATATTCCGCGTTTAGTTCTTGATGGCATTGAAGTAGTTGGATCATTGGTAGGAACACGACAAGATTTAAGAGAAGCATTCCAATTCGCTGCAGAAAATAAAGTAGTCCCAAAAGTTCAATTACGCCAATTGTCTGAGATTAATGATATTTTCGATGAAATGGAAAAAGGTACAATAACAGGGCGAATGGTTATTGATATGAATTGTTAATATTAAATAAATAAACATCTTAGTTCTATCCTTTATTTTTAATAAATAAAAAAATGAAAATACTATATACATAAAAATATATTAAAATAAGGGATGATTAGACAATGCAATTTAAATTAAAAGAAGATGACATTTTAGACTTTTTAGAATTAAACTTTCCGGACCAATCATTTGAAAAAAGATGTCTACTTGTAGGACAAAATAAAAAAGCACCTTTAGATATGTATTATTTTGGAAAAGACTTTTTAGCAGTTTTAAATATAGACTTTAACACCTTTGAATATATCAGAGCTTCGGAAGTAGATTATAGCGAAATCGAAAAAATCACATTAAAAGAGGGATTGCTATATAGAAAAATGATTATTGAGACTGAAGATATAGCATTTAAATACGGAACTTCAAAAGCTTTAATGAGTGATTTCCAAAATGAAAATTTCAAACAATTTATTCATGGCGAAAAGACTAGAGTAATCTTTAAGGATGGTCAGTTTATTTGAGATTAATATGCAATACGCAAAAATGTTTTGCAAAATTTAATTATTTAATGATATAATATGATGATAAAAGTAACAAATATTTTAAGAAACATGAGGTAAAAAGGTGAAACATATCTTATTCATCATTGCAACAATTGTTTTCGGCATTGTATATTTTAAAAAATATCAAGTTGATATTGAAGCAAGACATTAGAAATCATTACGTATTACATTAATGCATGTGTATCTATATGATATGCATGTATTTTTTCATCTATAGTCATTAGGCTTTGAACACTACAAGCAGTAGGACTTTTATGCTATAATGATTTGTATTATTTTAAAGATTTAGGTGAGTAGTAAATTGGATAAGAACATTAAGATTCAAACACGGCAAGTTTTGAAACAAAATGGAGAAAAACAAAAATTTGAATTTACTATAGAAGGTTCTTGGCAACAACGACGTGCTGATTTTATTCGTTACGAGGAATACATTGAAGATGCTAAAGTCAGTATTACAATTAAAATTGAAGATAGTGGTGTAAAGTTAATTCGTAAAGGCCACATCAATATGAATTTACATTTTGTTGAAGGTAAAGAAACAACAGCTTTATATGAAATACCTGCTGGACGTATTTCATTAACCGTCAAAACACTGAGCATTATACATTTTGTTACTCAAGATGGTGGGAAACTTAAAATTCATTATGAGTTATATCAAAATGAAGAAAAAATGGGTTCTTATCAATATGAAATAAACTACAAGGAGATAAGCGAATGAATATTATCGATCAAGTTAAACAGACATTAATAGAAGAAATTAAAGCTAGTATTAACAAAGCTAATCTTGCTGAGGATACTCCCGAAATTAAAATTGAAATTCCGAAAGATACAAAAAACGGAGATTATTCTTCAAATATTGCAATGGTTTTAACTAAAATTGCTAAACGTAATCCTCGTGAAATAGCACAAGCAATTGTAGATCATTTAGATACAAGTAAACCCCATGTTAAACAAGTTGATATCGCTGGACCTGGCTTTATTAATTTTTATTTAAATAATCAGTATTTAACAGATATTATCCCTGAAGCTATTAAAAAAGGTAATCGATTTGGATATGCAGACGAGTCTAAGAACACAAATATTTTATTAGAATACGTGTCTGCAAACCCAACAGGAGATTTACATATAGGTCATGCTAGAAATGCTGCTGTCGGCGATTCTTTAGCAAATATTTTAATTGCTGCTGGTTATAATGTGACACGTGAGTATTATATCAATGATGCTGGAAACCAAATTACTAATTTAGCTCGCTCAATAGAAACACGTTTCTTTGAAGCTTTAGGTGATGTTAGCCATGAAATGCCTGAAGATGGCTATAATGGTAAAGACATTATTGAAATTGGTAAAGATTTATCTGACAAACACCCAGAAATTAAAGATTACTCTGATGAAGAACGCCTAAAAACTTTTAGACAATTAGGTGTTGATTACGAAATGGATAAATTAAAAAAAGATTTAGCCGATTTCAATGTTCATTTTGATAATTGGTTTAGCGAGACTTCTTTATATGAAAATGGCGCAATCAAAACTACGTTAGCTAAAATGAAAGAATTGGGTTACACATATGAAGCGGATGGAGCTACTTGGTTACGTACGAGTGATTTCAAAGATGATAAAGACCGTGTGTTAATTAAGAAGGATGGTAACTACACTTATTTCACTCCTGATACTGCGTATCATTACAACAAAATTAATCGTGGAAATGATATTTTGATTGATTTGATGGGTGCGGATCATCATGGTTATATCAACCGTCTCAAAGCCAGTCTTGAAACATTTGGTGTAAATAGTGATCGACTTGAAATTCAAATCATGCAAATGGTTCGTTTAATGCAAAATGGTGAAGAAGTTAAAATGAGTAAACGTACAGGTAATGCAATTACGTTACGTGAAATTATGGATGAAGTAGGTATTGATGCTGCTCGTTATTTCTTAACAATGCGTAGTCCAGATTCTCATTTCGATTTTGACCTTGAACTTGCAAAAGAACAATCTCAAGACAACCCAATATACTATGCTCAATACGCACATGCGCGTATTTGCTCTATATTAAAACAAGCTAAAGAACAAGGAGTAGAAATCACGACGGATGCAGATTTCAGTACAATTACTAACGAGAAAGCAATCGAATTGTTGAAGAAAGTTGCTGAATTTGAAACGACAATTGAGAGTGCAGCTGAACATCGTGCGCCGCATCGTTTAACTAATTATATTCAAGATTTAGCATCAGCTTTCCATAAATTCTATAATGCAGAAAAGGTGCTTACAGACGATGCTGAAAAAACAAAAGCTCATGTTGCTATGATAGAAGCGGTACGTATTACGTTGCACAATGCATTAACCTTAGTAGGTGTTACTGCGCCTGAGTCTATGTAATCTATTCAAAATATAATTTTTAATGTGCCTGAGACATCAATCATTGTCTCAGGCAGTTTTACGTATTAGCAGTCGATGACTAAAATGAAAATTCACTTATATCAAGCTTTTTCAATTCTAGCCTGGGGCCCCAACATAGAGAATTTCACTCTGAAATTCAACAAACAATGCAAGTCGGGGTTAGTTGCCGGGGTGGGACAACGAATTCAATACGAATTCTGTCCTGTTCCCAATATTATGTAAAGATTTGGAGGGATTGTATGCTTTCGACAGAGGAGTTATATCAAATACTTTTTAAATATATGGGACCACAACATTGGTGGCCGGCAGAGAACGCTATTGAAATGATGCTTGGTGTGATTCTTGTTCAAAATACGAATTGGAAGAATGCACATATGGCATTGATGAATTTGAAAGCGCAGACGAATTATGATGTACAAAAAATCTTAAATATGCCTTTAGATGAATTGCAACAAACGATTCGCTCAAGTGGTTTCTATAAAAATAAAGGTAAAGCAATCCATACTTTAATGTCATGGTTGAACAATCATCATTTTGATTGCGAAGCAATTGTACAACATTATGGTAAAAATTTAAGAAAAGAATTACTTAAAATTCGAGGTATCGGTAGTGAAACGGCAGATGTTTTACTTGTTTATATTTTTAGAGGTATAGAATTTATTCCTGATAGTTATGCACGTCGTATTTTTGCTAAGTTAGGCTATCAACATACTGAAACCTATGATCAATTTAAAAGAGAAATTGAATTACCAGAGTCATTTTCTAATCAAGATGCTAATGAATTTCATGCTTTATTAGATACCTTTGGTAAAAATTATTTCAATGGTAAGGATGAACATCGCCATACATTTTTAGATGCATATTTTGAAAATTAAGTATTGACCTTAACGTTACGTTATACCTCATACATCATTTCAGGAGGTGAAATGATGAAAGAAAGCTTTAGTCCTAAAGACCTTTGTGATATTACAGGAGTAAGTTTACGCACGCTTCACTATTATCATGAAAAGGGATTACTTTTACCATATCAAATTGGGGAGAATGGCTATCGTTATTATAGTGTAAAGGACATAGCTAAATTACAATATATCCTCTTTTTAAGAGAGTTGGATTTGCCATTGAAGAAAATTGAAGCATATTTTGATGCAGATGGTCATTTTAGAAATAAAGTATTACAAGACAATTTTCAACATGTGGTAAATAAGAGAAATCGCTTGAATCATATCATTGAATTACTAGAACATCATTTTAAACAGGAAGAAAACGAGGATATTGAGGTGACAACTATGCAAAACTTTGATTTAAATCAACAATATGATCAAGAAGCCGCACTTAAGTATGGAGATAGTAAGTATTATCATTCATAATAAAAAAGAGCAAGAATGTAGGACTGAGTTAGAAAAGGAACATCATTTTGAACAAGTTAACAAACAGTTAATTACATTTTTGATCAAATGAATGAATTGTATAAAGGTGATGTAGCAACATGTGAAGCAAGTATTAAGATTAAACAATTAGAAGATATTCTACAATCTCAGGTTCCTAATTGCGATTATCAGTTTTTACAATACATTGCTCAAACTTATACTCAAGATGAGTGTTTTGTATTGAATATTAATAAACATCGCAAGGATGGGTTAAATGTATATATTGCAAATGCGATTGAAGAATATGTCAATGCATAAACTTAGTGCGCACTTCCAATAAAGGGAGTGCGTTTTTCTAAAACAAAAAAATTGCACTTAATTATATTGTTTTTATTGTTGTATGTAATTTTGTATTTTAAATAATATAAGTATATAATGATTGCGTAATAACAAAGAATTATATTTAGAAGGAAAGCATTTGTTTCACTCTTATAAATTATTTTGGCTGAATTTTTTCAAATTAAATGGACGTTCTAGACGTCGCGACTTTTGGTGGCCGTTTTTAATTAATTCAGTTATAGAAATTTTACTATCAGCTGTTGCAAACATTTTTGAAAATTTCAATGCGCACGGTGAATTGATATCAACAATAATATATGACTTAGTCATACTAATTCTTAGCATTGGGACTTTTACCTTATCGGTGTGATGTTTCTATGATATAGGTATGACGAAGATGTTTCCGGTATTCTATTTAGTATTAGTTTTACTCCCCTTTTTAGATGATGTAACCGGCTATTTTATTAACCAAATGCATTTAGCACATAATAGTTTATTTGTAAACATTTATGGTGGTGTACTAATAGCTTACGTTATCGTCTTTTTGATAGCTTTATTTATAGCTTTAGCTTATTGTGGTGCTGACAGTGAAAAAGGGTCCAATAAATATGGACCTAATCCCAAACCTATTTATGAATAAGATATTGGATGAAAATAATTTTGTAATCAGTCACTCCGTTTTTAATGGAGGGACTAATTTTATATTTAATAGTTTACTTAGTATAATTTAATTAATACATTATTCAAGTTAAAATAATTATTTAAAAATATGAAAAAATTAATGAAATATTGTTGTATTTTGATATGATGAATATGAAGCTTTGATTAAAGAAAATGTTTGAGAAGGGATTGTGCGACAAATGAAAACTAAATTATGGATAATTGTCTGTGCGCTTGTATTAGTATTAGTTGCATGTAGTCAAAGTTCTGAGCATGCTTCTAATAAAAAAGCTGATTCGAAAAAAAATGATAGTGATGATTCCAAGTATCATAGAATTATTTCACTCATGCCGAGTAATACTGAAATTTTATATTGTTTAGGATTAGGTAAAGATATTATTGGTGTGTCAACTGTAGATGACTATCCTAAAGATGTAAAGAAAGATAAAAAACAATTTGATGCCATGAATTTAAATAAAGAGAAACTGTTGAAAGCAAAACCTGATTTGATTTTAGCACATGAGTCGCAAAAAAATTCTGGAGGTAAAGACTTAAAATCACTTAAAAAAGATGGTATCAAAGTGGTATATGTAAAAGATGCACAATCTATTAACGCGACGTATGACACATTTAAATCAATAGGAAAATTGACACATCGTGAGAAACAAGCACAGAATCTTATTGATGAAACAAAACAAAATGTAGATAAAGTCATTCATTCTGTACCTAAGCATCATAAAAAACAGAAGGTGTTTATGGAAGTATCTTTAAAACCAGATATATATACAGCAGGTAAGCATACTTTCTTCAATGATATGCTAGAAAAATTAGATGCTCAAAATAGTTTTTCTAACGTAGACGGTTGGAAGGCCGTAAGCAAGGAAAGTGTTATAAAACATAATCCGGATATACTTATTTCAACAGAAGGAAAATCAAAGGCTGAATATATTAAAATGATTAAGCAACGTGGTGGTTTTGATAAAATTAATGCGGTTAAGAATACACGAATCGAAACTGTCAATAGCGATGAAATCTCACGTCCAGGTCCTCGCATTGATGAGGGATTAAAAGATTTACGAGATGCTATTTATAAAAAGTAATAAGAGAGATGTAAATAACTACAACAAGCTAATTTTAGAAATCGCATTAGAGTTAGACTTAATTCCCTTAAATAATGACTGTGGTTGATTGTTTAAGGGGATTTTTAGGTAGATCTAACCAATGTTGGCACTCATTACAATTAGAGTTTGGTAATATCATCGTAAATAAAGATTTGAAAAGAGAGTATTATGAAAAAAATTCAAAGTATCATTTTATGGTTAATTATATTATTTTTAGTTGTAACTATAAGTTTATATTGGGATTTAGGTAGTCTAAAGGGACTCATTCAATCAAACTATATTATTAAATGTACGCTTCCCTAGAGTACTTGAGGCTCTGATTACAGGTGGAGTACTAACGCTAGCAGGACAAATGTATCAAACAATTTTAAATAACCCTCTAGCTGATAGTTTTACGTTAGGTTTAGCAAGTGGTGCATCACTAGGATCAGGTTTAGCCTTATTTTTCGGACTAAGTTTCTTATGGTTGCCATTATTTTCGATTGTATTTAGTTTAGTAACTTTAATGCTTGTTCTTAGTTTGTTGGCCGGCTATTCTTACAAGAGGCTATCCAATAAGAATGCTTATTCTATTAGGTTTGATGATTGGTGCATTATTAAATTCCTTACTTTATTTACTCGTTTTAATCAGTCCTAGGAAAATGAATTCAATCGCAAATTACCTATTTGGAGGTTTTGCATCGGCAGAATATCACGATGTAATGATAATTGCAGTTATATCATGTATCGGTGTCATGATTTTATTTTCGATGCAAAAAGGTATAAAATTATTGCAAGTTGGTGAGTTAAAAAGTCAATCACTAGGATTAAATGTGCAAAGTGTAACTTATATCGTACTTATTATTGCATCTATAATGACAGCTGTTGTAGTAGCTTATGTAGGGATTATTGGATTTATAGGAATGATTATTCCGCAATTAATAAGGAGATTTTATTGCCACTATCATTTAGGAATACTTATGTTACTTAATATTTTAATAGGTGGCGTAATTATGCTGATGGCTGATTTTATAGGTGGCACAATTCTTCAGCCTATACAGATACCAGCCAGTATTATTATAGCGTTATTAGGTGTTCCCGTTTTATTTTATATTCTTATTACACAATCTAAGGTGTGACGATAATTGTATTCATTTGCTAAAATAAGAACTATTAAAAAGGTAAGAGGTAACTTGAAATGGATTTAACTCATATTAAGGCTATAGTCTTCGATTTAGAAGGAACATTATTAGATAGAGTAAAGTCGCGTGAGAAATTTATTGAAGAACAATACGAACGCTTTCGCGACTACTTTATTCATGTACAATTAGCTGATTACAAAAATAAATTTATCGAATTAGATGATGATGAAGATAATGATAAACCAGATTTATACAAACAAATCATTGAACAGTTTCATATTGATCGGCTAACGTGGAAAGATTTATTTAATGATTTTGAGATGCACTTTTATCGTTATGTTTTTCCATATTACGATACATTATATACTTTAGAAAAGTTATCGAGTCACCATTATTTAATAGGTGTTATCGCTAATGGTAAATCAAAAATAAAGCAATTTAGATTACATTCACTAGGAATTATACATGTCATTAATTATTTAACTACATCTGAAACAGTAGGTTATCGTAAACCACATCCCCAAATATTTGAAGACATGATTGAACAGTTAGGTGTTGAACCTTCTGAGGTGATGTATGTAGGCGATGATGCACTCAATGATGTTGCTCCTGCACGTGCAATGGGTATGGTAAGTGTATGGTATAAACAAGACGATGCAGAATTAGAACCTCTTGAAAATGAAGTCGATTATACTATTTCAACGATTGAGGAATTATTAAAAATTTTACCTGAAAAGTTTGAAACAGAAGGAGAAGAAGAACGAAATGGCTATGGATTTAATTACTAATAAAGATGGAACAGCACTTCATTACAGTACCATGGGAGAAGGATATCCTGTTGTATTCATTCACACTGCATTTGATAATTATTCATTATTTAATGATATTGCGCAATTATTGTCTAAATCATTTCAAGTCGTTCTTCTTGATTTGAGAGGTCATGGTTATTCAGATAAACCGAGAGATATTGAATTTCATCATTTTGTAGATGATATAAAGTTTTTACTAGATTCTATTTACATTGATCAAGCGGCGATGATTGGCCATGAAATGGGAGCGATGATTGCAGCAGATATGTCTATAAGATATCCAGGTTATGTATCTTCAATTACTTTAGTTAACCCCACATCTATAGAAGGTGAGTTACCTGAAGAACGGCTATTTAGAAAGTATGCACATAAAATACGTAACTGGGAAGACGATAAACAAGAGAAATTTTTAGATAAGCGTAAATATTACAAGGCACGTAAGATGAATAAGTTTTTAAAACATGTGAAAGATACTAACGCCATTTCTACTAAAGAAGAAATTCAAGCTGTTAAAGATGTCTTTAAATCTCAAGGAATTTCAGATGTTTTTAAACATGTAAAAGTACCTACCTCAATCATTGCAGGTGAACATGGCGAACGGACAACAACATTAGAAGCGAAAGAAGTCGCTGATTTAATCGCACATTGTGAATTTGAGGTTTACGACCAATCAAGCCTATACCCATTCGTAGAAGAACAAGACAACTTCGTCAAAGAAATAACAAAATTTATTAAATATTATTCTCCACACAAAAGAACATAAAAGTTTAAAATGAAGTATTTACACAAGAAAGGCAACAAATACTTTAAGTTGGGGAATGGGACAGCGATTTATAACCATTTTTATGTGGCTTGCGGTAGTTTTAAGCTGTCTCTTATACACATCTGACGCTGCCGACGACTCCTTACGTGTAG
>ERZ1031010.109-NODE-109-length-10718-cov-28.141611_pt1 | contig 10718 bp, 10 predicted proteins | sample MGYA00518594_ERZ1031010 | MGnify/ENA primary metagenome ERZ1031010 (study PRJEB33718, sample SAMN03159722) | human skin metagenome | collected 2014-05-20 | study: EMG produced TPA metagenomics assembly of the PRJNA266117 data set (Human skin bacterial metagenome... | reverse complement strand
CACGTAAGGAGTCGTCGGCAGCGTCAGATGTGTATAAGAGACAGGATATATAGTTTAAATTAAATGCTTCTGCTACGTTTTTATTAGTAACATGACCTTTATAAGTATTTAAACCTAATGATAAAGCATGGTTAGCTTTGAAGGCATTTTGATATCCTTTTTTAGCTAGTAATTGTGCATAAGGCAACGTTGCATTATTTAAGCCTAATGTAGAAGTTCTTGGTACTGCACCTGGCATGTTGGCAACAGCGTAGTGAACTACACCATGTTTTGTGTACGTTGGATTATCATGTGTTGTTATTTTGTCAGTAGTTTCAAAAATACCGCCTTGGTCAATTGCTATATCAACAACAACTGATCCATTTTTCATTTGTTTAATCATGTCTTCAGTAACTAAATTAGGCGCTTTCGCACCTGGAATTAATACTGCACCAATGACTAAATCACTCTCTTTAACATACATTTCGATATTAAGTGGATTAGACATTATTGTTCTAACTATACCATCAAATAAATCATCTAATTCTTGCAACCGTTTTGGATTAGCATCTAAAATTGTCACTTCTGCTCCTAATCCTAATGCAATTTTAGCAGCATTCGTTCCAGCTTTGCCACCACCAATGATGGTTACTTTACCTTTGGGTACTCCTGGAATACCTCCAAGTAATATACCCATTCCACCATTGAATTTTTGTAAAAACTCTGCACCAATTTGTGTAGACATTCTACCTGCAACTTCACTCATAGGTGATAATAATGGTAAAGAACCATCTGGTAATTGGACTGTTTCGTACGCTATTGCAACCACCTTGTTATCTACAAGTGCTTGAGTTAATTTTTCTTCATTAGCTAGATGTAAATATGTGAATAAAATTAATCCTTTTTTAAAAAATTGATATTCGGACTCAAGTGGTTCTTTAACTTTTATAACCATGTCTACATCCCAAACATTTGACTGTTCAGAAATAATTTTTGCTCCAGCTTCTTTATAATCAATATTTTCAAAGTAAGAACCTGCCCCCGCATTTGTTTCGACTAGAACAGTATGACCTTCTTCAACTAAAGCATGTACGCCACTTGGTGATAAACCCACTCGATTCTCATTATTTTTTATTTCTTTAGGAATGCCAATTTTCATAAATATCTACCTCCATCCTCATCGTAACGCTAAATATGTGTAAGCGCAAACAAAAGTACACAATTTTGTAATCAATATTAATTTAATATTCAGTTTATTATGTTAAAATAGAAGTATGAAAGATGAAGGGGGCTAAAGCGATGATTACTTACAAAAATATATTAATCGCAGTCGATGGATCTCATGAAGCAGAATGGGCTTTTAATAAGGCGGTTGGCGTTGCTAAACGTAATGATGCTAAATTAACAATCGTTAATGTCATTGATTCAAGAACATATTCTTCATATGAAGTTTATGATGCTCAATTCACTAAAAAATCAAAACATTTCTCTGAAGAATTATTAAAAGGATACAAAGAAGTTGCTTCAAATGCAGGCGTAAAAAATGTAGAAACCCGATTAGAGTTTGGTTCACCTAAAGCAATTATTCCAAAAAAACTAGCACATGAGGTTGCCGCTGATTTAATTATGAGTGGTACTTCAGGTTTAAACGCAGTTGAACGCTTTATCGTTGGATCTGTTTCTGAGGCAATTGTCCGTCATGCACCTTGTGATGTTCTTGTGGTACGTACTGAAGAAATTCCAGAAGATTTCCAACCACAAGTGGCAACACCTAAATTACGTGAAAGATACCAAGACTAAACAGTTAAAGTATATTGTACTTATCTATAACTTGAACTTGCATTTAAACTGTCGATATAAGTTTATAACTTTAACGGCAGTTTTTTGATATTTTATATTTCCCGATGAAACAAAAGATTCGCATAACAACTTGTCTAGTTGTTATGCGAATATAAATAATTAGGCTTCTACATTTTCGACATTCGATTTTCCACTATTATCATTTGCACTTTCTTTGTCGATTTCATCTTTCAGACCACCATACTTGATGACATCACGAGAAATCATAACTTCTTCGTCTGTAGGAACAACAAGTACTTTAACAGGTGCGTGTGGATAATTAATATAACCTTCTTCACCATGTAAACTTTCATTCTTCTTAGGGTCCCAATATACACCCATAAACTCTAGACCTTCTAAAACTTTACCACGTATAATATGAGAGTTTTCACCTATACCAGCTGTAAATACAATAACATCTACACCATGCATTCTTGCTGCATAAGAACCGATATATTTGTGAATTTTAGATGCAAATAAATCAAGTGCTACACGTGCACGTTGACGACCATGTTTAGCTTCTTCTGTTAAGTCACGTAAATCACTAGATGTACCAGTTAAACCTAATAAACCTGATTCCTTATTAAGGATATCTAACACTTCATCAGCAGTTTTTCCTGTTTTCTCCATAATAAATGGAATTAAAGCAGGGTCAAGGTTACCTGAACGTGTACCCATTGTTACACCTGCAAGGGGCGTAAAGCCCATAGACGTGTCAATAGATTCTCCGCCATCAATAGCAGCGATTGACGCACCATTACCAATATGACAAGAAATAATTCTTAAATCTTCAATAGGTCGTCCTAAAATTTCAGCAGCTCTACGTGATACATACTTATGACTTGTACCGTGGAAACCATACTTACGAATTCCGTAATCCTCATAATAATGATAAGGTAAGCTATAAAGATACGCTTGTTCTGGCATAGTTTGATGGAATGAAGTATCAAATACAGCAACATGAGGTATATCAGGCAATAGTTTTCTAAAAGCTCTAATACCCATTAAGTTAGCTGGATTATGTAAAGGTGCTAATTCACTTAATTCCTCAATTTGAGATTCTACTTCATCTGTCACTACTACTGATTTAGGGAATTTTTCTCCACCATGAACCACGCGGTGACCCGTACCTTCGATTTCAATTATATCTTCAATCATGTGATGCTCTTTAAAACTATTTAACATGATGTTAACTGCTTCTTCATGATCTTTGATATCTCTAATGTCAGTAAGCTTTTCCCCTTCAACATGAATTGTGAAAATAGAGTCGCTTAAACCAATACGTTCAATAACGCCTTTGGTTACTAATTTTTCTTCCGGCATTTTGATTAGCTGGAACTTTAGAGATGAACTCCCAGCATTAACCGCCAAAATTAATTTAGACATAAATCATTGTCCTCCATCATTTGTTTAGTTATATTTTTCACATAGTCCATTCTATCATTAAGACAGTTCGAATACTATATTGTTACAGATTATTTTTTTGTATGATTTGTGACCAACCATTGATTTAAATCAGTAATAAATCCTTGGAATTGTTGTGGATTTTTAAAATCGGGGATATTCGCCAATAATACTTCTACTGGTTTGGTTTCATGCGGTATTTTCTTTTGTAAAATTAATATAGATTTTCGTGCTTTTTCATTTTTAAAAAGTGTTGTTGGCAAATTTAAAAATGCTTGCATTTCAGTCTCTGTAGCAATAAATTTTTCTAACTGTTTCACTTTATCTCCTGTAAAGAGATCATTTGGCACAACTAAAAATGCAAAACCAGCCCCTTTTAACGTATTCACTGCTTGTTCAATAAGTAAATAATGAGAATAACTATGTCCCTCTTCAAATCCTAGTTTCATTTCTTTACTACGTTCGTCAACAGGATAGTAACCAATTGGAAAATCACCAATCACTACATCAGCCTCTTTTAATGGTAAAGGCATAATAGCATCTTGAGGATATACATCAAACGGTATTTCTAAAAAATTGGCTAAATGTATGCTTACTCGAGATAAAACAGGATCTACTTCTATAAGATGATGCATAATAGTTGTATCTGATAATACTTCTTTGACTGATGCACTTAAGTGACCAGTTCCACTAGCAATATCCACAATATGCATTTCTTCTTTATCTTTGATAAAACGCTGAACTAAAAAGCCAAGTATAAGCCCGATAGAATCTGGAGTGATTTGATGATTCGCTTGAATATTTTCTTCTTGCATAAGACTTAAGTACGCGAATTGAAAGGCTTTCCTTCTATCTTGAAGCGTAGCTTGCTCTAAAAGATTTCTATGGTTTTTATAAATATCTTCCATAGCTAATCCTAAATTCTCAATGAAACTTTGTCCATTTTCTTCATTTAATGATTTAGCTCTTTCATCTAATGTGTGGAATAAACGTTCCATAATTGTATTTTCTTCAGTCATAAAATAACCCTTTCTAATAAAAAAGTGTCCCACCATGTTTCATAGGATTTTATTAACTAATCACGAATAACCCTACTTCTCGACTAAGTATGGGCACTTTGACTATCACTGTCAATATTACGATATCAAATTAAACGTTACGGTATGCTTCTAAAGTTGACTCAAAATCTGGAAAATCAGTTCCCTCATTAACGATTTCTTTATAAACAACTTTATTATTTTCATTTAACACAAAAACTGAACGCGCTAATAATCTCATTCCTTGCATAATCACACCATAATTTTCTCCAAAAGATAAGTTTCTGTGATCACTTAACGTTACAACATTATCTAAGCCATTTGAAGCACACCATTTTTTCTGAGCAAATGGTAAATCCACAGAAATAGTTAAGATAACTCCGTCCTCAACAGATGCTTCTTCATTGAATTTACGAGTTTATTAGTCACACACACGCCTGTATCAATAGATGGAATAACACTAATCAATTTCTTTTTGCCTTTAAAATCATCTAATGTAATCAGATTTAAACTATTGTCTAAAACTGTGAAATTAGGTGCAATGTCACCCTCTTTTACCTGTTCGCCTATTAAAGAAATAGGCTTGTCTTTAAAAGTAATTTGAGTCATAATCAAGACCTCCTATAGTTGTTATTAATTATAATCATACGACAAACATTCATGTGTTTTCAATTTTTAATCAACGCTATTTTAATTCAATGTAAGCCCTGTCATTCTATTTTTAATTTTCCACAAAAAAGAGGAAAAAATAATCAATACAACTACATTTAACTAAGTAACGTGAGCGACACCACTTCTAAATTAGGTACTATAGTTATATCTTTTTATTTTAACCTCAACATTTAATGATGGAAAACTTTTATCAAGTAATCATACAGATTTTTTAAAATGAAAACTGTTGTAACTAAAATAAATAATCCTTTTACATATCTCACGCCTTTTTGAAGTGCAAATTGTGCACCTAAATATGAGCCAACTGTCATACTAACTGCCATAATCATGCCATAGTGTAATTCACTTGCCCTAAAAAGATAAATAACGTTAAACCACCCGCATTTGATGCAAAATTTTAAACTTTAGCGTTTCCTGCTGCACTTAGAAAATCAAACCTAATCAGTAATAATGTAAAAAGCATAAACGATCCAGTACCGTCTCCTAAGAAACCATCATAGAACCACAATAAAATAAACATCATAGTAAAAGTAATAGCCTTCATAGCAGTAAAGGAAGTAAAAGTTCTCATACTTCCCCAGTTTTTTTACAATTGTATAGACAATAACGATAGATAAAACTGCAATAATTAGCGATTTTAAAACATTTGCTGGTAAATATGTAGCTAGAATCGCACCACAACCAGATGCAATAAATACAATAGGAAAGATTTTTAAGACTATACGTAAATCCACTTTTCCTGAACGTATAAACTTAAAAGCACTCGTTAAAGTATTAAATGAACTTGCAAATTTATTCGTCCCTAAAGCTAATGATGGCGGTAATCCTATTGCAAGTAAAGCTGGCGTAGATATTGATCTCCCACCACCGACCACTGAATCAATAAAAGGAGCTATAAAACCAAAAAAGATAACCGTCAACACCGCTGTTAAGTGCCAATCCATTTGTTTAGACACCTCTTTGTATATATTTCACCCTAAGTTTAATCATTAAAATAAATCTTCAATTAAAGCGTCGGTTGATTGTTCTTTATCATTCTTATAATAACGGTCGATAATAAGTGTCTCAATATTCTCCACCGCTTTTTGAATCATTTCATCAAAATCATAAACCCCTTCATATTTTTCAACTTTGTCAAAATCGGGTTCAGTCACTGGATTTTTAGGTGTAAAAATCGTACAACAATCTTCATAAGGTTGAATAGATATCTCAAAAGTACCTAACTCTTTTGCTTTTCTAATAATATCTTCTTTATCTAAAGTTAGTAATGGACGAAGAACAGGTGTAGTTGTCACATGATTAATGGCGTACATGCTTTTCAAAGTTTGACTCGCAACTTGACCTAAATTTTCACCATTGACGATAGCATGTGCATCAATACGATGCACAACGACGTCTGATATTCTCATCATCATTCTACGCGTTGATGTCATCGTATAACGTGGGTGCACAACTCTATTAATTTGTTTTTGTAACTCAGTAAACGGCACGATGTGCAACTTTATTGGTCCTACACGTTCAGCCAAAATCCTTGTTAATTCTATGACTTTATCTTTAGCCTTCTCACTTGTAAATGGTGGGCTATGAAAATGAATTGCTTCAACAGTTACTCCACGTTTCATTACTTCCATACCTGCTACTGGTGAATCAATTCCACCACTTAACATGAGTAAAGTTTTACCACCTGTACCAACAGGCAAGCCACCAGAACCCGCAACAACTTCTTCATATATGTAGATAGCATCTAAACGTACTTCTATTTTAATTTCATGATCAGGTTGTTTGACATTTACAGTTAAATGATCAAAATGTTTTAAAATCACTCCACCAACATTACGTTGTAATTCATAAGTATCATAGAGAAAAGTTTTATCAACACGTTTAACATCAATTTTAAATGTGGCGTTTTGTTCAAACCCTTCTGCTAATTGAATAACAGATTGATAAATCAAGCCTTCTTTTTTATCAATCTTAATAACTGGACTAATTGACTTAATACCATATACTTGAGTCAAACGTTTAATAATTTCTTCCATATCGGCTTCTTCAGTTAATTCAACATACATACGATCTCTTTTCACTTTGACAAGATATCCTTGTAAAGGAATGAGTGCACGTTTAACATTGTCTTTTAGTTGATTGACGAACATTTTACGATTCGTGCCTTTTAAAGTTAATTCTCCATATCGCACAAGCAAATGATCATAATACATTATTTAAGCAACTCCTTTATTTCTTCATAGATTATTTTAAATTTATCTTCAAATCCTAAAATATCTTCTTCACTAGTCCTTGCACCCATAGACAATCTAATACTACCTTCAATGCTAGTTTCTGCTATATCCATAGCTAATAATACTTCATTTAGTTTACCTCTTTTAGATGAACATGCACTTGTAGTTGAAACCATGACACCATATTTAGAAAAGGCATTCACTAGAACCTCTCCTTTTACACCAGGAAATCCTATATTAATAATTTGAGGTGATGCATCTTGTGGTGATAGAATATAAACACCTTTATATTTACTTAAAAACGTAGTTAACCTATCATTATATTCTTTTAAACGTAAATTTAATTCCTGGGTATGATTTACAGCATTTTTGATTGCTTTAACCATTGAAATTGCCATAGGTAGATTGATTGTACCACTACGTAATCCATATTCTTGACCACCACCATGGATAATTGGTTCTATATTTTGAGTGTTCTTAATCAAGAGTAATCCTTGTCCTTTAAGACCGTTAAACTTATGACCACTCAAACTTAAACTATCGATTCCTTTAAAATTCATAGATATTTTACCTAAAGCTTGTACACCATCAACATGAAAATGCGCTCGCGGATAATCTGCTAAAAGATTTGCGATAGCTTGAATAGGTTGAATCTGTCCCATAACATTATTTACATACATACAAGTAACAAGCCCGACTTTATCAGTCATAATGGATTTTAAATGGTCGACATCCACTTTACCATTTTCTGTTACATTGACATATTTTAATTTAAAACCTTGCTTTGCTTCTAAATATCGCATGACTTCAAGCACGGAGGGATGTTCTAAAACGGAGGTGATGATTTCATTTGCATTTTCTCTCTTTCTGTAAGCGACACCTTTCAAGGCCATATTGTTAGATTCTGTTGCACCACTAGTAAATATAATTTCATATCGATGATTAAGTCTTAATACACGGTTAATTTCATCCTTAGCTTTGAGTAATAATTGTTCCGCTTGTAATCCAGCTAGATGCGGACTATTAGGATTGAAGTAAAATGTTTGGTTCACTTTTGAAAATGAATCTATAACATCTTGATCAGCTTGAGTAGTGGCTGCATTGTCTAAATAAATCACTGATAACACTTCTCTTTCACTTTTTTAATGATTCTATTGGTACAAATCTTTCTAAATTTGGATACTCAAGCATTATACTATTTTCTAGCAAAATTAAAAGGGACCTAATCTGTAGAATTTCTGAGTGAAGTTCTTTTTATTTTGACCCCGAACTAACTTAGAAAAACGCTCGATATAAAGGCATTTTCAATACAGTTATCGACTGCCAATACGTAAAAACAAGTGTGACAAAAACAAGAAGACTTTTATTTTGGTTGGTTACGGATATTATAAGAAGATAACATCATTATATTAACTATGTCGTCGATGATTACTAAAAATTTAGACAGTAGCCTCATGAGAAAGCTTATAAGACTTCTATCATCGCAAGTATTAATCTACTATTAAAAACGATTCATTAATTGAGAAATTGTACAATTGTCAAATGTATCTACATTAGCTAAACTTACAATCAAATATAGTTAAACACCTTATTCAAAAAAATAAATTGAACGGTCTAATTCAATAATGCTTATTTTAAATATATGTGCTTATCTAATCGACAAAAATGCCTGAGACATTATTGTCCCAGGCACTTAAATTACTTTAAATGTTATTCTTTAATAATTTGTTCTTCAATGTGTTTTGTAATTCCAGGTTCTACACTTTCAAGTGCTTCCTCAGAAATTTCAATTGAACGTTTGTAACGATTATTTTTAAATAGACGTTCTGCTTCATTAAGACTTTTATCTACGTGGTGGTGATCTTTACGGTATCTATTACCATATTGAATTAACTTTTCAGCATAAACTGCATTCACCAATACGTCATTTGCCTCATCCTCAAATGTATTCATTTGAATAACAATTTTAGCTACTTTGTCTTTCAGTTGTTTAACAAGAATAGGACGAGTGCTAAATTGATCATTGACTTCTCGAACTTCATTATCAATTTCATTCTTCATAATGATAAATCGCTCTGGAACACTTGTTAAATTAGATGCTAATAAACGACGGTAGACTTCTTCTTTTTTAGATTGAACTCTAAGTAAATGGTCTTCCGCTTCTGCTTCATCTTCACGTAATTGAATAAGGTGATTTTGAAGTTTATCTTGCTCTTTATTAATCACAGAGACATGATCTTCTAAATATTGAAGATTATCTTGTACCTCACTATAACGCACTGCTGATTTCGATGTTTCCTTTAAAATGTCATTATAGACAGAGATTAAATTTTGAATTTCATTTTCAAACTGTCTAACACTTTGTGCATCTGACTCATTGATGTAGTAGTTCTCACGCACATATTCAATCTCTGTTTGTAATGTATAATTCATATCCTTAGCTTTAAACAAGTCGTCAGTAATCATATCTTTAGTCTCTTTGACTTCATTCTTAGCTTTAACTTCATGTTCAATTAAATCATACATTTCATCTAATTTATCATTGATAATTTCAAGTTTATTGTTGGCTTCATCAAGTTCTAATCGACTTATCATAGGTTTAACGAAACTTAATTCTGTCTTAAGACTTTGTAACGTACCATCAACTTTGACATGATCTAAATCATATCCTTCTACTTTTAAGTCTCTACAACCATATTTTAAATCTTGGAATTGACCCGGTAATTCCTTCTGAGTTTCACGAATCAATTCAGGAATTTCTTCCATATAAGCTTTAAGATTTTTAATTTGATCCTCTAAAGCAGCAATATGATTATGAGCTTGCACATAGTTTCCTTCAGCCTTCAATGTTTCATATTCATTAAGATTAGGTTCGAATCTTTCGATTTCTTTTTCTAAAGGTTGTGCAGCTTCACCAAATTGATGACGATTAGCTAATACATCTCGTTTCATTTCACGATGGTCTACTTTACACTTTTCATATAATGCTTCATTATCTTTATGTAAAGTTAAGATTTCATCAACTTGAGTTACTTGTTGATTGTAATTACTTTCATATTGATCCATCAGTTCATGTGAATCATCAATTTCAGTTTGAGCTGCAGAGAATTTAAATTTTTCAAGTAATTCTTCACCATTATGAAGCTTTTCTTCCACGGGAGCTAAGTATTTATTCGTACTTTCTGTGTTGTCTTTTTTCATTGCATCATACTTAGTCTTAGTTTCACCTTTTAAGTTTAAATCCGAAAGTTTTTTTAGATTATCATCAAAAGGTAATTGTTCAATTTCATTTTTTCTCTCTTCAGCTTTTTCAATTGAATTTCTCTTATTAGAGCGCATATAGAATAACACGCCAACAGCAATTAAAATAATTACTAGTATTGCTAATATGATAAATAACACCATATACTTCTCCTCCTATTTTATCATTTATTATTATAACGTAATTTGTTGTCTCATTAAATCACAAAATGAATTAATTGATAGATTATTTTCAAAACTTTATACCTGTCTCTTATACACATCTGACGCTGCCGACGACTCCTTACGTGTA
>ERZ1031010.107-NODE-107-length-10791-cov-27.141114_pt1 | contig 10791 bp, 12 predicted proteins | sample MGYA00518594_ERZ1031010 | MGnify/ENA primary metagenome ERZ1031010 (study PRJEB33718, sample SAMN03159722) | human skin metagenome | collected 2014-05-20 | study: EMG produced TPA metagenomics assembly of the PRJNA266117 data set (Human skin bacterial metagenome... | reverse complement strand
ATTATCTTCAGTAACATAATCTGTGCCACCAATTATAATTGCATCTGTATTAGACATACATAATGCCTCTAAATCATCATCAGAAATAAATTTAGCTGGATCTAATTTAAAAATATGTCTCCACATTGTTATGTCATACATTTTTGAAACTCCTTTATTTAACATACCCTAAATTATAGCATTTTTACGTCTTAAGTTCTAAAGAGTAAATACGAAAAAACTATACCATTAAAATAAAAAAATTATCAAATCTCTTAGGTGTTTGAAACTGTATTTAGATATCATTTAACTTAGTCCTTAATTAAATGTTCTTAAAAATTTAAAAGAGCTTTAAAAGGAAATATATTTTACCTTTTAAAGCTCTAGAATCACTTTATAACAAGCTATAAGTCATTTGACTTATGCTTTTGTTTCAATGTTCAATCTGTCTAAAATCATTGTGTAAGCATCATTACCCCATTGTAATGAACGTTTCACTCTAGAAATTGTCGCAGTTGACGCACCAGATTCATCCTCAATAGTTGCATATGTATATCCTAGCTTAATCATTTTAGCAACTTGAAGTCTCTGAGATAATGACTGTATTTCATTAACAGTGCATAAATCATCGAAAAACTGATAACATTCTTCTCTATTTTCTAGCGCTAAGATCGCATCAAATAATTCATCTAATGACTGACCTCTTAATTTTTCAATTTGCATCTCGAACAACCCCTATACAATTATTCTTACATTATTTTAACTTATTAATTAGTTAAAGTGTAGTAGTTTCAATGAAAAATGTATAGGATTTTAAATGTTTCTAACGAATTAAACATTTGCTTCTTTAATTACAGACCTGCGCGTTCAAATATTGTATCAACTTGATTTAAATGATGTTTAGGATCGAAACAATCATCTAATTCTTCGCTAGATAACACAGACGTTATAGAATCGTCTTGTTCAATCAATTCTCTAAGCGGCGTTTTCGTCTCCCATGATTCCATTGCTTTAGGTTGAACTTTATCATAAGCTTCTTCACGAACCATACCTTTATTAATTAAAGCAAGCAACACACGCTGAGAGAATATTAAACCAAATGTTTTATTAATATTATTTTTCATATTATCTTCAAAAATAGTTAAGCGGTCAACAATATTAGTAAAACGATTCAGTGCATAATCAAGTGCAATCGTTACATCTGGAAGCATAATACGTTCAGCTGAAGAATGAGAAATATCTCTTTCATGCCATAACGGAACATTTTCATATGCAGTAGTAATATAGCCTCGGATGACACGTGAGATACCTGTAATATTCTCTGATCCAATTGGGTTTCTCTTATGTGGCATAGCAGAAGAACCTTTTTGTCCCTTAGCAAATGCTTCTTCAACTTCCCGAGTTTCAGTTTTTTGTAAATTACGAATTTCCACTGCAAATTTTTCCATTGATGTCGCTATAAGAGCTAATGTCGCAATATAATATGCATGACGATCTCTTTGCAATGTTTGTGTAGAAACTGGAGCCGTATCAATTCCTAAATGTTTGCATACATATGCTTCTATTTCTGGTGGGATATTAGCGAATGTGCCTACAGCTCCGCTCATTTTCCCAACTTCAATTTCCTTACGTACTTCTTTAAAACGTTTAAGATTACGTTTCATTTCAGTATACCAAATCGCCATTTTCACTCCAAAAGTTGTAGGTTCAGCATGAACACCATGCGTACGTCCCATCATAAGCGTATATTTATATTTTTTAGCTTTCTCAGCTAAAACATCTATGAATCTTTCTAAATTTTTTTCGATGATTTCATTGGCTTGTTTGATGACAAAACTAAGTGCAGTATCTACAACGTCAGTTGACGTTAAACCATAATGCACCCATTTTCTTTCTTCTCCTAATGTTTCAGAAACTTGTCGCGTAAATGCCACTACGTCATGACGTGTTTCTAATTCAATTTCTTTAGCACGATTAACATCCACTTTTGCATTTTCACGAATTTTCTGGACATCTTCTTTAGGAATATAACCTAATTCACTCCATGCTTCGCAAGCTAATATTTCTACTTCTAGCCATGCTTCATAACGGTTTTGATCTGTCCAAATATTGGACATTTCATCTCTTGAATAGCGTTCAATCATTCTTTTTAAAACTCCAATCATATGTATTATTATTGTGCTATTAAAAACTGTACATTAAAATTGTTTTCATCTTAAAAGTTCGTGTTTAGTCTTACGCTTTTAGTTTAACAAAACTTGATAAAAATGTATAAATATTTTTACTAGTTATTATTATTTTATTTGAATCGTTTTAGAAACTCAATTAAGTAATAAAAAGAGTAGGACACAATTACAATCATCACTTAACGATTGGTCCTACTCTCATTTTTTAAGCATCCTTATTAATATAATTATTGTTCAATTGATTTACCTACAAAAATAATATCTTGTTTAAAAACTTCAATGCTTCCATCTTTGTTTTCTTTATAAACAGGTTTTTCCATTCTATGGGTAGGCATATAACCTTTGTTACGCATCCTTGCAAGGCAATCTGCTACGGTTTCATTGTCTTTAACTTTAAACTTTTTGCTCATTTGATATAACACTCTCTATTTATCGTGTTCTACAACAACATCTAATTGTTCTGGTTCATAGGCTCTAAGTTTACGTCTCCGCACACCTTTAACCCAGAATCCACCATGAATATTTCTTGGTTCATAAGCAATAATAAATGCTTTAGGGTCTAGACTTTTTATTGTATCCATCAGTTTCAATTCATACTTTCTAGGTGTCAAGATTTGCATGACCATACGACTACCATCACGTCCGAAAGCCTCATAATGCGTTACGCCATAACCAAGATTTCGTAACTCATTAGGTAAATCAAGTTCATATTCCGAAGACGTAACATTAACAACCGTATAGCCTAGTGCAAGTTTTTCCTCTATTTTCATACCAACAATAATTCCCACTGAAAAACCTAACGCATAGGCAAAAATATTTTGTATTTGATCAAGACTAGACATAACCAGGCCTAATCCAACAACATAAACTAGCACTTCTAGAAAACTTACTATTGCTGAAACATAACGATAACCTTTTAATGTTAAAATGGTTCTCATTGTTAAAAAAGCGACATAACACACATTAATAACAAATATAGCCAAGACCATTAGCCATGGATTTTGAGTAATCGCTGACATATAATTCCCCATTTCATACTTTTAAATCCAGATTATTTTATCAGTCATTAAAAGATTTGTCACTTAAAATTATTCGTTTTTAGGCCAGGTATATCTAGTATAAGCAAGCTCACGTTTATGAGCATTTCTAACATAATGTTTTTCAATTGTTTCTCGAGCTTTTACAGGTATTTCCTTACCTTCTAAATAATCATCTATTAAATCATATGTCACCCCAAGCGCTTCTTCATCAGGTAATTGAGGTTGATTATCTTCTAAATCTGCTGTTGGCACTTTCTCATAAAGATGTGCTGGTGCGCCTAAAAATTTTAATAATTGTTTGCCTTGTCTTTTATTTAAACCAAAGATAGGAGCAATGTCAGCTGCCCCATCACCATATTTGGTATAAAAACCAGTAATGTTTTCTGCTGAATGATCAGTACCTATAACAATGCCACTTGTACTGGAAGCAATTGAAAACTGAACTTTCATACGTTCTCGTGCTTTTTCATTTCCTTTTTGAAAATCTGTTAAAGTTATTCCAGCTTCTTGTAATGATTGTACACTCTGATCAACAGCTGGTTTGATGTTTACTGTAAGAGTTGAATCAGGTTTGATAAATTTTAATGCATCTTCAACCTCATCTGCATCCCTTTGAACACCATAAGGGAGTTTTACTGCGATAAATTTACAATCGCGACCTTCTGAACGCAATTCAATAACAGCTAATTGTACTAATTTACCTACTAAAGTGGAGTCTTGACCTCCAGAGATGCCAAGTACTAACGTTTTGATAAATGAATGTGATTGTACATAGGCTTTAATAAATTGTTTAATTTCTTTTATTTCTTCATTACTGTCTATATGTTGTTTCACTTTCATTTCTTTAACAATAATATCTTGTAACTTACTCATTTTCATCCTCCATCTTTTTCACACGTTCTGCAACTTCGAAAATACGTCTATGTTTATTCTCCCAACATTTAGTACTTAAGTCTACAGGATACTCTTGAGGATTAAGATAACGCTTGTTCTCTTCCCATAACGTATCTAAGCTTTGTGTTAAATAGGCTTGTGCTTCACGTTCAGTTGGAAGCTTATATACAAGTTCGCCTTTTTCAAAAATTGAATGGTGTAAATCGATTGCATCAAACGATTTAATAAATTTCATCTTGTAAGTATGAACCGGGTGGAATAATTTTAATGGCTTCTCATCATTAGGGTCTTCTCCTTCTAAAGTGATATAGTCTCCTTCAGCTTTTCCAGTCTTTTTATTAATAATTCGATACACTTTTTTCTTACCTGGTGTCGTTACTTTTTCTGCATTATTTGATAATTTAATACGGTCACTCATTACTCCGTCTTCAGTTTCAATTGATACTAATTTATACACAGCACCTAATGCAGGTTGATCAAAACCTGTTATAAGTTTTGTGCCTACACCCCATGCATCAACTTTAGCGCCTTGAGCTTTTAAACTAGTAATTGTTTGTTCATCTAAATCATTAGAAGCAATGATTTTAGCATCAGTAAAACCTGCCTCATCTAACATACGTCGTGCTTCTTTAGAAAGATAAGCAATATCTCCAGAGTCTAGTCTTATACCAATGAAATTGATTGTATCACCAAGTTCTTTAGCTACTTTAATTGCTGTTGGCACACCTGATTTTAGTGTGTGGAATGTGTCTACTAAAAACACACAATTGGTATGTCGTTCAGCATATTTTTTAAACGCAGTATATTCGTCACCATATGTTTGAACTAACGCATGTGCGTGTGTTCCTGATACTGGGATATCAAACAATTTACCCGCGCGAACATTACTTGTTGAATCAAACCCCCCGATAAATGTTGCTCTAGCCCCCCATAAAGCTGCATCGATTTCTTGGCCTCTTCTTGTGCCGAACTCCATCAAAGTATCATTAAGTGCTATTTGACGTATTCTACTCGCTTTAGTAGCAATTAAAGTGTGAAAATTAATGATATTTAATAAAATCGTTTCAATAAGCTGAGCTTGAATAAGCGGCGCTTCTACTCTTAATAACGGCTCATTACCAAAACATAATTCTCCTTCTTGCATTGATTTAATATTCCCTGTAAATTTTAAATCCTTTAAGTAATTTAAAAAGTCATCTTTATAACCAATCGATTTTAAATATTGTATATCTTCATCTATAAATCCAAATTTTTCTATGAAATCGATGACTCTTTTCAATCCATTGAATACAGCGTAGCCACTATTAAACGGCATACTTCTAAAATATAAGTCAAAAACAGATATTCTTTCATGAATTCCATCACTCCAATAACTTTCAGCCATATTAATTTGATATAAATCATTATGCAACATCAAGCTGTCATCACTAAATTGGTACACACTTATCTCTCCAATCGACCGTAATATTTACAATTAGTTTATCATAATTCATATTTAGTAGGTAATGAGTTACTGTTTTAATCAGAATTTTATAATAATTTAATGTGAATTAAGTGAATTGATTCCAATTGTTCTTGTTTTAATTATATTAGTATCTTCTGTAAAATATAGTCTGCTATAAGACATAACTTACATTTAATCAATGTTAATTGCTGATTCATTTTACTTATAAGCTAAACGACAAATTAATGACAATTAAACATTTTAACTGAGTATTATTATATGCTCGATTATAATACGAATGAGGTGTTTTAAATGTTATTAGAAAAAGCAACATCATTTATAAAAACCATGTATACCGAACTTAATTATGATAAGAGTATTATAGAGAAAAGATTAAGTGAAATTGAAAATGAAATAAATTTAACAGGTAGTTACACACACACTTACGAAGAATTGTCATATGGAGCTAAAATGGCATGGCGAAATTCTAATCGTTGTATTGGCAGATTATTTTGGGATTCTTTAAATGTTAAAGATGCTAGAAATATTGAAAATGTGAATGATTTTATTGATACTTTACATCAACATATCACTGAAGCTACTAATGGAGATAAGATTAAACCCTATATTACAATCTTTAGTCCAACACATGCGCCTAAAATTTATAATAATCAAATCATTCGTTATGCTGGCTATGAGCATGCCGATGACCCTTCTGAGAAAGAAATCACACGTTTAGCTGAACACTTGGGTTGGCAAGGCAAAGCAAAGGTACTGATTTTGATGTTTTACCACTTATTTATCAAATGCCTAAGGACACTATAAAATGGCACGAATTCCCTAGCTCTATTGTTAAAGAGGTCCCTATATGTCACGAGGATTATCCTAAGTTAGCGCAATTAAATCTAAAATGGTATGCCGTTCCAATCATTTCAAATATGGATTTAAAAATCGGAGGAATTACCTATCCAACCGCGCCATTTAACGGATGGTATATGGTAACTGAAATAGCAGTCCGTAATTTCACTGATAACTATCGATATAATCTATTAGAAAAAGTTGCAGAAGCTTTCGAATTTGATACACTAAAGAATAATTCATTTAATAAAGATCGAGCACTCGTAGAACTCAACCATGCTGTGTATTATTCATTTAAATCTGAAGGTGTTTCAATTGTGGATCATTTGACCGCTTCAAAACAATTTGAAATGTTTGAACGAAATGAACATCAACTTTAACTTCTAACTATCATCATGGATATGATAATACAATGCATCATACGAATTTCTTCTATAAAAAAGACGAACCTATGAAGTGCCCTTTCCATTAATTAAAACGAGGTGGCACCATGCATTTATATTATCTTGGACCTAAAAGTATTCAATTGAAAAAGAAAATAAATTTATAGATAAAGCAAATTTACATAAAGTGATTCAAGCCGTTTCAAGTGACAATCAATCTGTAGGTATTGTTCCTATTGAAGGAACGATTAATATTGTAGCGGATTCGCTCGCCAAACAAGACATCTTTGCACATGGTGAAATTCACTTAGATATTGATTTTGCAATATATGGTAATCATTCTAATCATATTGAGAATATTCATAAAGTGTACTCTATTGCGCCAGCTATTAGTCAAACTTCTAATTATATTTACGAGCACAATTTTAAATATGATTACGTCGATAGTACCATTCAAAGTCTTGAAAAAATTAGAGATGGTATCGGTGCAATTGCACCAGTTGGAAGTGGAGAAGCATACGGTTACTTCCCATTAGATAGTCATATACAAGATTATCCACATAATGTCACTCGATTTTTAGTCATTAAAAATGATACACACTTTAGCAAGGATGCTAACACTACAATGTTTTTAATCAGCCCTACTTTTGATAAACCGGGTTTACTTGCTAGTGTTTTGAATACTTTTGCACTATTTAATATTAATTTATCTTGGATTGAATCTAGACCATTAAAAACAAAGCTTGGCATGTACCACTTCTTTGTACAAGCTGACACACCTATTAATGGCAATATTGAAAAAGTAATTTCTATACTAGAAACACTGGATTTTAAAGTAAAATTAATAGGTGCTTTTACTAAAACTCATTAAATACTAGAATAGCAGTCGACGCATCTTTAAACGTCGACTGTTATTTTGTAAGAATTTACACATTAACGTTAATTAACATTTACTTTTTTTATTTTAATTTCCGACTCTTCCTGATTTAGTGTAAGATCTATAATACCTTCTAAATGAATAGTCTGTGACGCATCATCAAAGTGGTTTCCTGCAATAAAGACGTTTTGATGTTGAACATGGTTATAACTTCTTATGTGAATCGCATCTCTTTTCATAATCCCACTAAAAGTATTGCCTATAACATTGAAATTACAACCGGCTTGCGTACCTTTTACTTCTCCAGTTAATGGATCAGCAGCATTTTTCCCGTCCTTAACTCCAAGAAAACGTATTCCACCATTACAATTTCTAAATTGATTATTCGAAATAAAAGTGTTTTTAGATTTTAAAGGTGTTAAAGCATATTCATTTAAGCTATCAAACTCGTTATTTCTAATGTGGATATTGTCGTAAAAACGGTTATACCTACTCGCATGAGAACCAATAGCTCGATTCCATGCTTTCATTTTTGGATTATCTGAATCACCAAAATAACAATTTTCAATTACAACATTCTTTGTAATCGTACCATCAATTGCTCCAAATTTTGGAAATGCGCCAGGCACTTGAATATCCAATTGAATGGCTTCTGAAAATGATCGATCTCCATCTACATCTAAGAATCCTTCAAATGAACAATTGGCAACATGTAGACCATTTAATCCACATGCATCTAGTCCGTGCCCTCCCACAATATTTTTGAAAGTGACTCCAATTATTTGTATGTCCTCAGCATGCCCAATACTCATAGCCGTATTATTATGTGGACATTCGCCACCATTCATATCAAATATTCCACCTTTAATATAAATATGACTGTTTCCTTGGTATCCGTGATAAAGACCAAAACGTCGTCCATTCTTTAATAAAGCATCTTTACCTTTTCTTACAAGTTTTGCTCCTTCATCAAGCAATAAAGTTGTAGAGTCATAAATGACTAAAGCTTTTCTTATATAGTAAGTCCCGTTAGGAATAAAAACTGTATGTGCGCCATCTTTTTTCGCATAATTTAACGCCTTTTGTATTGCTCTAGTATCTTTATATTTACTTTCTCCTTTTAATCCAAAACCACTAGCATTAATTATCATATTAGTAACTCCTTACTTATTTTTTAAAATAAAGATTGTATGCTTAAAGTAAACTCTATATACTATAATTACATTTCCTTTATGAAATGGTATTCAATTTTTAATCATTTAAAATTAATAGGCATATAAAAAGTCGTAGCTTTATATAAATATACCAATCTAATGCTTTTTTAAACACACTTTGGGAGGATGCTTTAATGAGTAACAAAGCTTTAATCATCGTAGATTATTCAATCGATTTTATTGCCGATAATGGTAAATTAACTTGTGGCAAACCCGGCCAAGATATAGAGGATTTTATTACTCAACGTCTTCAAACCTATGCAGATGTACAAGAAGAAATATTTTTTATGATAGATTTACATTACAATAATGACGTATTTCATCCTGAAACGAAATTATTTCCCGCTCATAATATCTATAACACTCAGGGACGTGATTTATATGGCAAGGTTGGACAGTTATATGAAGATATAAAAGAAAAACATCATGTGCACTATTTAGATAAAACAAGATATGATTCATTTTATGGTACACCTTTGGATAGCTTGTTAAGGGAAAGAAGTATTCAAGATATAGAAATTGTGGGTGTATGTACAGATATCTGTGTACTACACACCGCTATCTCAGCTTACAATCTAGGTTATAACATCACTATTCCTAGTAAAGGAGTAGCCTCATTTAACCCCGAAGGACATAAGTGGGCGCTTTCCCATTTTCAAAACTCACTCGGTGCTACGGTAGAAGAATAAGCTTAAAACATGCTAAAATGTGTATAACTATTTAAGAATAAGGAGATATTGAAAATGACAAAAACTTTTATTTTCGGGCATAAAAATCCAGATACTGACGCAATTTCTTCAGCGATTATCATGGCTGATTTTGAACAACAAACTGGTAACTCAGAAGCAAAAGCTTACCGTTTGGGCGACGTCAGTACAGAAACACAATATGCACTAGATCACTTCAATGTAAGTGCACCAGAATTATTAACTGAAGATTTAAATGGTCAAGATGTTATTTTAGTCGACCATAATGAACTTCAGCAAAGTGCGGATTCTATAGCTAATGCAACTATTAAACACGTCATTGACCACCATAGAATTTCAAACTTTGAAACAGCTGGTCCATTATACTATAGAGCTGAACCTGTGGGATGTAGTGCTACAATTTTATATAAAATGTATAAAGAACGTGGCTTTGAAATTAAACCGGAAATTGCTGGATTAATGGTGTCAGCAATCATTTCAGATAGTTTATTATTTAAATCACCTACATGTACCCAAGAAGACATCAATGCAGCACAAGCGTTAAAAGATATTGCGAATATTGATTTAGATAAATACGGTCTAGAAATGTTAAAAGCAGGTGCTTCAACGATTGATAAATCTGCTGAAACTTTACTTAATATGGATGCGAAATCGTTCAACATGGGTGACTATGTAACACGTATTGCACAAGTAAATACTGTAGACATTGATGAAGTATTAAACCGTAAAACTGAATTAGAAAAAGTAATGTTAGAAATAAGTGCAAATGAGAAATATGACTTATTTGTGCTTGTAGTTACTGATATTATTAATAGTGATTCTAAAATTCTTGTTGTTGGTGCCGAAAAAGATAAAGTTGGACAAGCATTTAATGTTGAATTAGATGATGGCATGGCATTCTTATCTGGTGTCGTATCACGTAAAAAACAAGTTGTACCGCAAATCACTGAAATATTAACAAAATAATTTAATTAGTATTCAACATATATTTTTTAGGAGCATTGTTATGCTCCTTTTTTCATTAATCAATTCTTTAAAAGAAATTTTTTATTTTAGAAATTTCTTTTTAGGGTAAGTATTTATTAAGTGTTTTTATGTTTTCAACTAATTTAATAAGCGACAACATAAACCTCTTGAATATATAAACTATGGAGGTATTTATACCTGTCTCTTATACACATCTGACGCTGCCGACGACTCCTTACGTGT
>ERZ1031010.105-NODE-105-length-10846-cov-25.170512_pt1 | contig 10846 bp, 10 predicted proteins | sample MGYA00518594_ERZ1031010 | MGnify/ENA primary metagenome ERZ1031010 (study PRJEB33718, sample SAMN03159722) | human skin metagenome | collected 2014-05-20 | study: EMG produced TPA metagenomics assembly of the PRJNA266117 data set (Human skin bacterial metagenome... | reverse complement strand
TCTACACGTAAGGAGTCGTCGGCAGCGTCAGATGTGTATAAGAGACAGAAAATCATATTATTCATCATGTCCTTCTGTTTTTTTCGAAGATTTGTCTGAGCCTTTATTTTCTTTTTTGTCCTTATCTCTAAAGTAATAGTTAATTACATCTCTACCTAAATCTCCACCATTCAACCATGGCGGAGGTACGGGTTGATTCGTATATATAATAGAGAATGATAATTTAGGATCTTTGATAGGTGCATAACCGATGTATGTTGAGTTAACTCTAGATTCTCCGTTTTGAAAGACTTCTGCAGTTCCTGTTTTACCAGCTGATGGAACAACAGTATTTCTAAAACTAGCATAACCAGTACCATCTTTTTCGTTAAAGGCCATTTTGAACCCATATTGAACTTCTTTTAGTTCTTTGTCTGAGTTATTAACTTTATTGAGTACATTTCCTTTAATTTTTCGTTTTAAAGAACCGGCTTCATCTTTATTCGTTGATTCATGTATTGATAAGCCTATATGAGGCTGAATTCTATAGCCGTTATTAGCAATTGTCGAAACGTATTGGGATAATTGTAATGGTGTATAAGTATCGTATTGTCCAATTGCTAAGTCTAGGTAATTACCAGGGTTGTTCGTTAATGGTTCAATTTGACCAGGCGTTTCATTAGGTAAATCTACACCAGTTTTAACTCCTAGACCAACTTGATTTAAGCCTTTACGTAGTTTTTGTCCTGCTTCAGAAATATTATTTGGTAATGGCATTCCAGAAAAATAAGGGTCTCCAGCTAATTTTAAAGCTGTTTTAAACATATAAACGTTAGATGAGTGCATGAGTGCTTCTTTATCATTAATAGTAACTCGACCATCTTTGTTAAAGTACGAACGTTTAGTTAGGCCACCTTGAAATTTTAATGGTTCATCAACCATTGTTTCTCCAACTTTAATTGCATTATTTTGATAACCAGCTAATAAAGTACCACCTTTAACTGAAGATCCAACTGCAAACTGTGCTGTGAAGTTGCCGATATCATAGTCTTTAAGTTTGCCTTGTTTATCGATTTGTTTACCAGCCATCGCTAAAATATCACCATTTTTAGGATTCTGAACGACAATTAAGGCATTGTCCATATCCTTAGCGCCTTGGCTTCTAAGCGATGAAATTTCTTTTTCAAGTAAGGATTCAACCTTTTTTTGCAAGTCTATATCAATGGTTAGTTGTAAATCATGACCTCTTGAACCAGGATTTACAACCTCTGAATTAATGACTTTACCAGATTTGTCAGTAGTGTACTTCATCTGCTTTTTAGTTCCTTTAAGTACGTCTTCATATTGATACTCAAGATAAGATTTACCCACACGATCATTGCGTGAATAACCTTTAGATAAATACTGTTCAGTTAATTCTTTCGGAATACCTTCTGAAGATGTTGAAACATCTCCAAATATGCCTCTTAACGTATCACCATAAGGATACTTTCTGTCCCAATCCATTGCAGTATTGATTCCAGGTAATTTAGAAAGTTGCTGTGAAACTGCTGCATATTCTTTTTCGCTAACATCTTCATTCTTAATTGTTTGTGGATCTAAAGTAGAACCAGCGTTCATTTCGCGATAAATTGCTAAAACTTGAAGATCTTTTTTAGTTAATTCATCTAATTGTTTCTTTCTAACTTTATCTCTTTGTTGTTCATCAAATTGATCTTGAGTTATGCTATCATCTTGTAAAAGTGATTGTTCCTTTGTCATTAATCGTTTAGCTTTAGCAGGATGAATTTGGATCCAGAAATCCTTTTTATCTCGTTCTGTAATTTTATCTGTATCCATTTTGATAAGGCCAGATAATTTTTTGGCTGTATCGAGCATCTCTTGTTGAGAAGTTTTACGATTTCTTGTGTATGTAATTGACATTTTAGATGCATTATCTACTAAAACTTTTCCGTTTCTATCTAAAATTCGACCTCTAGGAACTGATTCGTTAACTGTAATATTTTCGTCGTTTTTGATTAATTGTTTATAATGTGATCCTTGTGCGATTTGTAAATAACCTAAACGTAACACTAGAATAGCGAAGATAAATATTATAAAACCAAAAATAAAATTGATCCTCTTATTCATGGTGTTTCGAGTTTTTTCATCGTTTGATTTTTCTTTTAATCTTTTTAGCAAAACAACCTACCTCTATTCAATGTCTCTGATACAAATGATATATGAAATTAAATCATTTTTCTATCATTTTAACAAAAAAACAGCAGTCTCTTTAAAAGACTGCTGAAAGAATAGTTATTTTATTTAGCTGCTTTGGTATAGTTCGTCAACTTTTTCCCAATTAACAACGTTCCAGAAAGCACTGATATAATCTGGACGATTATTTTGATATTTAAGATAGTATGCATGTTCCCAAACATCTAAAGCTAGAATTGGAGTTTTCCCTTCAGTTAATGGATTGTCTTGATTAAGTGTTGTTACAATCTCTAATTGGCCATTATCTACTACTAACCATGCCCAACCTGAACCAAAACGAGCTGTAGCTTTATCCGCAAATTCTTTTTTAAATTCATCTAAAGAACCCCATTGTTCTTTAATTTTATCTACAACTTCACCTTTTTCTTCTGAGTTAGGTGATAATAATTCCCAGAATAATGAATGGTTTAAATGTCCACCGCCATTGTTACGAACAGCTGTTTGAATATTTGATGGGACATTGTCTAAATTAGCAACAATTTCTTCGATTGATTTAGCTTCTAAATCTGTTCCTTCAACTGCTGAGTTTAATTTAGTTACATATGTGTTGTGATGTTTGTCATGATGTAATTCCATAGTTTGTTTATCGATGTGTGGTTCTAATGCATCATATGCATAAGGTAATTTTGGTAATTCAAAAGCCATAAATAATCATCCTCCTAAATTATCTGTACGAATATCATAACAAGTAGATTTGTGAGCAGCAATGAATATGCTTACATCATATTCAAAGAAGGCATGGACATAATTTCAATTCTATATAAAGTAAATATAACTTATAAATCAAGTATCATGACGTTATGACACTACACATAAAAATATGTCTTTACCTAAATGTTATATTATAAATATATCTCAATTTTGTGAAGAATAAACATTAAATTTACTGAAATGAAATAAATACGACTAATGGCCTATAGTTATAGGTAAATAAAAGAAGTCAATTTGACTGTTTTTAGTAATTTATTGTGCTTTACGTTGACAGGGTTCACAAATACCGTAAACTTCTAATTTATGAGTGTGAATCGCAACATTAGGTAAATAATGTTTAATTTGTTCTATAGGACAAAAATCAATGACCTTAGTATCTCCGCACTTTTCACAAATAAAGTGATGATGGTGGTGATTCATACACGCAATTCTAAATTTCATTTCACCATCTAGCTCAGTACTTTCAATAATACCTAAATCTCTAAATAAATGGAGATTTCTATAAATAGTATCAAATGATATTCCAGGATAATCTTTGTCCATATTCTGTTGAATATGCTTTGCATTGACGTATTTATCTTCTTCTACAAATATGTCAATCATATCTTTACGTTTACTTGTATATTTGAGTCCGTTATTTTTTAAAATTTTGATAGCATCATTTGTATTCATTTTGAATTGCTCCCTTTTTAAACTTAACTTTTATTTTTTGGTAAGCCATAGTTACAACAAGCATGATTACTAATAATACTACAATAACACCACCAGGTGAAATGTTCATATAAAATGCAATAACTAAACCTAGAATAATTGAGAGTTCCCCTAACACGACACTAACTAGTATTAATTGTTTAAACCCTTTAGTTATTCTCATTGAAATAGCAATTGGAAGCGAAATTAAGGCACTTACTAATAAAATACCAACCACTCTCATTGAAGCAGAAATAACCATAGCTACAATAATAATAAATAAAAACTGAATCCACTTTGGTATGCCAATTACCTGACTATACTCTTCATCGAAGGATAAAATAAATAGTTCTTTGTAAAACAAGATTATAAAAAGAACAACAAGAATTGCTATGACAATAATTGTTAATAAATCACTAATATTAACAGCACTAATTGAGCCAAACAATAAACCGACAATCTCTTGATTAAATCCATCAGCTAAAGAAATAAATATGGCACTGAGTGCAATCCCTGCACTCATAATGATAGGTATAGCTATTTCCTGATAATTCGAAAATGAAGTTCTTAATTTCTCTATTAACAATGCTCCAATCACTGCAAATAAAATACCAAACCACATAGGATTGATTAGAGATAGTACAGGTATGATTGTCAATATAAACATACCAAAAGAGATACCGCCTAATGTGACGTGACTTAATGCATCGGCTATTAAAGATAGTCTTCTAACAACTATAAATGCTCCTATCAAAGGTGCAATAAAACCGATTAAAACACCGCTAATCAGAGAGTACCTCATAAAATCAAAGTTTAATAACGCATCTATCAAGAGTTAACCTCCTTATCTAATTAATTTTTACTAAATTTCTTCAGCATTACAACACCCTCTGTTATGTTGGTGATCTATGAATTGGATAGGATGGCCATAAATTTTTGAAATTTCAACTTCATCTAATGATTTAAAATCTTCGGTAGTTCCATGAAAGTGAAGATGTTTATTTAAACATGCAACTTCTGTAGCAGTATCAGCAACTACACCTATATCATGAGTAACTAAAATAATCGTAATACCTTGTCTTTTTAATCTTTCTAAAGTTTCATAAAATTCGCTTACATGTTTGGCGTCAATACCATTAGTGGGTTCATCTAAAACTAAAACGCTCGGATTAGAGATAAGAGCGCGAGCTATTAAAACACGTTGTTGTTGACCTCCGGAAAGTTCGGCAATATTTTTATTAATTAAATGAGAAATATTTAACCTGTTTAACACGTGCTCGACTTTTTCAATATCAGTTTTGTTGAACCTTTGAAAAAGTTTTTTTGTTTTAGTTAAACCGCTTAACACTACTTCTTTAACACTTGCTGGAAAGCCTGCATTAAACGCAAAAGCTTTTTGTGACACATAACTAATTTTTAATGATGTTTTGTTGCCTTTATACAACTTTCCTTCTGCATAAATCTCTCCTTTTTGCATAGGTAAAAGGCCTAATATAATTTTTAATAATGTTGATTTACCAGCGCCGTTAGGACCAACGATTGCTAAAAATTCACCTTTATTAATTTTAATATTAATATTTTCAAGTACATGTTTATTATCAAAAAAGTAATCTATATTCCGTAATTCGAAAACTGGGCTAGACATGTTTTCACCTCGCATATTACTATACAACTTATTGAAATTGATGTAAATAGTAATGTTTACGACTATATAATTAGTCAATTCAAGCATTTTATTGAAAGTCATGTACATAAATAAATTAACTTTAAAAAGTAATAAATAAATTCTATTGATTTAAAATTTTAACTTTGAGATCAGAATCAAATTTTTGTGATTTTAGCATTTCAATTTCGAATTTATATGGAGGCTTTTTATTTTTCTTATCTTCTCCAACATAAGGTGTTTCTAAAATTTTAGGAATATCTTTAAATTTATTATGGTGTACTACATCATTTAGAGCCTCGAAACCGATATGTCCAAATCCTATATTTTCATGACGGTCTTTATGGGCGCCACGCTCATTTTTACTATCATTAACATGTACTACTTTGATACGATCTATGCCGATGATTTTATCAAATTCTTCCAATATACCATCAAAATCTTCTTTTACATTGTATCCTGCATCATGAGTATGACATGTATCAAAACATATGGATAATTGCTCATTATGTGTGACGCCATCAATAATTTGAGCGATTTCTTCAAAAGAACGACCTATTTCAGAACCTTTACCAGCCATAGTTTCAAGAGCAATTCTTACATCATTGTCATGTATTAAAACTTCATTTAAACCTTCAATAATTTTTTTAATTCCTTTATCAGCCCCTGCACCCACATGAGAACCAGGATGTAAAACAATGTCTTTAGCACCAATAGCTTGAGTTCTCTCAATTTCATTTTGTAGAAACTCAACACCCAAATTAAAAACTTCAGGTTTAGTTGTGTTTGCAATATTAATGATATAAGGTGCGTGCACTACAATATTCGATAAGCCATACTCTTTCATAGCTTCATGACCTTTATCAATATTTAAATCTTCTATACTTTTTCTTCTAGTATTTTGGGGCGCACCTGTGTAAATCATAAAAGTAGATTCACCGAATTTATGTGCCTCTTCTGCTGAACCTTGTAACATCTTTTTACCACTCATAGAAACATGAGAACCTAATAACATGTGATTCACCTATCCTTTATTAAGTTTACGTTTTTGTCTCTTTTGCTTTTTGCTATATAGTTTTCTCTCTTGGCGTTTTAATTTTTCAACTTCTTGTTTAAATTTCTTTTTATAACCTGGCTTGATTTTACGTTTAGATTTATTTCTTACTTTGTGTTTTACTTCGTTAGTTAAATAATCATCTTTGCGTTGTCTAGATTGTCTAGTGTTGTATGCTTTTATAGGTTTAAGCTCTCCATTTTTAATGTCTACATTTTCAAATTGATAACCTTTATCTTCAATTAATGAGATATTTCGTTCTTCATCTGGACTGTAGAGTGTAATAGCCACACCTTTATAGTTTCCTCTACCTGTACGACCAACTCGATGTGTAAAGAAATCTATGTCTTTAGGAACGTCAAAGTTAATGACATGACTAACACCTTCGATGTCTATGCCTCTGGAAGCAAGGTCGCTCGCAATCACATATTGGAAATCTAAGTTTCGTATACGTTTCATTTGTTGTTTGCGTTCTCTTGGAGTTAAACCACCGTGAATCGTACCTACCTTAATGCATTCATTAATCAATGTGTCTGCTAACTCATCTGTATTATCTCTGCTATTACAAAATATAATACAAAGGTAGGGGGTTAAAATATCTATAAGCTTTAAAGTTTTTTCGACCTTGGCAGATCCTTTTGTTGGAATAAGATAAAATTCAATATTATTTTTATTGTGAGATTTACTATCTACTTCAACAAATTCAGGTTGACTTAAATACTTATTTAAAAATGGTTGTAATGATTTTGGAATTGTTGCACTAAATACTGCAAGATTAGCATTGTCATCTAATTTGGTAGCGATAAAATCAACATCTTCAATTAAACCTAAATCAATCATTAAATCTGCTTCATCTACTATTAAATAGGAAGCCAGATGAACGTGTAAATAACCGTCTTGTGCTAAGTCGTTGATTCTTGTAGGCGTCCCAATAATTAATTGAGGTTGTTGGTTGCATCGTTGTTTATCTTTTTCGACATCCGTACCGCCTATAAAAAGTTTTACGCTGACCCCTTTTTTAAACTTAGCTAAATGTGAAGCTGCTTGGAACAATTGTTGAGCAAGTTCGCGTGTCGGTGCAACAATAATTGCTTGCGGTTCTTGTACGTCGATTTGAATTAATTGCATAAGTGGTAATAAGAAAGAATGTGATTTTCCTGTACCAGTTTGAGATTGTCCAATTAAATTGGTACCTCTAAGAATTCTAGGAATAATTCTATTTTGAATTTCTGTAGGCTTTTCAAAATTAAGGCTTTTGATTGCCTCAATAATATTTGAATCTAGATTCAAATATTCAAATGGATGTTTTTCCATGATTTGTTCTCCTTTAAAAGATAGTCAATGACCTTTTTATTTGTAAGTGAATGGATCTGTATTTGTATCAGATACACTAATTGAAATGTTTTCTTCGTATTTAAATAACCAGTTTTCTAATAATTGTTTTAACCCTTTTTTCATAACATATTCACTGTAATGATTAATATCTAATAAATTGACCCCTTGAATTTTAGCATCTAATGCTTCATGATGTTTGATATCTCCAGTAACAAAGATGTCTGCACCCATACGTTTTGCTTCATATTCGAATCCGATACCAGAACCCCCAATTATCGACACGTTCTTAATAACTGCATTAGGATTTCCTGTGTATTTTAAGCTAGCAATTTTTAATTTATCTTTAACAAAATTAGAAAATTCGTCTAAGGTCATTGCATCTTTAAGTTCACCTATAATACCTAAACCGAAATCAGTCGTTTTTTGCATTTTAATAAAATCATATACGGGTGTTTCATAGGGATGATGATTTAAAATTGCTTGTTCAGTAATATATCGTTGATGTTCATTAATCATAAATTCTAATTTAATTTCATTTACATACTCAATGCTATCGAGTGTACCTAAATATGGATTAGCGTTACCTATAGGTTTGAATTGTCCTTTGCCAGAACTTTCGAAGAAGCAATATTCGTAATCACCTTCTTTGGCTAATCCGAGTTCATTAAGTTTATCTTTAAAAGGCTCTACATTTTCTTTAGGGATAAACGTTTGTACTTTAAAATACGGGACATTTTGGCGATTGAAGATTTCAATGTGTTGTAATTCAATAGCATCCGCTAGCATTTTGTTAACCCCATTTGGATGTACATCTAAATTCGTATGCATTGCAATTAAGTTAATATTGTGTTGAATAAGTTTTCGTATGATTAATCCATATCCGTCGTTTTCCACAATATTATTTATTCCTTTAAAGATTAAAGGGTGATGCGCAATGATTGTATTTACTTGTCTTTCTATAGCTTGGTTTACCACTTCTTTTGTGCAATCTAAAGCCGTGAGAATACCACTAACCTCTTGATTTGCATCACCGATTAATAATCCCACATTATCCCATGATTCTGCTGTTGAAAAGGGTACATGTTCGTCTAAAATTGATATTAATTTACTTATTTTCAATCATTAACACCTCTTGTATTAAATTCATTTCACACTCAATTTCTTCTAGTCTCTCATGATGAGTTGTTGAATTCAATTGAAATTTAATATCTTCTAATACTTTAAGTTCTCTTATCCATTTCTTTTTAAAAGTTGAATTTATATTGTTTAATAAATATGGGCCAAATTTTTCTTCGTATTTAGACAAACATTTGAGTTCGGGATTATATTCTGCTACTACAATTTCATAAACGTGTCCTTTTTCTTCAAGTATATCTTCGTTAATAATTTCGTAATTCAGAGAAGACAAGATTTTTCTTAGTGTTTGTGTCTGTATATTACTTTGTAAAATTAATCTAGGGTGGCGAGTTAATTTATGATATCCTTCTTCCAAAATTTTAGCAATTAAAGGCCCACCCATTCCACAAATAGTGATATTATCGATGTGTTCTTCAGAGCCTATAACTGTTAGCCCATCTCCTAGTCGCACGTCGATGTACTGGTTTAATTGATGCAATTCAACGTTATGGTTTGCAGCGTTAAATGGTCCGCTAATTACTTCACCTGCAATGGCATGTAAACATAGATTATTTTGTATTGCATAAATTGGTAAATATGCATGATCTGAACCAATATCTGCTAAAGTTCCATCTTTTAAATGTGAACATACAGTTAAAAGTCTTTGATTTAAAGTAATCATTTTTAAATCTCCTCATATGTATTAAAAAAGAGTGGAATAGAATTCAGTGATTAAAAATTTGAATTCGTTATCCCACCCAATTAAGTGTGACTTTTATATTAAGTAACGATGATTTAAACTGTCAATATCATTGTTTACTCCTCACTATCTTAATCCATAAAGTCTTTAAGTCTTTTACTACGGCTAGGATGTCTAAGTTTTCTTAAAGCTTTAGCCTCAATTTGACGAATACGTTCACGAGTGACACCGAACACTTTACCAACTTCTTCAAGTGTTCTTGTACGTCCATCATCTAAACCAAACCGTAAACGAAGGACATTTTCTTCTCTATCAGTTAAGGTATCTAAAACATCTTCAAGTTGTTCTTTTAAGAGTTCATATGCCGCATGATCTGAAGGACTTTGAGCTTCTTGATCTTCAATAAAGTCTCCTAAATGACTGTCGTCTTCTTCACCAATTGGTGTTTCTAAAGAAACTGGTTCTTGCGCAATTTTTAAAATTTCACGAACTTTTTCAGGAGGTAAATCCATTTCTTCACCAATTTCTTCAGGTGCTGGATCTCGACCTAAATCTTGAAGTAACTGACGTTGAACACGAATTAACTTATTAATTGTTTCAACCATATGCACAGGAATACGAATTGTGCGAGCTTGGTCTGCAATGGCTCTTGTAATCGCCTGTCTAATCCACCATGTAGCGTATGTTGAGAATTTAAATCCTTTACTAAAGTCAAATTTTTCAACAGCTTTAATTAAGCCCATGTTCCCTTCTTGAATTAAATCAAGGAATAGCATACCTCTTCCAACATATCTTTTAGCAATACTTACAACTAAACGCAAATTAGCTTCAGCTAGACGTGATTTAGCTATTTCATCACCCTGCTCAATTCGTTTAGCGAGTTCGATTTCTTCTTGCGCGCTCAAAAGGTTAACCCTACCAATTTCCTTTAAATACATACGCACTGGGTCGTTTATTTTGACGCCAGGAGGAGCACTTAAATCATTAGGATTAATTTTATCATCTGTATCGGAACTATCTTTTTCATTAACAAGAGTAATATCATTATCATTTAATTGATCAAAGAAATCATCCATTTGGTCTGAATCCATTTCAAAGTTCTGAAGTTTTTCAGCAATTTCTTCATGACTTAAATGACCTTCTTTTTTTCCTTTATCAAGTAATTGTTTTTTAACATCTTCTAATGTTAAAGTCGGATCAATTGTTTGTTTTTTAATTTTAACTTGGTTATCAGACATGAAAAGGCCTCCCGATTTTAATAAATACTGATAATCTTTCAATAACTATATATTATATCGATATAATATCTGTCTCTTATACACATCTGACGCTGCCGACGACT
>ERZ1031010.104-NODE-104-length-10854-cov-40.538198_pt1 | contig 10854 bp, 17 predicted proteins | sample MGYA00518594_ERZ1031010 | MGnify/ENA primary metagenome ERZ1031010 (study PRJEB33718, sample SAMN03159722) | human skin metagenome | collected 2014-05-20 | study: EMG produced TPA metagenomics assembly of the PRJNA266117 data set (Human skin bacterial metagenome... | reverse complement strand
CGAGATAGCGTAGCGTCTCGTGGGCTCGGAGATGTGTATAAGAGACAGGCACAATATTTATATACACTTGTGACCAATATTTTGTCTTTAACAAGATTAGAAAGTACAGACATTCACATTCAACGTACACCATATCTAGTTGAAGAGTTATTAGAAGAATTTGAACAGGAGTTGATACGTAGACATCAAGATTACAAAGTTAACATTAAAAATGAAACAGCAATGGTACTTATTGATATAGATAGTAAACTCATCTTGCAAGTATTATTTAATCTAGTCGATAATGCATTAAAACATGCAGAAGCAACTTCACCAATCACACTGTATGTTCAACAACAGCAGTCTAAAGTCAAATTTGAAATGAAAGATTTAGGGCAAGGTGTGTCTGAAGAAGAACGTCGATTAATCTTTAATCCCTTCTATTCAGGTAATGACTTTAAAGACAATAAGAAAGATAGTCTTGGCTTAGGATTGTACTTAGTACAACTCATTTTAAAACAACATAATAGTCAATTAGCATACCAGCCCAACGAACCACATGGAAGTAACTTTTATTTTTACTTAAATATTCATCAAATAGATTTGGAGGTATAAGTTATGAGATCTACACTTTTAGTCGTCGAAGATGATGAGGCCATACTTCATTTAATCAGTGTCGACTTAACTATGAATACTTATAAAGTCATTACTGCTAAAACTGGAAAGGAAGCAGATTTTCGTATTAGAACAGAGCGCCCGGATATTATTTTATTAGATTTAGGATTACCCGATATAGACGGTTTATCTTTAATTCAACAAATTAGAGAAGTTGTTGATACACCAATTATTGTCATCAGTGCACGTACAGCTGAACAGACTATTGTTCAAGCGTTAGATTATGGCGCAAACGACTATATGACGAAACCTTTTAACGTCGACGAATTGCGCGCACGTATTAGAGTGGCGATGCGCATCTCTAGAGCATCTAAATCTTGTCAAAAGAACTTTGTTAATGGTCCACTAGCAATTAATTTCGACGCTAAAACTGTTTATTTTAATAATGAACCCATTCATTTAACCCCAAATGAATTTAAATTATTGGATATCTTATGTTGTCATGTAGGCAAAGTATTAACATACAAAGTCTTATTAAAAGCATTGTATGGTTACGTTAATAAAAGTGAAATGGCGTCTTTACGAGTCCACATGGCGTCTTTACGAAAGAAGTTAAATTACAAACAAGAAGAGAAAAAACTTATTATTACACATCCAAGAATAGGCTATCAAATGCAACAATTAGAATAAGACAAAAAGAGGTTGAGACTTTAGTCATAAGGACAAGCCACACACAAGTGTGTTGCTTAAATTCATGACTATCTCAACCTTTTTTAAGACATCCTTCTAAGTCCCCTCAGACAACTGGAAGCCTTACCTTATAATTTTTCATCTATTTCGATCCTTCTATCTTTCACTTCAATTATATTGTTGAATTAGTTATTGTGTTTGTTTTATTCTACTTAACACCATTGCAAACATTACAAATATACCGCAAAGTATATACATCCACTTAAATCCAACCGCATCTGAAATAGGTCCCATTAATACACCACCTAATGAGATACCCAAGTCTGCACAAGCAATAAATAAGCCAAGTAACATATTTCTCCCTGCTTGAGAGGTAAGACAAAACTTAAATATGTCGTTAAGGTAGGATACACTAAAGCTTGCGTAATACCAATCAATATAGCGCTACTACACACAATAAAACTTTGTAAATGCGGTCCAAATGCCACGATGACTGAAGCTATCATTAATAAAGTTAAAACAATCATCATAAAACGATGATGCCAAAATCCATCTGAAAGTACATATTTACGTAAATAAAACCTTGCTACCACTACAGTGATTGCTTGAATCGTTAAGAAAACACCCGCGTTTGCAAACTCATCTTTAACTGTATATAAAGGCATAAAGATACTTATAGCACCAAAAAGACTATCGATGTTAAAATCATAATCATGCCACTACAGAACAATGCTTTATTTTTAAAAAATTAGCCATAAACAGTCACAGCATTAAAAGGCAATGCTTCCACTTGTTGACTCTTATCTGATTCGGCATTAGCAAACGTCACACGGTAACCAAATAGTGTGGTAGATACAGCAATAACAATAATCATCATCGCAAATACAGACATATTCTGCATATTCCATATCCCTACCGCAATAAGTGGTCCAATGAGATTCGGAATTGTAGAAAATAAAAAATACAGTGAAACACCTTCTGATCGATGTTCCTCTGGTAACGCATCAATAATTCCTAATTGTAATGACATTGAGAAGAAAGCTGTACAAACACCTTGCATGACACGTGCAATGAAATAACCTTCTAATTCAGTAAAACCATATAATATAAGTGCTACAGCATTAACTAATAAAATACTTCGCAGAATCTTAATTGGCCCAACTCGAGCAATAATTTGACCGGCCCATGGACGAAAAATCATTGCTGTTAACATATAAGCCCGCATAACGATACCTATACTGTATTTGTAGCACCTAAATCATGTCCACGTAATGGAATATACACGTTCAATATAGCATTGACACTAAAAAATAGTAATGTTAATATACATAATCTTAAAAAAGGCCAAGACATGGCACCTTTCATATTGTCACTCCTTAGAATGATAATTGTTTATCAATCAATTCTTTTGTATGGCTATTGTGTTGACGATATAAATTACTTGTCGCTGTTTGTAATTCAATTCGCCCATCTTTAAAAATGATTAAGTGGTCACATAAATACGTTGCAGCTTGTACATCATGAGTAATAAAGATGTAACTCAATTGATGTGACTCGCGTAAAATCTTTAATAAACCTAGAATTTGAGTTTAAATAGACATATCTAGTGAACTAATTGCCTCATCAAATAATATGTAGCGAAGATGAACACATAGCGCACGCGCAATCGCAACGCGGCGCTGTGTTTCACCACCTGATAACATATGTGGATAACGATTTAAATAAGCATCTGGCAATCCCACTTCGTCTAGTAATAATTGTTGTGCCCGTGCTTCCATCTCTGACTTCGTTAGTTGTTTACATTGACACATCATCACTTCAAACATTATTTCTCTGACTGTGTGAAAGGGATGAAGCGACGATGTATAGTCGAAACACGGCTGCGATTTGATGTCGCCTTACTTTTTTGATGTGAACAGGTTGATTAAATAATGTCACTTGACCTTTATCAGGCTTTTCAATTCCTAAAATCATCCGGCTAAGTGTAGATTTACCACTCCCACTCTCTCCTATGATTGCAACGGTTTGACCAATCGGACATTCAAACGATACACCTTTAATAATAGGCGTAGATGGACGACTTACTAGTGACTTTCTGCCATATGATTTTTCAACATTTTTAATTTTAAGCATCTAACTCACCTCTTATTACACATTGAAAGTGATCACTTACCTTCTTCTCTGTCGATAGTAAATAAGCCGTATAATCATGTTGTGGCGTTTGCAAAATGATATTAGTTTCACCCGTTTCAACTAGACAACCTTCTTTCATTACCATGACACGATCAGCAATTTTATTGATTACCGTTAAATCATGCGAAATAAAAATCATCGAACAATCGAAATGTTGTTTAATATCTTCAAACGTATTTAAAACTTCATACTGAGTCACTGTATCTAAAGCAGTTGTAAGCTCATCAGTGATAATTAACTCCGGTTTTAATGCTAAAGCTAAAGCAATCATCAAACGTTGTAACATACCTCCCGATAACATAAAGGGATAAGATTTCAAAATCACTTTATGATTTTTCAAATTCATGTAGATCATATAATGAATGAGTTCTTGTTTAATTTGGCGTTTAGATAATGTCGTATGGTATGTGCATGCATCCTTTCAATCATTTGTTTCCCTACCTTAGCTGATGGATCAAAGGCTCGTGTCCCTTGTTGCATTATCATTGCAATATCTTTACCCCGCAGTGCACGTAATTGTCGTGCTGACAAACTCGCCAAATGTTGACTATCAAATTGAATATCTCCAGTTACATACAGCCTTTTAGTATTTAATCCAGTCAACGCTTTACACGTCATTGATTTCCTCTACCGCTTTCGCCAATAATGCCAAGCGTTTCCCCATGTGAAACTGTAAAATTGATATTCTCCACAAGGTTGGTATTTGTCCAACTATCGGTAATGGTTAATTGTTCAACTTTTAGGAGTGTCTTCATGATTTTACACCTTTCTTCATTGCAGACCATTTTTCTTTGGTAATCATTCGTGGATCTATTGCAACTTGTAAGGCATCTGAAAGGAAATTGAACGCCATGACAATAATCACAATCACGATACCTGTAGTTCATCATCATTTCTGGATGTGTGAACATCACTTTACGTGCTTTATTTAACATCATGCCCCACTCAGCTGTAGGCGGCTTAACACCTAATCCTAAAAATGAAAAGCCTGACATTTGCAAGATCATTGAACACATCGAACTACTCGCGAAAATAGCAATATCTGCTAAAGTAAGGGGCAAGATATGTTTTTGTATAATAGCTGAGTTACTCATGCCAATCGTTTTCGCAAATTTTACATGATCTGCTTCAATATACTGCATCACTCTAGTGCGAATCACACGACAAAACCACGCCCACCGTGTGAGTATAAATGCTAAAATGATATTTTCTAATCCCATACCAAATAACGTGATTAATGCTAAAGTAATCACATAACTTGGAAAAGCAAGCATGATATCACATAAACGCATGATAAAAGTATCGATATAACCCAGTAAATATCCCGAAATAAATCCAAGTGCAGATCCAATGAGTACTGAGATAATTAATGCAATAAAAACATAAAGTAGACTAGGTCTAATCGCATAAATCATTCGAATTAATACGTCTCGCCCTAGATGATCTGTTCCTAACCAATGAGCCCAACTCATTCCGGAAAAGTTATTAGCTGTATCCACGTGATTAGGATTGTAAAATGTTACTGTTGGTGTAAATAATCCTAATACTACGTAAACTAAGATAATAGTTAAAGCAATTACAGCGCCTTTATCTCGTAAAAGTCGTTGTAAGACAATCATTTAATCGCCTCCCTTAAACGAGGATTTAACAATGCATTAATCATATCTGCTAACGTATTGAAAACAATAAATAGCACGGCGACAATGAGTACATACGCCTGAATTACTGAGAAGTCTTGTTCAGTAATCGCCTTAATACTTAGTGGGCCAAGTCCTGGCCACGCAAAGACATTTTCTATCACCACTAATCCACCCATAATCATTGGTATAGACATACAAAATATTGATACTGCTACTTGCAACGCATTACGCAAAACATGATGTAACAATGCGATTCTTGGTACACCGCTTGCCTTTAAATACAACACATGGTCTTCATTCAATTGTTCAATCATTGAACGTCTGACATTTCTAAAATGAATACCAGCATAGACAATTGTTATGACGAAAACTGGTAAGATATAACTTTCTGGACCTGTTAAGCCAGATATCGGTAAAAGATTCATTTTCACTGACACATAAATAATTAGTATAGAAGCAATCCAATAGGACGGTAATGTAGTTAAAAAGAATGACACAGATCGTATAATATGGTCTGCAAACATTCCACTGGTTAAAGCACTCACAACGCCCATTATAATTGACGTTATCATTACCGTTATACTTAAAATGATTGTTAGCTTTAATGTATTTAAAAATGCTGGCCCAATGCGTTCAGAAACTGGATCGCCTGTGATATAACTTGTACCAAATTTTAATTGCATCGTTTGAAATAACCACTGTTTATACTGAATAAGTATGGGTTGGTTTAAACCATATTTCTCATTCGTCTCTGCAATTAATTGTGGCATAACATTAGGTATGCCTTGTGCATGTAAAATAGTTACAGCTGGATCTTGATTAGTAAGATACGTCATCATAAATGTCATAAAAGTCACTACAATCAATAAAGGAAACACGAGTGCAAGACGATTTAGCATAAATTTAAACATTCAGATGCTCCTTTATTTGTATTGCATTTCATTAAATGGCAATTCGTATTGAGATTGCGTAAATGACACTTTCTGTAAATCTTTAGGTGCAGCAACAGTCATTCTACCATGAGAAATAGGAATGAAAATACTTTCATCATCAATTTGTTTTAAGATGTGCTGATACGCTTTAGAACGCTCTTGTTGATTTCGAATTTTAAAGGCGCTGTCGATCTCTTTATATAACTGTGCTTTATTCTTAATTCCTGATATCGCACTCTCATATCCTGTTTTAGTTTTAAATGCTGCCATTGTACTTTGTGGATCATATAAGAGCCCCCAAGTCTGATTGAACATTAAATCATAGTCTCCAGATGTGCGACGTTCTGCAATTTTATCTGATGTTTCACCATTGATGTCTAATTTAACTCCAATTTTTTTAAATTCTGCTTCTAAATATTCTCCTTGTTCTTTTTGGGTTGAAGAACCTTTGTCATAATACAGTGTGAGATTCAATTCTTTTCCGTCTTTTTGACGTACTTGCCTATCTTTAGATAATTTCCAGCCTGCTTTATCTAACAACTCTTGAGCTTTTTTCGTATCATAATGACGCGTTGGTAAATTAAAATTAATATCTGTTACATTTTTAGCAAACAATTGTGTGGCAGGTTTTTCTTGTTTATCTAAGATATCTTTAGCAATTTTTTCTCTATTAACCATATGTCCAAGTGCTTGTCTCACTTGTTTATCACTAATGGCACTATCTTTTTTGCCTGAATTGGCAACAATCATCTTCGTATTCATTGCTTGGCTACGTTTAACTTGATATTGTCCAGTATCTTTTAATTGATTCAAACTATCTTTATCAAGGCTATCTGTACCTCTATCATCGGTAAAAGCAAAGTTTGTTTCACCTTTTTTCATTGAGAGAAATGCTGTTTCTCCTGCAGGTTTCACTTTTGTTTCTACTTTATTTAATTTAGATTTTTCACCCCAATATTGATTATTTTTATTAAATATAGCAGACTCATCCTTATTATGTTGACCCATTTTGAATGGACCTTTACCATTAAAGGACTTCACAGTATCTTTTGTAGTCCCATGTTTAAAATCTTTAGGTGATTAAAATATGGACGTGGCATTGCGAGTTCTGCTAAAGCCGGTTGATACGCTTCTTTCAAGTGTAGCTGTACCGTATACTTATCTTTAACTTTGACATCATCTATCAGTGTCGAAATCTTCAACCATGAATGTAATTTCTTATTCTGTTGAACAGCGTCAATATTTTTCTTTACCGCTTCAGCATCAAATTTCGTGCCATCATGAAATGTCACGTCGTTTCTCAAATGAAATGTATATGTCTTCCTGTCTTTTGAAATATCCCATTTCTTAGCAAGTAATGGCTTAATGCCTTCTTTGGTGTTACGTACAAGCGGTTCATATATCATGCTTTCTGCAGACATTGAGCCACCATAAACATGTGGGTTCATATCTCCAATATCTTTTACTGTTGTATAAGACAATACTTTATTATCTTTTTTTCTCTGCTAATTCTTTGTTGCCACCACAACCTGCTAAAATAATACCCCGATGCTAAAAGTACAGTACTCATTTTTGTTAGTTTGTTCATTGTTTTTCTCTTTCTTTATACAAAATATATTAGCCTAATTAAACATTCCTCATGTTACTTAAAATTTGATTTTAAAAATTGTGTGACTAGTACTAAATCTTTATCAAAGTGATGTTACTCAAATTGTGTAGATAAATTTTGGTTTGGATGTGTTGTTCGATATTGATAAAGATAGTCTTCATATCGTGATAAGAATGTATCTATCATAGGTATGTGTATATTCAAAGCTCAACCAATGGCTTAAATCATAAGCGTGCGATAATAATCTTCACTTGGCATACGTGGTATATGTATAACCCCTTGTTCATCCGCATCAATGCACTTATATGGGACTACAGAGAAATCAAAATAAGTGCCCTCTTCATTCGGCTTTGAAAACGGATCAATCAATATAGCAGTGTAGCGCACATATAGTAAATATTCTTGATGTATGGATGATAATATTTCGAAATTTTCGATATCCATTTCACTTATTGTTTCTAGTCTTACTGGATAGTTCTCTTTCACCATAAATTTCAAAAGATTAACTGACGGCACTTTTAATTGTTGTAATAGCGACATCATTTCTTGCCACATCATACGCATTTCTCGAATAAGCTTCATTGTAATAGGACCTTCAGGAAACATTTTATAAATATAAACAGGTATCTCGGAACCTTCGAAAATAGTTTGTAATGAAAAATCATTCATAAATAGTGGTGCATGTACGTAGAGTGAGCTATTATGTATCTCAGCTTGTAACGGCGTATCCATGATTACTAAATCAATGTTTAATTGTGCAAATAACTTTTTAAGTTCTGATAATGTAGTAGAACTTTCTTGATTAGATCCTACAAATAGCATTGTCTTTACCCCAGTTGTTAAGACGCAGTGAGGTTGATTTCCATCAACGATACGCGTGTCTCCCAAATAAGTTGAAAATGAAATGACCTCTATATCTGGTTTCAATGTCGACATCAATTGTTCGACAATCATATGTGAGCCCAACGTTGGCGACATTAAAATAATACGTCGAGCATGTTGTAATGTTGACATTGTCAGTTGTTGTAACATAGGACGATACGCATCAGCCGTACACGCCATAATAATCGTGTCGTATTGTTGAGTCACATCTTGTATCTTTGTATAGAAATGACCTATTGAAAATTGACCTGACAATTGAAGATGTAAATCATTTTGAGTCGTCACTTTGAAATAACCATCTCTCTGATACGCATTGTATACACTTCTTGATTGAGTTGAAGTTTTAACACGACTGACCATATCAATTTTGTCATGCCTTAACCCATTACAAATTTGTGCTAACTGAATTGCTACCGGTCTGCTTCCCACAATTAATATTTTAGACATGCTTGACACCGGACTTAGACGTCACCTTACGATAAAGCGCAATATCAAAGATTTGTTGCGGTCGTGTTTGTCGATCAACACAATGCCATTGATGTTCATGGGTAGATTGTGATGGGTGATTATAATGCTTTCATATCATCGCCATAACGCATAGCAATGACCACCTCATCATTTGTTAGCTGATGCAATTGACTTAAAATATCGTATTTTACTGGAATGGTTGAACTAAAGATGATATGTGTCATGGATTTAATCGATTCTAATTGATTAACCGTTTTCTGCATAATCTCAATATCTTCATTTGGTGCAAGCACATCGACAATACGTTAACCTAAATCAACTGCTTGCGGGTCAATATCAATACCTATTACAGATGCCCCTGTTTCCTTGGCTACTTGAATTAAGATCATAGGATAAGCACCTGAACCAATTAACAGTAACTTGTCATTGTCTTTAATCGTCCATTGACCAACTCCTCATTGATACAATGTTCAATATTATTGAAGTACCCTGATGTAGAGGTCTGACCGTTCAATAAGCGCTCTGCACGTATGACTTCTACTTGTTTAACACATTGTGAAGTAACAGCTTGTAGTTGCTGTGTCAGTTTCCTTTTTTTATCATGATGATCCCAAGCTAAGTATTGTTGTTTCGCTAATGGATCAAGTATCCACTGACTATACTGGTCGACGAGTATCTCTAAATCTTTAACGTAGCGTCTATCTGTTAAAACTTGATTGTAAAGATTCTCAAATTGCATTAAATAATGGTGTAATTCTTTCTCTATGTTATTATGTAAATTCATATTTGTGTCATCGTCTCCTGTTCTATATATGCTTGTCCTGTTGCGACAGTTGAAACTTGACCCTTAATCGATGTTTGATATCCCTGTTCATTAGAAAATGAAGAAGTAACTCGTATACTCCCGTCAGGTTGATTTACTTTATAGTCTTCGAATGCTCCCTTAGTTTGATAATTTAGATATACTCCAATTGATGCTACACCTGAGCCACAGCCATTTTCCCAAACTAAACTTTGTACTTCAGGTATAAATATTAACGGCTGTAAAAATTGTTGCTGTGGTTGAAATAACATCACACCAACCGTCTTATATTGCGTATGCCATGATTGGTGGCGTACGAACTCTTCAACTTTTTGTTTTAAGGATATTGAAGTGTCTTCACAGGCAATCACGTAATGTACGTATGATTCATAGCTTATTTCTATGGCAGACCATTCTTGTTCAGCAATCTTTAAGCGTCTTCGAGTGACACACTGTACCTGTGGCATACCTACTTCATAACATTGATGATTATGAACGGTACAAGGCACAAGATGTGAGCATCCTGATACTTTTAACTGAAATTGTTGGTGTTGTAATAGCAATCGTTCATTTAGATACTGGATGTAAGACATCGTGGCATTGCCACAAAGTTCATTGCCACTCATTACTAAATGGTAATGTTCCATATCATCATAATTGATTGATTCAATAAAGCCGACTTGTTCACAACATACATGTGTCGTTGCCATTAGCTGGTTTGCAATCTTAGCGTACTCACTTGGATGATGTTTGGAATAAACAAGTATCGTCGTATTTCCCGACGGATTATACTTTGAAAATTCAATGAGTTAACGTCGCATATGACACTCCTTTTTGCTATTTATTCTCAAATAAAATTTTTAATAAAAACGATTATGTGTACAGTTATCAGTAACTTTAAATAAGTTATATAATACAAATCGTAAACGTTTCGATTTAAAAAATATATTATACGAGCAAAGATAGAATGTTAATATAAATGATAATTATTTTCAATTAAAAAGCATGAATAATCAATCTAATGACTGTCTCTTATACACATCT
>ERZ1031010.102-NODE-102-length-10891-cov-35.619878_pt1 | contig 10891 bp, 10 predicted proteins | sample MGYA00518594_ERZ1031010 | MGnify/ENA primary metagenome ERZ1031010 (study PRJEB33718, sample SAMN03159722) | human skin metagenome | collected 2014-05-20 | study: EMG produced TPA metagenomics assembly of the PRJNA266117 data set (Human skin bacterial metagenome... | reverse complement strand
AGATGTGTATAAGAGACAGTATATAAGTATAGTGAAAATTATAGAAAATATAATGTATGAACTAATAACATTTTTTAATTCCCTCATAATGAACATGAATAAATTTCTTTTAGAGTAACCTAAGTCAGATAAAATTTTTAAATCTCTTTTATTTCGTTGAACGTAGTGACAATAAACAATAAATGTTAAAAGATCTAATAAAAAAAGAAGTGACAAATAAGATAAAATATTTAGAGTTTTAGACGTTTCTACTTCTCCTGCGTGTTGGTTAATAAGTGAAACTAATCTTTCTTTATCTTCTGTCTTACCAGTCATATAGTATGTCCCAGTTGGGGAAATTTGTATGTTTCTTTTTCTCACTCGTCTCATTGTAAATTATTTTCTCGTGACCATTTATTATTGTGTTGTAAACTGATAGTTCTTTGACTGTGTTTGTAATTACTAAACTAAAAAATATTGTGAATACTAGCAATAAATTTAAAATGATTTTTTTCATAAAAAATCCTCTCATTAAATAAAACATCCACCTATAATGGTAGGTGCCACTATTAATCTATGAATAGAGTTATGTGTGATCATAAAAAGCTTCATTACCATGCTTTGTTCTTTTTAAAACTGCATCTGACCAATGTCCTTTGGCTTTCCATTCACCACTTTTATGTGTACCATTCCCATTTATAACTGAAGCATGCCCCTGATGAGTATAGTGTTTATACTTTGATATTACACTCTTATTAGTAGTGCCTCTAATCCAGTAACCGCCTGATTTTCTTCCTTTTTGAATTGCTCGTAAAGAAGTAGTAAAATCATAGGTTTTTGATGATTTTAAACCATGATAGTTATCTACGTTTCAGAGCCACTATTTGAATTAAGCGTATTTGCATCTGCATCTCCAATTATTACTAACCCACTTATCCCAGTTACAAGTACCGAAGTAAGAATTAATTGTGTTTTCATGAATGATAACCTCCTCAAATTTATTTGTACAATTGCAATATGCAACTTTAATATACATGTGCAACTGAACTGGAGCGACCATGGTAGCTAACATAGCGGGATAAATACCGGCACAGCCATTTTGTCCAATTGATAAACCGAACGTTGCAGAAAAGTTTGCTATTCCTTCAGGTACACCTAAACGTTGTGTTTGAGTCTGAACATTTAATGGTAATGAACCTGCACTTGAACGTGAAGTAAATGCAAAGATAAGTATTTCTAGAGTCTTTTTCACGTATTTAAATGGATTAATCCCTAAAACACTTAGAATAATTAAATGTATTATATACATTGTGATAAGTGCTGCATATGAAGCAATCAAAAATTTGCCAAGTGTCCAAATCGTTGAAAAATCACTTGTCGCCAATGTTGAAGCCATGATAGCTAAGATACCATATGGGGTTAAACGTAAAACAAAAGTTACGATTGCCATTACGATTGAGTATACAGCTTCGATACCACGTTTTAATAAATTACCGTGTTCTGGGTGTTTACGTGCAACTCTAAAGTAAGCAAAACCTACAAATGTTGCAAATATTACCACAGCAATCGTAGAAGTTGTACGTTGACCTGTAAAGTCTAAAAATGGATTGCTTGGTAACTAGAATTTGTTGAGGTAGTGTATTGGCTGTTAAATCTTTAGCTTGTTTACTAATTTCGCTTCCACGTGAATGTTCGGCATTACCGAGATCGATAGATGAAGCATCTAAACCAAATATTAATGCATAAATGATACCAACTATAGCTGCAATCGCTACGGTACCTATTAAAAACATGAAAAATAAAGGAGACGATTTTAGCAAATTTTTCCCCAATTTGAATTTTACTAAAAGTGGCGACAATAGAAATGAAAATAAGTGGCATTACAATCATTTGTAGTAAAGCTGCGTAACCGTCACCGACAATGCTAAACCAATCTGTAGACTGTTTGAGTACATTAGATTGAGTTCCATAAATGAGATGTAAAATAATACCCAATGCAATGCCTATGCCTAAAGCTGTAAATACGCGTTTAGGAAATGAAACATGCTTTCTAGCCATTGTGTTTAACATGATAATGAAGCTAACTAGTATTCTGACATATATAATAAGGATAATGAACATGAATATATAATTCAAGTAATCTGATATTAGTTATAATCTTGATAATATTCATAAATATTTAAAGGAACTTCATTCTTAAAATACTAAATTAAATTTTGAAGTGAGCAATTTAATATTTTAGATGAGGTAAAAGCTAAAAAAGGAGATTAATGATTGCTTGAATAAAAGGGGTGTAATTGAAAACAGAGCCATTAATGTTACCTATTAAAAATAAAATGCATACTACAGAACGATCGTTAAGTAGTATGCATAATACAAGTGAAGCTTTAATACTTTTAATGATTTAACTTAATAATTTAAGTTGCATTTATAGGTTAAATAAACGAGCGAAGAATCCTTTTTTCTCTTCTTTAGGTTGCTGATGATTAACAGGTGAGTTTGAAGACTCCATTGAAGTTGAATGAGATTCAGCCTCTGATTCAGATTTTTCTGAGCTCGTTACATGAGTCGACTCTGACGTACTTATACTTGTAGAAGTGCTTCCAGAAATAGAATCGCTACCTATATCACTTTCTGATGTTGTAGTGGAATTAGAAATCGATTTAGATCCGCTATCAGAAGTGCTTAGAGAATTACTAACTGGTTCAGACTGTCCCATACTTGCAGAAGCATGACTATTACTTAATGAACCACTATTTGACATTGAAGTGAAATGACTTTGTAATTGGCTGTCTTTCAAATCATTTGCCTTAGCAATATCTTTAGCTTGCTCTTTTTGAGATGTTTGGATGGCTTCTTGAGATGTTTGAATTAATTTTAAGGATTCAGTGTTTGCGTCAATCTTTGTTGTAATATCTGTCTGTAATTCCTTAAGTTCTTGTTGTTGCTGATGAACTTGATTAATCATTTGGCCAAGCATTTGACGTTCTTCACTCATTTTTTGAATTTCAGTACGTAAGTCTTTTACGAGTTGAGCAACTTTTTGATTAGTAGGTAGTTGACTATCATCATCTTTAACAATGACTTGTAAAAAATCTTTTTCTTTTTCTAATTCATCGAATGCTAAATCGTAGCTATTTGTTTGCTTTACTTTATTAGCGATATCTCTAAATAATTCGATATCTTCCTCTTTAAAGTCTGTAGCTTCACGTCCTCGATATTCAGTCTTACTAAGACGGTACCCTCGTTCCTCTAAATGTTGAACAATTTTGCGGACTTGTTTTTCGCTTAGTTCAACACGTTGTGCAAATTCTTTTGTTAACATTGAAAAAGTCCCTTCATAATATAGTTTATGTATAGTGACGTTTGTCTTCGGCCAGTTAAACGTCAGTCTTACCTAATATGATAGTTTACCTTTTCTTTAATACGATTTCAAGTATACTTATAAAGGCTTTTTTAAATTCATTTCTTCTAAAAGAGGGTAAATAATATCTCTTGAAATACCGTTAGCGAATACGTATTTCAATATATAATTGGATTTAACACTTGTGCCATAAATATCTTTAGTTAAATCAATATTTGCTTTTATAAACAAATCGACTCTTTGAGATGTTTCCATGATATTATAGTTTGGATGAATGTAGTCAATTTCCTCTTGCTTTTTAAATCCATTCTCAAATAAAAATTGGCGTCGATGTTCCAAAATATTCTCCTGTTTAGCATCAATATGTGCAGGAGATGGTTCCCTTGGGACTTCCAACATAATAAAATTAATATCTCGATGATGTACCTCATGAGATAGACGGTTTAATTGTTTTTCAACCTCTTCTAGAGTTAAAGATATCAATTCGTCATGCTTTGAACCGTCCTGAGCAATTAAATAGATAAGGAAGGCAACGTTGGTTGTAGCTTCATAATGTGCAGTGGCTAAACTTATGACATGATTATTTTCAATACCTACTACAAAGGCATAATCATTCTTTGTTTTATTGTTTTCAATAGAGCGTTTAAAAATTGTACTATCCTCATTTAAGCCAATGTCTAATTTCGCATCATATAGTTTAAGGGCTTCTCTGAACAATGGGTCTTTAGCTGATTCAATTGATTTAAATTTCATATTAATCCTCCCAAGGTTACAAGTTTTTAAATCTTGATTTTTCATCGCTGTTCTAATTATAATAAAAAACACCACAATGTTGTGCATGATTGCGCAAACATTACGGTGCATTGTCTCAATCATTCTTAGCAAATCAATTATGATTTAGGTCCTTTAGATTCAGCAGCATAGTGGGTAATATCAACGTCTTCATAAGCAGCGTTATTATCTTCAACTTCATCGTGAGAAGAATGATCACTATTTGCTACAACTAACATTTTATCATTTAAAATATCTTGTTTATGTTCTTCTAATTCTTTGTCAGATAAATTATAACGAGAAAGTACAGCTTCTTCACCGTCTTCACCAGTTAGTAATCGAGACATACGGTCGCTGAAAGAACCGCTTGTAGCCATTAATGAAATTTGAGAATTGTGTAAGTCATCTAAATGTAATTTACTTCTACTAATTATGGCTAATTCAGTTTCTAAGTATCCTTCTGATTTCTTTTGGTTAATAACTTTATATAATTCATCTTTGTCATTAACTACAGTAATTTCTGCCACAGATTATCGCCCCTTTAAATTTAACTTGTTTTACCAACGTTATACCCTAGTCTGTTTTTATAAAACTTTTACATACATAATTATATAATTTTGAGCTAAATTTTTTTCAATGGTAATCCATTCAGAAAATTAAAACGCTTACATTAAAAAGTTGTTTTCTGAACTTTGAACATATTTTTAATCATATTGAAAATACATAAAAAATTTGCTATCATCATTAAATAATTTATATGACTCATATAATCTAAAGAATATGGCTTTGGAAGTTTCTACCGTGTCGCCATAAACGACATGACTATGAGTAACAATACAATACATTAAGAGCAGTTTAAATCGCTAAAGCAACACAAAGAGAAACGTGTTTGATATACCTACTTTGCTTCATGATAGGTATTCCTAGACTTATATAACTTTAATACAATTATAGTTCATTTTTATTAAATTAAATAAGGCGTTTTTAGGACTAAGCATGCGTATTTTCATCTTAATTTGCTTCAATGCAAAGTATTGCACGTTCACTCATAGATCCTGAAACTATTGATAGTTAGTTTGAGGATTTTTTTCTTGAAATCAATTATGAATTCATTTGAGGAGGTTTTTTGAGTGGAGTCGTTAGGACGTAAAGTCAAAGAGGATGGCGTAGTCATTGATGAGAAAATTTTAAAAGTAGATGGTTTTTTAAATCATCAAATTGACGCTACACTAATGAATGAAGTAGGTAAAACATTTTATGAAGAGTTTAAAGATTCAGGAATTACTAAAATTTTAACTATTGAGGCTTCTGGTATTGCGCCGGCGATTATGGCTTCTTTCCATTTTGATGTCCCTTGTTTATTTGCTAAAAAAGCAAAACCTAGTACTTTAAAGGATGGTTTTTATAGTACGGAAATTCATTCATTTACTAAAAATAAAACAAGCACAGTCATTGTTTCTGAAGAGTTTTTAGGAGTAGATGATAAAGTGCTAATCATTGATGACTTTTTAGCCAATGGTGATGCATCATTAGGTCTTAATGACATAGTCAATCAGGCAAACGCGACAACTATTGGTGTCGGCATTGTAGTTGAGAAAAGTTTCCAAAACGGGCGTCAACGTTTAGAAGATTCAGGATTAAACGTATCTTCATTGTGTAAAGTAGCCTCATTAAAAGGCAATAAAGTAACACTTCTTGGTGAAGCGTAATGAAAAATTTTATATTAAGCGTACAACATCTGTTAGCTATGTATGCTGGAGCGATTCTTGTTCCAATTATTGTTGGAACGAGTTTGAAATTCTCGCCTGAAGAAATAGCTTATTTAGTTACAGTCGATATTTTTATGTGTGGTGTAGCAACATTTCTTCAAGCGAATAAAATCACTGGTACAGGCTTACCTATTGTACTTGGATGTACTTTTACTGCAGTAGCACCAATGATCCTTATAGGACAGACGAAAGGGCTTGATGAACTTTACGGCTCTCTTTTTGCATCTGGTATTTTAGTTGTAATAATTGCACCCTTCTTTTCACATCTTGTTAAATTTTTCCCTCCGGTTGTAACAGGTAGTGTTGTTACAATCATAGGTGTTAATTTAATGCCAGTCGCTATGAATTATTTGGCAGGTGGTCAAGGTGCCAAAAATTACGGCGATACTAAGAACTTACTTTTAGGTGGCGTAACATTATTAATCATCTTAATCTTACAAAGATTTACAAAGGGATTTTTAAAATCTATTGCCATTCTTATAGGGTTAGCATTAGGTACTGCTTTAGCTAGTGTGTTTGGCATGGTCGATATTAAACAAGTTGGAGATGCACATTGGTTTGGTTTTCCTTTACCGTTTAGATTTTCAGGATTTGGTTTTGATTTAAGTTCAATCCTTGTATTTTTCATTGTTGCAGTTGTAAGTTTAATTGAATCTACTGGTGTTTATCATGCACTGAGTGAAATTACAGGTAAAAAGTTGAATAGAAAGGATTTTCGTAGAGGTTACACTGCGGAAGGTCTAGCCATTATTTTAGGATCAATGTTTAATTCATTCCCTTATACAGCTTATTCACAAAACGTTGGACTTGTGTCATTATCAGGTGCAAAAAAGAATAATGTCATATATGGCATGGTTATCTTACTACTCATTTGTGGATGTATACCTAAGTTAGGTGCTTTAGCAAATATTATTCCATTACCTGTTTTAGGTGGAGCTATGATAGCAATGTTTGGCATGGTTATGGCATATGGGGTAAGTATATTAGGGAATATTAATTTTAAAAGCCAGAGCAATTTATTAATTATAGCAGTTTCAGTGGGATTAGGAGCTGGAATCAGTGCGGTACCTCAAGCATTTAAAGGGTTAGGAGAGCAATTTGCTTGGTTAACACAAAACGGCATTGTACTAGGTGCAATCTCAGCGATAATCTTAAATTTCTTTTTTAACGGTATAAAGTATAAACAAAGTGATGAAAATGTGAAATAATGTAACTAATTTCAAAATAAAATTGGAGGCTGTTTTTAAATGTGGGAAAACAAATTTGCTAAAGAATCTTTGACATTTGACGATGTATTACTCATTCCAGCTGAATCAGATGTTTTGCCAAGTGATGTTGATTTAAGTGTTGAATTATCAGACAAAATCAAATTAAATATTCCTGTTGTTTCTGCGGGTATGGATACAGTAACTGAATCTAAAATGGCAATTGCAATGGCACGTCAAGGTGGTCTAGGTGTAATCCATAAAAACATGGGCATTGAAGAACAAGCAGATGAAGTACAAAAAGTTAAACGTTCAGAAAATGGCGTTATTACTAATCCTTTCTTCCTAACTCCGGACGAAAGTGTTTATGAAGCGGAAGCTTTAATGGGTAAATATCATATCTCAGGTGTTCCAATTGTTGATAATAAATCTGATAGAAATCTTGTAGGCATTTTAACGAATCGTGACTTACGTTTTATTGAAGACTTCTCAATTAAGATTTCTGGTGTAATGACGAAAGACAATTTAATTACTGCACCAGTTGGTACAACTTTAGATGAAGCAGAAGCAATACTTCAAGATCATAAGATTGAAAAACTTCCATTAGTAGAAAATGGTCGTTTAGAAGGTTTAATTACAATTAAAGATATTGAGAAGGTGCTTGAGTTCCCATATGCAGCCAAAGACAAACATGGTAGATTGCTAGCTGCAGCTGCAATCGGTACTTCTAAAGATACTGAAATCCGTGCTCAAAAATTATTTGAAGCGGGTGTTGATGCTTTAATTATTGATACAGCTCATGGTCATTCTAAAGGTGTTATTGAACAAGTTAAACAAATTAAAGAAACATACCCAGCAATTACAGTTGTTGCCGGTAATGTTGCTACTGCAGCAGCGACTCGCGCGTTATTTGAAGCGGGTGCTGATGTTGTAAAAGTAGGTATTGGACCTGGTTCTATCTGTACAACTCGTGTGGTTGCAGGTGTAGGCGTACCTCAAATTACTGCAATTTATGATTGTGCGACAGAAGCACGTAAACATGGTAAGGCGATTATTGCTGATGGCGGTATTAAGTTCTCTGGAGATATTATCAAAGCCTTAGCAGCCGGTGGTCATGCTGTAATGTTAGGTAGCTTGTTAGCGGGTACTGAAGAGAGTCCAGGTGCAACTGAAGTATTCCAAGGTAGACAATATAAAGTGTATCGTGGTATGGGCTCATTAGGTGCAATGGAAAGAGGTTCTAACGACCGTTACTTCCAAGAAGACAAAACACCTAAGAAATTTGTGCCCGAAGGTATTGAAGGACGTACCGCTTACAAAGGACCTTTACAAGATACAGTTTATCAATTAATGGGTGGTGTCAGAGCAGGTATGGGTTATACTGGTTCAAGAGATCTCAAAGAATTGCGTGAAGAAGCTCAATTCACTCGTATGGGTCCAGCCGGTTTAGCTGAAAGTCACCCACATAATGTTCAAATTACTAAAGAATCACCAAACTATTCTTTCTAATGAGCAACATTAATGATTTCATAATTTAAGAGAACGCTCTTCTTAATGGTGTTTGTTCTTGCGTTAAATTCATTTTTAAAAACAAATGAAAGACACCTTGAGGAGCGTTTCTCTCAGCTTTAGATAAAATTATATAATAAAGGAGATTCATTACTATGGAGATGGCGAAAGAGCAAGAGTTAATTCTTGTCTTAGACTTTGGTAGCCAATATAACCAGTTAATTACACGTTGCATTCGTGAAATGGGCGTTTACAGTGAATTACATGATCATGAAATTTCTATTGAGGAAATTAAAAGAATGAATCCAAAAGGTATCGTTCTCTCAGGTGGTCCCAATTCAGTATATGAAGAGGGGTCATTTACAATTAATCCGGAAATATATAATCTAGGTATTCCTGTCTTAGGTATTTGTTATGGTATGCAATTGACAACTAAACTTTTAGGCGGAAAAGTAGAGCGTGCAAATGAGCGTGAATATGGGAAAGCCATTATTAATGCTAAATCAGATGAGCTCTTCTTTGGTTTACCATCTGAACAAACAGTATGGATGAGTCACTCAGATAAAGTCATTGAAATTCCTGAAGGATTTGAAGTGATTGCGGACAGTCCAAGTACGAATTACGCAGCTATTGAAGATAAATCTCGTCGTATTTATGGAGTACAGTTCCATCCAGAAGTCAGTCATACAGAATATGGTAATGACTTATTAAGAAACTTTGTAAGGCGAGTGTGTAATTGTACTGGCGAATGGACAATGGAAAACTTTATAGAAATTGAAATTGAAAAGATACGTGAACAAGTTGGTGATCGTAAAGTATTATGTGCAATGAGTGGTGGCGTAGATTCATCTGTAGTTGCTGTATTATTACATAAAGCAATTGGCGACCAATTAACTTGTATCTTTGTTGACCATGGTTTACTCCGTAAAGGTGAAGGCGACATGGTAATGGAGCAATTTGGTGAAGGTTTTGATATGAATATCATTCGCGTCAATGCTCAAGAACGTTTTATGGATAAATTAAAAGGTGTTTCTGATCCAGAGCGCAAACGTAAAATTATCGGTAATGAGTTTGTCTATGTCTTTGATGATGAAGCAGCCAAACTATCAGACGTTGATTTCTTAGCTCAAGGTACGTTATACACTGATGTCATTGAATCAGGAACTAAGACGGCCCAGACAATTAAATCACATCATAATGTTGGTGGATTACCAGAAGACATGGAATTTGAACTCATCGAACCAATAAATACATTATTTAAAGACGAAGTTCGCGCTTTAGGTATTGAATTAGGCATTCCTGAACATTTAGTTTGGAGACAACCTTTCCCAGGACCAGGATTAGGTATTCGAGTGCTTGGAGAAATCACTGAGGATAAATTAGAAATTGTACGTGAGTCGGATGCAATTTTGCGTGAAGTTATATGTGAGGAAGGTCTTGAAAGAGATATCTGGCAATATTTCACAGTACTTCCAGATATTCAATCGGTAGGTGTCATGGGAGACTATCGTACGTATGACCATACTGTAGGCATCCGTGCTGTAACTTCAATCGATGGTATGACTAGTGATTTTGCTCGTATTGATTGGGAAGTCTTACAAAAAATTTCAAGTCGCATTGTTAATGAAGTGTACCACGTTAACCGCGTCGTCTACGACATTACTTCTAAGCCACCTAGCACAATCGAGTGGGAATAATGAATTAATCATATTAAATAGGTTAGAAACACCAAAAAAAGGGTTTCTAGCCTGTTTATTTTTATATTGAATACGTTTTGAATACGAGTTTATATTAATAGTAAATTTCTCGCTTATTTTTTCATGTTGCTTCCTTTTACATGAGTGTATTTATGTTAACGTTTAAATGATTTATATCTATTTCACAGTAAAATTATTAATCAAAACCAAGATGTTGTTTTGACAGTAGGTATGCTGAATTTAACTTTGAAAGTTGATAAGTCTAGTTTGTTAAACATTTATTAATATCTTTACAAAAACTAAAACAATTGAACATTTATTGAAAAATAGTTGTTTTAAATAGACAATTAATTGCGCTTGATTAATAATAAGAGTGTAGAGGTTATACTCCCCCAAAGTTCACCTCTCACCCTTAGTCATATCTCATTTCCTCTCCACGCATACTTTTAACTAGATTAGACGTTGGAAAAGGGCGTAGCTACACCGTTTAAGGTGTGGCTTTTTTCTTATCTAAAATTAAAGATATATGTTATATCCTTTTTTAATACGATATTCTATTTCATAGAAATTAATCAAATTAAATAAAATATCTGTCTC
>ERZ1031010.100-NODE-100-length-10948-cov-26.925824_pt1 | contig 10948 bp, 10 predicted proteins | sample MGYA00518594_ERZ1031010 | MGnify/ENA primary metagenome ERZ1031010 (study PRJEB33718, sample SAMN03159722) | human skin metagenome | collected 2014-05-20 | study: EMG produced TPA metagenomics assembly of the PRJNA266117 data set (Human skin bacterial metagenome... | reverse complement strand
AGATAGCGTAGCGTCTCGTGGGCTCGGAGATGTGTATAAGAGACAGATATTTTTGGAATGAGTAGATTTTTAACATATATTTTAGTTCTTATAGCTGCTATTTTTATAACATATTCTAAAAAAATACCTAGAACGCGTCGCAGCGTTGGTGCAATCATTTTACAATTATCATTATTATTTATCACACAACTTTATTATCATTTTACAAAAGGAATATCTTCAGAAAGAGAGCCTGTATTATCCTATGTGTACAAATCTTATGAACATACACATTTTCCTAATTTCGGGGGAGGATTAATCGGGTTCTATTTACTTAAACTATTTATTCCGCTTGTGTCTATTGTTGGTGTCGTCATTATTACCGTTTTACTATTAGCATCAAGTGTAATACTTTTAATGAATTTAAGACATAGAGACGTAACTAAGCTTTTATTTGAAAGTATGAAATCTTCTAGTGAAAATGCTTCAGAATCCTTTAAAGAAAAAAGAGAAAGAAGCAAAGTTAAAAAAGAAGAAAAAGCTCAATTAAAAGCTAAGAAAGCTGGACAGAAGAAACAAGCGAAAGAACAAGATAGTGAAGAAATTAAAGATGTCAGTGATTTACCAAAAATTACGTCAACTACTGATATTCCTATTTATGGTCATAGCGAACAAGAAGACAAGGATAAAAGTACTTTACAAAAACGTGTGTTTGACCAAGGTCGACAAAATGAACAAGTATCATCCAGTACACAAAGTAATCTTTTAGAAAGAAAGCAATCAATCTCGTCATCTAATGAAGTAGACCAAACAGATAATAATACTGCCGAAAGTTCAATTTCTGAAGCTGGTGAAGTAGCAAGTGTTGAATACGTAGTTCCACCATTATCTCTATTAAAGCAACCTGCAAAACAACAATCGACGTCTAAATCAGAAGTTCAAAGAAAAGGAAAAGTTTTAGAATCAACAATGAAAAATTTTGGTGTTAATGCAAAGGTAACACAAATTAAAATTGGACCAGCTGTGACTCAATATGAAATTCAACCTGATCAAGGTGTAAAAGTAAGTAAAATAGTTAATTTACATAATGACATTGCACTTGCTTTAGCGGCAAAAGACGTGCGTATTGAAGCACCTATACCTGGACGTTCTGCAGTTGGTATTGAAGTCCCAAATGATAAAATTTCATTAGTATCTCTTAAAGAAGTATTAGATGAGAAATTCCCTTCAAAACATAAATTAGAAGTGGGATTAGGTAGGGATATTTCAGGGGATCCAATATCAATTCAACTGAATGAAATGCCACATTTACTTGTAGCTGGTTCAACAGGTAGTGGTAAATCTGTTTGTATAAATGGTATTATTACAAGCATTTTGCTAAATGCTAAACCACATGAAGTTAAACTTATGTTAATTGACCCTAAAATGGTAGAATTAAATGTATATAACGGTATTCCACATCTACTTATACCTGTAGTTACAAATCCTCATAAAGCATCACAAGCTTTAGATAAGATTGTGGCTGAAATGGAACGTCGTTATGATTTGTTCCAACATTCATCTACTCGTAACATTGAAGGTTATAATCAGTATATTCGTAATCAAAATGAAGAACTTGAAGAAAAACAATCTGAATTGCCGTATATTGTAGTTATAGTAGATGAATTGGCAGACTTAATGATGGTTGCTGGTAAAGAGGTGGAAAATGCAATTCAACGAATTACACAAATGGCCAGGGCGGCAGGTATTCATCTCATTATTGCTACCCAAAGACCTTCAGTAGATGTCATAACTGGGATTATTAAAAATAATATTCCATCAAGAATTGCTTTTGCTGTAAGTTCACAAACAGACTCAAGAACAATTATTGGTTCTGGCGGTGCTGAGAAGTTACTTGGAAAAGGTGATATGTTGTACGTTGGAAATGGAGAATCAACTCAAACACGTATTCAAGGCGCCTTTTTAAGTGATCAAGAAGTACAAGACGTTGTTAATTACGTTGTAGATCAACAAAAAGCCAACTATGTAAAAGAAATGGAACCAGACGCACCCGTAGATAAATCAGAAATGAAAAGTGAAGATTCCTTATATGATGAAGCCTATTTATTTGTTATAGAAAAGCAAAAAGCTAGTACATCTTTATTACAAAGACAATTTAGAATTGGATATAATCGAGCTTCAAGATTAATGGACGACTTGGAACGAAATCAAGTGATAGGTCCTCAAAAAGCAAATAAACCTAGACAAATTCTAGTTGATTTAGATAATGATGAGGTGTAAAAATGTCGGAAATGAATGCGATTTATAGAGTTAAACAATACATTCTTAAGTTAATTAGGAATGGGGAATTGGAAAATGGCAGTAAATTACCGAGTAATTTATCAATCGCACGTGCATTGAATGTCAAAACTGACGATGTCTATGACGGTATTGATGAATTGATTACGGAGCAAATTGTTACTGATAATTTTGAAGAGGGGACAAGTGTTAAAACAAAGCCCCCTTTCTATTATCCTTTAGATAAAATTATAAGTATCAGTACTATTATTGAAGAAGCAGGGTATAAAGCAGGTATAGAATATTTGAATTTTGATGAACAGCCTGCAACAATTTTAGATGTTGAACACTTAGATATCGAGGATAAGCAACCTATAACGATTATTGAAAGACTTCGAACAGCTAATCATAAGCCAGTTGTTTTTTGCTTAGATAAAATAGCCAAGCAATATTTAACTTGTAGTGATTATCAACAAAGTAATGGCTCAATGTTAGAAGCTATAAAAAAATCAACGGGACACGAAGTTACTCATGCTGAAATGGATTTAGAAGCTATTAGTTATGAACCTCATATTTCTGAAGTATTAAGTGCTTCACCACATGAAGGACTCATGTTATTAAAGGTCGTACATTATGATGAAAAAAATCAACCTATCCTTTATTCTTTAAATTACATTAAAAGCAGTCTTGTGAAATTTACTATCACTAAAAATTAAATAGCAAAAGTTAAAATGGGAGGTTAGATCTTTGGAGAAATTAAATCAAGAGTGCTCCAACATACATATTAACGTTTTATCAACTGATAAATTTAAAACTACAATGGTTACTTTAAAATTTATGGCTCCATTAAACTACGAAACAATCACATCACGTTCAATTCTAAGTAAAGTTTTAATACGTGCTACTAAAAAATGGAATAGTGACAAGACTTTAAATAGACAACTGTCTAATCTTTATGGCGCATATGTCAATAGTTTTGTAACAAAATTCAAAGATAAACATGTCATAACTATTTCATTAGAAATCGTCAATGAACGCTATTTAAAAGATCAAACACCATTATTTAAAAAGGGTCTTGAAATGTTAAAGGAAATTATTTGGAACCCTTTAATAGAAGACAAAGCATTCAATAAGACTTATGTGGCGCAAGAAAAGTCGTTGCTAACCAAAAAAATTGAAGCGATGAACGATAATAAAGCACAATATTCATTTTTACAATTGATGAACCATATGTTTAAGGATGAACCATATAAACATATAGCTACAGGACAATTAGAGAAAATACCACAAGTTTCTGCTGAAAACTTGTATGATACATATAATTCGATGATACATAATGATGATTGCGCAATTTATGTGGTTGGAAATGTCGATGAACAAGAAGTAAGTCTGCTTATTCAACAATATTTTAAAATTAGACCATTCGTATTAGATAATCAAAATTTAAATAACATTGATAAATCTATTATTACGCCTAAATTAATAGTAGAACATGATGAGGTTGATCAAGCTAAATTAAATTTGGGATATCGCTTCCCTTCTTATTTTGGTAAAGATAATTATTATGCTTTTATTGTTTTAAATATGATGTTTGGTGGAGATCCATCATCTGTCTTATTTAATGAAGTTCGTGAAAAACAAAGCTTGGCGTACTCAATCCATTCTCAAATTGATGGTAAAAATGGCTTTTTGTTTGTTTTAAGTGGTGCGTCGGCTGATAAATATGAATTAGCAAAAGATACTATTTTGGAAGAGTTTGAACAACTAAAAAATGGTAATTTTGATAGTCAAAAATTAGAGCTAGCCAAAAAGATTATTATTTCTCATCGTCATGAGTCAACTGATAAACCAAAAAGTATGATTGAGTTGCTACATAATCAACTTCTATTAGATCAATATCAATCAGATAAAGATTTCATTTGCTTAGTCAATAATGTCACTAAAGAAGATGTTGTTAAATTAGCTAATGAGGCTGTATTAGATACAATTTATGTTTTAATGAAAGGAGACCATAGTTAATGAAAATTCACGAATATCAACTTATAGAAGAAAAAGTTTTCGAACATAAACTTGATAATGGTTTAAAGTTGTTTATAGTTCCTAATCCTGGTTTCCAAAAAACATTTGTTACATACACAACTCAATTTGGTTCTCTCGATAATCATTTTAAACCCATAGGTAGTGAACAGTTTGTAAAAGTACCTGATGGTGTAGCACATTTTTTAGAACATAAACTTTTTGAAAAAGAAGAGGAAGATTTATTTACAGCTTTTGCTGAAGAAAATGCACAAGCTAATGCTTTTACAAGTTTTGATCGTACAAGTTATTTGTTTAGTGCAACTAGTCATATTGAAAGTAATATTAAAAGGTTACTTTCAATGGCAGAAACACCTTACTTTACTGAAGAAACTGTTAACAAAGAAAAAGGCATCATTGCTGAAGAAATTAAAATGTATCAAGAACAACCTGGCTATAAATTAATATTTAATACACTTAGAGCTATGTATTCAAAACACCCTATTCGTGTTGATATTGCTGGAAGTGTCGACAGTATCTATGACATAACTAAAGATGACTTATATCTATGTTATGAGACGTTTTATCACCCTTCTAATATGGTTTTATTTGTGGTTGGTGATGTAGACCCTCAAAGTATTGTTGATTTAGTTGAAGAGCATGAAGCTAAACGTAATAAAACGGATCAATCTAAAATTGAACGTGCACAGTTTAATGAACCTAAAGAAATCAACCAAAAATTCGTTTCAGAAAAGATGAAATTGCAGTCTCCACGATTGATGTTAGGTTTTAAAAATGAACCTCTTAAAGAGAGTCCAGAAAAGTTTGTTCAAAGAGATTTAGAAATGACATTTTTCTATGAATTAGTATTTGGAGAAGAAACTGATTTTTACCAAAAGTTGTTAAACAAGGATTTAATAGATGAAACATTTGGATATCAGTTTGTTTTAGAACCAAGTTATAGTTTTTCTATTATTTCTAGCGCAACGCAACAACCTGATGAACTCAAAAATTTAATTATGAGTGAATTGAATAAATATAGAGGACAAATCACTGATCAAGAAGCATTTGATTTACTGAAAAAGCAATTTATTGGTGAATTTATCTCAAGTTTGAACTCTCCAGAGTATATTGCTAATCAATATGCAAAGTTATATTTTGAAGGCGTCAGTGTCTTTGACATGCTTGATATTGTTGAAAATATAACTTTAGAAAGCGTCAATGAAACTTCTAGAAGATTTCTAGATTTTGACCAACTTGTAGATAGTCGTTTGGAGTTGAAAGGTGAATGAAAGCACTTGTGGTAGGAGGTTCGGGAACTATAGGTGGTGCTATAGTGGATAGACTATTATCTCAAGGATACCAAGTGGTTATTCATTATTACTTAACGTCTTTAGATACTTTAAAAGACAAATATAAAGATAAGAATGTAGAGTTTATTAAAAGTGATTTAACTGAGAATAGACCAATAAGTAATGATTTCGGACACGTTCATGATTTAGATTGTTTAATTTATACAAGTGGTACAGCTCTTTATGGAATGTTACAAGATATGACAGATGAAGATATTGATATAAGTTATGCACTCCATGTAAGACAAATGATTCGTTTAACACGCTATTTTATTGATACCCTAAGAAAAAGTAATAATGGTCGTATTATCGTCGTTTCTTCCATTTGGGGTGAAACAGGAGCCAGTATGGAGACAATCTATTCTGCTATGAAAAGTGCTCAAATTGGTTTTGTCAAAGCACTTGCCCAAGAATTGGCATTAACTTCTGTTACTGTTAACGCTATTACTCCTGGATTTGTAACTGGAAAGATGAATAATATTTGGTCTGAGGATGAGTTAAAGACAATTATCGATGAGCTTCCTCAACATAGAATGATTGAGGCTTCTGAAGTGGCACATACTTGTGCGTATTTATGTCATCCAATGTCAAAGAGCATTACAGGAACTGTACAAAAAGTAAATGGAGGATGGTATTTATAGTTGGTAAGATGAGTTATAGATATCATTTTGTAACGATAGAGAGTGGTTAAATATAGCTGTATTTTCAAAACTATTTTTATAAAAACAGTTATAATAAATAAGTAATATATTTATATTGATGTTATACTGTGATTAAATTAAACTTCTAAGTAAGCTCAAATGTGTGATTGTGAACAAGGGGTGGTCGTAATGATGGTTGTTGCAAAAAGAAAAGAATGGTACTTAGAATATGAAATTACAGTAAATCGAGCAGGTTTACTTGGAGACGTTTCAAGTTTACTTGGTATGTTAGGTATTAGCATTGTAACAATCAACGGAGTCGATCAAGGTAAAAGGGGTTTGTTGATTAAAACAGATCAATTAGAAAAGGTTGAACGTTTTGAACAAATTGTTAAAGAAATAAATGAAATCACAATTACTAAGTTGAGAATTCCAGAGTTGAGAGATCGACTTGCTGTAAGACACGGAAGGTACATTGAGCAAGATGCTGACGATAAAAAGACCTTTAAATTTGAAAGAGAAGACTTAGGTTTGCTCGTTGATTTTTTAGCCGAATTATTTAAAGAGGAAGGTCATAAATTAATAGGCATTCGTGGTATGCCTAGAGTAGGAAAAACTGAGTCAATAGTAGCTGGGAGTGTGTGTGCACATAAGAGATGGCTATTTATTAGTTCTACATTAATTAAACAAACTGTTAGAAGTTCTTTATTTAAAGGTGAATATGATTCAAATCATGTTTATATTATTGATGGAGCTGTTACAGCACGTGAGTCGAATCCGAAACATCAAGAATTAGTTCGTGAAGTAATGACTTTACCATCTATAAAGGTGGTAGAACATCCTGATTTGTTTGTAGAATCATGCGAGTATAGTATGGAAGATTTTGACTATATTATTGAATTGAGAGAAAATGAAGACCAAGAGATTCATTATGAAGAAATGAAAAGACAAACAGTTCATAGTAAAAATAATTTAGATTTCGGGGATCCATTTGGTGGAGGATTCGGTTTCTTTGAATAATTTCAAGGAGGACTATGTGTGAAAACGGTTGGTGAAGTGTTAAAAGGAAGACGTGAAAGATTAGGAATGACACTGAATGAATTAGAGCAAAGAACTCAATTAAAGCGTCAAACATTAATTCACATTGAAAATAATGATTTTGATCAATTAGCCAAGAAAGACTATACTGAAGGTTTTATTAGAAAATATGCAAACGTAGTTAACATAGAACCAAATCAATTCATTGAAGCGCATCAAGATGAAATACCGAACAACCAGAATCAAATCGATGAAGTTATTCAAACATTTTCTAATGGCCAAGTTCCTTCATATCGAAGTAAATCTAAAGAAACACTGCAATTGCTATCGTTTATCGGTGCTGTTATGATCATCTCTTTAGTAATATGGATACTTGCAGTATTAATTTTATAAATAAAAGATTTAGAAATGAGGATTTCATATGAATATACCAAATCAAATAACGGTATTTAGAGTTATTTTAATACCCGTTTTCATTTTATTTGCGCTAGCAGATTTTGGATTTGGACAAATATCTTTTTTAGGTGGCCATAATATAAGAACTGAAATTTTAATCAGTGCAATCATCTTCATCATCGCATCTTTAAGTGATTTTGCTGATGGTTACTTAGCACGTAAATGGCAATTAGTTACTAACATGGGGAAATTTTTAGATCCTTTAGCTGATAAACTACTTGTTGCAAGTGCACTTCTTGTAATGGTTCAGCTTGGTTTCACAAATTCTATTGTAGCTATTATTATTATCGCACGTGAATTTGCAGTAACTGGTTTGCGTTTATTGCAAATCGAACAAGGATTTGTCAGTGCTGCAGGTCAACTTGGTAAGATTAAAACAGCTGTGACAATGGTTGCTATTATATGGATCCTACTTGGAGATCCACTTGTTAATTATGTATATTTCCCTATTGGAGTAACTTTATTATATATTGGCGTATTCTTCACAATACTTTCTGGTATTGAATATTTCTATAAAGGTAGAGATGTATTTACAAACTCTAAATAATGTAAAAGTGCAAGGACTAAGCTTTATAAATCTCTTATAAAGCTTAGTCTTTTTTGTAGACTGATATTTTAGATTTATAAAACAAAAGAATATATAATAAATGTATTGTGAAAATAATCGATGGAGGTGCTGTATCATATGAAAACATCAATCATCGCTGTTGGTTCTGAATTACTCTTAGGTCAAATAGCTAATACAAACGGACAATATCTTTCTAAATTGTTTAATAGTGTTGGGAAAAGTATTGTAGAGCATACGGTAATTGGTGATAATCCTGAGCGATTAGAATATGTGATTAGAAAAGGTTTAACTCGTTTCGATATGCTCGTATTAACCGGTGGATTAGGACCTACTAAGGATGATTTAACTAAGCATACAGTAGCTAATGTACTGGGTAAAGATTTGGTAATAGATGAGGAATCTTTAAATTTTATTGAAAGTTATTTCAGAGAGCAAGGTCAAGAAATGACACCCAATAATAAACAGCAAGCTTTAGTTATTGAAGATTCAATTGTATTACCTAACAAAACAGGTATGGCTCCAGGAATGTTAATGGAAAAAGAAGGTAAAAAAGTAATTTTATTACCTGGTCCACCTAGGGAAATGAAACCAATGGCTAAAAATGAACTTTTACCACTACTTATGGATAATGATCAAGTTATTTACTCAGAACTATTAAAATTCGCAGGAATTGGAGAATCAAAAGTAGAAACCATTTTAATGGATATCATTGATAACCAATCAAATCCGACTATCGCACCACTTGCTGGAACTCATGAAGTCTACATAAGATTAACAGCAAATTCTGAAACTAAAAATCAATGTAAACAACTTATTTCACCAGTTAAGGAAGAAGTGCTTAATAGAATTGGGGAATATTATTTCGGTTCAGATGATATAACGATTGAACAATCAGTCATACAATCAACGCAACAGTCATTTGCAATCTACGACGGAGTTACAAATGGAGCAATTTATACAAGATTAAAAAATGTTGATAATAAGGATATAGTTAAAGGCGTATTGCCTCATTCAAGTCGTTTTATTAAGTATAATCATAGTACTCACAATCAGTTAATTGAAGCTGCTCAATATGTTAGAGATTTGTACAATACGAATTTGGGTATTGTACTATTACATATGGAGGCTGAAGTTTATTTAGGGATCTATGATGGTCAAGAGCTCAAAGTAGAAACTTTTAAAATGGCACTAAGTAGAAATTTATTACAAAGCAGAAGTCAAAATTATGCAATGATTAGATTATTAAATTGGTTTAAAAATAATAAATAATTGCTTTTCTGTTATGAATATAAGTACATTTGTTCGTTTTCGTCGTTCTAAATTATCATTTTACACGAACAAATATTCGTAAAAAGCTTGTGTTTTGGTTAGATAACTTGTATAGTAAGGATAAGATATTAAACAGATAATTTTCTGTAATAGGAGGTCTCGCTTTGGATAATGAACGTCAAAAAGCTTTAGATACAGTTATAAAAAATATGGAGAAATCATTTGGTAAAGGTGCAGTTATGAAACTTGGTGATAACAAAGGTCGTAAAGTTTCCAGTACTTCAAGTGGCTCAGTAACAGTGGATAGTGCACTAGGAGTAGGTGGTTATCCTAAAGGAAGAATTATTGAAATTTATGGACCAGAAAGTTCAGGTAAAACTACAGTAGCTTTACATGCAATTGCTGAAGTACAAAAAAACGGTGGAGTTGCTGCATTTATTGATGCAGAACATGCGCTTGATCCTGTCTATGCGCAAGCACTAGGTGTAGATATTGATAATCTATATTTGTCTCAACCAGATCACGGTGAACAAGGTTTAGAAATTGCCGAAGCGTTTGTTCGAAGTGGTGCAGTAGATATTGTTGTAGTCGATTCTGTAGCGGCTTTAACACCTAAAGCTGAAATAGAAGGTGAAATGGGAGACACTCATGTTGGTTTACAAGCCAGATTAATGTCTCAAGCGCTTAGAAAATTATCGGGTGCTATTTCTAAGTCAAATACAACAGCTATCTTTATTAACCAAATACGTGAAAAAGTCGGTGTCATGTTTGGTAACCCTGAAACTACTCCAGGTGGTAGAGCATTAAAATTCTATAGCTCAGTACGCTTAGAGGTAAGAAGAGCTGAACAGCTAAAACAAGGTCAAGAAATTGTTGGTAACAGAACTAAAATTAAAGTTGTAAAAAATAAAGTAGCTCCTCCTTTTCGAGTTGCTGAAGTAGATATTATGTATGGTCAAGGTATCTCTAAAGAAGGAGAGCTCATTGATTTAGGTGTAGAGAATGATATCATAGATAAATCAGGTGCCTGGTATTCATATAATGAAGAGAGAATGGGACAAGGTAAAGAAAATGTAAAAAATTATCTTAAAGAAAACCCTCAGATTAAAGAAGAAATTGACCGTAAATTACGTGAAAAATTAGGTATCTTTGATGGAGATGTTGAAGAAAGTGAATCTGATGATGACACACCTAGATCATTATTTGACGAAGAGTAATCGCATTTAAACATATATTTTCAATTGATGGGTAGCTTTTATGCTACTCATTCTTTTATTCAACAATTATACAAGTTTTTCATTACATGTGAACATTTAATGAAAGTAGTGCAATTTCATATCTTGACACTTCTC
>ERZ1031010.98-NODE-98-length-11037-cov-28.072573_pt1 | contig 11037 bp, 11 predicted proteins | sample MGYA00518594_ERZ1031010 | MGnify/ENA primary metagenome ERZ1031010 (study PRJEB33718, sample SAMN03159722) | human skin metagenome | collected 2014-05-20 | study: EMG produced TPA metagenomics assembly of the PRJNA266117 data set (Human skin bacterial metagenome... | reverse complement strand
TACACGTAAGGAGTCGTCGGCAGCGTCAGATGTGTATAAGAGACAGATTTAATGATAGTTAAAACTTTTCTTGAAGATACTAAGTAACCGCTTTCAAAAACGAGTAATTATGTTATACTAATTTCGTAAAGTATAACATATAAAAACTCAAGGGGTGCTTTAAATGTCAACGAATATTGCAATTAATGGAATGGGTAGAATTGGAAGAATGGTCTTACGTATAGCTTTAAAAACTAATGATTTAAACGTTGTAGCTATTAATGCAAGCTATCCACCAGAAACAATTGCACATTTAATTAACTATGATACAACTCATGGTACATATGATAAAAAAGTCGAACCAACTGATAATGGTATTAAAGTAGGAGTGCATTTTATTCAATTAGTGTCAGATCGTAATCCTGAAAATTTACTATGGAAAGAATTAGATATCGATATTGTAATCGAAGCAACTGGTAAATTTAATCATGGAGACAAAGCAATTGCTCATATTCATGCTGGAGTAAAAAAAGTCTTGCTTACTGGACCATCTAAAGGTGGTAAAGTTCAAATGATTGTTAAAGGTGTTAATGACGATAAACTCGATGTCAATGAATATGATATATTTAGTAATGCTTCCTGCACCACTAATTGTATAGGTCCAGTTGCTAAAGTTTTAAATGATAAATTTGGCATTGTCAATGGACTTATGACAACTGTTCACGCCATTACTAATGATCAGAAAAATATTGATAATCCCCATAAAGATTTAAGAAGAGCACGTTCTTGTAATGAAAGTATTATCCCTACATCAACAGGTACAGCTAAAGCATTGAAAGAAGTTTTACCTCAAGTAGAAGGTAAACAACATGGCATGGCTTTACGAGTTCCGACTAAAAATGTTTCACTCGTCGATTTAGTTGTTGATTTAGAAAAAAATGTGTCTGTAGAAGAAGTTAATGAAGCATTTAAAAATGCTGGATTAGAAGGCATACTCGATGTTGAATACGCACCATTAGTATCAGTAGATTTTAATACAAATCCAAATTCTGCTATAGTTGATGCACAATCTACTATGGTCATGGGGGATAACAAAGTTAAAGTTATTGCTTGGTATGATAATGAGTGGGGATACTCTAATCGAGTTGTAGAAGTAGCAGAACAAATAGGCCAGCTGATAAATAATAAGGCAACAGCTAAAGCCGTGTAATTAATGATGTGTTCAAGTTAGATTCATATTAATTTTTAATCTATATTTAAATGAACAGAATTTGCGTTAAGACGCTAACAAAATTAAAGACTTTGTTAGCGTTATCTTTTGTTAAAAATTTCTCATTTCACTCTCTAAGTCAATAAACCTATACATAATTTTTATTTACTTAAGAAGACACAGTCATTGTTAACTAATTTAATATTTTATAGCATTTGACAGTTTGAAAACTGTTTTAAAAAATTGATAGATGAATATAATTTGAAATTCTAAATTAAAATCAGAAATTCAACTACTGTGTTTATAAAATATCTGTTTTTATTTTACTGATGTAAATTAATAATAAATAGAGTATAATCAATAGCCTTTCTTTTTTAAGAAGTCTTTTTATAGTATAATTGACGATAATCAAACTTAAGAGGGTGACATAAATGAAATGCCCAAAATGTAATTCGACGCACTCAAGAGTCGTTGATTCTAGACACGCTGATGAAGCAAATGCAATAAGAAGAAGACGTGAATGTGAGAATTGTGGAACACGATTTACCACATTTGAGCATATCGAGGTAAGTCCGCTAATAGTTGTAAAGAAAGATGGAACTCGAGAACAATTTTTAAGAGAAAAAATATTGAATGGTCTTGTAAGATCATGTGAAAAACGTCCGGTAAGATATCAACAACTGGAAGATATAACGAATAAAGTAGAATGGCAACTGAGAGACGAAGGACAAACTGAAATTTCATCAAGAGAAATTGGAGAACATGTGATGAAATTATTAATGCATGTCGATCAAGTTTCGTACGTTAGGTTTGCGTCTGTCTATAAAGAATTTAAAGATGTTGACCAACTATTAGCATCAATGCAAGGTATATTGAATGATAATAAACGGAGTGATTATTAAATGGGTTTACAAGCCTATGAATATGGTTTAAGGCCAAAGGATGGATTTGAGGTCATTAAACATTTCCAATTAACTTCTGAACATTTAGAAATTTTAAATCGCTTGTTCACGCCTTTAATTGGGCTACAATCAATAGGTTTATATCATTTTATGAACCAATTTGTCGATAATGATAATCACATAACACTTACACATTATATCTTTATGAATGAACTAAAGATAAATCTTTTAGATTTTAGAAAGCATATGGATTACCTTGAAGCGATTGGTTTAGTGAAGACATTTGTTAAGCATAACGAAAAGCATACACATTTTGTTTATCAACTTGTTCAACCACCAACGGCTTATCAATTTTTTAATGATCCGATGTTATCAGTATTTCTCTATAGCGAAGTTGAAAAAAATCGTTATCAATCACTTAGGTCTCATTTTGAGAAGGAATATAAAGATTTAGGCAACTATCAACAAACTACTAGAAAGTTTACTGAAGTGTTTAGTGTACCTAGAACTATGGTTAAACAAGATAATTCTTACTTAAAGAAAGTTCAAAATTATAATGGCATTGATTTGTCTAATGAAACTTTTGATTTTGAAATATTGAGAAAAATGCTTAATCATCATTTTATAAGTAACGAAATCATTGATAAGGAAGCTCGGGAACTTATTATTCAACTAGCAACACTTTATGGATTGACAGTTGATGGTATGCGAAATATTATTTTAAACTCAATTACCAGTAATCAAACTTTGTCTTTCGAAGAAATGCGTAAACAAGCTCGTTCTTATTACTTGATTGAACATGAAAATCATTTACCCAAATTACAATTAAATGTTAATCAGGTAAATGATTTTAATGAACAAAACCAAAATCATACTGAAAATTGGTTAACACTTTTAGATGATACGAGTCCTATTGATATGTTAGCAAGTTGGTCTGATTCAGAACCTACTCAATCTCAAAAAAGTATGATTGAAGAACTGATTGAAAGAGAAAAAATGAACTTTGGTGTAATTAATATATTATTACAATTTGTAATGCTTAAAGAGGATATGAAATTACCTAAATCTTATATTTTTGAAATTGCATCAAATTGGAAGAAAAAAGGGATTGAAAATGCAAAACAAGCATATGATTACGCTCTAAAAGTTAATAAACCTAAAAGTTATGATGTTCAAAATAAAAAAGATAGAAAATATCATAGTCGTCAAAAGCAACTTATTTCAAAAGAAAAAACGCCTAAATGGCTTGAAGAGAGAAATGCGCAATCAAAACAGCAAGATTCAGGTAATAAAGATGAAAAACTCGAAAAAGATAGACAAGCATTTATAGAAAAACTAAATCAGAAATGGAAGGAGGGAGATAACTAATGAAAAGTTTTAAAAATATTATGGGTTCTACACCAGATTTAGAAAAACGCATAAAAAAAATAAAACAAGATGTGATTAATGATTCTGATGTAAATCAGTTCCTAACTTTACATCATAATGAAATAACAAATACTACGATTGATGAAGATTTAAATGTATTACAAGAATTTAAAGATCAACAGAAGTACTATGATGGACATAGTTTTGAGAATTGTCCAAACTTTGTAAAAGGGCATGTGCCGGAATTATATATAGAAAATGAAAGAATTAAAATTAGATATCTACCTTGTCCATGTAAGATTAAATATGATGAAGAAAGATTTAATTCTAAACTTATTATATCACACCATATGCAACGGGATACTTTAAACGCTAAACTAAAAGATATTTTTATGGATAATAGAGAACGACTTGACATTGCTGTGGCAGCAGATGAAATCTGTACGTCTCTTACGAAAAGTGAAAAGGTAAAAGGTTTATATTTATATGGTCCATTTGGTACAGGAAAATCCTTTATTCTAGGCGCCATTGCAAATCAACTTAAATCAGAAAAAATTTCTTCTACAATAGTTTATTTACCAGAATTTATACGTACTTTAAAAAGCGGATTCAAAGATGGTAGTTTTGAGAAGAAATTACAGCGAGTAAGAGAATCAAATATTTTAATGCTTGACGATATAGGTGCGGAAGAAGTCACACCATGGGTAAGAGATGAAGTTATTGGACCTCTTTTACATTATAGAATGGTGCATGAATTACCAACTTTCTTTAGTTCAAACTTTGATTATAGTGAATTAGAGCATCATCTTTCTATGACGAGAGATGGTAGTGAAAAAACTAAAGCAGCTCGAATTATTGAAAGGATTAAAACATTATCCACGCCATACTATTTAGAAGGACAAAATTATAGAAACAATTGAATTTTATTTTATGAAGTGTATAATGGAATTAAATCTAAATCGTTGAAACTATTGAAGATAAGATAATTTAATCAATATTACACAGAAAGTCATTAGTTGATGAGAATATGGCTGATATATTAAATTATTACTACTTCAGTGATGATATTTGTAATGAATATTCGGCTCAAGACCGTTATCTTATGTAGAGTATAGGTGGAGACATTATAGAATGAAGTCTTCGCCTTAACTAGGGTGGTACCACGACTATCTCGTCCCTTGCTAGGGACGAGATTTTTTTGTTATTAGGGTTTTTATCTTATTGATTCAATAAGTCAACGATCAGATGTTTATTAAATAGGAGGGTTTAGTATGGATCAAATCAAAGTTCAATTCCCAGACGGTAATTCTAAAGAATTTGATAAAGAAACTACTACAGAGGATATCGCTCAATCAATAAGTCCAGGATTAAGAAAAAAAGCTGTTGCAGGCAAATTCAATGGACAAATAATAGATTTAACACGTTCATTAGAAAACGATGGGTCAATCGAAGTCATCACTCCAGGAAGTGAGGAAGCATTAGAGGTGTTACGTCATTCTACTGCACACTTAATGGCTCAAGCATTAAAACGTTTATATGGCGACGTGAAATTTGGTGTAGGTCCAATAATTGAAGGTGGTTTCTACTATGATTTTGATATGGATGAAAAGGTTTCATCAGATGATTTTGAAAAAATCGAAAAAACTATGAAACAAATCGTAAATGAGAATCATAAAATTGAACGTAAAGTGGTAAGTAGAAATGAAGCGAAGGAATTTTTCAAAGGTGATCCCTATAAATTAGAACTTATTGATGCAATTCCTGAAGACGAAAATGTAACGCTATATACACAAGGTGAATTCACTGATCTTTGTAGGGGTGTTCATGTACAATCTACTTCAAAAATTAAAGAATTTAAATTATTATCTACTGCTGGTGCTTATTGGCGTGGAGACAGTGACAATAAAATGTTACAACGCATTTATGGCACTGCTTTCTTCGATAAAAAAGATTTAAAAGAACATTTAAAAATGTTAGAAGAACGTCGTGAACGAGATCACCGCAAAATTGGTGAAGACTTAGAACTGTTTACTAATAATCAATTAGTAGGTGCTGGCCTGCCATTGTGGTTACCGAATGGAGCTACAATACGTCGTGAAATTGAGCGTTATATTGTTGATAAAGAAGTTAGCATGGGATATGACCATGTATACACTCCTGTGTTAGCCAATGTTGATTTGTATAAAACTTCTGGACACTGGGATCATTATCAAGAAGACATGTTCCCAGCTATGAAATTAGATGAAGATGAGGCAATGGTTCTAAGACCAATGAATTGTCCGCACCATATGATGATTTATAAAAACAAACCTCATTCATATCGAGAATTGCCAATTCGTATAGCTGAATTAGGTACTATGCATCGTTATGAAGCAAGTGGTGCTGTATCTGGTTTACAACGTGTTCGTGGAATGACTTTAAATGATTCTCATATCTTTGTAAGACCTGACCAAATTAAAGACGAATTCAAGCGCGTGGTTAATATGATTAAAGATGTTTATAAAGATTTTGGATTTGAAGATTATCGCTTTAGACTTAGTTATAGAAATCCAGAAGATAAACATAAATACTTTGATGATGATGAAATGTGGAAAAAAGCTGAAACAATGTTGAAAGAAGCTTCTGATGAACTTGGTCTAACTTACGAAGAAGCTATTGGTGAGGCAGCATTTTATGGGCCTAAATTAGATGTTCAAGTTAAAACTGCTATGGGGAAAGAGGAAACTTTATCAACTGCACAATTAGACTTCCTTTTGCCAGAACGTTTTGACTTAACATATATTGGTAGTGATGGAGAACAACATCGACCAGTAGTTATTCATCGTGGAGTAGTATCAACTATGGAACGTTTTGTAGCGTTTTTAACAGAGGAAACAAAAGGTGCATTCCCAACTTGGTTAGCACCAAAACAAGTTGAAATTATCCCAGTTAATGTTGACTTACATTATGATTACGCAAGACAATTGCAAGATGAGCTTAAATCACAAGGTATTCGTGTTGAAATCGATGACCGTAATGAAAAAATGGGTTATAAAATACGTGAAGCTCAAATGAATAAAATACCTTATCAAATAGTTGTTGGAGATAAAGAAGTTGAAAACAATGAAGTCAATGTTAGACAATATGGCTCAGAAAATCAAAAAACACTTGAAAAAGATGAATTTATTTGGAGTTTAGTAGATGAAATTCGTTTAAAAAAACGTAGATAAACTTGAAAATAGCGAGGATATCGTGTATATTACAGATGAAACAAAATAAAAATTAGAGTTAGAGGTTGCATTTTTAATCAGTAGGTAATCAGAAGTCGTATGGGACATATGTTGAATTAGCGAAAGGTAACGATGCCGAAATAATTATAAGACCATAAATTATAATTGTTGGGACAACTGTCGATAAGAAGTTGTACTGTCACTGAATGTGATGTGCTACCTTATATAGATAAAACCAAGTGGTTGCATATCTTAAAGGTATGTGACCGCTTTTTGTTTGTGCTCTGCGTAAGCGAAGTATGAAAAGTTGATTTGGACATCTGAAGATAAGTGGTATAATATATAAAAAATTTTCATCAAATTCTCATACATTAATAATACAATGTTGGTACACAGAAATATAGTTACATGTTAGCCTCTAAGAGAAGGAAAGGGAGCATCTATGAATAATAGAAATGAAAATCAAAATGGCGGTGTCCAGAGAGCTTTAAAAGATCGTCATATTTCCATGATTGCTATTGGAGGATGTATAGGAACAGGTTTATTTATGACTTCTGGAGGTGCTATCCATGATGCAGGGGCATTGGGAGCTTTAATTGCCTATGCTATTATCGGAGCAATGGTATTTTTCCTAATGACTTCATTAGGTGAAATGGCAACTTATTTACCTGTTTCAGGTTCTTTCAGTACATACGCAACGCGCTTTGTAGATCCCTCTTTAGGTTTTGCATTAGGTTGGAACTACTGGTTTAATTGGGTAATCACTGTGGCAGCTGATGTCACAATCGCTGCACAAGTTATCCAATATTGGACTCCAATGCAAGGTATACCTGCATGGATATGGAGTTGTATTTTCTTAATAATTATTTTTGCATTAAACTCTTTATCAGTAAGAGTCTACGGCGAAAGTGAATATTGGTTTGCTCTAATCAAAGTCGTTACTGTTATTATCTTCATTATCATTGGTTTACTTACTATAGTAGGGATTATGGGTGGAGAGTTCGTTGGCTTTGATACATTTACTAAAGGTGATGGTCCTATATTGGGAGGTAATCTAGGCGGAAGTTTACTTTCAATTTTAGGTGTGTTCTTAGTTGCTGGTTTCTCATTCCAAGGAACAGAATTAATAGGGATTACTGCTGGTGAATCTGAGAATCCAGAACGTGCTGTTCCAAAAGCGATTAAACAAGTATTTTGGCGAATACTATTATTTTATATCTTAGCAATCTTTATAATAGGCATGCTTATCCCATATGATAGTAAAGCTCTAATGGATGGTGGAGACAGTATTTCTACTTCACCATTTACTCTTGTATTCAAAAATGCAGGCTTAGCTTTTGCAGCATCTTTTATGAACGCAGTTATTTTAACATCTGTGCTGTCGGCTGGTAATTCAGGCATGTATGCTTCTACACGAATGCTTTACTCAATGAGTAAAGGTAAGCTTGCTTTTGATTCATTCGGAAAAACTAATAAAAATGGGGTGCCGTACATTTCTCTAATGGCAACTGGATTTTTAGTTGTCCTTATCTTTGCTTTACAACATATTAATGGTGATGCTTATGAGTATATTGTTGCAGCAAGTGGAATGACTGGTTTTATTGCATGGGTAGGAATCGCAGTAAGTCATTTTAGATTTAGACGTGCGTTTGATAGACAAGATTACGATAAATCTAAATTAAAGTACAAAGCTAAACTTTTTCCTTTTGGACCCATTTTTGCGGGTATACTATGTGTGATTGTTATTATTGGTCAGGACGTTGACTTTATTAAAACAGGCGACTTTGATATAAGTCGATTTTTCATAACTTATATGGGGATTCCTGTATTCCTAATTTTCTTCTTTTATCATAAGTTACGATATAAAACAAAAAAAATACCACTTGAAAAAGTTGATTTAAGACAAGATGTTTCTATGGAAGAAATTAGACATCATGATCATAAATAAAAAAGATTTGACTTACATGTTTATTACTGATATGATTAGCGATGTTGAATACGAAACGAACCAAGTAGAAGCACCCGCTTCTCACCTGTAGCGACGCAAAAGCAGTTGGCAGGTTAATCATGTTACACAATAAGTGTGTGGAAGAAGAGCGGGTAGTGATACCCGCTCTTCTTTTTTGCTTGGGACAATTTCGTAAAACTCTGGGAGGTGTCAACCATAGCAAAAGATCAAACTCAAGTTAATGAGAAAATTCGTGCAAAAGAACTACGTTTAATAGGCCAAGATGGTGATCAAATTGGTGTGAAATCTAAACGTGAAGCATTAGAAATGGCTGAACGTGTAGACTTAGATTTAGTTGTTGTCGCACCAAATGCGAAACCACCTGTTGCTAGAATTATGGATTATGGTAAATACAAATTCGAACAACAGAAAAAAGAAAAAGAAATGAAGAAGAAACAAAAAGTCATTAATGTTAAAGAATTACGTTTAAGTCCGACTATCGAAGAACACGATTTCCAAACGAAGTTGAAAAACGGACGTAAATTTTTATCTAAAGGCGATAAATGTAAAGTTTCAATTCGTTTTAGAGGACGTGCAATTACGCATAAAGAAATTGGTCAACGTGTATTAGAAAAATTTGCAGATGAATGTAAAGATATTGCAACTGTTGAACAAAAACCTAAAATGGAAGGGCGTCAAATGTTTATTATGTTAGCGCCTGTCAACGAAAAATAAACGTTAAATTATAGGAGGAAATGAATCATGCCTAAAATGAAAACTCACCGCGGAGCAGCTAAACGTGTTAAAAGAACTGGTTCAGGTAAATTAAAACGTTCTAGAGCTTTCACATCTCACTTATTCGCAAATAAAAACACTAAACAAAAACGTCAATTACGTAAAGCAAAATTAGTGTCTAAGAGTGATATGAAACGCGTAAAACAATTATTAGCTTACAAAAAATAAGATTTAAAACGAAAAGATATGATAGAGACTATCTAAGGAGGAATTTATTATGCCACGAGTTAAAGGTGGAACAGTAACAAGAGCACGTCGTAAAAAAACGATTAAATTAGCTAAAGGTTACTTTGGTTCAAAACATACATTATATAAAGTAGCTAAACAACAAGTTATGAAATCAGGTCAATATGCTTTCCGTGACCGTCGTCAACGTAAACGTGATTTCCGTAAATTATGGATTACACGTATCAATGCGGCTGCACGTCAACATGATATCAGCTATTCACGTTTGATGAACGGCTTGAAAAAAGCTGAAATTGATATTAACCGTAAAATGTTATCAGAAATCGCTATTTCAGATGATAAAGCTTTCGGTGAATTAGTATCTAAAGCTAAAGAAGCTTTAAAATAGTTAATGAGTAAGAGATGACGAGTAAAGTCATCTCTTTTTTTGTTTTCATTTATTTTTTATATTCAATCGCAATGTTAATTAATTTTTGCTAAAATGACTGTTAGAAAAGTACACCTGAAAAGGAGAAAAATATGTCTAAGTTCGATGAACAAATTATAGTAGTAAAAAGAAATATATTATTTGATAATGACAAGAATGCATTTAATGGATTTATGCATAAAAACAATATTAAAGGCAAAGATATTTTTAATGCTTTAAGTGAATATGAAGTAAAAAGACGTGGTGATATGGAAGAAGACCCTTCGTTCAAGCAACTTATCTCATATTGCTTATTAGAAAATGAAAAAGGTGAGATTCTGGTATATGAACGTCTCTCCGGGGGAGGAGAAGAACGTTTACATGGACAATCATCAGTGGGTGTTGGCGGACATATGAACAACGTTGTTGGAGCAGATTCTATTAACGAGGTATTGAGAGTTAATGCGCAAAGAGAACTTGAGGAAGAAGTTGGTCTGTGTCAAGAAGACTCTCAAAATATGGAATATTTAGGCTTCATCAATGATGACACAAATGAGGTAGGAAAAGTTCATATGGGTATTGTCTTTAAGATTACTGTGCATTCAAATGATGTTGAAGCAAAAGAAACGGATACACTTAAAATTAGATGGGCAGAAAAAGGTAGTATCGAATCTTATGATGATTTTGAAACATGGAGTGCGTTAATACTTCAAGACCTGTAAAGATTGGAGTGCGAGTCAATTGTCAAATGTAATACCTTTTCCACAATCTGAAGAAAAATTGCTTAATCAGATTAACGATGCGCAAAGACGTAATGATTTCAATGCAATGTATAATTTATTTCACACATATGAGCAAAATTTTGAATTAAATGAGAAAGTTGCATTAAAAAAATGTTGGATGCTTCTTCAAATGAACTCTTTTTTAGAATTGAGAGAGGAGGCTATTATTTTATTAAAACGTGGATTAAATTGTTATGACGAGTTGATAATTTATTATATTAAAAGTTTAAACGGATTAGGACAGTATTATGA
>ERZ1031010.96-NODE-96-length-11300-cov-33.339351_pt1 | contig 11300 bp, 10 predicted proteins | sample MGYA00518594_ERZ1031010 | MGnify/ENA primary metagenome ERZ1031010 (study PRJEB33718, sample SAMN03159722) | human skin metagenome | collected 2014-05-20 | study: EMG produced TPA metagenomics assembly of the PRJNA266117 data set (Human skin bacterial metagenome... | reverse complement strand
CTACACGTAAGGAGTCGTCGGCAGCGTCAGATGTGTATAAGAGACAGTTATACATGAGTGCTAATAAATATGTAAGTGTCTGTTCTTAAAGAATTAAGCCAAGTGATAGTAAGACAGAACTCTTTCTAAATTCGTAAGCTCAACTCCGATTCCTTGCTTACATGGTCTGGGGAATTTTTAAGAAAAATTTTGGGGTTAGAAACTATATTAAAAAAATTAATAGGAGCTCATTTTCAATTCAGTCAACTGATGCAAAATTACTAATGTATTTACAGATAATATCTATGACCCATACTTTAATTATTCAACATGGCCAATAATGTCATCCTAAATAAATTTTGATAAAATAAAATGAATACTCATCCAAAAAGCGAGGATTTAATTAATGGGAAATGTCGTGCATAAACTTAAAACTCAAGAAATAAAGACGTTAATGTCTCAAATAACTTTTGATACGTCTAACTTACCTCAAGGTATGAAAGCCCGCACAAAATATCAAAATACGGTCATCAATATTTATCATTCAGGTAAAGTAATGTTCCAAGGTAACAATGCTGAAACTGTAGCATCACAATTGTTACCTGATAAGAAAACGAGTACAAATAAGAGCACCAATTCAAAAACTCAGACAAACACTAGCACACTCGCATATGACTTTTATAATTGTATAGGTAGTGATGAAGCAGGTAGCGGAGACTATTTTGGTCCACTGACTGTTTGTGCAGCATACGTTAGTAAAGAACACGTAAACGTTCTAAAAACGTTAGGTGTAGATGATTCTAAAAAGTTAAATGACAACAAAATTGTTGAATTAGCTGAACAATTAGTCACCTTCATCCCACATTCTTTACTTACTTTAGATAACGTTAAATATAATGAACGACAACGCTTAGGTTGGTCTCAAGTAAAAATGAAAGCAGTTTTACATAATGAAGCCATAAAAAATGTTACCAAAAAGATTAATCATGATGAACTAGACTATATCGTAATTGATCAATTTGCTAAACGAGAAGTGTATCAACATTATGCGCTATCTGAACTACCTTTTCCTAAAAAGACTAAGTTCGAAACTAAAGGTGAATCAAAATCATTAGCAATTGCAGCAGCGAGTATCATTTCTCGCTATGCTTTCGTAAAACATATGGATCATATTACACGCCAAATTAAAATGGACGTTCCAAAAGGAGCAAGTAATAAAGTAGATTTATTTGCAGCAAAAGTCATACAAAAATACGGAATTGATCAACTTGATGCTATTTCAAAAAAGCATTTTAAAAATAGGGATAAAGCTTTGACACTCATCTATAAAAAATATAACTAACGAAAAAAGGATCTACTCATAAAGTCATTACAACTTATGAATAGATCCCTATATTATGTTTGTTTTATCTAATTGTAGCACTTTTATTTTCAAGTGCAGCTAAAATTTTATCGTGTACCGCAGTTACGCGCTCATCTGTCAATGTATTTTCAGTGTCTAAATAACTCAATCTAATCGCAATCGATTTCTTACCTTCTTCTAAATGTCCACCTTCGTATACATCAAAGACTAACGTATCAGTTAAAATGTCTTCACCATTGTCGTGAATTGTAGCTATTAACTCAGACGCAGCAACATCGTGATTAACTTCTAATGCAATATCTCGAGTAACACCTGGGAATCTAGGAATAGCTTCGTAATTAATATATCCTACAGAAACTTTCATCATAGCTTCATAATTAAGTTCAAACACATACGTGCGTTTTAAACTATTTTCTGCAGCAAGTGTAGGATGCAATTCACCTATAAATCCAATATCTTTACCGTTAAGTGAGACGATGGCAGTTCTTCCTGGATGTAAACCATCTAATTGACCAGCACGATAATCAAACTGAAGATTAAGTTTTTCAGCGACACGGTCAACCATACCTTTAGCTATAAAGAAGTCAACTGTTTCTTTTTTACCTTGCCATGCGTTATCAACATAATTACCTGTTAAAATACCACTTAAATATTCAACTTCATCAGGTAATTCACCTTCGGCATTACCAAAGAATACACGTCCGATTTCATATAATTTTACATCTGTATTTTTACGCGCCACATTATAAGACACCGCTTCAATTAAATGTGGTAATAAGCTTTGGCGTAAAGTTGAATGTGCTTCACTCATAGGCATCAATAGTTCAATCGTAGTACGGTCTTGTAAAGCAAAGTCTGTCGCATGTTCTTTAGAAACTAACGAATAGGTAATAGCTTGATCTAAGCCTGCACCTTCAAGTGCCTCTTTAACAGTACGCGTTTTATATTGACGATCGGTTAAAGCACCACTTGTAACTTCATCAAATACAGGTAATGTTGATGGGATTTCATCATAACCATAGATTCGAGCCACTTCTTCAATTAAATCCTCTTTAATCGTGATATCTTTGCGTCTAGAAGGCACATGTACCACAAGTTGACTATCATGATTTTCAGTTTTAAACCCTAATTGCTCAAAAATATTGATAATGACATCAACACTTAATTTAAAACCAATTGTTTGGTTCACTTTGTCAGCAGTGATTTCAATTGGGGTTACAAATGACCCTAAATCACCTTTAGATACTCTATCTTTCAACACAGTTCCAGAAGCATAAGTTTGCAATAAATAGCATGCTCTATCTACTGCTTCATTAACAAACTCTGTTGCTATACCTTTTTCAAAACGACTTGAAGATTCACTTCGTAAGTTTAAACGTCTAGATGTGTGACGAATAGACACAGGATTGAAAATAGCACCCTCAACAACGACATTGCGTGTTTGTTCAGTCACTTCCGAGAAATCTCCACCCATCACGCCACCAAGAGCGATAGGTTCTTTTCCATTCGTAATTACAATATCACTATCTAAGAGTTTTCTTTCAACGTCATCTAGAGTTGTCATCGTTTCGTCGTGTTTTGCCTGTCTTACTTCAATAATTTCTGAACCAATTTGATCTTGATCAAACATGTGCAAAGGTTGACCATACTCTAATAACACATAGTTAGATATATCCACTACATTATTTATCGGACGAATACCCGCTTTCATTAAACGTGCTTGCATCCATACTGGTGATGGTGCGATTGTGACATCATGAACAATACGCGCACTATAATAAGATACGTTGTCCTTATTATTTATTACTACCGATAATTCATCTTTTGCAGAAATATCATTTTCATCACTGGATGTTTCTGGTTTGGTCATTGTAGTTTGATATAATGCAGCAACTTCATAACCTGTACCTATCATACTTAAAGCATCTGCACGATTAGGTGTTAAATCAAATTCCATTACTTGATCGTTTAAATATAATGCTTCTAATGCATCTGTACCAGGCGTTACGGCTTCAGGAAAAACATAGATTCCTGATTCATATGCTTTCGGTGTAACATTACTTGAAATACCAATTTCTTGTAATGAACAAATCATACCTTCGGAACGTTCCCCGCGTAATTTCGCACGTTTAATTTTAACACCACCTGGTAAACGTCCACCTACTTTGGCAACTATAACGTATTGCCCTTCGTCTACATTAGGCGCACCGCAAACGATTTTCACAGGTTCATCTTCGCCTAAATTGACTTGGCAAATATTTAACTTATCAGCATCGGGATGTGGTGATTTTGATATGACATGCCCTACCACTAAATTCTTAATATCTTTTGTATAGTCAATAATGTCATCGACTTCAATACCAGTTCGTGTTATTCTTTCAGCTAAATCTTGAACTGATTGGTTCACTTCTACATAATCTTTTAACCACTCATTTGAAATTAACATTATTGCTCACCTCTATCTTCTACAGCTTTAAATTGATCTAAAAATCTTACATCATTCGTATAGAAATGACGGATATCTTCAATACCATACTTTAACATCGCAATACGATCTGCACCTACACCAAATGCAAAACCAGAATATTCTTTAGAGTCTAATCCAGCCATTTCAAGTACGTTTGGATGAACCATACCTGCACCTAGAATTTCAATCCACCCTGTATGTTTACAGACATTACATCCCTGTCCTTTACACTTAAAGCATGACACGTCAACCTCAACAGATGGTTTAGTAAATGGGAAATAACTTGGACGTAAACGTATTTCTCGTTCTGCACCAAATAATCTTTTAGCAACTAATTCTAAAGTTCCTTTTAAACCACTCATTTTAATACTTTTATCAACAACAAGGCCCTCTATTTGCATAAATTGATGACTGTGTGTCGCATCATCTGAATCACGTCGGTACACTTTACCTGGACAAATAATCTTGACTGGTCCTTGACCATTACATTTCTCCATTGTACGCGCTTGAACAGGAGACGTATGCGTACGCATTAATGTTTCTTCTGTAATATAGAAACTATCCTGCATATCTCGGGCAGGATGAGATTTGGGTAAGTTTAAAGCTTCAAAATTATAATAGTCTTGTTCCACTTCATACCCATCGACAATCTCATAACCTAATCCTAAAAATAAGTCCTCTATTTCTTCAACTGTACGAGTTAAAGGATGTTTAGAACCCATTTCAATGTGACGACCTGGTAAAGTTACATCTATCATTTCTTCTGAAAGTTGCTGATTTAATTTTTCTGCTTTTAGTAGTTGTTGTCTTTCTTCTAATTCATTTTGAATTGTTTGTCTTAGTTCATTAACCTTCTGGCCATAAGCTGGCTTTTCTTCATTAGGTAAATCTTTCATATTTTTCATTAAAGCACTGACAGAGCCTTTTTTACCTAAATATTTTACTTTCACATCTTGCAACGCACGTTCATCATTAGCCTCATTGATATCAACAAGTACTTGTTGCTTTAACTCCGCCATCGTATCATTTTGACTCATGACCGAATTCCTCCTTTTATAATGTCACTTTTTATTATTTTAAAATTGAAAACCTTAAATCGTTAACAAAAAAAGCTTTCATCCCTTATAAGAACTGGGACGAAAGCTTCCGTGGTACCACCCAAATTTATGCATACGCATACACTTGATTATATTCATTGATAACGGAATAATTATTCCGACTTAAATTTCTTTAAGTAACCAAAAAGATGAAAAAATTATTTCAAGCTGGAATGACTTTCAGTCACGATCATTCTCCCTAAACAACTTTCTGAATAATTTATGTCTTTTTATCGGTCAATCATTTAATTGTTTCAGTGATGTTTAACATGATAATGAATTTCTTCACTTCCTATAAACTCAATCATTATTATAGCCGATATTTAAACGTAGGGTCAACCTTTCAACTGATACATTAATATACTTCCAGCTATTGCCACATTTAAACTTTCAGCTTTACCATGAATAGGTATAATGAGATTTTTTGTTGTTTGTTCTAATAATGCTTGGTTAACACCCTCGCCTTCATTGCCTAATAATAATGCAAATTGAGGTTGTGATTCTATTTCTTTAAAGTTCACTGCATTTTCTAGGACTGTTCCATAAACAGGTCCCTCAAATTCTTTAATAAACGTAGCTAAATCTTTAGTAATCACAGGAATGTGAAAAATGCTACCTTGACTCGATCTCATCACTTTATCTTGAAAAGGATCCGCAGTCCCCTTCTCCATCACAATTAAATCTAATCCTGTTGCATCCGCAGTACGAATTAAGGTACCCAAATTACCCGGATCTTGAATACGATCAATTAATAAAACTTGTTGCGCTTCTGAAATATCGTAACCAGGCTTTTGTATCACTGCAAAAAATCCTTGCGGTGTTACCGTACCTGACAATGCCTCTGCAACTTTTAAATTAATATGGTAAGTTTCATTCGCATAATCAATTAATGAAGATTCGGTTCTTTCAGGATCGACAATGAATAATTGTATGATTTCAATTTGACTTTGGTACACTTCTTCAATGAGATGAATACCTTCAATTAAAGCGAGACCTGTTTTATCTCGTTCACGCTTCTTTTTCAATTTATTCGCTTGCTTTATCTTGTTATTTTGAGCAGAAGTTATTTGTTCCATTTATTAGAATCTCCATCATTTAAAGTTTATATCCATATTGTAATTGAATCTTACTTGATTTCAAAGTCACTAGTTATACTAATATTAAAATTTGTAAATTCTAAGATGGAGTCGTTTTTAAACACTTATTTTTATCTGTCTTCCCTGGCAATTAATCTACTGGTTCTCATGTAACAAATATTAATATTTTTAATTAGTTGCTTAAAGTTAGAAAAATATGTTAATACATTGTCATCCATTACAGTTATTTAATGGTTTTATTTCACTCTAAATTTTATAAATCTCATAAACAACTGAGACAACTACTTTCAAAGGAGAGATTAAGTTATGAATCAACCAAACAAGTTTTCTAACACATCACCCATTAAGAAAAATCATTACTCAATCAGAAAGTTCACAGTTGGTACTGCTTCAATTATCATAGGATCATTCCTATTCTTCGGGCAAGCACACGCTGAAGAGTTTGATAGAGTGACGAAACTGGAGGACAACCAGCTGTAACAAGTAAACCAGCAGGGGCGAGCCAAGGACAAGATGCCCCCCAAGCTAGTACTGAAGGAAATCAAAATCCTACAGGTTCGCCAGTTGTTGGAACACCTGGCACTACTGGTCAAGATACGCCTCAAGCTGGAGGAACGCAAACTGCTCCAACTTCACCTGCTGCGGGCAATCCCGGTGCTACTGGGCAAGACGCACCTCATAAAAATACTGCCGGAGATCAAAATGCCGCGGTAACTCAACCAGGTAATGAAGCTGCTGGTCAAACAGGTACACCTGGCGCTCAAAATACTGATACTACGCCACAACCAGCAAAACCTGCAGGTACAACTGCTGAAACTACTCCAGCTCCTAATAATGCCGGAGAAAATAACGCTCAAACTCAACCAGGTGCTGCTTCTGGAACACAAGATAGACAAGGTGCACAAACTAAACCAACTGGTAATCAAGGTGCTACTGCAACACCTGGTGAAGCTGGAGATCAAAAACCAAGTAGTCAACAAGGTAATACTGAGAACAATAACAACCAAGCTGGTTCTACACCTAACCAAAGTGGTCAAAATGGTCCTGATGGTCAAAATGGTGGAGATACTGGCTCAGATACAGATTGCAATGAACATAAAGACTGTAAAGAACATAAAAATTGTGAATGTAAAGGCCAACAACCTGGCAAAAATGATATTACAAAACCTGAAACTTTTTGTGTAACTGACAAACAAAAAGAACAAAAATTAACTACTGATAATCAATGTACAAAAAAAGAAACTGATAACAAAGGTTCTAAAGAAGATAAAAATGCTACTGAATTACCAGAAACAGGATTAAGTGATGAAGCTGATTATACTACTACAGTATTTGGTTCTATTGCTTTAATATCTTCACTTCTATTACTAAGAAGACAACGAAAAGAATCTAAATAATCTTTAACATCATCAAAACGAATAAATCAATAACAAGATTTACTCATTTTTTATTTTTATCAATTTAATTTCTAATAATATTAAATATTATATAACTAAATAATGATTGTTCACTTGTATTAATTAAAATCAACATAGAAGATGTTAACAACATGAATCAACATCAAAAGACAAAGTATGTATTACATAGAAATTTCTTCCCAATTCGTAAGCTTAAATTTGGCGAAACATCTGTCACATAAGGTTCTGCCCTTCTACTCCTTACGCATCATTAGACATAAGCTGATGAAACAACTGACACAAATCATCAAGCAGAGACTGTAACGACTACTTCAAATAATCAAACTCATCCTCAATCCCCTCAAAATTCAGCTAATTCCAAAGACAATGCATCAACTCAAAATAATCAAAACACGGTTGTCACAATGACAATACGCCATCACAAAATAAATTTGAAACAGTTAATTTCCAAGTCCAAAAAGATAAAACAAATGATATTTCATTAATGGACAAATATGTAAAACATCCAGGAAAAGTATTTAAAACTAACAATCAATATTAATTCCAAATCGTATTAGATAAGTCGTCTGTTTGGAAGGCAATACAATTCTTCGATGAAAAAGAGACGGTACTCCCATCTAAAGTTGTCTCTGAGAACTCTAAAGAAGATACTAAGACTATACATATTGAAGTGACACCCGGTATGAATAACATCATAAGTAAGCACCATATTGAAACACCTAATTATCAATATGACGAGATTATATAACACATTTTTCCCTAGATACACCTATCCCTTATATCAATGATGAGAACGTATCTTCTGATAAACCTAATGACACTACCACTGAAAATGAGAGTACTGTAACGAATAATAAAACAGCAAATACAAATACTTCTCAAATAAAACCTGATTAAACTAATGCAAAATATAACTAAAAAAATAAAGAGAACAATCATCAAACCGATGAAAAAGAAGAGAAACAACAACCATATAACGTTGTGGAAGACGACGGTAATCATAAGGCTACAGAACCTGAGAAAGTGAATAATACTTCTGAAGATACATTTGTACAAAATAAAGAACAAACTGACAAACCAGATACTCAATCTAACGCTGACAAAGCCGATAAAGATGAGAAAGAGAAAAAAAGCAAAGTAAATCGTATTGAGGTTACTGTTCCAACTTTTGATAAAAAAAGAAAATGTAAATCAATTACTTAAAACTGGTTTAAATGTTGAAAATAATTCAACACCAATCGCTTTGGGTTTCCTTGCTTTCCTTTCTTTTTGTTCTTAATAAGAAAAGAGAAAAAATACTAATCTATCCCTAAGCCATAGACAAAAACATCTAATGATTGCTTGTCTTTTTTATCTTGCAAAGATACAAGATATCTAAACTTAGAGGTACTTAACAATTTCATTCAGAAAATAATGAAAGTCTTGTTTGCTATCAATTTCCTAATCACTTTACCATAGAACTATGATTACTATTTTAATAATTTCAACCTATCGTCTCTACCTTAAACCAAAAAAATCCAACAACCTCACATGAGATTGTTGGATTTCATACATCAGTTCTATTATTTAGAAACGACTTCTTCGCCGTTGTAAGAACCACAGTTTTTACATACGCGGTGAGATAATTTGTACTCGCCACAATTTGGGCATTCAGTCATACCAGGTACTGAAATTTTAAAATGTGTACGGCGTTTATTTTTTCTTGTTTTAGACGTTCTTCTTTTTGGTACTGCCATGATTAATCCTCCTTAGAATAGACACTTAATTCAAAATGTCAGTTCAATTAATAACTATTATACCATTAATCAAACTGCTATTGCTCTTTATCGTATAATTGTTGTAATTTCTGAAGCCTTGGATCAACTTTTTTATGTTCAGAATCTTGTTCTTGTTGAGCTTCAGCCAATTGATCTTCGTCAATGACTTCCCAACCATTACCTTCTGTTAACATTTGATCACTATGTTCAGAATAGGCACGCATAGGCTTTTCAATAATTACAAGCTCTTCAGCAATGTCCTTAATATTAATCATACCGTCTGTGACGCGATGATAATGCTCATCATCTTGATCGTCATCATCGTTATAATCATCATAGCCTTCTAAATCAAATACTTCTGAAGTCGTCACATCAAGTGGCACATTTACCGGTTCTAATGTACGTGCACAAGGCATGGTATACATACCGGTCACATGCATATCTGCGATAACTTCATTAGATTTAACAGTTAATTGGCCTTCAACATTTATTTCTGAGAGATCAATTAAATCTAATGATTCTTTTAAATGTTCAAAATTCACCTTTTGATTAAACTCAAATAGCTTACCTTGATACTTTCTTAACTGTGTTATTGACCATTTCATATGGCTTCACCTCTAACAAGCACAAATTTTATTTTAACTTTCTCAACAAAAGATGTCAAGATTTTTTCTTAACATACCTAGTTCTGTTACACTATTAATGATGAATATCGAAAGGAAGAAATGCAAATGAAAAGTGTTGGGCTTATAACTGAATACAATCCTTTCCACAATGGACATTTACATCATGCTAAAGCATCTCAACAACATTCCAATTCAACTGTAACAATTGCAATAATGAGTGGCAACTTTGTGATGCGTGGCGAACCTGCTATTTACCATAAATTCAAACGCACTGAGATGGCTTTATCGGCTGTAGATTTAGTTGTTGAGCTCCCTTTGATAGCTAGTCTATCATCCGGTGATACTTTTGCAGAAATAGCTGTAAAAGTGGCGCAATATCTTGATATCGATACCATTTCTTTTGGAAGTGAAAGTGCACAACTCAATGAATTACAGACACTTGCTGAACAAATTCTAGATATAGAAACTCTCCCTGATTTTAAAAATAAACTTAAAGAAGGTAAAAGCTATCCACGCATTTTAAGTGAGATCACAGAAAATCACACACTCTTGCAGTCTCCTAATAACATACTTGGTATCAGTTATTTAAAAGCAATTCAACAGTTTGCGCCTCATATATCTGCTTTAACGATTAAAAGAGAAGTTGCAAACCATCATAGCGATTCAATTGAACATCATCAATTTGCAAGTGGTACATCGATAAGACGTTCACTCACTAATGGCGATAAAGATTGGGCTGAAGTTGTCCCAAAATCTATTCAAACATTATACACGAAACCGCACATAACAATAGAAGATACGTTTCCTTTTATTAAGTATCAAATCATATCACAGTCTAATGAAATACTAAATTCTATTTATACGATGAATGAAGGCTTTGAAAATCGTCTTCAATCAACAATACAACAGAGTCATTCTTTCCAAGAATTGATGTTTAAACTCAAAACGAAACGTTATACATATGCTCATATTCAACGTATTTTAATGAATGTACTTCTTAATATCCAATCTAGAGATGTCACTAAAAATATTCAAGCAGTTAGAATATTAGGTATGAACGACAAAGGTCAAACATACTTGAAATACCTAAAAAATAAATACCCTAACAAGCAATACATCACAAATATTAACCAAAAAACTGTACACTATTTTCACAATGAAATCAAAGCGACACACATTTATAATCTTATGAGTAAACAAACGTTAACAGATGTTAATACTCCAGTGATTCGTATATAAAGAGCGTAGGACAGAAGTCGCATTGAGTTCGTTGTCTTACGCTGACAACGAATCACAACTTGTATTGTTTGTAGAATTTCTAAGTGAAATTCTCTAAGTTGTGGCCCCAAGCTAGAATTGAAAAACTTAATTTAAGCGCTTTTTCAATTCAGTCATCGACTGCCAATACGCAAATTATACCTGAAATAATGTTCCATACACTCTATAATCTGTCTCTTATACACATCTGACGCTGCCGACGACTCCTTACGTGTAGA
>ERZ1031010.94-NODE-94-length-11346-cov-32.531397_pt1 | contig 11346 bp, 14 predicted proteins | sample MGYA00518594_ERZ1031010 | MGnify/ENA primary metagenome ERZ1031010 (study PRJEB33718, sample SAMN03159722) | human skin metagenome | collected 2014-05-20 | study: EMG produced TPA metagenomics assembly of the PRJNA266117 data set (Human skin bacterial metagenome... | reverse complement strand
ACACCAATTTGAGCTCCTATCACACTAGATATAATTAAAACAATAGAGTAACCCCATGCAACATGTCCTTGTACAATGTGACCTATGGAACTCATGACACTAGAAAAGAAAATCATCATCATGCTTGTCCCTACAGCAACATGTGGAGGAAATCTAAACACGATTAACATGAGCGGTGTCATAAGTGCTCCTCCACCTATACCAAATAATCCTGTCAATACTCCAATAAATAACGTCGTACAAAATGCAAAAAATGGTGGTACACTGTAATGATAGGTTTTACCTTCCACATCTATATATGCGCGCTCATATTGTGGTTTATCAAAAATTTTGAATGGTTTAATTTTATAGCGAATCATGAGTAGTATCGACACACCAATCATAAATATACCAAAATATAAATTAAAAGAATCTAACGTTAAATATCTACTTAAAAAAGAACCGATAAGTGAACCCGGTAATAAGCCAAATAAAAAAATAGACCCATTTTTAATATCTACTTGTTTAGTCTTTAAATATCCGAGTGAAGAAGAAAGTCCTGTAACAATAAGAATAACTGAAGACGTCCCTATCGCAATTTGAGTCGTGATACCATGAAGAAAATGATGGTTAACTCCTAAATAAACAAGTGTAGGAACAATAATAATACCCCCACCTATTCCGACTATTGAACCGAGTATTGCTGAAAGTCCGCCTATTAAAATCAATAAAATAATTGTCAATAACATGAATTTCGCCTCTTAAAATAGTTTTAATTGTTGTGGTGCTAATCCTTCATAATCGATACCTAAAATATCTTGATATGTTTTAGCATTTTGAGCAGCATGGCCACCAGAATTATTATTGAAAATCACATAGACCTTTTTAGCCTTTTGATTAAGTATTTCAACTTTCTGAGCTAAATCTACTAACTCTTTTTCATTATAATTATACAAATATCTTACATCTCGCCACTCTTGGTCTGTCATATCTTTTTTTGTCCAACCATGTCTATTACGACCATGGTAGCGAACTAAGGCAACCTCATTCGTAATTCTATTCACCAGTGGAATACTACCTTCTTTAATTTGAGGTTCATCCACGACAGAGTGTATAATCTGATGTTCTGTTAAAAAAGATAACGTTTGTTCTTTATAACAATCATCAAACCAAGATTGGTGTCTAAATTCAACACAAATTGGAAAATCAGCTAATTGCTTTTTTATATATAGTATGTATTTAATATTTTGTACATTACAATCAAACCAAGGAGGAAATTGTACAAGTATCATCGCTAACTTATCATGCACTTTCAAAGGTTGAATCATAGCTTTAAATTGTTCAAATAAGTCATTTCGTGTTTCTGCATAATCTTTATAATCTGCATGCAACGTTAACGCTTGATGAATTTTAACAATAAATTGAAATCGTTTAGGGGTTTCATTAATCCATTTAAATATGTTGCGTTCGGGTTGAATCGCATAATACGAAGCGTCTAATTCTACAACTGGGAAATGACTCGCATAAGTTTTGAGCTTATCAGTTTTACGCTCTAAATCTTCATACAATGTGTCATGGTCTCCCCAACCTGTTAGACCTATCTCTATCATTTTTATCACCATTAACATGATACCATATTACAAATCTTTGATTCACTCTAGTTAACTTAAATTTACACTTTCTTTAGTTTGCATTTATTTTGAGAATATAGGTATAAATATATTAATAAATGAATTTCAACTTAAAAACTCCCTACTTTTTTAAAGTAAGGAGTTTCATGATATCGTTATATATTTGTTTAGAAATTATTTAACTTATGCTCAACTTGTGTAATCACTTTATTCATCATCATTGAAGCGTGCATTCTTTCAGCAAGACGAGGTGATTGACCACTCCACATGTGTGTAAATTCAGTCTTTCCATCTTGAACTGCCGTCTTTCTAATACTATTTGTTAGTTGGTTTTGAATGAGATAATCTGGAATCTCACCATCATATTGACTCATCTGATCAATAAATTTATTATGGATTCCTCGAGCATACTTCCCACTAAACACGTTCGTCACTACAGTATCTGTCTCTTTGCTATTTAAGATAGCGTTTTTCAACAGTTCATTCGCAGCGCTTTCATCTGAAATTAAGAAAGCTGTACCCATTTGAACACCTTGTGCACCTAACATCATACTTGCGAGAAGTCCTCTACCATCCATAATGCCACCCGCTGCTACAACAGGTATATTCACAGCATCAACGATTTGAGGTACAAGAGACATCGTTCCAATCATTGGCGTATGATTACCATTATCTAAAGCCCCTATGTCCACCCGCTTCGCTACCTTGAGCTACAATAATATCCATACCAGCACGTTCATTTTCAATTGCTTCATCTACAGAAGTGGCTGTACCAATTAATGTTACTTTGGTTTCTTTTAGTTTTTGAATAATTTCATAATCTGGAATTCCGAATGTAAAGCAACACACAGAGACACATTGGTTAATAATCATATCTATAGCTTGCTTGAATTGTATTTTTTCAGTCACATTAACTACAAGTTCTTCTAAATTAAATGCACGTCTATATGGCTCTAAGAACGCATTCATGTGTTCAACTTGACCTAGTAAATAGCGATGATGGCTTGGGACAAATACATTTACTCCGAAAGGCCGAGTTGTTAATTGCTTAACCTTTTTAATCTCACTCTCTAACTTTTCAGCATTAAAATAACCAGCACCTATTGTACCTAAACCGCCTTGTTCACTTACCGTTGCAACAAGTTGAGGTGTTGTGCTCCCTGCCATATCTGCTTGTATAATAGGATATTTTATTCCTAAGACCTATGTCATTTGATTGTTATTCCACATTTCGTACTCCCCTTAGTTGATATTACGAACGCATGATACTTTGAGGAAACTTTTGATGTTTTAATTTTTCTTCCTCTTCTTGATCCATCTCATCTTCAATATCCATGCCTAATAGTTCTTCTATTAAATCTTCATGTGACACAATAGCATCGGTGCCACCATATTCATCAAGCACAATTGCTAAATGCTTGCGCGTTACTGTCATTTTACGCAATACCCATTCAGCTCGGTTGTGTTCATTTACAAGTAGAGGACTCGAGGCATAATTAGTAATTGCATCCTCTTTTTGTTTACCCCAGGCTAATAAATATTTTGAATGAAAAACTCCTATAATATCATCAATATCTTCATCGTATACTGGATAACGTGTATAAGGTTCATCCATGACCGTTTCATAGGCTTCATCATATGTCATGTCCTTCGAAAAAGCAATGACATTGATACGTGGTGTTGTGTCTATATCTTTAACTTTTAATTTTTCAAAATCCATAACGTTTTGTAACCGGGGATTTTCAACTTCATTAAATGCTCCTTCACGGCCTGCAATATTTAATAATGTACGAATTTCCTCTTTTGAAAAGCGTTTCTCAACAGGACGTCCTCGAGAAAGCACATGATTAATACCATCTGTCATTTTATTTAAGAGAAGTGTAATAGGTTTTAGCACAATGACACAAATATGAATGATAGGGTAAACTAACCGCGATATTTTATCTGGAAATGTCGCTGCTATAGATTTTGGTATTACTTCTGAAATCAAAATAATAACTATCGTGATGATGGCAAAAGCAATCCCAACATTAGCACCAATATTTAGCGCTAAGATTGTCACGAGTGTAGGTAAAATAATATTTACCACATTATTACCGATTAATATAGCAGTGATAAACTCACTTGGTTTATCTAATAACTTTGTTAAACCCTTGAGCCTTACGGTCACTCTTTTTAGCTTCAGTTTGAAACTTAGTGCGATTCGCGGCTGTTAATGCTGTCTCACTACCTGAAAAGAAAAATGAAATAAATATCAATAGTATAATTGCAATAATCATGATGCATTTCTCCTTATGATTTAATCCGTATTAATACATTATTTCCCGAGGAATGATTTATCAAACTTATATTTTATATTGTTTTATTGATCAAACGTAGCCAACATTTAAATAAAAAGCAATACTTTTTTAAGTTAATCGTGTTTACTTTTTGTGAAGTCAGTAACGTGCTTAACGATGCCTTTATAATAAGTATATTGATTATTAAGAAAGCCAGTTTACATACAAAAGTAATACCCAATAATCACTATTAACTTTCTAATTTTTATTTTAGCTTTTTGTCCTCATTCTTAATTAGATATAAATACCAAGAACAATTAAAATAACTTCTTATTAAGAAAGCACATACACATAATAAGTATATACTCCCTCCGAGGATTAAATCACTTTCGTCTTCTGTTGTTGGAACAATCATGCTTAAATAAATTAGAGAAATAAAAGATATTATAATTAAGAAAAATTGCTATCACTTGTATTAATCTATTAATGACTAATTTTAAGAGGTTAAACAAGCCAATGTGTTTAACCCCTTTTTCACTCACGTATTCAGTTGTTTTTGCTGAATCTTAAAAACTAAGAACGAGCCATACGTAAATAGTAAAGCCCCTAAAACCAAAGTGATTAAATACATTACCACATATTTGAAGACCCATATTTAAAAATTGTTCTTTCATAACTATATAAAATATGTCATTATTATCGATAAGTATACAGTCGGTTTTGATATACTTTCAAATATTCTACTATTATGATAGGGTGTATATACCACTAACCACATTATATTTAATGCAATACGCCATTAAAAAACCATATGAACTCATTAAACTAAAAACTAAAGATAAAGATAAGCTAATCCACCAAATGTGTTTCACTGTCTGTAACGCCTTTATTTTGTCTATTTATTTTAATTAATAATATTCCACACACTAACCAAGATATAAAAGTAATCATATTTAAACTTAATATTGCACCAATAATATAAAACACACAGTTTGCCATAGAATTACTTTTTTCTTCTTCATATCAATAATTCCAAAAATGAGTGAAAAAATTGCAATGATGAACACAACCAAAAAACCAACACTAAAAGCATGTTGTGCGGTTTCTGCACTATGCACTGTTGTTTTACCATTAAGTGTTGTAGAAAAATTAAGCATCCATGACTCCAGTAATCGATAATACCAAGAAAACTAAAAACAGTAGATTAGAAAAACTTTGTAAAATGATTCCTATCAATGAGGTAATATTAATTGCTTTATTCATCATATTCTCCTTTTATTTTGTACGTATATCCTTATAATCAGATTGATGTTCTTTAATATAATCTTTAGGATTTATATCTTGTATATAGTAGACTTTCTCTCCCTTTATTTCATATGCAGCTGCAGCATAGAATAGTTGTTCTTTATTTTTGAATAATTTATAACTAATAATCATTTGTCCGTCTTTGAAAAAGTATCTATTGACTTTTCCTTTTTCAAATTTTGGTCTAACTTTATCACTTTTATGGACCATTTTTTGATGTATTTTTTCTTGAATTTTTAATATCTTTTTAATTTCATCATGATATTGAGAATTATCGTGTTGATTTTTCGAATCCTTATTACACTCAACTACTAATATAATCAGAAATAATAAATTTAAGATGAGTAATTTTTTTATATTGTCCCCTTCTACTTATTGAATTATTTAATAATATAAAATCTAAAAGAAAAATACCTGAACTATGATTGATGTCCCAGGCTCAATTAATTGTTACCAATTCTATTGACATAAAAAAACTACCAACGAATCACAAAACGATTCGTTGATAATTGAACATTTTATAATTGACTTTAAATTAACCAATTGAACCTTCCATTTCGAATTTGATTAAACGGTTCATTTCTACTGCGTATTCCATTGGTAATTCTTTTGTAAATGGCTCAATGAAGCCCATAACAATCATTTCTGTCGCTTCTTCTTCAGAAATACCACGACTCATAAGATAGAATAGTTGTTCTTCTGATACTTTTGAAACTTTAGCTTCATGTTCTAATGAAATATTGTCGTTAAATACTTCATTGTAAGGAATGGTATCTGAAGTTGATTCATTATCTAGGATTAATGTATCACATTCGATGTTTGAACGTGCACCTTTGGCTTTACGTCCAAAATGAACAATACCACGATAGATAACTTTGCCACCATTTTTAGAGATAGATTTAGAAACGATAGTTGAAGATGTATTAGGTGCTTTATGAATCATCTTGGCACCAGCATCTTGAACTTGTCCTTTACCAGCGAACGCAATAGACAATGTACTGCCCTTAGCGCCTTCACCTAAAAGTACACAGTTAGGATATTTCATTGTCAGCTTAGAACCTAAGTTTCCATCTACCCATTCCATATTACCATTCTCGTGGACAAATGTACGTTTAGTTACTAGGTTATAAACGTTGTTAGCCCAGTTTTGAATTGTTGTATAACGTACATGTGCATCTTTGTGTACAATAATTTCAACAACAGCAGAATGTAGTGAACTTGTTGAGTAAACTGGTGCAGTACAACCTTCTACATAGTTTACTGATGCACCTTCATCAGCAATGATTAATGTGCGTTCGAATTGACCCATATTCTCAGAGTTAATGCGGAAGTATGCTTGTAGTGGTGTGTCTAATTTAACATTTTTAGGTACATAAATGAATGAACCACCAGACCATACTGCTGAATTTAAAGCAGCAAATTTGTTATCTGCAGCGGGTACGACAGATGCAAAGTATTCTCTAAATAGTTCTTCATTTTCACGTAACGCACTATCAGTATCTTTAAAGATAATACCTTTTTCTTCTAGCTCTTTTTCCATATTATGATAAACAACTTCCGATTCATATTGCGCAGATACTCCTGCTAAGTATTTCTGCTCAGCTTCTGGAATACCCAATTTATCAAATGTACGTTTGATTTCTTCAGGCACTTCATCCCATGAACGCTCAGTATGTTCGGAGGGTTTTACATAATACGTAATATCATCAAAGTCTAGTTCAGATAAATCTCCACCCCATTGTGGCATCGGCATTTTATAAAATAGTTTCAGTGCTTTAAGACGGAAATCTAGCATCCATTGGGGTTCTTCTTTCATTTTAGAAATCTCTGTAATGATATTTTCCGTTAAACCACGCTCTGATCTGAAAATGGACACATCTTCGTCGTGGAATCCGTATTTGTACTCCCCAACATCAGGTGCTTTTTTAGCCATTTCAATCACTCCTTGAATTTATAATTAATAAACAACGTGCATATATACTTTGTACTTGTCATAAAAATCTATGATTAATGATGATAAAAACGAATTTCTATCATAAACAGTGCTATAATTGTCGAAATCATAGAGCTATATTCACTTTAGTATGTGCTATTTTTAAATGTTGTAGTAACAGTATAACAATATGTTTAATACTTCAAAAGATAACGAACTAAGATACACAATTACTCTTCTTCAGTTGTTCCTTCTGATTTACCTTCCTTTTCAACTGTACCTTTTTCTAGTGCTTTCCAAGCAAGTGTGGCACATTTGATACGAGCTGGGAATTGTGAAACACCTTGAAGTGCTTCAATATCTCCCATTTCTTCTGTAATTTCATAATCTTCACCAAGCATCATTTTAGTGAACTCTTGACTCATTTGCATTGCCTCAGCAAGTGAGTGACCCTTAACTGCTTCAGTCATCATAGATGCACTTGACATTGAGATTGAACAGCCTTCACCTTCGAACTTTGCATCATTAATAATCCCATCTTGAATATCAAAAGTAAGACGTATACGGTCACCACAAGTAGGGTTATTCATATCTATAGTCATTGAACCATTGTCTAAGACACCTTTGTTTCTAGGATTTTTATAATGATCCATAATTACAGATCGGTATAATTGATCTAAATTATTAAAATTCATAAGAGAAAAACTCCTTCGTTTGTTTCAATGCTTGAACTAATTGGTCTACATCTTCTTTTGTGTTATAAATGTAGAAACTTGCACGTGCAGTTGAAGAAACATTCAACCATTTCATGAGTGGTTGAGCACAATGATGACCAGCACGTACTGCCACACCCTCAGTGTCAACTGCAGTAGCCACATCATGTGGATGGATATCAGCTAAATTAAATGTAATCACACCAGCACGACGTTCTTTAGGTGGACCATAAATATCTAAACCTTCTATAGAATGCATTTGATCATAAGCGTATTCAGTTAATTCCTTTTCGTGTTGATGGATTGTTTCAAAGCCTATGTTTCCAATATAACGAACAGCTTCTGCTAAACCGATTGCCTGAGCAATAAGTGGAGTACCAGCCTCAAACTTTGTTGGTAAATCTGCCCACGTCGCATCATATTTACTGACAAAGTCAATCATATCTCCACCGAATTCAACAGGTTCCATACTTTGTAATAACTGTCTTTTTCCATATAAGACTCCAATACCAGTTGGACCTAACATTTTATGTCCACTAAAACTATAAAAATCTGCATCAATATCTTGCATGTCTAAAGCCATATGAGGTGCAGCTTGCGCACCATCTGCACTAATAATAGCTCCGTGAGCATGTGCAATTTGAGCAATCGTCTTAACATCATTGATAGTACCTAATACATTTGAAATATGTGCGATAGCTACAATTTTAGTTTTATCATTAATCGTTGCTTTAATGTCTTCTAATCGAAGTTCGCCCTCGTCTGTCATTGGTATAAACTTTAATGTGGCATTTTTACGCTTTGCTAACTGTTGCCATGGAACAATATTTGCATGATGTTCCATTTCAGTCACTACAATTTCATCGCCTTCTTCAACGTTAGCATCTCCATAACTACGTGCAACTACGTTGATAGAAGCTGTTGTGCCTCTAGTAAAAATGATTTCTTCAAAATACTTGGCATTAACAAAACGACGCACAGTTTCACGTGCACTTTCATAAGCATCTGTGGCAAGAGATCCTAAAGTGTGAACGCCACGATGAACATTTGAATTATATCGTTTGTAATAATCTTCAAGCACATTTAAAACTTGATTAGGTGTCTGACTTGTTGCAGTTGAATCTAGATAAGCTAATCGTTTGCCATTAACTTTTTGCTCAAGTATTGGAAAATCTTTGATGACTGAATTGACATCAAAATTTTGTTCGGCCACTGTTTTTCACGACCTTTCTAATAATTAAAAATCTAACTCTATTAAGATATAACTTTTGTTGGTTTAATGTATTATATTAGAAACTTTTCGTTCAATCATTTCTCTAAGCTGACGCTTTACATCTTCAATAGGTAATTCTCGTACAACTGGATCTAAGAAACCATGAATAACTAATCTTTCCGCTTCAGTTCTTGAGATTCCACGGCTCATTAAGTAATAGAGTTGTTCTGGATCTACTCGACCCACAGATGCTGCATGTCCTGCTTCTACATCATCTTCATCGATTAAGAGAATCGGGTTTGCATCTCCTCGAGCATTTTCAGAAAGCATAAGAACTCGTGATTCTTGGTTAGCAACAGATTTAGTACCGCCATGTTTGATATAGCCGATACCATTAAATACTGATGAGGCATTTTCTTTCATAACACCATGTTTCAGAATATAACCATCTGTTTCTTTACCATATTGAACAATTTTAGACGTTAAATTAATCTTTTGATCACCGGTACCCACAACGACTGATTTTATTGCACTAGTTGAACGATCACCAATTAAGTTTGTTGTATTATCAATAATTTGATTGCCTTCATTCATCAAGCCTAATGCCCAATTTATTGATGCATCAGCATCTGCAGAGCCACGGCGAATGATGTGACCTGTAAACCCATTATCCAAATAGTCTACAGAGCCATATATGATGTTAGAATTAGCACCTGCAATCACTTCTGAAACTATATTAATTTGGTTACCTTCACCACTTGCAGTTGATAAATAATTTTCAACGTATGTCACATCAGCACTTTCTTCAGTAATAATAATGACATGGTTATAGAAACTCGCTTGGTCATCATCATGTAAAACAACATATTGAATTGGATGCTCAACTGCAACATTTTTAGGTACATAAACGAAAATACCACCATTGACTAGAGCAGTATGCAAGGCTGTGAGACGATGTTCATCTACTCCAACTGCTTCTGTCATAAAATATTTCTGAACTAAGTCACTATGATTGGTCATTGCTTCTGCTAAACTTTCAATAATGACATCATCATTATCAGCTTGTTTAGATACTTGCGTATATGCTAATTCATTATTATGTTGAATAACTAAATTCTCAGAGTTTTCAACATCTATAATTTGTTTAACAGCTTCTGGTAATTGTGATAAATTATCATAAGCTATACCAGTTGTATAATGTTGTTTAAACGTATCAAAATTCCATTTTCTTAATTTAGTTTTATCAGGTTTTGGCATTTCTAAAGTTTCTGTTAATTTCAACGCTTTTTTACGTAATTCCGTCATCCAAGAAGGTTCATTGTGCGCTTTAGAATAATCAACAAGTTGTTCTTCAGAAATGTTCAAAGTTTCCGTTGTCATAACTTTAATCCTCCTACTTGATGAAATATTTTCGATTAGCATGTTCATTTTCATCATTCAATGTGAACATCTCAATGCTAAATTAGTGGAATATGACTATTCAGCTGCACCAAATTCTTCTTTAATCCACTCGTAACCTTCTTCTTCAAGACGTTTAGCTAGTTCTGGACCACCAGATTTAACTACTTTACCACCATACATCACATGTACTTTATCAGGAGTAATATAGTTTAACAGACGTTGATAGTGCGTAATCATCAATGTACCGAAATCGTCTCCACGCATTTGATTAATACCTTTAGATACTACTTTCAGTGCGTCTATATCTAATCCTGAGTCAATTTCGTCTAAAATTGCGAACTTAGGTTCTAACATCATTAATTGTAAGATTTCATTACGTTTTTTCTCCCCACCAGAGAAACCTTCATTTAAATAACGTTGAGCCATATTTTGATCTATATCTAAGAAATCCATTTGTTTATCTAATTTCTTGATAAATTGCATTAGGTTTATTTCTTGCCCTTCTTCACGTTTAGCATTGATTGCTGAACGCATGAAGTCTGCATTTGTTACCCCAGTAATTTCTGAAGGATACTGCATTGCAAGGAATAAACCTGCTTTCGCTCTTTCATCAACGTCTAATTCTAAAATATTTACGCCATCTAATAATACTTCACCTTGTGTAACTTCGTATGTTGGATGTCCCATAATTGCAGAAGATAATGTTGATTTACCAGTACCATTAGGACCCATAATTGCGTGTATTTCTCCTGTATTAACAGTTAAATTAACACCTTTTAAAATATCTTTATCCTCAATAGACACATGTAGGTCCTTAATTTCTAATGTTGATGACATTTATATTCCTGTCTCTTATACACATCTCCGAGCCCACGAGACGCTACGCTATCTC
>ERZ1031010.93-NODE-93-length-11356-cov-24.759490_pt1 | contig 11356 bp, 9 predicted proteins | sample MGYA00518594_ERZ1031010 | MGnify/ENA primary metagenome ERZ1031010 (study PRJEB33718, sample SAMN03159722) | human skin metagenome | collected 2014-05-20 | study: EMG produced TPA metagenomics assembly of the PRJNA266117 data set (Human skin bacterial metagenome and... | reverse complement strand
AGATGTGTATAAGAGACAGATACAGAAAATTTAAGTGTATTTTATTATTAAAAATCACTTTTTATACAATACACTTACAAAAGATGAGTCAAAAATAACGAATACAAATAAAATTAAACCTGACCTTAAAAGGAATCTAATCTTCTAAGACCATGTTTAAATAAAACTATTTATTACTGATTACTTTGTAGAACACCAATTTCTTGCAAGTATTCTTCATAAGGAACCTCTTTAGATAAGGCACCTTGTTGATTTAAATCAATGACACGATTGGCAATCGTATTGATAAATTCAAAATCATATGAAGTAAAGATGATTGAACCTTTAAATAATTTTAAACCATCATTCACTGCAGTAATACTTTCCAAATCCAAATGATTTGTGAGTTCGTCTAATAATAGTACGTTTGCACTCGATAACATCATCTTACTAAGCATACAACGAACTTTTTCACCACCAGATAACACGCTGGCTTTTTTCTTAACTTCTTCACCGCTAAATAACATACGACCTAAGAAACCACGTAAAAACGTTTCAGTTTGTTCATCCTCTGGAGCATATTGACGTAACCATTCAACTAAATTCATATTTACATTATCAAAAAATTCAGAGTTATCCTTAGGGAAGTAACTTAATGATGTCGTCACACCCCATTTAAAATTTCCTTCATCAGGTTCCATTTCACCAGCTAAAATTTTTAATAATGTAGTCTTTGCAATTTCACTATCTCCAATAAGAATCGCTTTATTATTAGGATTCATTGTGAATGAAATGTTATCTAACACTTTCTCACCATCGATTGTTTTAGAAAGATTTTCAACAGTAAGCAAATCATTCCCAATTTCACGTTCAGGTGTGAATTTCACATAAGGATATCTTCTTGATGATGGTTGAATATCATCTAACTCAATTTTTTCTAATTGTTTCTTACGACTTGTTGCTTGTTTTGATTTAGATGCATTAGCTGAGAAACGCGCGATGAAATCCTGTAATTCTTTCATTTTTTCTTCTTTTTTCTTATTCTGTTCTTGAGCCATTTTTTGAGCTAATTGACTAGATTGATACCAAAAATCATAGTTTCCAACATAAAGTTTAATTTTACCGAAATCTAAATCAGCAATATGTGTACATACATTATTTAGGAAATGACGGTCGTGTGAAACAACGATAACTGTATTATCAAAGTTGATTAAGAAATCTTCTAGCCAACTTATTGCAGGAATATCTATACCGTTAGTAGGCTCATCAAGTAGCAATACATCAGGATCACCAAATAAACTTTGCGCAAGTAATACTTTAACCTTTTGATTATTTTCAAGTTCAGCCATCTTTTTATCATGTAAATTAGTTTGAATACCTAAGCCAGATAATAGATTAGCAGCATCTGCTTCAGCATTCCAACCATTCATCTCTGCAAATTCTCCCTCAAGTTCAGCAGCACGAATACCATCTTCATCACTGAAATCAGGTTTCATATAAATCTCATCTTTTTCTTTCATCACTTCATATAAACGCTCATGACCCTTAATAACAACATCTAATACACGTTCGTCTTCATAAGCAAAGTGATTTTGTTTTAATACTGCAAGGCGCTCATCTTTACCTAGTGTCACGTGTCCAGTTTGTGAGTCAATTTCACCTGATAGAATCTTTAAAAATGTTGATTTACCGGCGCCATTCGCACCAATCAAGCCATAACAATTACCCTCAGTAAATTTGATATTTACATCTTCAAATAGTTTACGATCGCCAAAGCGTAAACTTACATCAGTTACTTGTATCATTCATTTGCTCCTTTACCGTTATTCTAACTCAGAAATTATATCATATAATAGTAGGAGTTTCGACCTCGCTGATATAGTAATGATAGAATGTTTAACTCATGTTATAATTGAAAAGAATTTTATCGACACGGCTCATGTTTATTTAATTAAAAGTAACTAATTAAATAAAAAAAGCAAATAAAATTGATTAATAAAAGATTAAGGAGAATAGAATGGCGCTAGATAAAGATATTATAGGTTCAATAGAATTTTTAAAGGTTACAGGTTTGCAAGGTTCAACTTACTTGTTAAAAGGACCCAATGGTGAGGATGTTAAACTTAATCAATCAGAAGTCACTGAAGAAGATGATTTTGAAATCGGAGAGGAATATAGCTTCTTTATTTATCCCAACCGCTCAAGTGAGTTATTTGCAACTCAAAATATGCCTGACGTTACTAAAGATAAGTACGATTTTGCTAAAGTCATTAAAACTGACAGAGATGGCGCACATATCGATGTAGGATTACCACGTGAAATTCTAGTACCATGGGAGGATTTACCTAAACTAAAACAATTATGGCCAGAAGCTGGGGACTATTTATTAGTAACTTTAAGAATTGACAGCAACAATCAAATGTTTGGAAGACTTGCTAGTGAAACAATCGTTGAAAAGAGGTATACACCAGTACAAGATGATAGTAAACAAAACGAACATATTAATGCACGAGCTTATAGACTGTTAAGAGTAGGTAGTTTCTTACTTAGTGATGAAGGTTATAAAATCTTTGTCCATAAATCTGAACGAAAAGAAGAGCCCCGCTTAGGTGAAGAAATAGAAGTACGTATTATCGGTCACAATGAAAAGGGTGAATTAAATGGCTCATTTTTACCATTAGCACATGAACGACTCGATGATGATGGTCAAGTTATTTTTGATTTACTCATTAAATATAATGGAGAACTGCCATTTTGGGATAAATCAAGTCCAGATGCAATTAAAGAAGTATTTAATATGAGTAAAGGTTCTTTTAAACGTGCCATTGGACATTTATATAAGGAAAAGATTATTAATATTGAAATAGGTAAGATTACTCTAACTAAAAAAGGTTGGAGTCGTGTCAAAGATTAGAAAATGATGAATTTTTCAAGATTATGATTTCAAGAGTCTGCTTTCTAGTAATAGAGGGTAGACTTTTTTATGTGTTAGTTTATTTCTAAGAGTTTTTGATCCAACTAAAATATTTGTGGGCATTAATATGAGTTTGTCCGACAACAAATTCTAATAAAAAGCACAACATTGTCTTGAAATAATCATTAAATAGGTATGGTTCACTATCTTTTCTTGTAATCACTTTTTTAAGTAGAATAACACCAGTCATTTTCACATATAGTAATAATCAATTTCCTAATTATTCAGCATAACTCTCACTTATCCTCTCTATAATTGCCAATATAAAATTTTTCTATTTCTATATAAAGTAGAACAAATCAATACTTATACATTCTTAACAAAACATTTACAATTACTCTATTTTTAATTAACAAAAGGTCTGTATCATGAAAACTGTAAGAAATACATATACCATTAGGTTATTTATATTTAGGAGGATGTTTCAATGAAAAAGTGGCAATTAGTCGGTACTACTGTATTAGGAGCTTCGGTTTTACTTGGCGCTTGTGGCGGTAATAATGGAGGTTCTGGAAGTGGAAGCGATCTTAAAGGATCTGCAAAAGGTGAAGGTTCATCAACAGTAGCTCAAATCGTTGAAAAATTAAACGAAAAATGGGCTAAGGATCATAAAGATGCTAAAATTTCTTCTGGTCAAGCAGGTACAGGTGCTGGATTCCAAAAATTCATTGCTGGCGAAACTGATTTCTCAGACGCTTCAAGACCTATTAAAGACGAAGAAAAGAAAAAATTAGAAGATAAAGGTATTAAATACCACGAATTCAAAATTGCACAAGACGGTGTAACTATCGCAGTTAACAAAGACAATGACTTTGTTAAAGAATTAACTAAATCACAATTAAAAGAAATTTACTCTGGTAAAGCTAAAACATGGAAAGATGTTAACTCTAGCTGGCCAGATAAAAAAATTAATGCTGTATCACCTAACTCAAGTCATGGTACTTACGACTTCTTCGAAGAGGAAGTAATGGACAAACAAGATATCAAAGCTGAGAAAAATGCTGATACTAACGCAATCGTATCTTCTGTAACTAAAAATAAACAAGGTATCGGTTACTTCGGTTACAACTTCTACGAACAAAATAAAGACAAATTAAAAGAAGTTAAAATCAAAGACGATAACGGTAAAGTTACTGAACCAACTAAGAAAACAATCCAAAATGCTTCATATGCTTTAAGTAGACCATTATTCATCTACGTTAAAGACAAATCATTAAAAGACAATAAAGTAATGTCAGAATTCATGAAATTTGTACTTAAAGATAAAGGTCAATCAGCTGAAGATGCAGGTTATGTAGCTTCACCTAAGAAAACCTACAAATCTGAGTTAAAAGATTTAAACAAATACTTAGATAAACATCAAAAATCAGACGACAAAAAGTCTGATAAAAAATCAGACGATAAATAAAACTCACTGATGTATTAAATACTGAGAATTGGGAATTTTCGAAAGGTGTACGACAAGGTGGTGTGATACCACTTTGTCTGTTCTTTTCAGCTTTAGGAATGAAATTGAGTTGTCATATGATAAAGATGAATTGAACTCAACTATTTCCTCGAGTAATTCCCAATCTTTTTTTAATTATTTTGGGAGATAAGAAAGAGGGTTTTACATGGCTTCACAAACGAATGTTAGGGAAATGATAGCCAAGAATAATGACAAAAAGGGAGGGGCAAGTGATAAAATTGTTCCTATCATCCTAGGTATTATTTCAGCTATTTCAATCTTAACTACAATTGCTATTTTGTTCACTTTACTCACAGAGACAATTACTTTCTTCATACGTGTACCAATCTCTAAATTCTTTTTATCTGGAACGTGGAATCCTACAGGTTCATCACCACAATATGGTATTTGGGCACTTATCATTGGTACATTAAAAATCACGATTATTGCCACTATTGTAGCCGTACCAATTGGTCTAGGTGCAGCCATTTATCTAAATGAATATGCATCTGATAGAGCACGTAGAATTATCAAACCTATTCTAGAAATATTAGCAGGAATACCAACAATTGTATTCGGTTTTTTTGCATTAACTTTTGTTACTCCTATATTAAGAAATATTATTCCAAATTTAGGAGAATTTAACTCTATTAGTCCTGGTATTGTCGTAGGTATCATGATTGTTCCTATGATTACAAGTATGAGTGAAGATGCAATGTCTTCTGTACCAGATAAAATTCGTGAAGGTGCTTTTGGATTAGGTGCAACTAAATTTGAAGTTGCTACTAAGGTGGTTTTACCTGCAGCAACATCGGGAGTAGTAGCTTCAATCGTATTAGGTATCTCAAGAGCCATTGGTGAAACGATGATTGTGTCATTAGCAGCTGGTAGTTCTCCAACATCCTCATTAAGTTTAACTAGTTCTATACAAACAATGACTGGTTATATTGTAGAAATTGCTACAGGAGATGCCCCCTTCGGATCAGATATCTATTACAGTATCTATGCTGTTGGATTTACATTATTCATCTTCACATTAATCATGAACTTATTGTCACAATGGATTTCTAAACGTTTCAGAGAGGAGTATTAATATGGTGACAACTAATTCAGCAAATAAAACATTGATTAATAAGAAGTCGGTTGAAAAAAATATTTCTTCTCGCGATAAGAAAAATAGTATTAACAAGTGGTTATTCTTTCTCTGTACGTTAATTGGTTTAGTAGTATTAATTGCTTTATTAGCACAAACAATTATAAAAGGTGCAGGACATCTAACACCTGAATTCTTCACTAATTTTTCATCTTCTACACCTGCAGATGCTGGAATTAAAGGAGCTTTAGTTGGTACAATTTGGCTAATTTTAAGTATTATTCCCATTACAATTATTTTAGGAATTGGAACAGCTATTTACTTAGAAGAATATGCGAGAGACAATGTTTTCACTCAAATTGTTAAGGTAAGTATTTCAAACTTAGCAGGTGTACCTTCAATTGTATTTGGTTTACTGGGATACACATTATTTGTAGGAGCAGCTGGTATGGGTAACAGTGTTTTAGCAGCAGCGTTAACAATGTCGTTACTTATCTTACCTGTCATCATTGTTTCGAGCCAAGAAGCAATCAGAGCTGTTCCTGGTTCAGTAAGAGAAGCATCATATGGCCTTGGTGCAAATAAATGGCAAACAATTAGAAGAGTTGTATTACCAGCAGCGTTACCTGGTATTTTAACAGGTTTCATTTTATCTTTATCTCGTGCGTTAGGAGAAACAGCTCCACTTGTTGTTATCGGTGTTCCAACTATCTTATTAGCTACACCTAACAGTATATTAGATCAATTCTCTGCATTGCCAACTCAGATTTACGCTTGGGCTAAAATGCCACAAGCAGAATTCCAAAATGTTGCATCAGCTGGAATTATCGTATTACTAGTAATCTTGCTACTTATGAATGCTGTAGCCATATTATTACGTAATAAGTTTAGTAAAAAGTTCTAATCAGACATAAGGGAAAATGTTATTGAAATGTGATAAAGATAAAAACTCATTAAGTTTATCCTGAGCTCACTATATGTAGAAGGAGTTTTTAATTATGGCTAATTCACAAGTCGCGGAAAAAAATAAATTAGATGAGCAGACTGACAAAAACAATAGTTCTGTATCTACCATTGTCACTACTGAAAACGACAAAAAGAATACTACTCCAGATAGCGAAAAGAAAATTGTTTATTCTACTCAGAATTTAGATTTATGGTACGGTAAAAATCATGCACTACAAAACATCAATTTAGACATTCTAGAAAACAATGTTACTGCTATTATTGGCCCTTCAGGTTGTGGTAAATCAACATACATTAAAACTTTAAATAGAATGGTTGAATTAGTACCTTCAGTTAAAACTGCTGGTAAGATATTATACCGCGACCAAAATATTTTTGATTCAAAATATTCTAAAGAGAAATTAAGAACAAACGTTGGAATGGTCTTCCAACAACCAAATCCATTCCCTAAATCAATTTATGATAATATCACTTATGGACCTAAAACACATGGTATTAAAAACAAAAAAATACTAGATGAAATTGTAGAAAAATCACTACGTGGCGCAGCAATATGGGATGAATTAAAAGATCGTTTGCACACAAATGCATATGGCTTATCAGGGGGACAACAACAACGTGTTTGTATCGCAAGATGTTTAGCGATTGAACCCGATGTTATTTTAATGGATGAGCCTACATCTGCATTAGATCCTATTTCAACTTTAAGAGTTGAAGAGCTAGTTCAAGAATTAAAACAAAATTATTCAATTATCATGGTTACACATAATATGCAACAAGCTGCACGTGTTTCTGATAAAACAGCATTCTTCCTCAATGGTTATGTAAATGAATATGACGACACTGACAAAATCTTCTCTAATCCTTCTGATAAACAAACAGAAGATTACATTTCAGGTCGTTTCGGATAAAACTAAATGGCAATTATTAGGCAAAAATACGAAGGCCAGCTAGATGAGTTAATCAAAGATTTACGACGTCTAGGTCTTCGTGTTTATCTTAATATTAATAACGCGTTAGTGTCGTTGGGTGAAGAAAAGAGAGCACTTGCTAGAGAAACCATTGAAAAAGATAAAGAAATTAACCAGTTAGATTATGAAATAAACGAAAAAGTAATAATGTTAATTACAAAACAGCAACCTATAGCTACAGATTTACGAATGATGATGGCGGCATTAAAAATTTCAACTGACTTTGAACGAATGGGAGATAACGCAGCGAGTATTGCTCATATACGCTTAAGAGTTAAAATAAATGACGATTATGTCTTTACACGCCTAAAAACAATGGGGAAATTAGCTATGCTCATGCTCGAAGACTTAAATCATGCAATTAAAAATGAAGATTTACCTCTTATCAGAGAAATTATCGAAAGAGATGAAGATATTGATGATTTATACGTTAATATTGTCAATACGACCTATTTAATAGATAATGATCCTTTTGTCGCAGGGCAAGCTCATCTAGCTGCACGACATCTTGAACGTATTGGAGATCACGTAAGTAATGTCGCTGAAAGCGTTTATTACTATTTAACCGGTCAACATTTTGAAAGATTTGAATAACCAAAACTTATTATTGTAAAACTAATATAAATAAGACAGTACTCCTAAATAATTAAAGCCTCAAATGGAAACCTTGATGGCTATCACATAGTAGGTTTCATTCGGGGCTTTTTATATACTTTTTTAAAATCAGTACTCTGATTCAATTTGATTTGTTAAATGTTCTAATTCATCAACTAAATCTGAAATATATTTAATTGTTGCTTTTAACGGTGCATCAGTAGTAATGTCTACGCCGGCTATTTGAGCAAGCTCAACTGGTGATTTGCTGCCACCTGCTTTGAGTGTTTCCAACCAACGATCTACAGCAGGTTGTCCTTCATTTTTAATCTTCTGAGAAACAACTGTACCAATCGTTAAACCTGCAGAATAAGTGTAAGAGTATAATCCCATATAATAATGTGGTTGTCTCATCCATGTTAATTCAACACCATCTGTCATTTCTACAGCATTACCAAAGAATTTTTCATACGTATTCAACATAATTTGATTAAGAAGTGAAGCAGTCAGTGATTCTCCTTGGTCGACACGTTGATAAACTTCACGCTGATAAGCTGCTTCTAATAAATGTGTAACCATATTATGATAATACGTTCTAGAGAGGATTGTCCCAATGACCCAACGTTTAAATTTCGGATCTTGACTACTATTAAATAAATAATTAGACATCAACATTTCATTCATCGTGGATGGCGCTTCTACAAAATACATTGAGGCTTCAGACTCTAATAAGTTCTGATGATTCTGTGCTAGTGTGAAATGACCAGCATGACCTAATTCATGAGCAAGTACAAACGTTTCTGCCATCTTTCCAGTCCATGAAATAAACACATATGAATGTGTATAATAAGGACTCGCACAATAGGCGCCTGTATCTTTCCCTTTGTTCTGAGCAAAATCAATCCAACGTTGACTGTAAGCTGACTCTAGCATTTTCACGTAATCTTCGCCAAGAACATTTAACGCACCATAAATATAGTCTTTTGATTCCTCAATCGAAATATCTGGCTCATAGCTAGGATCTAAAGATATCTTCAAATCCTCAAAGCGTATTTTATCGAGACCATGTACACGTTGAATAAGCTTTGCGTATTTTTGCATAACTGGCGCTAAATCGCTCATTATGACATCAATTTGTCTATCAAACAAGTCACGAGATACTGCTTGTTCTTGAAGAAGATAATCTATAACAGAATCATAACCACGTAAATCCGCTTCAATCTTTTCTTGTTGTACTTGCATATTATAAGTTGCTGCAGTGGTGTGTTGATATTTACGAATAGCAGTACTAAATGCCTTAAAACTTTTGCGTCTAAATTCCGGATCTGGATTATCTTCATATTCATTTTCAAAAGTTGCATAATCTAAAGGATATGTTACACCCGCGTGTTCAAATGATTCAAAATCAATATCTAAACTTTTAGTTGTTCCATACAATTCAAAAGGACTTCTTAAAGTAGGGGTTAATATTGCTAATACCTGTTCAACATCTATAAACAATTGATATGGTTTACGGTCTTGTAATTGTTTAATGAAATGTGGATAGTTCGAATTTTGTTTTAATTCATTAAATGCACTATCGGATAATCCTAATATTTCAGAGTCCACAAAAGATAATAGACCAGCTATTTTACCTGAGGTCGTATTAAGTTTTGCATTAACCCTTTGAGCGTCTTCATTACCTGTATCGACACTTACTCTAAGTTCTGGATAATTATATAAACGATCTAGTTGAATTAAAATATCTTCATACTCTTTCAAAGCTTCCTCAATGATTTCGATATGATTAAGCTTTTTGTAGTATTTCTTATTAAAGTCTTTAGATGATTGTAATACATGTTCTAATGTGTGATAAAAATCATCATCACTCGTGAACAAATCCTTTAAATTCCATTTCTTATCAGTAGGGACATCTTTTCTTAAAGGTAATCCTTGTGTCATACTTACCACTCCTTTATCCATCGTTAAATTTCATTATACTAAAATCAACAATGATTCTCATAATGAAAGGTCAGTAGCAGGGGATTAATTGTTTATGAAACTTAGCGAAAGGGAATATACAAATTATTATAATTATTAAACTTAACTTTATTGATTGTTTAATTACTATATTTTAAAATTGTTACTACTCAAGTCTGAATAATTATTTAATGTTAAATAGTATAATAGTATTTAAATTTAGGTAATAGGAGCACGTATAATGACAATATTTGATATGCCTAATTATTTATGGATAACCATCCTATCAATGATTGTGTTAACAGTATTTTGTACATTAGTTTTACATAAATGGTTTCAAGCAGCAGTGATTACTTTTGTAGTATTAGCTATACTTGCCTTTTTCATTCCTAATTTCCAAGATATTTCATATCAACCTTTACTTGGATATGCTGCATTTTTAGGAATTATGAGTTTAATTACAAGTTTCCTACTGTGGTATTTTACAAGAAATTGGAGACGGGAACGTAATAAGATTAAACTGGAAAAAGAACTTCGTAAATATGATACCGACAACGATGATATGCCTCGACGTAGTTATAAATAACATTTTATTTAAACTCAACTTTGTTATAGTTAAGACAAGGTTGAGTTTTTCATTTAAAAATTCTAAATACTCACTGTAGCTTTTACTATTAATTTTTAAATAGAGAGATTATAATAGATAATGAATTTTATTATTTAATAAATATATAATCCATTTAAAATGGAAGGATGCTAAAGAATGATTAAAACGATAATTTCAAAATTTTTACAGATGATTATCGTCTTATTTATATTAACCACTTTAACTTTTATATTCATGAAAGTATCACCCGGAAACCCCGTAGGCAAAATTTTACATCTAGATACCTCGCAAGTTTCGAATTCTCAAATCAAGGCGACAGAGAACAAATTAGGTTTAAATGACTCTATATTTTCACAATGGTGGCATTGGTTTAGTCAATTATTACATTTTGACTTAGGTACAAGTTACCAAACTGGAGAATCTGTTTCTAAAGAATTATTAAATTATATCTCACCAACATTGATTATCACCTTTGGAACGCTTGTACTATCAATGATTATCTCTATGCCATTAGGGATTATAGCGGCTTTAAATTATCATAAATCATTAGATAAATTGATACGTATTTTAACATCATTATCTGTCAGTTTACCTTCATTCTTTATTGGTTTAGTATTATTGTTTATTTTCAACCAAAAATTAAATCTATTGCCAACCTCAGAAGAAGGTTCAATTACTAGTTATATTTTACCTATTGTTACTATGAGCATAGGTATGTGTGCATATTATATACGTTTTATACGTTCCAATCTTTTAGAGCAATATC
>ERZ1031010.92-NODE-92-length-11365-cov-42.125199_pt1 | contig 11365 bp, 9 predicted proteins | sample MGYA00518594_ERZ1031010 | MGnify/ENA primary metagenome ERZ1031010 (study PRJEB33718, sample SAMN03159722) | human skin metagenome | collected 2014-05-20 | study: EMG produced TPA metagenomics assembly of the PRJNA266117 data set (Human skin bacterial metagenome and... | reverse complement strand
TGCCTTTTGGATGGAGCCATCGTTTGCTTTTTGATTAATAAGACCGTGGTTAGACTGCTTGGTTGTTGCCACGATGATTTGGTCTTTATCAATAAAACGTATTTCCCCAATTTCTTGGCGGTTGGCATATTCACTCAAAAGGTTTTGAATATCCTTTTGAGCGTTCACCGTACCTTTGTCATTATCTTTATATACCTTTTCTATATTGACATCTAATTGCTTTGCGTATTGCGTTATATTCTTTTTGAAGTTATCGAGTAATTCTTTTTCTAAACTATTGGTAAAATACAAACCAATGATTTGCATACCAATAATGATGAGTAATACATAAACAATAACGAGTTTAGTGTGAAGGGATTGTAATTGTTTAAGCCACTTCATAAGGTACTCCCTCTAATCGTGTTGTTGGAGGAAATATCCAACGCCTCTACGTGTCACAATATATTCAGGATGCGAAGGATCGTCTTCAATTTTTTCTCGCAAACGACGAATCGTTACATCTACTGTACGTACGTCACCGAAATAATCATAACCCCACACTGTTTGTAATAAATGTTCACGTGTCATGACTTGACCCATATGTTTAGAAAGGTAATGGAATAGTTCGAATTCACGATGCGTTAATTCGATATCTTCCCCACGCTTTTTAATTGAGTATGCATCTGGATAAATAACAATATCTTTGATTGTAATTTCATTGGTAGCACCACTGACTTCTTGTGCTGGTTGAGAATAATGACGACGTAAGTTTGCTTTAACACGTGCAATCAATTCACGTGTACTAAATGGTTTCGTCACGTAATCATCTGCTCCTAATTCTAGACCTAATACTTTATCAATTTCTGAGTCTTTAGCTGTTAACATAATAATTGGCATTTCAAATTTTTTACGTACTTCACGACACACTTCCATGCCGTCTCTACCTGGTAACATGATGTCTAATAAGACAATATCTGGTTCTTCTTCATAGATTAAATCTACTGCGTCATTACCATCATATGCGCAAAAGACTTCATATCCTTCTTTCTTTAAATTGAACTCCAAAATATCAGCAATTGGTTTTTCATCGTCAACTACAACAACTTTTCTAGCCATATATTATAAACCTCTTTTCTCAAAGTGTAGTCCTTCCGTTCGGTTGTATTGTATGAGCTATATTTGAGTTTCTGTCCCTTTTAAATGTCGTTTCAATCTATACATAGCACATAGCTATCTAGTATATAATTTACCATTTATGAACGGTTAATTCTATTTTAGTATTAAAAATTATAGAATAATATTATTTATAAGTTTACCACCTAAATACTGTTTTACAAAATAAGTTGTATATTCGCAAATAGTCTTAAGCTTTTGATAATAGACTTTTTCATTATTTTGTAATATAAAATATCGGTGCAATACGTATATGAGTAGGATTTTAATATTGGAAATGTATATTATTATGCAGAATGTTAAGTTTTTATTGCAGTGTTGTGGAGATTAGTTGAAAGTGAGATGTTCGTGATCGGGATCGTATTGATGCGTGCAGGGTTGAATCAACTTACATTGCAGTGAAAGTGCGTAAATGTAAACATAAAAAATGCCTACCCTATTGGGTAGGCATTACGGTCCCGACGGGACTCGAACCCGCGATCTCCTGCGTGACAGGCAAGCGTGTTAACCGCTACACTACGGGACCTAACATGGTGACTCCTACGGGACTCGAACCCGTGTTACCGCCGTGAAAGGGCAGTGTCTTAACCGCTTGACCAAGGAGCCGTTCTTAAGCACAAAATAGATTATAGCATAGCTCGTCTTTTCATGACAAGATATTTTTTACATAAATTTAACAATATTTTTAATGCGTTAATGTATAAGCAATTTAGCATTAGAAGTCCTGCTATGATTATGGTTTAATAGTACTTCATTATAAATAATGAACCTTTTTCTTCTATAACTATAAACAGTGAAAAAGACCGATTTGTTATTGAGAAACAAATCGGTCTAGTTGTTAAAGGATTACAAGCGATTCTTAGGATAGTTTGCATAAGACAATGATTATCTCATTTTCCCCATACATATTAACAATCAATGACTAAATTGAAACTGTGCTTGATTAAGCTTTTTACAAATCTACGCTTCTTTATCGGTGTGAGACTATGAAATCAAAGCTATTAGCATGTTAGATGTCTGTCTCGCTTCCTGTCTCATGCCTTACTTTACCACAGTTGTTCTAATAAGTTTGTTTGTTCACGGTCAGGACCAACTGAGAAGATTGAAATGTGTACGCCACATAATTCTGAAATGCGTTCTAAGTAGTTACGTGCATTTTCAGGAAGTTCTTCTAAACTACGACAACCTGTAATGTCTTCAGTCCAACCTGGAAGTTCTTCGAAGATAGGTTTACAACGTCTTAATTGATCTAGGTTTGCTGGGTATTCAGTGATTTTTTCACCATCTAATTCGTAAGCAGTACAAATCTTAACTGTATCTAATCCTGTTAAGACATCGATTGAGTTGATAGAAAGATCTGTGATACCACTTACACGACGTGAATGACGTAATACGACTGAGTCAAACCAACCTACACGGCGTGGACGTCCAGTTGTTGTACCATATTCATGACCAACTTCTCTGATGTGATGGCCGTCTTCATCAAAGAGCTCAGTAGGGAATGGACCGTCACCAACACGAGATGTATACGATTTACATACACCAATCACTTTAGACACTGATGTAGGACCTACACCTGTACCAACAGTGACGTTACCAGCCACTGGGTTACTTGATGTTACGAATGGATATGTACCGTGGTCGATGTCTAACATCACACCTTGTGCACCTTCGAATAATACCTTTTCATCAGCAACATTTGCATCGTCTAAAATTTTAGCTGTATCTGTCACATAGTCTTTTAAACGTTGACCAGCTGCATAGTATTCGTCAAAGATTTCATCAAATGCTGGGCAAGTTTCATTAAACATACCTTTAAAGTATGCGTTTTTATATTCAATATTTTCTTTGAGTCGGCGTTCGAATGTTTCCTTTTCTAATAAGTCCGCCATACGAATACCGATACGTTGTGCTTTATCTACGTATGCCGGGCCGATACCTTTTTTCGTCGTACCGATTTTATTATCTCCACGACGACGTTCTTCATATTCGTCTTGAGCTAGGTGATAAGGTAAAATGACTTGTGCACGGTTTGAGATGCGTAAATTGTCAGTTGAAATACCTCGTTCATTTAATCCATCTAATTCTTTCAATAATGCGACTGGATCTAATACTACACCATTACCGATGACTGCTAATTTGTCTTTATAAAAAGTACCTGATGGTACTAAGTGTAACTTGTATGTTTCTCCACCAAATTGAATGGTGTGTCCTGCGTTGTTACCGCCTGAAAATCTTGCAATCACATCTGCTTGTTCTGCTAAAAAGTCTGTGATTTTACCTTTACCTTCGTCTCCCCATTGTGTCCCAACTACTACGATTGATGACATAAGAGCACCTCCAAGTTTTTCTCAATTAACCATTAGATATTCTACCAATATGCCTATGAATTTGCAAATAAAAATCGAACATTAAAAATAGTCGAATTGCTTATCATTTTTTGAAGAGGATTTTAATTTTTTGATCTTATAAACATTATTATAACAGTATTTCAAAGCGCTTTTCTTCAAAATTCATACACATACTTCAAATATTTTCCAAAGATGAAATCAAAATAAAAACCGTACAATAAACAAAATTTACAGCTTATTGTACGTAAAATATTTTTTATGACATTTCTGCATGAGCATAATCAATGTCGGTAAATTTATTGTATTGTTTCATAAAGTGAAGCTTCACTGTACCAGTTGGACCATTACGTTGTTTAGCAATGATGATTTCAATTTCTCCATTATCATCATTCGTTTGTGGTTCAAAACCTGCATCATCGTCATCCTCATCACCTTCACCACGATTATAATAATCATCACGATATAAAAAGGCAACGATATCAGCATCTTGTTCAATTGACCCAGATTCACGAATATCACTCATCATCGGACGTTTGTCCTGACGTTGTTCCACACCACGTGATAACTGACTCAGTGCAATAACTGAACATTCTAACTCACGTGCAATTGCCTTTAAGGTACGTGAAATCTCAGAAACTTCTTGTTGACGATTATCAGAAAGACGTGAACCGCTTCCTTGTATCAATTGGAGGTAGTCAATCACTATCATGTCGAGACCATGTTCTTGTTTCAAACGTCGACATTTAGACCGTAAATCGGTAATACGAATCCCTGGTGTATCGTCTATGAATATTTTAGTTCGAGACAGTTTACCAACTGCAATTGTAAAGCGATTCCAGTCTTCTTCTGTCATTGTACCCGTTCTTAAGCGGTTAGAATCTACGTTACCTGAACTACAAATCATACGTGTAGCAAGTTGATCAGCACCCATCTCAAGTGAGAAGATGCCTATGGTAAACATATCTTCATGTGTGGCTACCTTTTGCGCAATATTAAGCGCGAAGGCAGTCTTACCTACTGATGGCCTTGCCGCTAAAATAATTAAATCATTGCGGTTGAAACCTGCAGTCATTTGGTCAAGATCTCGATAACCCGTTGGTATCCCAGGTGTTTGACCACTATTTTGATCGAGCTCTTCAGCAGTTTCATATACTTGTCCTAGAACATCTCTAATATCTTTAAAACCATCACTCTCGCGTGTAGAGGATAGTTCAAGAATACGTCGTTCGGCATCACTTAAAATTGTATCTAATTCTAATTCATCATTATAGCCATCATTCGCGATGCTATCGGCAGTTTGAATCAATTTACGTTTGAGCGCATGTTTAAATACGATATCCGTGTAATATTGAACATTACGCGTTGTTGGAACACTTGTCGATAGTTCTGCAAGATATTGAGGACCACCAGCTTCGCTTAAATTTCCTTCACTAGATAACTGATCCATCAATGTAACAACATCAATATCTTTGTTGTCTTCATTGAGATGCATCATTGCTCGGAAAATATGTTGGTGAGCACCTCTATAAAACGACTCAGGAAGCAGTACTTCCTGAGTTGTGTTAATGAGTTCTGGATCTATAATAATGGCACCTAAGACAGATTGTTCAGCTTCATTGCTATGTGGCATTCGATTTTGCTCATACATTCCATCCATGATTTACTTACACCTCTTATTTCAATCCATCTTTTTTAATCACTTTTACTGTATCACGTTACAAACACTTATGATATTCATATCATTATTTGTCAATCATTCTAATATTGAACAGATGTTGATGGATTCAGTCATCATCTGCTTGCATTCTATTTGTTACAAATTATTGTTCTACTGTATGAACTCTAATTGTACCTTCAACTTCTTTATCTAATTTAACAGGTACGTTTGTATAACCTAAAGCACGAATACCTTGTGGTAAATCCATTTTACGTTTGTCGATTTTAATATCATGTTGCTTTTTTAATGCTTCGGCAATTTGTTTCGTACTAACAGAACCAAATAATTTGCCACCTTCACCTGTTTTAGCTGATACTTCAACTTCAATGTTAGCTAATCGTTCTTTAAGTGCTTTAGCATCATCTATTTCTTGTTGTCTATCTGCTGCTGCACGTTTATTTTGTTGTTCTAATTGTTTTAAGTTACCAGGAGTTGCCTCTACAGCATAATTGTTTTTTAGTAAGAAGTTATTTGCATAACCTACTGGCACATCTTTAACTTCGCCTTTTTTACCTTTACCCTTAACGTCTTGTGTGAAAATTACTTTCATGCGTCTTCACTCCTACTCATTTGTTCTGTAATTGCTTGTTGTAATTGTTCAATAGCTTCATCTATTGTGACATCTTTAATTTGCGTCGCAGCATTTGTGAGGTGACCCCCACCACCTAAAGCTTCCATCGTTAATTGAACATTAATAGAACCTAATGAACGTGCAGAGATACCAATAAGGTTATCTTCACGTTTAGCTACGACATAAGATGCTTCGATACCTTCTAAACTTAACAACTCATCAGCAGCTTGTGCAACCGTAACTGGATGATAGATTTTGTCATCCGAACCATGTGCAATAGCTACGCCTTGATCTTGTATCTTAACTGTGCGCATCAATTCTGAACGATTGATATACGTATCAACATCATCTTTTAAGAAATGCTGAGTTAATATTGTGTCTGCACCATGCGCACGTAGATAGCTTGCTGCATCAAATGTTCTTGAACCTGTTCTTAATGTGAAGTTTCTAGTATCTACTATAATACCTGCATACATCACTGTAGATTCTAAACGCGTGAGTCTTTGTTCAGTTGGTTGATATTCTAATAATTCTGTTACGAGCTCAGCAGTTGAGCTTGCATATGGTTCCATATAAACCAATAATGGGTTGGAAATAAAGCTTTCACCACGTCTGTGATGATCGATAACCACTTTACGGTTTGCTTTATTTAAAACATTTTCATCTAAGACCATTTCAGGTTTATGTGTATCGACGACAACAACCGTTGTCTTAGATGTCATCATATCCCAAGCCTCATCAGATGTAACGAAACGTTCTTTTAATTCAGGTTTCTTATCAATTTCATCCATTACTCGACGTAATGTTGGATCGATATCAGAATCATTAAGAACGATAAAGGCTTCTAGGTTGTTCATTGATGCAAAGCGTGATACCCCAATTGCTGCACCAACAGCATCCAAATCAGGTCGTTGATGTCCCATAATAATGACTTTGTCGCCTTCAGTAAGAATATCTTTCAAAGCATGAGAAATAACACGGGCACGTACACGTGTACGCTTTTCCATAGGGTCCGTTTTACCACCATAGAATCTCACGTTACCATTCATATTCTTAATTGCGACTTGGTCACCACCACGACCTAACGCTAAGTCTAAACCAGATTGTGACAAATCACCGAGATCAATAAGGTTCTCAGTACCTTCACCCACACCAATACTTAGTGTTAATTGTGCACGATAACCCACACTTTTCTCTCTTAATTGACTTAAAATATCGAAGTTAGAGTCTTCAAGTTCCTCTAAAATCTTTTGATTGAGATATGCGACAAACTGATCAGAATTATAACGCTTGAAATAAATGTTATACTCTTGAGCCCAGCGACTGATGACACGTGTCACCATTGAATTAATTTCTGAACGTTGTGTATCGTTCATATTTTGCGTGATTTCATCGTAGTTATCTAAGAATAACGTTGCGATGATTGGTTTAGAATCTTCATACAACTCATAAGTATGTACAGTTTCAGTTATATCGAAGAAGTATAAACAATGTTCATGTTCTGAATAACGAACGTGATAATAATAGTTGTTATTTTCTATTTCTACTTCTTGAACTTTCTCTAATTGTTTTAATATGTTAGGGAAGACTTCATTAACATTTTCAGAAATCACATTTGTTTCAATATGTTCTGACACGAACTGGTTCATCCACTCAATATGATTATCTTCATCTAACACTATCATCCCGATTGGCAAGTGCTTGATTGCTTTATTACTACTTGTCGAGATATGACCACTTAAATCATCCACATAATTATCCATTTTGAGAAACGCTTGTCTCATTAACACGCCACTAACGATAATCATTACGAGGAGAATTGCCGATGCAATACCTGCGACGATTTGGTTAAAAATTAACCACACGATGACTAACGCAATGGCAGTGAGTACCAATAATATAAATGGTATGAGCAAAGCTTTTTTAGTGGATTGACGGTTCATTCTTCCACCTCTAATCACTATTTAATAATCATTTTTTTATCATTCGTTTTAAATTAATACATAAATCAATAACTCCAAGTAAACCAACGATATGAGTTGCTGGTGAAATGAGCGTTCCCACTACCATTAACATAATCGTTAAGAAGCTTGGCCATTTTTTGGCTTTCCCAAAGAAATGAATGACGCTTAAACCTTGGATGTACATCACTAATGATAACACAACTTCAAAGTTTAAAACGATGCTTTGAAATATACTTGGTTCATTTGCAAACATCACACATATAAGAACTATAAGATAAACCCATAATAAAGTACGGCTCATTTGCCATGCGAATAAAGGTTTAAATATAGGTGTTGCTACTTTAAATTTTCGTAAGATTGGAAATGTAATAATCAGATTAATTAAGATAAAAAGGAAAATGACTATAATTAGATAACTAGGGAGTTGGACCGTCATTTGTCGGAAACTTTCCTCAAGAATCTGTCTATAGTTTGAATCTAATCCACTAGATAAAATGACATCATGTATTTCATCTTTGAATGGCTTAATTAATACGGCTGCTTTCGGAATTTTTTCGAATGTTTGTAATAACATCCATCCAATAAGTGAAATTAAACTTAGTGATGTCGTTGAAACATATAAAATTCTTTCTTTTGATGCTTTTTCCTTAAGTAATTGTCCGGTGATTGCACTTAAAATTAATAGTAAAACCATCGTACTTAAGACAAATGTATTACCTAATAACGTTGTTAAAATAACTGTTACTAATGCACTAATTCCAAATGATTGTATAGAACAGTTCCAAATTACTACTCCTGGAATCGTTGCAATTAAACATAAAATTAAGCCGAGAACAGGTAATACATGTGTTACTAAAGCGACTATCACTAATGAAATAATTGCTAAAATAGTTGCTTTAGGTTGTATTTTTGAAAACACACACGCCACTCCCATACTTTTTGACTATGATTTCTATTTTAACCTCTTTAACAAAATTTAACAATAAAGTGCTACTTTTAATGCATAGCAATAAACTAGTAGCACTCGCTTTGCAACTGTGTTCCTCCTTAATTATTTTCGTCGGAATTGCTTCAAATTTAAGAAATGATACAAATTAGGTGCCCAATCATTAAAGTTAAGTAAAAAACCATCGTGTCCGACATTGTCAGGCACAAAGAAATGACGATGATATTTAAATCTTTCACCGACAGCTCTCACTTGATCATCTGGATAGAGTAAATCATCAATAAAGCACATTGTTAACACCTTGGTTTCTAAAAATTGAAAGACTTTATCTACATCATCTCTTCCTCGATCAATATTGTGACTATCTAAGACGTCTAGTAGTGTTAAATAACAATTTAAATCGAAGTATTCTTTAAATTTATTACCTTGATGTTGCTGATAACTTACAACCTCATCAGGTGTAAAACTTTGATCATAGCTTTTAGAGGAGCGATACGTTAAGAAGCCAAGTTGACGAGCGATACTCAAACCTTCTTTCCCACCAAGGTGAATAGCTTGGCGTGCTATTTCATTAAAAGCTCGACTATAAGATGACATTTTATCTGTGGCAGCAAGGATAATAGCTTTATCGACTTGAAATTTATTATTATATAGCATTTCCATGACTTGCATACCTCCAAGACTTCCTCCTATAAGAATATTAATCTTTCTATAGCCAAGTGCTTGAATGCCTTTCTTTATTGCTTTAACGTTATCGCGTAAAGTTAGTTGCTCTGGAAATTTAGGATCAATCTTTTTGGAACTCGATCCAAATGGACTTCCTATGACATTAAAAGTCAGAAATTGATAGTCATGACATGGAATGTAGCCACCATCAATAATTTCACACCACCAACCATGATGATTATCTGTTCCATATGTTAAATGATTGCCGGTTAACGCATGACAAACAACTACTAGAGGTTGACCTGTGTATCCTACATGCACATAACGTAGTTTTAAATTGTTGATGATTTCACCTGATTCAGTTGTAAATGCACCTAATTCTAACGTATGTACTTTATAATTGGTCATCATTATCACTACCCCCTCTTACTAATAAAGCTTCCTACTCAGATGAATAAGTAAGAAGCAATCTAGTAATTATCATTCGAGTTACTCGTTGGTTGTAGCACCGTGCTATCATCATTAGTCAGTTGCTGAACCATCCCTGGGCCAGTTCCCTCAGCTTCTCAAAATAAGATTTCATCAATTTAGTTTTATAGTGATGTAGATATTAGTTTCTGGCTTGAATAGTCTAAATTTTCTAATTATTTTAATATTAACTAACTTTTTCTACAACTTCAATGATTTGCTGTTATTTTCAAAGGTTAAAAGACTAAACGTAAACAAGCGATTATAGTGATACCTCTGATTATTGTCACAGTGAGACTGCGTGTAAAAATGGCGAGAATTACAGTTGGTATGTATGATTGCAATAACATATGACAAATTAAGCGTGTATCCAAATGTATGATTATATTGTTGAATTACCCCATCAATGATAAGCGCGGTAAATAGCGTGATAGGAATATAAGAAAGCCACTTAATTACGGTTGCTGGCAAGTTTACTTTAGATATCATGACAAATGGAATAATTTGAACGAGTAACGTCACAATTCCACATAAAATGATGAGTATCAATGTATGTAAATCAGTCATCATCTTTCCATCACCACCCCTAATGTTGCAGCTACTGTTGCGGCTATTAATATTGCGACATATGAGTGCATGACTAAACTTAAAAGAAGCATCATTACAATAACGCATACAATTAATACAGTGTATATTCGAAACCTAGATTTTTTAATTGTTTCAAATTGAGATATACCTAAGAAAATAAACATTGCAGTGATGGCAAAGTCGAGACCAAGGGCATCTGGATTTGTAATATATTTGCCGAAAAGTGCACCAGCCACACAAGAAACAGTCCAAAATAGGTAGGCAGTAATATTTAATCCATGAAGCCATCGATCATTAATCTTTTCGCCTTTAACGTATGGCATTATTGCTACTCCAAAAGTTTCATCTGTTAATAATGTCCCAAGCCCTACCCTATTCCAGAATCCATACTTTTTATAATTAGGCGCTAAGGTCATACTTAGTAGAAACATTCGAGAGTTAACGATAAGTGTCGTAAGCACGATTGCTGATGTAGGTGTACCTGCCATCATTAACGTACAAACGATAAATTGAGCTGCACCTGCGTAAATAATGAGACATAGTAACATAATTTCTAGAAGGCTGAACTTTTGTGAGGCTGCAACAATTCCAAAGGATAATCCTACGCCTGCATATCCAAATAATGTAGGAATACACTCCCTCACACCTTGTTTAAAAGTAAGGTGAGTCATTTCATCAGCCCCATTCTCCCTTGTAAAATAATAAAGTTAGTCTAATATATTTCATAATGACATTCAATATTATTATAAATCGGTATGTGTGAGGTCAGACAAGCAGATGTATAAAAAGCCATTATAATGATCATTTTAAGATTTCAGAATTTTGTTTCTTTTTTTAGACTTCCTTCTGAATATTTAAAGTCAATTTCGTTTTTCATATCCCCTATCCTGTTAAACCTGTCTCTTATACACATCTGACGCTGCCGACGACTCCTTACGTGTA
>ERZ1031010.91-NODE-91-length-11413-cov-32.058109_pt1 | contig 11413 bp, 20 predicted proteins | sample MGYA00518594_ERZ1031010 | MGnify/ENA primary metagenome ERZ1031010 (study PRJEB33718, sample SAMN03159722) | human skin metagenome | collected 2014-05-20 | study: EMG produced TPA metagenomics assembly of the PRJNA266117 data set (Human skin bacterial metagenome... | reverse complement strand
GTTTGGAGCTAATGAATTAAGAAGCGAGAGCAACGAATTTAGTCGAGCTAAATGAGTTAACAAGAGACGTAAATGAAGAAAGATACGAGCGCTTGTTTCGAGCAGAGTAAGTTTTTTAGCGCCTATGATAAAAACGAACGTCTTAAATAAGTAATGAATATAACATCTTATTTTCATTTATATAAATATTTGATGGATCAAAATTATGAACATGTTCTTTTAATTGTACTAGGTCATTATGATGCTTTAGTTGAATGCTTATAATGACGGTGCCAGTATTTTGTGATGTTTTCTTTAGGTATTCAAATTTTGTAATGTCATCTTGAGGTTCTAATACTTCGTTTACAAATTCCCTTAAAGCTCCTGGCCTTTGCGGAAAGTTTAAAATGAAATAATGTTTCATTTCTTCAAAAAGGAGAGAACGTTTTTCAATTTCTTTCATACGATTGATATCATTGTTTCCACCACTAACTATACAAACTACAGTTTTATCTTGAATTTGAGTTTTATAATTCTCCAAAGCTGCAACACTTAGCGCTCCAGCAGGTTCAGCTATGATTGCTTGTTTAGAGTACGTACATGTCTAAAATAGTTGAACATACTGCTCCTTCGTCAACTTGGATATAATCATCGACTTTATCTTTAGCAATATTAAAAGTAATATCTCCAACTCTTGCAACTGAAGTACCGTCTACAAATTTGTCAATATTATCTAAAGTGACCACTTGTTTATTTATTACAGATTGATACATGCTACTTGCTCCAGTAGGTTCAACACCAATGATTTTTGTCTTAGGTGAAAATTCTTTAAAATAGGTAATCAAATTCAACATTATCTATTTTAGCTTGATTGATCATTTCTTTAGCAAGTGTCCTTTGTCCGGAAATGGTAAAAATATTATTGAAGGGATCAATAAAGTTCATTTCATGTCGTTGAGTATAATTTAAAGCTTCTGTTAAGCAATGATCAAATGTATCCCCTATTAGCACAATTTCGACATTATCCTCTCCCAAAAAATTCACTTGATTAATTTTTTGACGTGGCGTAGTAACCGGCATAAAGATAACAGCTTTTAAATTTAATTTTTTAGCGGTATATGCTACGCCTTGTGCATGATTTACCTGCACTAGCACATGTTATACCTTTGTTTTTTTCATTATCAGACAACACTGAGATAGCATTATATACACCTCTTAATTTAAAAGAACGCACCCATTGTAAGTCTTCTCTTTTAAGATAGACAGTACAATCATATTTTTGAGATAAATTAAGGGTGTTTCTTTGACTATATCTTTGAGACGTAAAAATGCCTCATCTATATCTTTTGTTGAAACTGAATATTTTACTGTCATAGTATTCCGCACCTTTAACAAGTTTTTTCGTATTTCTCTATTAAATCTTCATATTTTAATGTAATCTCTATATTATCTAATCCATTTATGAGTTTATTTTTCCAAGTTTCATCAATATTGAAGGTAAATGATTTTTCTGGAGATGAAACAGTTTGGTTAGGTAAATCAATCGTAATTTGTTCAAATTTCGCTAAATGTTCTCTTTGCTCTTTATTTAGACAAATGGGCAACATAGCATTTTTTGTACAATTAATATAAAAAATATCGCTAAAGCTTCCAGTTATGATGATATTTAAGCCAAAGTCTTTAAGCGCCCATGCAGCATGTTCACGACTTGATCCACAATCAAAATTGTCTCCAGTAATAAGTATTGAAGCACCTTGGTATTTTGGTTTGTTAGGATTAAAATCTGGATTGTCGGAGCCATCTGGTAAATATCGCCATTCATCAAAAGCAAAAGGACCAAAACCAGTTTTAGATATTCTCTTAAGATGAACTTTAGGAATAATTTGATCGGTATCTATATTGTCGTTAAAAAGTGGAACTATTTTACCTGTATAAGTTTTAATGGGTTGAATTTCCATTTAAATGACCACCTTTCTTACATCTACAAATCTACCATTTATTGCTGCAGCTGCTGCCATAGCTGGAGAAACAAGATGGGGACGGGCACCTTTACCTTTGTCGACCTTTGAAATTACGATTGCTTGTTGACGCACAATGTACACCTTCAGGAACTTGATCAGGATTCATACCTAAGCACATCGAACACCCAGGTTCTCTCCATTCAAATCCTGCTTTTTTAAATATTTTATCTAGTCCTAATGCTTCAGCTTCTTTTTTAACAGTTCTTGAACCGGGTACTACTATAGCTGTAATATTAGGGTGAACTTTTTTATCTTTAACGATGTGACTTGCTTCTAATAAATCCGAGAGTCTTGCATTAGTACAAGAACCTAAGAATACATAACCAAGATTAATATCTTCAGCTCTTCGTCCAGGTTTAAGTCCCATATATCTATAAGCACGTTCATCATTTGAATCTTTAATTTCAGGGAATGGACTACTAAAATTAACACCCATTTCAGGATTTGTTCCCCATGTTACTTGAGGTTCCAAGCTCGATACATCGAATTGAATGATTTTATCAAAATGTGCATCCTCATCAGAATATAATTGTTTCCACCAATTGATTGACTTATTAAAATTCTTTGCATATGAACGGCCTTTGACATAATTATAAGTTGTTTCATCAGGGTGCATTATGCCATACTTTGCACCAGCTTCAATAGCCATATTACAAATTGTCATTCGTGCTTCCATAGAAAGATTTTTAATTGCCTCTCCAGTAAATTCAAGAGCGTACCCAGTACCAAAATCGACACCATATCGATTAATTAAATAAAGGATGATATCTTTTGCATAAACACCTTTGGGTAACTTACCGTTGATATCAATTTTTAAATTTTTAGGTTTGGTCTGCCACAAAGTTTGTGTTGCAAATACATGTTCGATTTCACTTGTACCTATACCGAATGCAATTGCTCCAAAAGCACCATGTGTTGCAGTATGAGAATCTCCACAAACAATGGTTTTACCAGATTGAGTTAATCCCGTTTCAGGACCAACCATATGGATGATCCCTTGTTCATCAGACCCCCATATCAAAAATGTGAACACCGAAATCTTTAGCATTCTGTTGTAACGTAGTAATTTGTCTGTGAGCGATCTCATCTTTAATATTAAAAATATCTATAGTTGGCACATAATGATCTAGCGTTACAAAAGTAAGATCTGGTCTCCGAAGATGATGATGTTTAAGTCTTAATCCTTCAAAAGCTTGAGGAGAGGTAACTTCATGGATAAGATGTAAATCGATGTATAATAACTGTGGTTCACCTTTATTTCCATGTAGAACAATGTTTATGCCATACTTTATTGAATAGAGTTTGTCCCATATTCATTCTCTCCTTTAAACGTATTTCTCTTTTAATATGTCAAAAATTTCAGAAGTACTCATTTGTCCACCCAAATCCGCAGTTGTTTGTCCGTATTTAATAAGTTCATAAATATTATGTTCTAATTCGCTAGCTGCTTTTTCTTGATTTAAACTTTCTCTTAGACACAATGCGAGTGAAGGAACCATACCAAATGGATTAGTTATATTTTTATTAGCGATATCTGGTGCTGAACCATGAATAGGTCATATAAACGAGCACCTTGATTTCCAAAGCTTGCGGAAGGAGATAAACCAAGTGAACCAGGAATGACTGAAGCTTCATCGCTTAAAATATCATCAAATAAATTTTCGGTTACTATCACATCAAATTGAGTAGGTCGTGTTATTAAATGCATACTACAAGCATCCACAAGTAGGTGATTGACTTCAACATCAGGATAATTTTGTTTTAAATCTTCCACTGTCTGATGCCATAGTTTACTGGAAGATAGTATATTTTCCTTATCTACAGAAGTTAATTTTTTCTTTCTTTGTTGGGCTAATTGAAAAGCAGCTCTCACAATTTTTTCTATTTCTTTACGCGAATACATTAAGGAATCTAAAGCATTTTCTATAGTATAATGGCTAGGTTCTCTAAAATAGATACCACTCGTTAATTCTCTAACTACAACTAGGTCTGTACCTTCCACGTTATTCTGCTTTAAGGGTGATAAGTGACTCGTACCTTCAGTAACAATAGTAGGGCGTATATTAGCGTATAAGTTTAAATCTTTCCTTAGTTTTAATAAACCATGTTCAGGACGATTAAGAGGGTCTGTCCATTTAGGTCCACCAATGGTTCCTAATAAAATGGCGTCAGTACTTTTACACGATTCAAGTGTGTCATTAGTTAAAGGTGTGCCATAATGATCAATGGCGACACCTCCAAAATGATGTTTTTCAAGTTCATATTTAAATTGATATTTTCGTCTGATTAAGTCAAGAATATCTAATGTTCCACTTAATATTTCTGGGCCAATACTATCTCCAGGAAGGGCGACAATTTTATAACTTATGCTTGAATACCTTCTTTCGAATTATTTTCAGAAACATACTTAGCATGAGCTTCAATATATGCCTGACATGATGCTTGTAAGATATCGTGATCAATACCAATACCATTTATTTCTTTTCCTTCAATAATGAGCTGAACATGTACTTCTGCCTTCTGTAACAGATTCTATTCGATAATCAATGAGTTCTGTATGCTTTTTGAAAATACGGTCTACAGCGTTATAGATAGCTACAATAGAACCAGTCCCTATACTAGAGTCTTGATAGATTTGGCCTTCATTATCTTTTACAACTACAACAGCACTTTGCACGTCTTTAGACACATATTGAAGTTGCAAGTTCTCAACTTGATATATTGCACTTTGTTCATGTTCAGTACCGTGAATAATTGCGTGAATGTCTCGATCAGAAACGTCTTTTTTTTTATCTGCAACTTCTTTAAATTGTTTAAATAAAGCGACTTGGTCTTTAGTACTAATATCATAACCTAATGCTTTAAGCTTTTCTGAAAATGCATGTTTACCTGATAATTTACCAAGAGGTAATTCAGTAGTACCCACGCCTACTAATTGTGGCGTCATAATTACATATGTTTCCCGGTGTTTTAATATACTATCTTGGTGTATACCAGACTCATGGCTAAATGCATTTTGACCAACAATTGCTTTATTTCTTGGGACTCTAATTCCAGCATATCTAGATATTAAATCAGAAATTTTTTTAGTTTGTTTAAGATTTATTTTTGATTCAATGCAATAATGATCCTTTCTTACATAAAGTGCTAAAGCTACTTCTTGAAGTGCAGCATTACCAGCTCTTTCTCCAATGCCATTAACGGTACCTTCAATTCTTCTTGCACCACCTTCAATAGCAGCAAGGCTATTTGAAACTGCCATACCTAAGTCATCGTGACAGTGAGCACTAAATATAATTTGATTATCAGAATGAATAGATTCTTTAAGCTTTTTGAAAATAAGTCCATATTCTGTAGGGTAACTAAAACCTACTGTATCAGGGATGTTTATAATTGTGGCACTAGCATCGACAGCAGTCTGAACACATTTAATTAAAAAAGGAATTTCAGTTCTAGTTGCATCTTCTGGAGAGAATTGCACAACTTCAAATAACTCTTTAGCATAAGAAACATGTTCATTTATTGAAGCGATCACTTCTTCTTGAGTCATTTTTAATTTGTGTTCTAAATGAATAGGAGATGTAGCTATAAATACATGAACTTGTGGTTTAGTAGCATCTTTAGTTGCTTCATAAACAGTGTCAATATCTGTCTTCTTACATCTTGCTAAACCGCAGACTGCAGTTGTAGTCAACGCTTTTGCTATGGCTTTTACAGATTTAAAACTTCCTAAACTTGAAGCAGGAAAACCTGCTTCAATTACATCTACTCCCCAATTTTCTAATGGCTTTGCAATTTTGAGTCTTTCATCAAAAGTAAAGTTGACTCCTGGAGTTTGTTCACCATCTCTAAGTGTTGTATCGAATATTTTAATATGTTCTTCCATATTAAAACACCCCTTATTAATTATTATTTTTCAATGCTTTTAGATTTAATGAATGGCATCATTTCACGTAGTTCACGCCCAACTTTTTCAATTTGATGACCGTGTTGTTCTTTACGTAATTGATAGAATTCTTTGAAACCATTTTTATTATCTTCAACAAATTTGCGACTAAAGTTACCATTTTGAATGTCTTTAAGTACTTCTTTCATATTTTCTTTAACATCTGGAGTGATAATTCTTGGTCCAGAAACATAATCGCCAAACTCTGCTGTATTTGAAATGGAGTAACGGACATTTTCCATACCGCCTTCATACAATAAGATCGACAATTAATTTCATTTCGTGTAAAACTTTAAAATAAGCAAGTTCAGGTTGGTAACCTGCTTCAACAAGCGTTTCAAAACCACTTTGAATCAATTTTGAAACGCCACCACAAAGCACCGCTTGTTCACCAAATAAATCAGTTTCAGTTTCTTCTTTAAAAGTCGTTTCAATGACTCCTGCGCGCGAGCACCGATTCCTTTAGCGTAACTTAAAGCAATATCTCTTGCTGCCCCTGTAGCATCTTGTTGAACACCAAATAATGAAGGAGAACAGCACTACCCTTCAACAAATGTACGTCTAACTAAGTTTTAGGGTGCAACTAAAAATACATCTACATCAACAGGGGGTTCAATAACACTAAAATGGATATTAAAGCCATGCGCAAAAGCCAATGCGTTTCCTTTTTCTAAATGAGATTCAATTTCATTTTTATACACATCGCCTTGGATTTCATCAGGTAATAAAATCATTACTACATTAGCTTGTTGAGTAGCTTCACTTGCTGTATAAACATCGAATCCATCTTCTTTAGCCTTTTTAAAAGATCGTCCGTGATGCAGACCGATAACGACATCATAACCATTGTTTTTTAAATTTTGAGCATGTGCATGACCTTGAGAACCATAACCAATGATTGCAATTTTTTTACCTTGTAATGCATCTTTAGTTACTGAATTGTCATAATATACTTTTGTCATAATAAATTCCTCCAATTACCTTTATAAAAGTTCTGAATTTTCGAAATATTTAAAGTGTAAAAATTTAAAGATGTTAGTTATGTTTCAATGTTAAATTATCTAATAACTAGCGCATCAATGGTTATTTAGTTACTTCTAATACTTAAAACATTTACTTGTTGTTCTAATTTTTTTAAGACAATATTGAAAACGTCTTCATCTTTAATATTAACTTTAAGTTCCATATTAGAAATGCCTTCTTGTGCTGAATGTTGAACATGTAGTTCATCAATATTACATTGCAATCTAACGAAAGCACTTGTAATACGATTAAGAGTACTTACTTGATCTGCTACTATAAACTGAATTGTACGTTCCATTAATATCCCTCCATCTCATGGTTTGATTTACCACTAGGTACCATAGGATTTACAGCTTCGACAGGGGAGATACGTACTTCTATTAGTGCTGGCCCTTTATAGTTAAATGCAGCCTTTAATGTGGATTCTAAAAGACTTGGGGAATCAATCAAAAATCCTTTAACACCATATGCCTCTGCCATTTTCATGAAATCAGGTTGGTCATTAAAGACAGAATGAGAGAAACGTTTGTTAAAGAATTTATCTTGCCATTGTTTAACCATACCTAATGTGCCATTGTTAATAAGCACTATTTTGATGTTTAAGCCATATTCTGGTAATAAAGCTATTTCCTGATTGGTCATTTGGAAACTTCCATCTCCAACAAAGCAGACTGCTGTTTTACCAGGGGCAGCGAGTTGCGCTTCTATTGCTGCAGGTATGCCAAATCCCATAGTTCCTAAGCCACCGCTTGTGACCCATTGTCCGTAATTTATGAAAGGATAAAATTGTGCTGCCCACATTTGATGTTGACCTACATCAGTAGTAACAATAGCATTACCGTGAGTAATTTTACCTATATATTCAATGACTTTTTGTGGTTTACAAAATGTATTATCGTCATTTTCATATTTAAATGGATAACGAGCTTTATTGTTCTTACAATAATTAATCCACTTGTCATGCTCGGCTGTTATCATATTTTTTCTGATAACTGTTCTAAAACGATTTTACAATCAGCTACAATACCTAAATCTGTTTGAATCACCTTATTAATTTCTGAGGGATCGATATCAACATGTATAATTTTAGCGTTTGGTACAAATGCATCCGGATTACTTGCAAGACGATCATCGAAGCGACTGCCTAAATTAATAAGTAAATCACATTCTGTGAGTGCCATATTACTGGCATAGGGACCATGCATTCCTCCCATTCCTAGGAATAAAGGATGATTATAAGGAATTGCACCCAAGCCGAGTAATGTAGTTACTATTGGAATTTGATGATGTGTAATAAATGATTTGATTTCGAATGGTTAATTCCTGTCCCTGCTAGAACAAGTGGTTTTTTAATCATGGAAATTAATGTCTCAATGTCTTGTTTTTTAGGTTGAGTTTGAACATTGTAACCTGGTAAATGAGTGCCATTGGATAAACCAACATGAGTTGTTAAAACACCCATATCTTTAGGAAAATCTATGACTACCGGACCTTTTCTACCTGAGTTTGCCACGTGAAAGGCTTCATGCACTATCCTTGGTATATCTTCAACATTTTTAACTTGGTAATTTTGTTTAGTAATAGGTGTGGTCATTGATAATAAATCAGCTTCTTGAAAGGCATCTTTACCAATGCCTGACGTAGCAACTTGACCAGTGAATACAACTTAATGGTAGTGAGTCGCTATGTGCATCCTGTAATACCTGTAATTGCATTTGTAGCTCCTGGTCCACTAGTAACGACCACTACACCTGTTTTACCAGATACACGTATATAACCTTCAGCTGCATGTGTCGCACCTTGTTCATGTCGTGCAAGTATATGTTTAATCTTTCCATCATAAAATGTATCGTATAAGGGTAACACTGCCCCACCTGGGTATCCAAAAATAAAATCTACACCTTCTGTAGTAATGCTTCTACTAGTAGTTGTGAACCAGTATGATTTTGAGTAATAGTTTCAGATTGTAGCGTTTTAGTTTGGTCATTTTGAACTTTTTTATAATGATTTGAGTTATCATGGGAAGGTTCGTTAAATGAAGTACTTTTTTGCTTAGACATTGTTATCATCTCCTAATTAAATGAGGTTTTCTGGAACTTGCATAATACCACCAGTATTTGCGCTAGTAACTAAACTTGTATATCTAGCGAGATAACCTGTTTTGACTTTTGCTTTGAATGGTTTTAATGTTTTACGTCGGTGTCCAAGTTCATCTTGGGTTAGAGCAACATCTATCTTTCTATTCATTAAATTTATAATAATTTCATCACCGTCTCTAACTAACCCAATTGGTCTTCCAGAAGCAGCTTCTGGAGAAATATGTCCAACAGCGATTCCTCGTGTTGCACCAGAGAACCTTCCATCAGTAATTAAGGCAACATCTTTACCTAATCCACGCCCCACAATTGAAGAAGTAGGTGCAAGCATTTCTGGCATCCCCGGGCCACCTTTTGGACCTTCATAACGAGTAATGACTACGTGTCCTTCACGTACGGTATGGTTATCAATAACCTCAACAGCTTCATCATGTGAATTAAAACAGATAGATTTACCTCTAAACACTTTTATAGAAGGATCAACACCACCAACTTTGATAACTGCTCCTTTTGGTGCTAAATTACCAAAGAGAACTGATAATCCACCTTCGTGGTCATATGGTTTTTCAAGGGAATGAATCACTTCATAGTTTTGAATGTTGTTCCCTTGATTGTTTTCTCTTAAAGTTTTACCAGTGACTGTCAGTCTATCTGAGTGAAGAGTACCTTCTTTTTTCATCAGTTCATTAATAATTGCTGGGACTCCACCATCTTCATGAACATCATGCATTGAATATGAAGAACTTGGTGCAATATTAGATAAATAGGGTGTTCGTTTAGCAATTTTATTAATTCGTTCTAAGCCATAGTCAATACCAGTTTCATTAGCGATAGCCAATGTATGTAAAACAGTATTTGTAGATCCACCCATTGCCATATCTAGAGCAAATGCATCATCAATAGCTTCCCTTGTGATAAATATCCCTAGGTTTTATATCATTCTTAATATTATCAATTAATTGAAAGGCTGCTTGGCGAATCATTTCTCGACGTTGATCACTTGCTGCTAAAGCGGTGCCGTTGAATGGAAGTGCAAGACCTAAAACTTCGATTAAGCAGTTCATAGAATTTGCAGTGAACATGCCGGCACATGATCCACAAGTAGGACAAGCATTTTGTTCCATATCTAAAAATTCTTCTTTGGATATAGCTCCTTCTTTAAATGCCCCCACTGCTTCAAACATAGAAGATAAAGTAAGTGCTTTACCTTGAGCTGATAACCCAGCTTTCATTGGACCACCTGAACAAAAAATAGCTGGGACATTTGTACGTACGGCTGCAAGTAACATTCCTGGGTGATTTTGTCGCAGTTAGGGATATAAAATACCCCATCGAACCAATGCGCATTAATAACAGTTTCAGCAGCATCAGCAATGATTTTTCTGGAAGGTAAAGAATATCGCATACCAATATGTCCCATAGCAATTCCGTTATCTACACCAATAGTATTAAATTTAAATGGAATTGCTCCTGCTTCTCGAATTGCGTCTTTAGCAATGTCGGCAAGTTCTCTTAAATGAACATGTCCTGGAACAATATCAATATATGAGTTACAAATCGCTACAAAAGGTTTATTCATATCTGTTGGTTTGTGAAGAGCGCCTGTTGCATGCAAAAGACTTCTTGCTGGAGCTTGTTGAGCTCCTTTTTTAATCATGTCGCTTCGCATATAATAATATTTTAGAAAATAAAAAAACGTCCCATTCAACTAGAAATAGGACTTAAACATTTAATAGTGAAACCTTACTAATGTTCGAGTCCTTACGAGTATAATAAAATGATAATAACGTTTTGAGTTGTTGGTAGGTATTGTGTCGTATGATATGTCATTTTATTATACTCCTTTCGATGAATGGTTAATTATTCTTAATAGTTCGAATTATTTTAAAATTGATAAGCTCAATTTACTACATGTATCGAAACGTGCCAATATTAAATTTAGAATTTTCTAAAAATTTAACCAAACATGTTGAATGAATTTTCACAAAGAAATTTATCATAAAATTTGTTACAATGATTAAGTTAATAGTGAACGGAATAACTGATAAATCTATAAATAAATGGATATAATAAATATAATATAAATCTTCATCATTAGGAGAATGAACAGTGCTAACTATCAATAATTTAGAAGATATGAAAAAATTTGCAAATGTACTTGTTAAAAATTTAAATGTGGGAAGTTTAATTTTACTAAATGGTGACTTAGGTGCTGGCAAGACTACTTTAACTCAATTTATAGGGAAGTCACTAGGAGTTAAAAGGACAATTAATTCACCAACGTTTAATATTATAAAATCTTATAGCTGTCTCTTATACACATCTGACGCTGCCGACGACTCCTTACG
>ERZ1031010.87-NODE-87-length-11528-cov-32.579273_pt1 | contig 11528 bp, 15 predicted proteins | sample MGYA00518594_ERZ1031010 | MGnify/ENA primary metagenome ERZ1031010 (study PRJEB33718, sample SAMN03159722) | human skin metagenome | collected 2014-05-20 | study: EMG produced TPA metagenomics assembly of the PRJNA266117 data set (Human skin bacterial metagenome... | reverse complement strand
CTACACGTAAGGAGTCGTCGGCAGCGTCAGATGTGTATAAGAGACAGACTTAACATATCCTAATAATCCAACTGGTTCTACGGCAACTCAAGATGTATTCGGTGATGCAATTAAAAGATTTAAAAGGAACTCAAACTAAAATTGTTCATGACTTTGCCTAAGAGCGTTTGGTTTTGATTCAAAAAATCCAAGTATTCTCGCTTCAAAGAATGGAAAAGATGTTGCTATAGAGATATTTTCTTTATCTAAGGGATACAATATGTCAGGTTTTCGTGTTGGTTTTGCAGTTGGAAATAAAGGTATGATTCAAGCACTGAAAAATTATCAAACGCATACAAATGCAGGAATGTTTGGTGCAGTACAAGATGCTGCTACTTTTGCACTTAATCATTATGATGACTTTTTAGAACAACAAAATGATACCTTTAAGCAAAGACGAAATACTTTTGAAGCGAAGCTTGCTAAAGCCAATTTATCTTATATTCATTCAAAGGGTGGTATTTATTCATGGTTACAAACACCGACTGGGTTTGATAGTGAATCATTTGAACAATTTTTATTAAAGGAAAAGTCTATTTTAGTTGCGCCTGGTATACCTTTTGGTGAGAACGGTAAGGATTATGTCAGAATATCACTGGCTTTAGAGGACAAACAGCTTGAAGAAGCAGCACAAAGATTAATAGAACTTAAATATTTATATCAGGAGAAATGTGGTTTAGAAGGATATATAAGTTATGACTAAAATTAAATTAATGAGTGTCAGAGAAGAAGATTTACCTTATATTGAGGCTTGGGCACAACAACATCAGGTGGAAGATGACTTCTCTCGCGAGCAATTGACTGAAAACTACGTAGAGTCAGTTAAAGATTGTGATGGATTATCATTATCACAAACGCTACCCATTTCCGAGGAAATTTATAAGAAGTTAGAAAGTTACGGCATTAAACAAATAGCTCAAAGAAGTGCTGGATTTGATGATTTTGATTTAGATCTTGCTACATAATACAATATAATCATCTCTAATGTACCTTCATATTCTCCACGCAGTATTGCAGAATTTAAAGTTACCCAAGCTATCAATGTACTGAGAAATTATAATAGTATACGACGTAAGATGCGATTATATGATTTTAGATGGGAACCGTCAATTCTATCCCAATCACTCAGTGATTTGAAAGTTGCTGTTATAGGAACTGGTCATACTTGGAAGTATAATTGCACAAATTTTATCGGAAGGATATCGCTGTGATGTTGTTGCATATGATCCCTTTCCAAATGAGGTTATCAAGTTATATGTGACAAATCGATATTGCAAGAAGCTATTAGCGATGCTGATATTGTAACGATACATATACCAGCAACAAAGTATAATCATCACCTATTTGATGATAACGTGTTTAAAAGTTTTAAAAGTGGAGTTATATTTGTGAATTGTGCTAGAGGACGTTTAGTTGATACAAAAGCGTTACTTTCAGCAATAGACCAAAGAGGCAAAAATATTAATGATCCATACTTGGATGCTTTGATTGAGAGAGACGATGCTATTTTTACACCTCACATAGCTTTTATACAGAAGTGGCAGTTCGAAAATTAATTTATGATGGCCCTTGATGCTACATTAGAAGTTATAAAGACAGGGATATGAGATTAAGAGTAAATTAAAAAAGGCATAAAGCTTAACGATGATATCTGCTAAGCTTTATGCCTTTTTATTCATTTATTTTACATCATAACCTTGATCTTCGATGGCTTCTTTCATGCGTTCAATATTGGCTTTTGAGTCATTATACTCTACACGTACATTATTTTTAGCTAAATTAACTTCCGCACTTGAAACGCCGTTTAATTTAGCTAATGCTGATTCCACCGCATTTTTACAATGTTCACAACTCATTCCTTCAACTTGAATGATTTCTTGTGTCATATTTATTCACCCCTTCGTTAACAACGTTTAACTTTTTTAAAGTTTTAAATAATAATTTTTAGAAAATTACTATTTTTGTAAAATTTAAAATACAATAATGTTACCTATAATTTCATCTTTTTAAGTCTTAATGCATTTGTAACAACACTAACTGAACTTAAAGCCATAGCTAAACCAGCAATCCAAGGTGCTAGTAAACCACATGCAGCAATAGGAATACCTGCTACATTGTAGCCGAAAGCCCAAAATAAGTTTTGACGAATATTCCTTATAGTAGCTTTACTTGCTTTAATGGCTTTAGGTAGAAGTAGTAAATCGCCACCTAGAATAGTGATATCAGCTACTTCAATAGCAACCTCTGTACCTGTCCCGATAGCAATACCAATATTAGCTTTAACAAGAGCAGGTGCATCATTGATACCATCTCCAACCATAGCGACGTTGTTACCGTCGTTTTGTAATCGAGATATTTGTTCTGCTTTTTGTTCAGGTAACACTTCTGCAATGACACGGTTAATACCTACTTGTTGAGCAATTGCTTGGGCTGTCCGTTTATTATCACCAGTAAGCATCACTACATTTATATTCATGTCATGCAACGCTCTGATTGCGTTTTTCGCAGAGTCTTTAACAGTATCTGCAACTGCAATGACGCCTTTAAGCACACCATCAACGGCTGTCATCATTGCTGTTTGACCTTGTTGTTCATAATGATTTAACTTTTCATCTAAGTCTGTATTCACGGTAACATGTAAGTCATGCATTAGCTTTCTATTTCCAATTAAGACTTGTTGTTGTTGAATCATTGCTGCTATACCACGCCCTGGTATAGCATTAAATGAATCATTATCTAGTAAAGTAAGGTTTTTTGATTGGGCATAAGATACAATCGCTTCCGCCAGTGGATGTTCTGATGCTTTCTCAGCACTTGCTAAAAGTTGTAGCGTATTCTGATCACCTACATAATCTATAACGATAGGTTTCCCATTAGTGATGGTTCCAGTTTTATCAAACACGATAGTATCAATTTGATGTGTACGTTCTACATATTCTCCACCTTTAAAAAGTATGCCATTTTCAGCAGCACGCCCTGTACCAACCATGATTGAGGTTGGTGTAGCTAACCCTAGTGCACAAGGACATGCAATCACTAATACAGAAATTGCAGCAATTAGTGCAGGTTCGAATTGACTAGGATACACAAACATAATCCAAATTAAAAATGTGAATAATGCGATTACCACTACAATGGGAACAAAATATCCGGAAATAATATCGGCTAAACGTTGAATCGGTGCTTTAGAACTTTGCGCTTCCTCGACGACTTTTATGATATTAGATAATGCTGTATCATTACCGACTTTGGTAGCTTTCATAGTTATAGAGCCATTTTTATTGAGTGTTGAACCGATAAGGGTACTTCCAACACTTTTTTCAACAGGAATAGATTCGCCAGTTAACATAGATTCATCTATAGAAGTCTCTCCTTTAAAAACTTCACCATCTACTGGAATCTTTTCTCCAGGTTTAATAATTAAGTAATCACCTAATTTGACATGATTTAGTGGGACCATTATTTCTTGATTGTCTTTCAGTAAGCGTGCTTCTTTAGCTTGTAAACTCAATAATTCTCCAAGTGCATTTGTTGTTTGAGATTTTGCACGTGCTTCTAAATACTTACCGAAGAGGATTAATGTAATTAAAATTGCACTTGTTTCAAAATAAAGGTGTGGTTGATGCACACGATGTATTAACCACAAAATCAGCTCATAAATACTATAAAAGTATGCTGCGCTTGTTCCGACAGCGACTAGAACGTCCATGTTTGCAGAACCATTACGCAAATTCTTAAAAGCACCTACGTAAAATTGCCATCCAATTAGAAATTGGACAGCCGTTGGTAAGCTTAACTGTACCCATGGGTTCACTAATATAGCAGGAACATTTACAGGTAATAAATGTACGAACATTACAAATAGCGACGGTGCTGATAATATTGCAGAAATAATTAATTTCGTACGCTTATGTTTAAGCTCATGTTCTTTGCGCGACGTTTGATTGTCATTGTCTGACTTAAGTTCAGCATCGTAGCCTAATTTTTGAATGCGCTGAATTACTTCATCAGTAGTAAGATCACTCGGATAAAATTCTACAAGTGCTTGTTCAGTAGTTAAATTGACTGTAGCTTGTTGAACGCCATGCAGTTTATTTAAAACTTTTTCAATACGATTGGAACATGCCGCACATGTCATTCCTGTGATATCTAATGTTGTAGTTTTAGTTGTCATGCCGTTCACCTCCATTTCTTTTCACATGTTCAATGTACCCCCTGTAGGTATATATGTCAATTGCTTTGTTTATGTCATTGAAAATTAAAAAGGAGTGAGACAGAATTCATATCGAATTCATTGCCTCACCCCGGTAACGAACCCTAACTTGCTTTGTCTATTGAATTTCTGGATGAAATTCTCTTTATTAGGGCTCCCAGATTCACACCTAGTCTATATTAAAGAAATTGAGTAGACAATCATGAACGTCAATGGATGGAAAAATGTTGATCATTGGATTAATAGCTTACTTTGAATATTTGGATAGATTGTTACATCAATTTCGGATTATAAAAGAATGTTAAGAAAGATTTAAAAAAAGTCAGAAGGATTTAATTTTTCTAAATCAATATTTTTTAAATTATTAAAATCAAAATTTGTAATGTCTTGTACAAGCTGACCAGTTTTAGCATGATTATAATAATAACTTGCTTCATTTAAGATGTCGTGGCCTTGGAACGTTTTGATAAGGCCTAAAATAATAAGTGTCACATTCCTTGAGTATCTTTTTCATCAATGAAAGACTCCTTTATCTATTGGATAAATACAGTATACGTAATTTAAAATAAAAAACATGCGTCCATAGTACCGAAAATTTATTGTTCTATAGAAGTACTAGGATTTTTAATCCGTTAAAGAAGTTCTGTTTACTATGAAAGCTAGTACTTCTTATTTAAATGGTAAAGCATTTAAGTTCCGAAAGAAAAAGATAAAGTCTACTGTGAAACCCTTTTGATTGTTTGATTTATAACTTTTACGGGAATTTTAACTTAAAACAAGAGGATAGGTGATATAAAGTGACTTTATTAGATTTTCATAAAAAAATAAAAGGTTATACTCAAAATAGACAACCAGGTATCGAGGCAGAGATGAATACAAAACCAGTTGCAGAATTAGAGGAATATAAAGCTGCTGGTAAATTAGAAGGCAAAGTAGCGGTAATAACTGGGGGAGATTCTGACATTGGACGTGCTGTTGCAATTTTATATGCTAAAGAAGGGGCAAATGTTGCGATTGGATATTATGACGAACATCAAGATGCGCAAGACACAGTGAAACGTCTTCAAGAAATTGGCGTTAAAGCTAAATCTTATGCTCATGATTTGAAAGATGCCAAACAATCTCAAAAGTTAATTAGCGATGTAGTAAATGACTTTGGTACATTGAATATTTTAGTAAATAATGGTGGAGTACAATTCCCAAGAGATCACTTTGAAGATATTACACCTGAACAAGTGAAAGAAACATTTATGACAAATATTTTCGGTATGATGTTCTTATCTCAAGCAGCGGTTCCATATTTATCTGAAGGGGATACAATTATTAATACTACTAGTGTTACAGCTTATAGAGGTTCTGGACATCTCATTGATTATTCTGCTACAAAAGGAGCAATTGTGTCATTTACACGTTCACTTGCCACAACATTAATGGAAAAAAGTATTAGCGTTAATGCTGTAGCACCTGGGCCAATTTATACAACATTAATCCCTGCTAGCTTTGATGAACAATAGGTTGAGTATCAAGGAGGAGAAACACCAATGGGGCGACGTGGTCAACCAGCTGAACTAGCACCATCGTATGTCTTTTTAGCAACACATGCGGATAGTTCTTATGTAACTGGGCAGGTCGTTCATGTTAATGGTGGAGATTTTATAACTTCATAATACATGTTAATATCGCTACTCAGAGATTTATCAAAGACGCTCTGAGTAACTTTTTTATCCATAAATCAAAAAATTAAGAAATAGAGGGAAAATAATGACTGAAAAAGAGAAAATGTTAGCACATGAATGGTTTGATGCAAATTTTGATGAAGAATTAAAAAGTAATCGATTAAAAGCTAAAGATTTATGTTTCGCCTATAACTATACTCGTCCAAGTGAAAAAGCAACAAGACAAAAAATTTTAACTGAGTTATTTGGTTATCAAATCACTAATGTGAGTATTTCTATACCTCTCGATACTGATTATGGTTGGAATGTTAAATTTGGAAAAAATGTATCTTTAAATACTAATTGTTATTTAATGGATGGTGGAGGTATTCAATTTGGAGATGATGTCTTTGTCGGTCCTAATTGTGGCTTTTATACTGCAACACATCCTTTAGATTATGAAACGCGTAATAAAGGATTAGAATTAGCAGAACCTATAGTAGTGGGAAGTAATACTTGTTTTGGTGGACATGTTTCAGTGTTTTCAGGAGTAACAATCGTTGAAGGTAGTGTGATTGGCGCGGGGAGTGTAGTAACTAAAGATATCCCGCCGAACAGTTTAGCAGTTGGTAATTCATGTAAGGTAATTAGACAATTAAACAAAGAATAATTTCAAAAAGAAAACAGTCATTTATAGATTTTAGTAAGAAGAAAATAAATGTTTTAAGAGTTATAGTTTTAACACTTTAATGAAAGCGATTGCAAAAACTAGAAGCTACATAGTAAAATGAAACAAAGGTTATGACAAATACTTATGATTAGTATGTTGGTTATTCACTGAAAGACTTGGTCATACCTCAATAAACAAAGGATGCTAGAAATTTTAATAATTCGTAGGGGGTAATTAACAATGGTAGTACCTTTTAAGAATGAACCTGGTATTGATTTTTCAGTACAAACAAACGTTAATTATTTCAATAGTGAATTAAAGAAAGTAAAAGCACAATTTGGGCAAGACATACCATTAGTTATTAATGGAGAGAAAGTTTATAAAGACGATAAATTTGAATCAATTAATCCTGAAGATACATCTCAATTGATTGCGAAAGTATCTAAAGCCACAAAAGAGGATGTGGAAGAAGCATTTAAAGTAACTAATGAAGCCTATCAATCATGGAAGAAGTGGTATCATAAAGATCGTGCTGAATTGATGTTACGTGTCGCAGCAATCATTCGTCGACGTAAGGAATAAATTTCTGCTGTGATGGTCTATGAAGCTGGTAAACCATGGAATGAAGCGGTTGGCGATGCTGCTGAAGGTATTTGACTTTATCGAATATTATGCACGTTCGATGATGGAATTAGCTGATGGTAAATCTGTGCTAGATCGTGAAGGAGAACATAATAGATACTTCTATAAACCAATCGGTACAGGTGTTACAGTTCCTCCATGGAACTTCCCATTTGCAATTATGGCTGGAACTACTTTAGCACCTGTAGTAGCAGGTAATACCGTACTATTAAAGCCAGCTGAAGATACAGTATTAACAGCATATAAATTAATTGAAATTCTTGAAGAAGCAGGCTTATCTAAAGGTGTAGTTAACTTTATTCCTGGAGATCCTAAAGAAATTGGAGATTACTTAGTCGACCATAAAAATACACACTTTATTACATTTACTGGGTCTCGTGCTACTGATACACGCATTTATGAACGTAGTGCAGTTGTTCAAGAAGGTCAACAGTTCTTAAAACGTGTCATTGCTGAAATGGGTGGTAAAGATGCCATCGTTGTTGATGAGAACGTTGATAAAGATTTAGCAGCTGAAGCAATTGTAAAGTCTGTATTTGGATTTTCAGGTCAAAAGTGTTCAGCATGCTCTCGCGCAATCATTCATAAAGATGTGCACAGTGAAATTCTTGAAAAAGCTGTAAAATTAACTAAAGATTTGACTTTAGGTAATACAGTAAACAATACGTTCATGGGACCAGTAATTAATCAAAAGCAATTTGATAAAATTAAAAATTATATCGAAATTGGTAAAGAAGAAGGTAAGTTAGAGCAAGGTGGAGGAACTGATGACTCTACAGGTTACTTTGTTGAACCGACAATTTTTTCAGGTCTTAAGTCAACAGACCGTATTATGCAAGAAGAGATTTTTGGACCGGTAGTAGGTTTTATTAAAGTAAATGACTTCGATGAAGCAATAGCAATAGAAGTAGCAAATGATACTGACTATGGATTAACAGGTGCAGTAATTACAAACAACCGTAAACACTGGATTAAAGCTGTTAATGAATTCGATGTAGGTAATTTATACTTAAATCGTGGTTGTACAGCAGCAGTGGTAGGTTATCACCCATTTGGTGGGTTCAAGATGTCTGGTACGGATGCTAAAACAGGTAGCACTGATTATCTACTTAATTTCTTAGAACAAAAAGTTGTTTCTGAAATGTTTTAGTTTGAATTTCAAGTATTTCTTACTTGAAGCGTTTTGTCAATGCTTAGATAATGTCGTTGCAATGAATTAAGCCTGAGACACAAATTATTGTTTCAGGCATTTTTATGTATATTCAATAGATAACTGAATTGAAAATACACTTATATCAAGCATTTTTTAACTATGGTAAGACCCCAACAAAGAGAATTTCATATAGAAATTCAACAGACAAAGCAAGTTGGGGTTACACTTGTACGGGACAACGAATTCTATCCTACTACCCAAATTCTAACGGCTTTTTTCAGTTTAAAGCTTATGCATACCTCATAATATAATAGGTAAGATATTCAGGATTTGAACAATCTTCTGTGTGAATAGGTATATATTATTATATTAACTTTCGTTATTTTAAATTCTCTCATTATATATACTCATTTATCTAAATTATTTTCATTACATATGAGTTTGATAAATGATTAAGAAAATCTAAAAATTTAAACAGTTCACAAAATAGACATAATCAATCTTGTTTAGTTATTGTAAAACGAAGAAGATAGTAATATTCTTTTCTTAAATGATAATGGTTATTAATTAGAAGTAGAAAGTGTGAATATATTGATTAGTATTAACAATGGGGAAAAAAATAAAAAGTATAGAGTTAAGCATATAGGTATTACTAATAAAAATATGTTATATCGTTTAGGAGCATTTGGTTTAAACATTGGAAGTGAAATTAGTATCAAACAAAAATGTTTGTTAAATGGTCCAAGTGTCGTTGAGGTGAATGGACAGTATCTCAGTTTGCGACAAAGTGATGCACGACTCATAGCATTAGAGGAGTAGTATTATGACTGAAAGTTACTGTATTTTAGGGAATCCTAATGTAGGTAAGACATCTTTATTTAACGCTTTAACTGGTTCCTATGAGTATATTGGAAACTGGAGTGGGGTTACAGTTGAAAAGAAAATAGGAAAATTAAAGGAAAACATTGGTGACTTAGTTGATTTACCAGGAATATATGATTTGTCACCTATCTCTAAAGATGAAACTGTCGTTACAGATTATTTAATGTCAATCCCTTTTACAGGCATGATTAATATTATTGATGCGTGTCAATTGAAAAGAAATTTAAATCTTACTATACAACTTCTGGAACTAAATCGACCAATGATAATTGGGTTAAATATGATTGATGTAGCTACACAAAGAGGTATTAAAATTAGACACGATGTATTAATGAGAAAGTTAAAGGTACCTATGTTTCCAATTGTGGCGAGAAAAGCGAAAGGTACAAACCTTTTACTTGGTGAATTAAAATTTTTAAAACCTCAAGAACGTCAATTATTCAAAATCAATTATGGCCTGAAAATTGAAGAAGCAATTAAACAAATGAGTACCATCATTGAGCAACATGAAAGTTTTCCTTCTGAAAGATTACGTTTTATAGCTATACAATATTTATTGGATAATGTTCAAATATATCAAGAGCTTAATACTATAACATTGGAGCAATTAGAACCTATTAAAAATGGATTAAACAATGGTTCAGACCAAACTATACGTCAGCAAATCGAAGCGATACGTAATGATTATATCGATCGTTTATTAGAGGGAGTCGTAGAATACCCCGAAGAGGACAAGCAATTTTTTACTTCGAAAGTGGACAGATTATTATTAAATAAATATTTAGGCATCCCAATTTTCTTAGGTATTATGTGGCTGATTTTTCAAACGACATTTACTTGGGTCGGAACGCCATTATCAGATCAATTAGACGCATTCTTTAGCGGACCATTATCTGATTGGGTAAAAACGGGGATGAATGCACTGCATGTTATGCTATTTCTTCAAGATTTAATTACTGATGGAATTATAGCAGGCGTAGGTTCAGTACTTGTTTTTGTACCACAGATTGTCGTACTATTTTTCTTTATTTCTTTACTAGAAGACTCAGGTTATATGGCTAGAATAGCTGTGCTGATGGATAAAACGATGGAGTCTATCGGTTTAAGTGGTAAGTCTTTTATACCTATGATAATAGGATTTGGATGTAATGTACCAAGTATTATGGCAGCGCGGAGTATTGAAAATGAAAAAGAACGGCTCATTACTATTTTGATTGCACCTTTTATGTCATGTTCAGCACGTTTACCTGTATATGCGCTTTTCGTAGGTGCATTTTTCTCAGCTTATCAATCTCTAGTTGTTCTTAGCTTATATGTTTTAGGTATTATTGTCGCACTATTAGTAAGTACAATATTAAATAAATTAATTTTGAAGGACGATCAATCAGTCTTTATTGTTGAGTTACCTACTTATCGAGTGCCTTCTTTTAAAACATTGTGGCGTAGTACTTGGGAAAAAGCGAAAGGATTTGTAAAAAAAGCAGGGACATTTATTTTTGGTGGATCAGTTGTGATTTGGACCCTTACTTATATTGGTCCTCATGGTGTCAATGTGAAGATTGATCAAAGTTTTATGCACATGATAGGGCAAGGATTTGCGCATCTTATTGCTCCATTAGGGTTTGGATCTTGGCAAGCAGGTGCTACGTTAATTCCTGGATTCTTAGCTAAAGAGGTTATCATTAGTTCAATGGCAATTTTGTATTCCTCTAGTGAGAATGGTTTAGCACACGTGATTCAACAACAATTTACACCATTATCAGCATATGCATTTATGATATTTATTTTACTTTATGTTCCATGTATTTCTACAGTGGCGACAATTCGTAAAGAAACAAGTTCATGGAAATGGACGTTAATTGCCGTTGTTTATCCTATCTTAACGGCGTATGTATTAACATTAGTATTTTATCAAGCAAGTCAATTATTTATATAAAGGATGAATAGATATGTTCATATTAGTGAATACAATATTATTTATGGCTATTTTTGGTTACACAGCTATGACATTAGTTAAGTTTTTCAAACGTTCAAAACAAGGTAAATGTGGGGGATGTAAAACAGGTTGTGATTGCAATACAATCCCAACTTCAAATAAGAATCAATTAAATATTCCACATATTAAATCATAGATATTAAGTAGTAACATTAAATCTCTTTATTTACGAAAGTATTTTGTGAGATAAAGAGGTTTATTTATTAAGGAGACATTGAGGTATTATTAATTCTGTCTCTTATACACATCTCCGAGCCCACGAGACGCTACGCTATCTC